>OIAD01000716.1_pt1 | contig 14253 bp, 18 predicted proteins | sample 1580601 | NCBI WGS metagenome assembly OIAD01 (sample SAMEA3882554, study PRJEB24775) | human gut metagenome | biome: human-associated habitat; feature: intestine environment; material: feces | place: Netherlands | collected 2009/2010
GTATTGACCTTGCTTTTTTCCGCATCCGGAAGGAGTTCATTCAGAAGCCTTTGGTCTAACGCACATTTTCTTCCGTCATTGGTGATCTTGAGCATATTATCTTCTGTCGGATTTACCATTCCTGTTCTTACTGATTCTGCACGTTCTGAAAATGCTGCTACCATATCCTGCTGTTCTTCACTTGGCTTCAAGACTTCATTGATAAACTCTGCTTCCGGCACGGGAAGATTCAGCATATCCGAAGTCTGAATATCCGCAGCTTCCTTAAAAATGGAGATCAGCTCCGGAAGATTAAAAAAACGGGCAAACCGTGTTTTCGCACGATAGCCCGTTCCTTCCGGTGATAATTCAATGGCTCTTGAATTATAGGTACATTATGGAAATTTAATTGATTTCTCCAACGAACTTGTAGAAAATCCTGATATTCTGGACTTTCTCTCCGTCGATGGTCTGAGGTTCAGATACCTCAATCTTTTCGATAAGACGGTTTACTATGGCTGTGGTCAGCTCTTTGATTTCTGCACATTCTGCCATTTCATTGGCAAGCTGTTCCGCTTTGCAGGTGCTGTCCTTCAGATTGTCAGCCGTAGTTTTCAGTTTTTCAATTTCTTCGGTTGTTTCTTTCTTTTCCTGTTCAAAATGGGTGGACAACATCCGGAACTGCTGTTCTGACACAAGCTGCTTTGTAAAATCCTCATACAGCTTGATGAACTGTCTGTCCGATTCGAGGAGCTTTTTCTCCAGTTTCTCCAGCTTTTTCTGGATATTTTCCCGGTTATTCGCCGCTGTCGTATCCATCTGCCCCAATACCTTCCGCATGAATTTCTCCCGGTTTTTTATGACCTTTTTTGCATGGGTCTGGATGTCCGCAAGTACAAGTTCCTCCAGATCGTCCGCATTGATGCGGTGCTGGCTGCAGAACCCGGTTCCCCTCACACGGTAGATGCGGCACTGATAAAAAGTCCGTTCGATGACTGGCTTCTCTTTATTCCTGCCATCGGTATGCACCATCAGGGTACTTCCGCAGTCGGCACATTTTAAAATGCCCCGGAACTTATTCTCATACCCGGAAGTACAGGGCTTGACTTTCGTATGGCGGTCAAGGATTTCCTGCACCGTGTCCCATGTGTGTTCATCGACAAGTGCCTCATGGTCACTGGGAATAATGGTTCGCTCACTCATGGGGATATAACCCCTTGTTTCCTGCTTGAAATGCTTCTTATCATATTTCTGCACCCAGAAATAGCCTTTGTAAAGCGGGTTGCGTAAAATCCGGATAACGGTTTCCTGTTTCCAGCTATAGGCATCATCTTCTTTTACCAGAAACTTTCCAAAATATTCCGGTTTATAATATGCCGGCTTTGGGATTTTCTGTTCATAAAGGATTTTCCCGATTTTATTGTTTCCCATTCCCTGAAGTGCAAGCTGGAAAATATAACGGACGGTTGGTGCGGTTTCTTCATCAGCAATCAGGTGGTTTTTATCCTCCGGGTCTTTCTGATACCCGAATGGTGCGTGTGTTCCCATGAATTTTCCCTGGCTTGCCCGGATGTACTTACCTGACTTCACCTTTTTAGAAACATCCCTTGAATAAAACTCATTAAGAATGTTCTTAAACGGGGTAATATCCATCTCACCGCTGTTTGCGGAATCCACACCGTCATTCACGGCGATATACCGTACCTGATGTTTTGGGAAAAATACCTCGATATAAGCACCGCTCTCCAGATAGTTCCTGCCTAATCTTGAAAGGTCTTTTGTGATCACACAGGTAACTTTTCCTGCTTCGATGTCCGCTATCATCTGTTGAAAGGACGGACGGTTGAAATTCGTACCGGAATAACCATCATCTACATAAAACCGATAATTATAAATTCCCAGTTCTTCTGCTTTTCTTGTAAGGATCGCCTTCTGGCTCTGGATGCTCATGCTCTCGCCCACGTTGCCGTCATCCAATGATAATCTTGCATAAAGTGCTGTCCATGTTTCTCTGATTTCTGTTGTCTGCATATTGACCTCCTGTGGTTTCTTCAATATCCAGTGACAGAAATACGCTGTCTTTATTATAGCGATTCCTGCCACCTCCTGCAACTGCTGATTTTATTTTTCCGGTGAAATCTGCATCTTTTCTCATCCCACCTTTTTCTGATTTTCCAGCTTCTCCTTTACATTCTGTTTCGCCGCTTCTTCACTAACGGCAGTCAGTACCTTTTCCATGCTCTCCTTGCCGGAATAAACATGTTCCACCACATAGCGGATCGGTTCTCTCCGGCGGTTCCCTGCTTTTCTCTGCATAAAATCCCTCCATAAATACCAATGCTGGCAGAGGATTATCCCTGCCAGCACACCAACTGTCAAACTATTGTTTCTGTTTTTCGTAGTCCTGCAATCTTTACTCATTGCAATCTCCTTTCTGCCTGCCGGGGAACATCCCGGCAGATTTTCCTTAACGATGTATAAATCTAAAGTTCCATTTCCTGATGTTTCTTCTTTTGCTTCTGCCCCCTGTCCATTTTTTCATGCTGTCGGCTCTGGGACTGGTCTTTGTTCTTCTGATCCCGCTCATCCATCTTCCGGTTATGACGAAGCAGCTCCACATAGGCAAGATTGACGGTACTCCTGCCGTAACGTCTGGACTGTTTCTCGTATTCCTGTGTCAGCTCTTTGATCTGTGCTTCCCACTTTTTCGGTGTGAATTTTTCTCCTTCCCGAAGAAGTTCATAGACCGGAATACGGAGTTCTTTCGCCGTTTCCAGTTCTTTCTTATGCTGGCTGTGATAAACTGCCTGTGCGATTCCTTTCTTCTGCAGATATTCATTACGGATGGGAATGTATGGAGCATAGGCGGCATAAGCCTCTGACAGTTCCTTTAACCGCCGGATTTCCCTTCCATCTCTGTTGCAGATTTCCTCTGCTTCTTTCTTGGATGCTTCTTGCTGTACTGCAAAGGTTTCCAGTGCTTCAAAGCTGTCAATGCCTTTTTCTTCCACGAACCTACGCACGTTTTCAATATCCATCAGTACTGCGCGATTACTTACCTTTTTAAAATTCGGTGCCTGTATCAGCGGCAGATGAAGCCTTCCAAATGCTGCAAGAATACGTTCCAGCATTTCCAGAACCTCATTTTTCATCGCTGCAAATACGCTGACTTCCTTTGTACCGGAAGTTTCTTTCTGTATCGAACCAACTGCCGTCTGTTCTGCTTCACCTTCCTGTGCCGCAGGGATGTCTCCTGCCATTTTTCCTGCTTTCTTTTCTGCGGCATTCTTTGCAGCTTCCGCAGCTTTTTCCTGTTCCCATTTCTCCAAATTTTTCACACTGTTCCATGCAATATCATAGAACATCCTTGCCCTTTGCAGCGTCTGGTTATGCTCCATGATTGCCCGGTTCGCATCCCCTTTTTCGGTACGGATGCCTTTCCTCTCCAATGCACTGGCAATCGGACCTAAGTGCCTGGTCGGCTCCTGCTCCAGTCCCAGCTCTTTAAAAGAACGGTGTTCCCAGTATTCCGGCAGTCCGATCCGGTCATTCACCACATTGATGGTGTCCGTCAAATCCTTTCTCCATTTCCTGGAATTACCTTTTTCATTCCAGTCATTCACATCTACCGCCCTGCTCTTAAATCCCCGTCCGGACTTATTGCGGATTTTATTGCCGTCTTTATCAAGGATATATTCCTTTCTCTGCTTGGCTCCCCACTTCCCGTTTTCTTCCACCGGGCGCAGGGTGAGCATAAGATGGAAATGCAGGTTATGGATGCCATGTTGATTAACAGAATCATGGATTGCCCAGTCCGCACACATCCCTTTGGAAACAAAATTCCGCTGCACATAATCCCGCACCGTTTCTTCTGCCAGCTCATAGCTCCAGTCATTTGGAAGTGCTGCTTTCAGTGTCCGGCAAAGCTGGGCATTTTTCTGTTTCTCATTCAGCTCCACAGAGTTCCACAGCACTGCCCTGTCCAGCCATTCCTCCGGTGCATATTCCGGGAGATTGATTTCACAATGCACCAAATCTTCATGGTATTTCGGGCGATACGTTTTCCCGTCATACTCGCTGACAAGAACACTCCTGCTGATGTAAGAAGCTGCATCTACCGCCGACTGCCCTTTGCTCCGCTTTACAATGCTGAACCTTGTGCTGGCATATTTCGTGCGCATACTCACAAAGTTCCTCCCTTACCGTAAAATAGAGGGCAGCAAGAAAAGCCTTTGCAGATGGACGAAAGCCGGGTGTTTTTTCCGGGTTACGGGCAGATGCAAAGGATACAAAGGGGTAGGAAGCGCAGCGGACGGAGGGGAAAGGTTATTTTCCCTCTTGACTGGTGCAAGGCAGGCAACGCCCACCGCAGGTGCCCTCGGAGAGCGCACAAGACCATACGGAGTGTGGTCTATCTGTGCGCACCCCATAACTGGGGTGAACCCATACTCCCGGAGATACTGCTTACACTCCCTGCGAAAAACTGCCACCCGCAAAATCTTTTGAATTGGCGTATCCGCCGCTGTTTTCTTTTGTCTTTGTTTCATCGGCGTGACCGCCGTTTCTGTCTTTTTCATCTTCCATCTCATCCGCATTTTTCTCCATCCTTTTTACGTTTTCCACCGCCTGCCTGCACTCTGCCGAAGCAAGAGCCGCTGACAAGATCACATTCAGTTCTTTTTCTTCATACTGATAACATTCCGGGAAATACTTTGCAACAATGCCGCCCATCAGATATTTATGATGGTTCTGTGCTTTCCTGCGTTTCTCATTCTCCTTTTTGCGCTCTGCCTCATATCTTGCCTTTGCCTGTTCCAGATTTTTCAGTGCCTTATCCATTGCAGCACTGGTTTCATTCCTGTTTTTTATCATGTGTTTATACTCCTTTTCTCATTTTTCTGTTTGATTTTTTATTTTATGGCATAAAAAAACAGCCTGAACCTTTTCCATGTCCATAGCCGCTCTCCTGCCATTTGGTTTTCTATTTTTCTTAATTTCCGTATTTTCACGGACAGCTTTCTTCCTGACACAGAGCTGTCACCTCTGTGGTGCGGTTCTTTCACAAATTCCCCGCATTTTTATGGCGGTTCATTTTCTGCATCCTCTGCCTTGCCCATTGGCTGTGTTCCTCATTCTGCTTTCTCGGTTTCCGAAGATTGATGAGGTGTTTTTCACAGGAATAGGTTTTACTCACTTCGGTCTGCTCTACCACCTGGTAATGCTCCGGATAAGCTGCAGCCAGTGCATCCAGTTTTCGCATCATCTGCGGGCTGGCTGTATAAATACTGGCTTCCTGTTCATCGTTATTAAAATTGATAATCGTTTCCTGCTCATACTTTGTCAGTTTCATCTGCTTTTTTCTCCTTTCCGGCTCCCGCCTGTTCTGCTGTATTTGTATGCTGTTCCATCCACAAAGCCAGCTTCTGCTTTGTGACAAGTTTCCGCCCTCCCACCTGCAAGGTTGAAAAATCCGGACGGTTCAATAGCTGATACGCTCCTGCCTTTGAAATAGAAAGGGCCGATGCCAGCAGTTTTGCATCCAGCACGTCCGGCAGCGTTTCAAATAATTCTTTCCCCACAAAAATCACCCCCTGTCCGAAAATGGGTAAAAGAAAGCAGCTATCGTAAGGATAGCCGCCGATGGGATGGATGGATTAGAATGTTTCCAGATATTTCTGATATTCTTCTGAGATAAAATCCTCATAACAGTCTGCAATATGACGGATTCTTTTCAGCACCGCACTGTGTGTCTGATAGCCTACAGCTTCCGCAATCTCCTGTGCCGTATGCCCCTCCATTTTCATTTCCAAAATCTTCTTATCACGCCCGGAAAACCTTGCGGCAAACTCCGCAATCTGAAGTTCTGACAGCACCGAGTTTTCAAACTCACTCCTCGTATCCGGAATATCAAAGTCTGTGCCATTTTCTTCTGCTTCCTCTGCAAGCTGCTCTATGGATACCGTCTTTTTTCTGGAACGGCTGTGTCCCCACGAACGCATGAAGTCCAGCTTTACCTGACTTCCCCTTTTATCGAAGTCCTCAAGGGTTCGGTTGTTCCAGATTTCATCAATCATCGGCTGCCAGTTCTGTTCTTGTATAATTTCAGGTACAAGGGTACCGATCAGATTGCCAAACTGCTGATAAGTGAGCCACGGAAGTTCTGTTCCTTCCGGCACGTTGTAAAGCTGCTGGAAAGAAAATCCACTGACCTCAAATTTGTCACGTAGAAGCGGCAGCATAGAGTAAGAGAGCCTCCACAAAGGGAAGTCCCCGGAATACTGTGCCGGACTGCCCGGTATTTCCCGGTAACCACTTCCATTTTGATACGGTATTTCAAAATACTGCCATGCGCTCCATGCCACACAATCCCAGACCAGTTCCAGAAATGTATCATCCTTTATCAGACTGTCATATTTATCCGTCCGCAGCACCTCATAAGGGCAGCGTGGTAAGTTCAGATAAACAGGACGTTTGCTGACAAACTCCTGCGGCAGACTATAGAATAATGTCAGCCATGCTTTGCCGCCGTTCTTTGGAATTTTTATCACCTGTCCCTGCTTCATTTCAATGATTTCTCCATTGTCATTCTGCTTCTGTTCTTTTACATCTTTCATCCAAAATCACCCCCTACTGATACATGGCAGAAGTCCCATTAAAATGTTCCAATATTTTTGAATATTTTTGAAAAAGTTTTTTCTCTTTTAAATTTCACAATCTGTCCGTTATTTTCTAATATTTTTCTTCTGCTGTCCATCTGTTTTCAGCGGACATAAAAACAGGCGGTACCCAATCTGTTTGAATACTGCCTGTCACTATAATCTTTTTGTATATCCTATGCGTTTTCCCGCAGCCACCGATTGATGATATACTGCCAGTCCATTCCATCCTGCATGACACGCAGAACTGTAACTGTTTTCACTGCTTCATCCACGGTATAAAACAGCAGATAGGATTCACACGGTTTCATGTAAATATCATAACCACGATACCGGAAGCCTGTTGTATTATACCCGGTCGGAAGTGTATCAAGTGCAAGAACCGCTTTTTTAATCTTTTTGGAAAAGTTTTCTGCATATTCCCGGTATTTAAATTGCTGAAGGATATATTTCTTTTTTTCTTTCACATCCAGCTTGCCGCTCTGGGCAATGACAACTTTGTATTTTTTGTTTTCCATCCGTACCCCTTATACTGCATCAATTTCTGCCCATGCTTCTTCCACTGTCTGCACTCTGCCATTTTCCATATCGTCAATGGCTTCATCCAGCTTTGACAGAAGGACATCCATTGCATCGTTGATCGTATAAGTTGTTTCACGGGATTTCGTTGCCTGTGCCAATGCCATAACCATCACCCTTTCTTAAAATAGCACTCATGTTTCTGTCTTTATCATACCACGAACCATCAGAAATATCTATCATTTTTTGACAGTCACACAACACTGGATCTGATTTAATTATTCACACATTTTTTCATTAAACTTATAACCAACTCCCCACACAGTCTGAATATAGACCGGATGACTCGGATCATCCTCTATTTTTTCCCGAATATGGCTGATATGGCTCATCACAATATTGTAATCTCCAGAATACGGTTCATTCCAAACAATATCGTATATCTGCTCCTTACTGAATACCCTGCCGGGATTTTGAGCGAGAAGCTGGAGGATTTCAAACTCTGTATATGTAAATTTCTTTTCTTCATTACTTTTAACAACCTCTCGTCGCTTAAAATCAAAAATTATATCTTTGTAATTCACTTCTGAGTTCGAATACATTTGTTGAAATGCAAATTTCTCTCTACCAACGCCTAAGACTGAAATAATAGAATCTATTACCTTTTCTTCGTTTCCTTCAAAAAATATCAGTAATACTTTTCCTATATTCATCACTCCTCACGATACATTTCTTTTTATCTGATTTTTTTCAACATTCCTTTCTTAACCTCATATACAACATCACATAAAATATCAATATCCTCTTTATAATGACTTGATATCACCGAATATAACTCCCACCAATACAAATCCTACTAAAAACCTTTTCCGCTTCATTATTTTCCCTCACCTATGTAAAACGGCGCTACAATAGCACCTCATATAAGTAGATGTATAACCATTACTCGGATAATAATCGTCATCAATTCTTGCACCTAAATACCTAGTGTGCTGACCGTTTTATACTTAGCCAAATAATTCTTCCATATATTGCTATTCCATGTTACAATAAAAAGAAACGGCGGTGGCGACTATGGCAAGACCTAAGACTTATATTATTAAGCTCAGCGATGATGAAAGAGCAGCACTTCAAAAGACTATCCGTAACAAAAAGACTTGTAAAACTGTTTTAAAACGGTGTCAGATACTGCTTGAACTGGACGAAGAACAGGGAACCGGGCTTACCCATTCCCAGATTGCCCGCAGTTATGCAGTCTGCCCTGCCACTATAACTAATATCGTCCAGTCTTATGTCAAAAATGGCATAACGAATATTGTCCGTTACAATATCAGCCCCAATTCCAGCGCTGCGCTCCGTAAAATGGATGGACGTACCGAAACACGTATTATCCAGATGGCTTGCGGCCCTGTCCCGGAGGGACATTCCCGCTGGACGATCCGGCTACTGGAGGAAAAAGCCCGTGTTGAGCTTGATATTCCGGTTGGAAGGGAAACCATACGGGAAACATTAAAAAAAATGAACTTCGACCTCACAAAAACTCCTACTGGTGTATCCCTCCAAAAGAAAACGCAGAATTTGTAGCCTGCATGGCGGATATCCTGGACATTTATGAAATGCCATATAACCCTGAAGTTCCAGTGGTATGCATGGATGAAAAACCCTACCAGCTTCTCGGGGAAACCAGAGAACCTCTGCCCATGCGCCCAGGTGACACACAGAAAACCGATTCCGAATATGTCCGAAAGGGCTTATGCAGCATATTTGTATTTGTGGAGCCTTTGGGCGGCGTACGGCATGTAAGTGTCCGGGAACACCGTACTGCAGTTGACTGGGCTGAGAAAATCAGGTATTTAGTGGATGTCAGTTACCCTGACCGAGATAAGATCATACTTGTCATGGACAATTTGAACACCCATGCGCTTTCATCCCTGTACAAAACATTTCCAGCTCCGGAAGCCCGCAGGATTGCCAAAAAGCTGGAAATCCATTACACTCCCAAACATGGGAGCTGGCTGGATATTGCCGAAATAGAACTTAATGTAATGACACGTCAGTGTCTGTCCCGTAGAATTGCGGACATAGTACTGCTCCGTCAGGAGTTGGCAGCATGGGAGGGCAACCGCAATGAACATACCGCCTGTATCCAATGGCAGTTCACTACCGATAATGCCCGAACTAAGCTGGTATCTCTCTATCCTAAATTTGATGTGGTGGTGAAAAATAATTAGACTAAGTATAAAACGGTCAGCACACTAGTACCTGTACCAGTGTCTCCAGATCCATAATCAGTATACATTCTTCCTGTCTGACCAGTTTTTCTCCATATACCACTATTGGAACAGGCAACCCCACTGCTCTTCACTGGCACAAAGCGCATTCCATAAGGACTGCTTCCTGTTTTTTTTTACACCATATCATCATCCTTGAGAACCTGGACGCGCTTTACTATAAGGTTCCTGAGTAGTTCCAACCACGACCCCATCTTTATTCAGTATATTACCTGTTTTGGGATCTATATGAGAACCGGCTGGTGGCGTCCATTTTCCCGACTCATTCACTGTACCAAGCGCATCTTCCAATTCCTTTTTCGTTCGGGGCGTTTTCAGTTCTGGCGTTGGTGCCGAGCTGCCGTCTGCATTGTCTGTATTGTCTATATTGTCAGTACTCTCAATAGTTTCTTCTTGAACAAATGATTCTCCTGAAGTCCTGTTATTTTTAGACGTATCTCCATTATCTTTATCACTGCAGCCTGTACATAACACCATTATTACAAACAACAAGCTAAAAACAACTTCTTTCTTATGTGTCATTTTAATCTTTTACCTCCATTATGTCCGTTTAACTACTCCGAACCGAACTACTCAATTTAAAGTGATAGAATTCTATCATTGTCCCATTGGAATCCACTCCCTTTCAATGAACAAACTGAATTAACTGTAAATAAAGAACTTTGATCAAATCAATGACAAACTTTATTATCTTTATTTTTGCCATGATTTCAACCCCTTTTGCACCAAACGACATTTACAGTCTGTTTTTGGTCGATTTACACATTTTCTTTACGATACAAGGTGCTTGTAAGCCTGCTGTCAGTAATATTCCAACAGAAAAACAGATTGTATAGATGTACTTTCCCAGCAAGAATAAAGCTATATCTAACAGCCCAAACAATATCACGAAGAACACTGTTGTTTTTTTATATGTCCTTTTCTCGTTAGTATCAAGTCTTCTGTTTTCACTGTCTATTGGACTAAATGTAATCAGGCTCACAGACGCAATAACTGTAGCTATTGCCAACTTCAAATCACATTGCACATGCATTGATAACATTATGCACAGAAACAATAGAAAACCAGATTCAAGAATACAAGTGTGCAAATTTTTTGCATGATAACCACCACTAAATTTTCTCAGAACCATAAACGGAAAAATAAGTGCAACTCCGTGTTTTACACTCCCTAAGCCAAAGCCAACACCTCCTGCAAGGATAAGTGGTGATACCAATAGAAAAAAACTATATAATGCATACTTGTAAAGTTCCTTATCCGCCTCGTTTATCGCATTACACCGGACCATCCAATCAACTCATTTTTCCATTACTTGTTTCTCCTGTATTTCATTAATTCTTTCGGTGCTTTTGGCTGATACATAATCGCACATGAAGCTGTGTTGGCTTCAGTCTGTAACACAACATCTAATGCTGCTTTCATCCCTTTTGCAACCGATTTAGTTACCCGTTTCTTCATAATGTCCTCTCTCCTTTCCTAAAGATTGTCATTGATTTTCACATAAGCAATCATATACCACTTTAATCAAATAAACGACCCCTTTGGAATGAACGGAATGATTCTTTACAATATTGGATAATTTCCCTCTTTTCTACGAAAAATAATATGTGATACAGAATTATTTATATATAAATATCAGTTTGTTTAATATATTGCAGGATAGTTCTTTGTTACATTCTTCTTTTTATTTAGTTCTATTGGTAAAATTCTACTGAAAGAAGGTGGGATAAATAGAATTTCAATATGAAGGTATGGGAAACCGCATCAAAATACGCAGAAAAGAATTACGGATAAAACAGGCAGAACTTGCCGAAAGATTAAATATATCCAATAACCATATGTCATCAATCGAAAACGGAAGGCAAAAACCAAGTCTGGATATTTTCATTCAGATTTGTAATTTACTCAATGTTACACCTGACTACCTTCTGCTCGGCAGTATGCACGCTTATAATATTCCACAGGATATTATTGACAAACTACGTTTATGTACTCAAGCTGATATACAACTTGCCGGAGACTTTATCGAACTGCTTGTAAAACGAAATAACAAAACAAAAACATATAATGAACCAAAATTGTAATTAAAATGTCTTTTCATACGCATTTTTTGCATTTGGAAATTCTATATGATAAGATGTATGTAAATATACATTCATTAGAAAGCCAGGTGCAAAAATGCGTATTTTAATTTGTGATGACGATACTCTGATAATTGAACAATTACAGAAATATATTGAATCCTACTTTGAGTCAAATCATTTAAAATGTCCCGAATTAGTTTCCTTTACCAGTGGCGAATCTTTATTGGCTGAGAAAAGCGAAAAAGATATTGTTTTTCTGGATATTGAAATGCCCGGTATGAATGGAATTTATGTAGGAAATGAATTAAAAAAAGCAAACAAAAATGTCATTATTTTTGTGGTGACCTCATATTCTGAATATCTGGATGAAGCAATGCGTTTTCATGTATTCCGCTATCTTTCCAAACCTTTGGACAAGCAGCGTTTTTTCCGAAATATGAAAGACGCCTTAGCATATTACAATTCCATTACTACCAAAATTCCTGTTGAAACTAAGCAGGGAGTATATTCATTTCCTGCTTCACAGATAATTACAATAGAAGCACAGGGACGAAAAGTAATTGTACATACTACCCGGCAGGATTTTGATTCCATTCATAATATGGATTATTGGCTGGAACAACTCCCCAAAAACAGTTTTTTCCAGACACACAGGAGCTTTATTGTTAATTTCGAACATATTGTGGACTTTGATCATTCCACCATACATTTATCGAATCAGCAGATTGCAGCTTATCTGACACGCAGAAAATACAGTTCCTTTAAAAATGCTTATCTACTATATCTGGAAAGTATGAGGTAAAAATAAATGGGACATATCGTTTTACTTCTTTTTAGCTTTTTTACAGAAGCAGTTATACTATGGCAATACGCATCCAGCCTTTTTACCTCTTCTTATAGCAGTAAAATAAGGCTGGCACTATTGAGTGCTCTTTATACAATATTGTTTCTTCTTTCCCTGCTCGAACAAACAGGACTAAACGTTGTCAGCTTTTTTGTGTTTAACACTGTTTTTCTTTATATGTTGTTTAAACTCAAGTTGTTATTGGCACTCTTCCATTCGGCTATCCTTACAGCAATTATGGGTATATCTGAAATTGCAGTTCTGGGGATTACATCAAGATTTTTTCCGCATTTTCTCTTAGAAACAGATGTCGAACTTGTTTTTTATACGGTTTTTAGCAAAATTTTCTTTTTTGCAGTCATCTATTTATTAATTCATCTGTTCAAAGGAAAAAAATCAAATCAGGAACAGTACGATCACTCCGAACTTCTTTTAATGTTAATTCCGGTTTCGTCTATTTTTATAATTTTTACTTTTGCAGCAATGGGTGAAACATCAGCCTTTGCACCGCCTATTGATTTTATGGTAACAATCTGTGCTGTTTTTCTGCTGATGGTCAATCTGCTTGTATTCGGCATCAACCAATATAATCAGAAAAAATCACAGGAATATACTGATATGCAGTTGCTTCTTCAGAAAGAATCGGATTCCGTTGAATACTATGAAATGATGCTTTCACAAAATGAAAACCAGAGCATTCTGATTCACGATATAAAAAAACACCTTCAATCTATCAAATTGCTGAACGAAAAAAATGACTCTGATAAAATAAATGCCTATATACAACAGCTCATGGAATCTTCCGACTTAAAGGAAACCACAAAACTCTGTGATCATGAAATGCTAAACTCCATTCTGTGCCGCTATCAGCGCCACTGCAATGATAAGCACATTATTTTTCACACTGACATCAGAAGCGGCACGGTACAACATATATATCCGCGCGATTTGACTTCTTTATTCTGTAACTTATTGGAGAATGCAGTGGAATCAGCAGAGAATATTCCAGACTCTTTTATTGAGCTCACCGTACAAAAGAAAGAAAATTCACCCTTTCTTATTATCATACTCATCAACTCCTGCCAAAATACCCCTGTATATAATCCAGAGGGACTTCCTATATCCCAGAATAGCACTATGGAAATGTGGAAAACGGCCGCTTCACCGATGGAAAACAAATATTCACGGCCCGATGGAAAAGCTGTCAGCTTTCCCACAGCCCGCAAACATTGTTTCCCACAGCTCCGCCCCTTTGACCGTTTACACACATTCCCACAGCACCTACTACTGCTACTGAAAATGAGCGCCATCACCGAAAGATGATGGCGCTCATTCTTTTTCTCCGTATCCTTCCCCAGCAAGATTTAGTATATTCTTTTTTTCTTTCTGCGCATAGCGCATGGTCTGATAAGCTCCGCCGCCTGTATGGTCCACATAGAATACAACGAGATCGCTTCGCTTCACCATCTGCCGGTTGCGAATTTGAAAAGCACCTTTCGGGTGGCTGCTGGCCGCGCTGCCGCATATTTCGATTTCATCATAATAGGCTTCAAAGTTTTCCGTATTGTTGTGTAACTCCGCCGTGGGATATGGCAGTATCCAAATCAAGGAACTGTTGTCATCTCGTACAATCCGCTTCTGGCGTTTGACAGCGGAGGAAACGATCTGGTCAAAATCTCCGTCCCGTCCGACCAGGAACTCCACATACTCCTTTTCCAAAAGCAGCGCATGAACCAGCGCCTCCACACGATCCTCCGCCTCACGAAACTCCGGGATGATCCTGTGTCCAAAAAAACTAACGGTAAATATGTTCACGGTTCTATCTTCGCCATTTTCAAGCCAGCCTCTCCAACAAAGTAAATAATCCACTTCTCATTATA
>OIAD01000741.1_pt1 | contig 13611 bp, 11 predicted proteins | sample 1580601 | NCBI WGS metagenome assembly OIAD01 (sample SAMEA3882554, study PRJEB24775) | human gut metagenome | biome: human-associated habitat; feature: intestine environment; material: feces | place: Netherlands | collected 2009/2010
TCATTCCTCAGTTTTTGAATGAATGCTCCATCGACGGTCATTACTATGCCGTTCCTTACATGCGTTCCACTGAGGCCTGCTACGTGAATAAGACCTACGTGGAAAATCTTGGATATACTCTGCCGGATGTACTGACCTGGGATTTCATCTGGGAGGTCTCCGAGGCTGCCACCGCCCAAAATGCAGACGGCACCTATGTAGTCAACGGACAGAATGTACTGATCCCGTTTATCTATAAGTCCACCGACAACATGATGATCCAGATGTTAAAGCAAAAGAACGCGGGATATTCCACAGCTGACGGCAGCATTGAACTTTTCAACGATACCACCACGGATCTCCTGTACGATATTGCCGGACATGTAAAAAGCGGTGCCTTTTCCACCTTCAAGATCTCCGGTTATCCCGCGAACTTCCTGAATGCCGGGCAATGTATTTTCGCCATTGATTCCACTGCCGGAGCCACCTGGATGGGTACGGACGCTCCGCTGTCAGATATCAGCGAGGACTCTCTGGTGCAGTTTGAGACCGCCGTGCGGATGATTCCCCAGTTTGACCCGGAGCATCCCGAAATGATCTCTCAGGGTCCTTCCGTCTGCGTTTTCAATAAATCAGACTCCCAGGAAGTACTGGCATCCTGGCTGTTTGCCCAGTATCTGCTTACCAACGATGTGCAGATCGCTTATTCCGAGACAGAAGGTTATGTACCTGTAACCTCTAAGGCACAGAACTCCGCAGAGTATCAGGAGTATCTGTCCGAGTGCGGTGCGGATAACGGTACACATTATGCAGTGAAGATTGAAGCTTCCAAACTGTTGCTTGACAACGTAGACAGCACCTTCGTTACACCGGTCTTCAATGGTTCCGCATCCTTACGTGACGCTTCCGGACAGTTGATTGAAAACGTGGTGAAGTCCACCCGCAGAAAAGAGACTGTGGATGATACCTACATGCAAAAGCTTTACAGCGATGTAGAAAGCCTGTACCGTCTCGGTCAGGGAAGTGATGCCTCCTTCGGCAAAAAGGAACTGGGTGCCATGCCCCGGGCTTCCGTGATCCTGTTAAGCACACTTGCAGTCACCTGGGTTCTGATCCTCCTGTATGTAGGGCGGGAATATTTAAAAAACAGAAAGAAGTAATTTTTCAGCCCCATTCGTAAGATAATATCTGGTGGTATTATCCTGCGCATGGGGCTCTTTTTGCAAAAAATCTTGATTTATCTTGCATTTCAGGTATAATGGAACTGTTCGGTGTCTGAATGCGCCGGATAAATTGAGGAGATGTCTGTGTATCTGCACAGACCCATATGCGCCACAAGCGCAGGAATGGAGGATTATTATGAAAAAGAAGACACTTGCATTAACCATGGCTATGGCTATGGTTCTGTCTCTCGCTGCATGTGGAAACAGCAATGCAGACGTTGCTGCTGAATCTACCGCTGCTGCCACCACCGAGGCTGCTACTACCGAAGCCGCTACTACCGAAGCCGCTGCTACGGAAGCTTCTACCGAGGCTGCTGAAGCTGTTGCTGATGAGAAGTCCGAGGGTGTTATGACCTACGAAGAGTACATGGCTGCTGATCTCGATTCCGAAGTTGTGATCGAGGCTTATGTTCAGGCGAAACAGTCCTGGTGGGAAGATAAGGCTACCCTGTACACCCAGGATCAGGATGGTGCTTACTTCATCTACAATTCCGTATGTTCCGAAGAGGATTATGCTAAGCTGGTACCCGGTACCAAGATCAAAGTAACCGGTTATAAGACCGAGTGGTCTGGTGAAGTAGAGATCGCTGAAGGTGCTACCTTCGAGATCGAAGAGGGCAGCTACATCGCTCCCGTTACCGATGTGACCGATCTGTTAGGCACCGATGATCTGATCAACTACCAGAACCAGTTCGTAGCTTTCAAGGGTATGACTGTAGAAGTTGCAGGTCAGGATGCTGACGGCAACGATGTTGCTTTCCTGTACAACTGGGATGGTTCCGGTGAAGACGGTAACGACCTGTACTTCAACGTATCCCTGAACGGTCAGACCTATACCTTCACCGTTGAGTCTTATCTGTGCGACAACACCACCGATGTTTACAACGCAGTAAAGAACTTAAAGATCGGTGACACCATCGATATGGAAGGTTTCCTGTACTGGTACGAAGGTGTGAACCCTCACATCACTTCCGTGACTGTGAAGTAATTTCATCAGATATTAAGCTATATTGGCAATAAAAAGAACTGGCTTCCCAGGAAGACAGTTCTTTTTTATTGTCCACTTATATGCTTTACTTATCTGTTGCCAGGTACACCTGCGCATACCTATCTTCTCTCTGCCTGTCGGAATTCTTCTGCCTCCATCAGTGTCTCAGCGATCTCCTTCTCTGGCTCTACTATCTATGCGAAGCGATCAACCTTTATTTTCTGCTCTCCAGCCATTGTTTCGCGATTTGGAATCCCTCCATGGGAACGCAGAATCGCTGATCTCTAGGCGGCTGCAATGCGGCATCCAGTTCCTCCATATCGAACCACTCCACACTCTCCACTTCCTCTTTTTGCAGGATAAGCTTCGCAGCATCTACCGGCTTAGTGTACATATAGACGAATGCAACCTCGTTGTCCCGAAACATTTTTCCATGAAATTCCTTTTCGTATTGAATATCAAAGCATCCGGCGAATTGCAGCTCCTCTTTAGATGCCTGGATTCCCAGTTCTTCGTGAAGTTCCCGGATTGCGGACTCTTCCGGCTCATCCCCCGCCTGAATATGTCCGGCAGAAGAGGTATCGAACCGCCCCGGAAAACTGTCTTTCTCAGCGGAGCGTTTCTGCAATAACAACTGTGCCTTCCCATCCTGTTCTCTTATGATCCAGATATGGGCGGTTCTGTGGCGGACACCCTTTTTATGTGCCTGTGTGCGTTCTATGGTCTCCCCTGTGGGAATGCCTTTTTCATCTACGATGTCAAAAAATTCCATGGTGTTATGGCTCCTTTGTGTTTCTTTGCGTTTCTTTGTAGTCCTCTGGGTTTCTTTTGGTCACCTTGGGTTGCTTTGGGTTTCTTTGGGTTTCTTTGGGTCTCTTTGTAGTCCTCTATATTTTTGTGTTAATTCATCTGTACTGCCATTGTACGAAGTTCTGCTCCGATATTGCCGCCTGCTCCTTCGATGGTCTGTGCGATGATGAACGCAGCGATATCGATAGCTACTGTCTTTCCCTTCTAAGGTCTAATACCATCAAATCAAAATCGTAGTATTCCCCGTCGATCTTAAAATATGCCGGCGAGGTCCCGATTTTCCGGAAGCCATATTTCTCATAGACATGAATAGCTCGTATATTATCGCTTCGAACTTCCAGATTGATCAGTTCTATCGTATGTTCTTTTGCATACATAATGCATTTTTGTAACAGCGCCCTGCCAATTCCCTGCCCCCATTCCGACTTGACCACAGAGATTCCGAATTCGGCGCGGTGGCTCATCCTTCTGGAAAATCCGCTTAGACTGGCATCTCCGATAATCTCTCCATTTTTCCATACTACATAGAGAACGGAATGTTCCTCCTTATTTATATTCTGTATAAATTTCTCTTCCTCTTCTGTCGAAATAGGAAGCCCTTCTTTTCCAAAGGACAGATAATCTGTCTCTCCACCTACCTGCGCTAAATATGCGATGATCTTCTCCGCATCTTCCGGTGTAGCTTCTCTGATATCAAATTCTTCCATAGCTGCCTCCCCTTCGCAAGATTACAAATTTTATTCATAATCAAAGATAGTCTTGGACTGAATAGCATCTCCGTATTTTGCCTTCCATTCCTGATGGGTCGCAGAAGCATCGTACACAGGCAGTGCCTCCGGATCCATCTCCATTTCGATCATCAGGTCATGCCGGTTCGGTCTCGGTGTCACATTTTCATAAATGTTCACCGTATGAACGCCTTCTATCTGCTTCGTCCGATTGAAGATCTTCTTGATGTCCGCAAGCATCTCCCTGCTCGCCGCATCCTCCCGGTTCCATATATTATCTTTAAATTTTACAATGATCAGGTGCTTCATTTTGCATATCCCCCTTATTTTACTATTACTGATATGTTTTATCCTACCACGGCATCCCATTTGCTACAACCAAAATATTCCTGCAAGATCATTTCTACTTTGTCTGCATTCAGAGGACACTGCTTTGTTTCATAGGTGAGAATCAGATTTACCGAAGGAATGATACCATGTCGGCAATATAGCTTTATTTTGTCACAAGCATGATTGCAATAATCCGGATTATCCATCATCCCAAAGTGCTCCCAATAGAAATATTGTCCCGTAAAGGGATGTCGTATCACGAAATCTGGATATAAAATTATTCCATCCAAAACCAGTTTTTCTTCATAGTGAAACGGTATTTTATTTTGATATAGCATTCTGTCAATAATTGCTTCTGATTTAGACCGCAACATCTTCCCATGCGTTCCTTGTACCAATAAATTTTCCGGATGCTTTGTACATTTTTCATAGGGTTCCTCCTGCCACCGCTCCAGTTCCTTATCCAATGGTCTGAAATTCTTAGCCAGCAATTTTCCATATTCCGGATGATTTAATAGATGTTCGGAGTTTATTTTCATCTTGTCTGTCTTCTTCAAGTAGGCTTCCCATCCCGCTGCTTCACTCTCCAATTCCTTTTTTCTATACTCATAGTATTTCTTCAATGCCAGTATTTCTGCCTGATTTCTTTCGGTTTTCGGAAGATAGCGTATTCCATTTTCCTCTTTTACTTTCCATTTGTAGCGGTTTTCATTTTTGAAGCATTGCAATTCTCCTTGCGGAAATTTTTTGTCCAATTTTGTTATCTTTTCTAATTCCTTATTAATTTCTTCTATTCTGTTTTTTATATTTTCGCGTGTAGTTTTCACTTTTCCTCCTTCTGCACACTGGCTTCTTGATTTCCCCGGGGCTTATTTCTACTTTTCTTTTTCCTACGCCCCGGCTTCTTGACTTCCCCGGGGCTTATTCTTACTTTTCTTCCTCTCACGCCCCAGCTTCTCGATTTCCTTGGGGCTTATTCTTACTTTTCTTTCTCCTACGCCCCGGCTTCTTGACTTCTCCGGGGCTTATTCTTACTTTTCTTCCTCCTATGCCCCGGCTTCTCGATTTCCCCGGGACTTATTCTTACTTTTCTTTCTCTCACCCCCCGGCTTCTTGGCTTCCTCGGGGCTTATTCTTACTTTTCTTCCTCTCATGCCCCAACTACCTAGAACCCCAACGGCTTATTTTCTTCTCAGATACCCTTTCAGCCGGTTTCCGTGACTGTCGACGGTTACTGTCAGGGCTCCATAGTCAGTGGTGAGGTACCAGGGGACCTTAGCATCTTCCAGGCGCTGTAGCGTCGCGGCATGGGGATGGCCATAGGAATTGTTACGACCACAGGAGATAATGGCGGCAGCGGGGCCGGCGGCGGCAAGGAACTCAGAACTGGTGGAATAGCCTGAGCCGTGATGCGCTACCTTCAGGATGTCTACCTTGAAGCCCCCTTGTCTCCGTGATTCCCACAGTTCCTGCTGTTCTCGCGGTTCCTGCGATTCCTGCAATTTCCGCACATTCTGCAAAGCCTGTGATTCCTGCGCTACCCGTAACGTCTTCAACGTCTGCAATTCCTGTGTCAGCTGCTGCTCCCCTTCGCCTTCCACATCCCCTGTCAGGAGAATGCTTAGCTTCCCGGCACCCACGCCGAAGTTTTTCCTTTCACCGGTATCGCCATGACCGGTTCTCTCACCAGTAACTCCGACAGCAAAGCTGCCGTTCTCACCGTAAACTTCGCTAGCAGCTCTTCCGCCCTCTCCACTTGCTTCCATCCCCTCTGCCGCGCCCCACTTCACTGCTTTCGCAAATACCTCCACGTAGAAGCATTCCGAATAGGCATTGGCATCCGCAAGGGTCGTATTCTCCTCCGGGTGCAGACACCGCAGCCGGAGTCGACTATCCCTGATCTCATCGCCACATTTTATGTAACTTACCGGTACTCCGGCATATTCCGCGGCAACAAGCAATTTTTCAAAAGCCTCCCTGCGCTCCGCTTCCGTAATCGCAGGCAGAAACATCTGCTCCACGGTAATTCCCCATTCTCCACCGTTCTCCAGCAGTTCCAATATGCCATTCATATGGTCTTCATCTGGGTGCGATACAAACACACCGCGTAGAGACTGGATTCCCCGGCTCTTGAGATAAGGCTTCAACACATATTCACCGATTTTCCTCCGACTGGTACTGCCGCAGTCAAAAAGATATGCCCCCTGCCCGGTCTCCACCACGATACCGTCTCCCTGTCCCACGTCCAGAAAAGTCACACGGCTTCCCCGATCAAAATTGCCGGTCAGTAAACCAACTATTAATACTAAAATCATTGCGGCTACAATTCGGCACATAACTCCGTTCCTATATGTCATCACTCCCTGCCATGTATACCAAAAATTTGCTAAAACATGCCGCCATCTGGTGGGACATATTTCAGAGTACCTGTCAGAATGCTGCATCTTTTTTCTGTTACTCTCTCTTTTTCTACCCCTACCGCTATCATCCACTCTGCGTGTTTCCCGACGCTGCCTTTCTCTTTCAGTGCGGTGTCCGTCTCCATGATTATTTTCCGCCACATAAGCTGCATAAAGTCTTTGCCGCTTCCATTTTTCCGCATAATTCCTGCCAATGATCAACACAAATAGCCCACTATAATAAACGACCATCTGCCACTTTGCCGGGCGGCCCACGCACCATACCGCTCCCGGCAGTTCTCCGAACCGTTCGCAGATCCATTCATACCACCACAGGATCAGACAATCCACCGTCCCTGCAATTCCCAGTCCAGGGATCAATGACAGGATTCCCCCTGCCATCACCACACTCATAAAGGGCAACACCAGCAGGTTCAATAATACCGAGTAGACAGGGATCTCATAAAAGAACCAGAGCTGTATGGGCAGCGTAAAAAGAATAACTCCGGCACTGGCGGCAAAACCGCTTTTAAGTGCTGACACCATGCGCCAAAGCCTTTCATACACCACCTTCCGCCAGCCTTCCCGGTACTTGTTCCTCTCGTAAGCGGAATCACCCAGAATATCTGTCACGGTCAGAAGCCATGCCGGTACTCTAAAACCGTTCCCCCCGTTTCCCAGTCTCCTCTGTTCCGTGTCAAAGTCAGACCTCTCACCAAATCCGCTCTTCCCATCACTCCTCTTTTTCTCTGCAAAGCCTAATGCCTCACCAAGTCCTCGCTTCCCGTCGGCCCTCTTTTTCTCTTCAAGCCATGCCACCACGCCACTGGCCGTTTCCACACCGGCATTATCTTCCCTACCATCCCCGGCAAACACCGGTGTCAACAAGCAGATCCCCAGCACCGCCCCAAAAGACATCAAAAAGCTCACATCCCCAAGCCGCTCCGGTTGCTGCAACACCAGCAATGCCGCCAACAGCCCCACACCTGTCAGCATATCGTAAGTCCTTCCCACGAATATCCCCAACATCTGCAGCAGATACATTCCTATGGCACGGCTGGCGGATACACTCATGCCCACCATCATACCGTACAGAAGCAGTGTCATGGCACCTCCCGCTGCTGCCACTCTGACCGGAGCCCCCAGTCTCTTAAGCAGCCGGTAGCATCCCATCCCCAGCAAAGTAATATGCAGCCCCGAAATGCTTAAGATATGGGCGATCCCATTCCTCTGGTACAGCGCCTTTACCTCCTCATCCAGTTCTTCCTTCTCCCCCAGCAGTAATGTCTGCATAACGGAAGCCTCTTTCTCCGGGAATACCTTTGCCAGTCTGTCGTGTAATCTCCTTCGAAAGGCAAACAACTTTTCTCTCAAAAAGCTATAGTCCTCCTCCGCTGCCAGAACCTGTGCTTTCCGCACTCTGCCACCGATGCCCTTTCCCGCAGAATAGGCCCGCACGTCAAATTCCCCGTGATTGGTCGCAGCATCGAAGTGCGAAAAAAAGCCTTCCAGAACAATATGCTGGCCCAGTCTCAGGCTCTGTACCTCCTGTGTGTTTGTCAACTCACATTGTAATTTTCCAGAATAGGAATATTTTAGATCGTTTTGAATAATAGAAATTGATTTCAGAATAATCGTTTCAGAAGTTCTTGTGTCTATCCGTCCCGTGATCCTCACCGGACTTCCGTCAGGCGGCAGTACGCCGGCATCCCCGGTGTCTGCCCCCGTCAGTATTCTTCCTATGGTGAGCACTATCACGAGACACAAACACGCCATAAAAAGCGGTCGTCTCATTAAGCTCCCTTCCGCAGGCAATCCCGCCTGCCCACAGTCAGGACTGTTCCGACAGTCCAACGCAAAAACAGTCCTGTCCCGCATAAATTCAAAATTTACTGTTCCAAAGTCGTTACATAATCCAGATTCCGTTCAAAAGTGGAATTGCTGAAGGTAGATGGCACTTCGCCGTTGACCAGGATCTGTACTTTATTGATATTATCCAGTTCCACCAGGGAATTCACGATGGAGTAAACTGCTACCTCCGTGGAAACATTGTTCACCACGGTCAGGAAGCTGGAATCCAGATTCACATAGCAGATGCCATCTTTGGTCAGGATATTGATGATCTTGGTCTCCGGATTGATCACCGGGTACAGACCCTCAATCTGTCCGCTGGGTCCCGCGATCAGTTCCTCCACCACGAATCGCTCCAACGGAGTATTGGTGGAATAATGCTTTTCTCTGTAGGCCGCGATCAGCTTATCACCGTCTGCATTGGCAAAATACAGCTTTACCTTCACCAGTTCATAGGTGTTGATCTCGTTACCGTCATTATTGATGAACTGCTCGGCATTCATCCAGCCTACCAATTCCCCTGCATTGTCATATAACTGACTGCCTTCCACGGTAATCGTCACATATTTCACATTGGACAGCTGCGTCAGTGTCCTTACAACGGCCGCCCGCACCAGTACTTCTGTGGTGACCGAAAGTTCGGAATATGCCTTATCCACATTGATCACAAGTTTTCCGTCTTCCACTTCATAATCCAGAACCTGAAATCCCATGTCAAAAGGCGCCTTATATTCCAGCTTTTCCGGGGTGGTGGAGAGAAATGTCATGGTCTCTTCCAACTGTTCCTCCGGTGTCTTGGTGTTCAGATACTGGTCATGAACCTCAACCTTCGTCTCTGCGGTATTTACATAATACACCGATATCTTTTTGCCGGTCTCCGGCTCTCTCGTGCCACAACCGGTCAGGACTGCCAGCAACATCAGAAGCATACCGGTCAAAACATATTTTTTAACTCTCTTCATAACTACACAATCTTTCTTACAACAGCTCCGTCTAAGAGGCGATATATGTCAGCGGGATCTTCACCAGGAAACAGGAGCCCTGCCCCTCGGTACTCGTCACCGTAAGGGATCCCTTGTGCATCAGGACGGCGCTCTTGGTGATCGCCAGTCCCAGTCCCGTTCCGCCGATCTCTCTGGAATGAGACTTGTCCACACGATAGAATCTCTCGCAGATATGTGCCAGAGCCTCCTCCGGGATACCGATTCCGGAATCACTGACTTCAAAGGTAAAATACTGATGATCCGCATCCAGTATCACCTTCACCCAGCCATGATCCTTATTGTATTTGATGGCATTCTCCACCAGATTCGTCATGATCAGGGTCATCTTAACTTCATCCACCTCTGCCACCACAGGACGGACGCTTTCAAATACCACTTCCACATCCTTCTTCCGGGCGATGGGCCGCAGTCTCTTTAAGATCAATTCCGTCAGATCATTGATGTTCAATGATACAATATTCAGATCCTGTACCTTTTTATCCATTTTTACCAGTGCCAGCAGATCCGTAATGATCTGGTTCTCTCTGTCAATCTCGGAAGCAATGTCTTCCATGAATTCTCGATACAGCTCCGCCGGTACATTTTCCTGTGCTAGCAGGGAATCCGACAATACCTTGATGGATGTCATGGGTGTTTTCAACTCGTGGGACACATTTGCCACAAATTCCTGTCGGGAATCGTCCAATGCCTTCATCCGCTTCAACAGCTGGTTGAACGCATCTACGATATGTACGGTCTCCACATAATCTGGCACAGAGATCGTCTCATCACTGAAGCCTTCCTTTACCGCATTGATGGCCTGTGTGACTCTGTTGAAAGGTCTCGTCAAAGCTCTGGACAGTATGATAGCCAGTGCCAGGATTGCCACCATCATGATCACTTCCAGAATGTACGCCTTACGATTCAGCACTTCCTTGGCATTTACGATACTGTCATTGGAAATGCTGGTCAGCATAACGCCCCGGATGGCATCCGGATTCCTTTTTCCGTTTTCGTCCGTAGTGTTTGCCGTGGTATCCATGATGGGAGTGGTCATTTCTATGTAACCGTGCTCCGGGTCATAATGGGAAATGTTTTCCCCCTGAAAACATTTGATGACCTCCTCGGAAATGATGGTCTTTCCTTCACTGATGCCGTAGGTATCTTTTTCCACCTTGAAATTCTTGTTGATGATCATAACGCGGCCTTCATACAGATTGGACAGCATCTCCAGTTCCGCATTGATGACTTCTCTGGAATTGCCGGTGTCCTCTCTGACACCATGGCTGCTTAAATAATTGTTGCTGATCAGATGATTGGCCAGGATCATCAACTGGTTCTGTACCACTGTGGTCCGCTGTTCCACCGCCAGATCCTCGTAATTACTCACGATACCATGGCGCATGGCAATACAAGGCACCAGGCCGATCACCAGCGTCAGCAGGAATATCCTCGCCCGCAGACTTCGAAGCGCGATCATGCTCTCCAGCTTTTCCCATATAGTTGCAAAACGTTCTTTATTCCATTTTTTCACAGTATAAAAACCTCAGTTCCGAACCTCTCCACGCCATTCACAAAATCACACGATAAATCGTGCTCTCCGCTGCTTCGCAGCTACTTTTGTTCATTTGCGTGGCGGTGGCTCTATTCGAGTCACCTTCAAAGATAAGAGAAATTGATTCTTACATGCAAGCATGGTGAATCATTTCCTCTTATCTTTGCCGGTTCTCATAGTCTCACTTATTATTAAAGTAGTACCCGACACCCCATTTGGTATGCACGTATCTGGGCTCGCTGGGATTGGACTCGATCTTCTCACGCAGTCTCCGGATATGTACATCCACTGTACGCACATCACCGGGATAATCCGTACCCCATACCAGCTTCAACAAATTCTCCCTGCTGTATACCTTGTCGGGATTCAGCATCAGAAGTTCCAGCACTTCGAACTCCTTGGCCGTCAGTCCGATCTCCCTGCCCTGGATGTAGGCTCTTTTGCCGTCACGATCCAGCTTCATATCGCCGCTTTCCAGAATACCGGTGTTCTCTGTGGTTCCTTTTTTCGGCTCCATTCTGCGGAAGATAGCTTTGATCCGGGCTTTCACTTCCAAAATGTTAAAAGGCTTGGTTATGTAATCGTCCGCGCCGTATTCCAGTCCCAGGATCTTATCCATGTCATCACCCTTTGCCGTGAGCATGATGATTGGCATATTGGAAAACTCCCGAATCCTCTGACAAACTTCAAAACCATCCATCTTTGGAAGCATTACGTCAAGCAGAACAATATCATATTCTGTCTTTTTGGCCATTTCAAGGGCTTCTTCCCCATCATAAGCACAGTCAACTTCCATATCATCCTGTTCCAGGCTGAATCTCAGTCCTTTCACGATCAGCTTTTCATCATCTACTACCAATACTTTCCTGCTCATTTAGCGCTCCTTACTTTATTGCTATTTTATCCTTTATCTTCTCATAGGTTCCTTCTTTGATGCCTGGTACATTCATGATATCCTCTGCTGAAGTAAAGGGACCGTTCTCTTCCCTGTAAGCGATGATCGCCAGGGCCTTGGACTCCCCTACACCTGTGAGAGTAGTAAGCTGGGATACATCAGCGGTGTTCAGATCGATCTTCTGCTCTGTGGAAGATGCAGTCTCGGCTTCACCGGAATCCTCTCCGGCGGATTTCTGTCCGCTCGCCGTTTCGGTACTGTTTTCTGCTGTGACTTCCGATCCATCCTGGGTAGCTGCGATCCGATGGCTGTCCACCTCCGCCTGGGTAGGCACATAAACCTGCTGTCCATCGGAAAGTCCCTTAGCACGGTTGAGATAGCTTGCCGCAGCTTCCGGAAGATATCCTCCGGCCTGCTCGATAGCCTGAAAAACACGGCTGCCATATGGAAGCTCATAGACTCCCGGGCTGGTCACTGCTCCACATATATCTACATAAATGGTCTGAGGGGTGTCTGAGATCTCCGGCAGCTGTTTTTCAACCTCCGGAGCCGGTTCCTCCGCAGACTCATTCTGTTTCTTCTGTGATATATCTGCCGCAGCCCCTGCGGATTCCTTCCCGGATACTTCACTTTCCGTATCCTTCGGTTCTTCCTGCTCTGCATCCATTCCGGATGCTTCCGTACTTTCTTCCTGCACCAGTTCTTTCTCCATAAATTCTGTTCCGTCATCCCTACAGCCTGTCAGCCCTGCCAGGATCTGTAACAAAAATATGGAAAAAACAAACCGAACACTTCTGATATGTGATCTTATTTTCATAGGTAGGCGGTTCACTCCTTTCCGCCGATGTGGCGGCAGGTGCCCCGTTACTCATGCAAAACCATACCTTATTTTAACGAAGTATTACAAATATTACAATACTTTTATTTCTATTTCCATTTGAAAATAACCACACCTGCAATACAGATCAGCATTCCCAACAGCTTTCTCCACTGAAAATCTGCTCTTTCCACACCGAAAATCCCCAACAATTCTATAAGATAAGCCACCGCAAGCTGAGAAATGACAATAAGCATAACCGCCCGCGCAGGCCCCAGACTTCCCATACTCCGGATCACTGTGATAGTGATAAATGCACCGATCACTCCTCCGAGGAGTACATATTTGGGCTCTACCTTCCACAAATTCCCGATAGAATCCCGCCCGGCGATCAGCCATGCCGCTGCACACAGCAGAAATGCACTAAACTGCACCCATCCATTACTCACCCACATCCCCGTTGTCTTCGTCACCTGCGTATTAAATACTCCCTGTACACTCATAAGCGCTCCCGACAAAAGCGCAATCAAAAAACCAGTCATCTCCATACCTCCTGCTTATGCAGATAATATGTCCCATGACTGGTTTTTTATGCTGTTAATTTCAAAAAATATTACAGTACCTTCTTTAAAATCCGGATCATCTCATCCACATGCTCTTTTTCAATAATAAGAGGTGGTACAAAACGGATCACATCGTTTCCGGCTCCGATGATCAGAAGTCCTTCTTTTAAGGCCTCTTTCGTAATCTCGGATAATGGCTTTGTCACCTGTATTCCCTGCATCAGTCCTTTTCCTTTAACGGCCTTTACGCAGTCACATTCTGACTTCAGTTCTTCTAGTTTTTCTGTCAGATATGCACCGAGTTCCTGCACATGTGCCACAAGATTCTTTTTTTCAAAAATCTCGATCGTCTTACTTACAGCTGTACATGCCAGAGGATTTCCGCCGTAAGTAGTTCCGTGATCACCTGGCTCCAGTGAATACTTCGCGATCTCTTCTGTCATTGCAAACGCTCCTACCGGAATTCCGCTTCCGATTGCTTTTGCCATAG
>OIAD01000744.1_pt1 | contig 13583 bp, 13 predicted proteins | sample 1580601 | NCBI WGS metagenome assembly OIAD01 (sample SAMEA3882554, study PRJEB24775) | human gut metagenome | biome: human-associated habitat; feature: intestine environment; material: feces | place: Netherlands | collected 2009/2010
GTGCGGACATCGCCATGGTATATACGGGCACCAGCAGGTAATTGAGGAAACGCCCCACAATACTGCTCAGCCCATAAATGGCAGTTTCTTTTGCCAATGATTTTAATCCGGCCACTTCTTTTTAATGATTAATGGTTAGTGATTAATGATTAATGAATCACTCGTCGCCAAACAAGGTACGCTGGCTACTATAGAGACTCCGCCCCAAATGCTTGTAGGCAAGCTCCGTCACTTCACGCCCACGGGGGGTACGTTTCAGGAAACCCTCTTTTATCAAGAACGGTTCATAGACTTCCTCTATCGTGCCGGCATCTTCGCCCAAAGCGGTGGCAATGGTGGTCAGTCCCACCGGGCCGCCTTTGAACTTGTCAATGATGGTGCAGAGTATCTTATTATCTATCTCATCCAGACCGTATTTGTCGATATTCAGGGCTTCGAGGGCAAACTGTGCAATTTCCGTATCGATACTCCCCGAACCTTTCACTTGGGCAAAATCGCGTACACGCCGCAGCAATGCATTGGCAATACGCGGTGTGCCACGGCTGCGGCTCGCAATCTCGGTGGCAGCCCTTACGGAGCAAGGCACATCGAGGATGCCGGACGAACGACGGATAATGCCGCTCAACACATCATCATCGTAATATTCCAGATGCAGGTTGATACCGAAACGGGCACGCAACGGAGCTGTCAACAGACCGCTACGCGTGGTAGCTCCCACCAGCGTGAAAGGATTCAAATCAATCTGTATGCTTCGGGCAGAAGGGCCTTTGTCTATCATGATGTCTATGCGGTAGTCCTCCATGGCTGAGTACAGATATTCCTCCACTACGGGGCTCAACCGGTGTATTTCGTCGATGAAAAGTACATCATTGGGCTCCAGGCTGGTAAGCACTCCCGCCAAATCCCCCGGCTTGTCGAGTACCGGACCGGAAGTTATCTTGAAACCTACGCCCAGTTCGTTGGCTATGATATTGCTGAGTGTTGTTTTTCCCAATCCGGGAGGGCCGTGAAGCAACACATGGTCCAGCGCCTCGCCACGCAGGCGGGCAGCTTTCACAAATATGCGCAGATTGTCCACCACCTTGTCCTGCCCGCTGAAATCCTCAAAATTCAACGGACGGAGAGCGTTCTCGAAATCACGTTCTCGGCTGGTGACGGGCTGCTGGTTGCGTATATCAAAATCTTCTTGTTCCATACTATCTATCATATAACTTATTCAGCCATCCTATAAAAGCTTTTGCTTCTTCTGCATCCGGATTCAATATACGAGCAGTAATAGCTTGTCCGATAGGCTTTCCCGGTTCATCCTGCCATGCCAAGAACGTATGTATTTTTGCCTTGGAGCGATGCACTTGCTTGTAGCGTTGTATCCCTTCTGCTTCCAACTCTGACAGCACTACTTCAACTTTCCGAATCAAAAGGTCTTCTGCCGGAATCATGTTCAATGCAAAATCCTCCAACATCCCCTCAAAACGATTATTGGGCATAATCCAAATACCTACTACAGCGTCATAGTCATTCAACGGATACAAGACCAGTCCGTCAGAAGGCAAATCTAAGCCATCACAGTCATATTTATTACTGGATTTCAAAATATCAACCAATTGCCTCCAGCGTTTTTCCACATCAGTATCAGCATCCAGCACAACACCGATACGAGGATATGCCGATGGATTAGTAAGTGTCAGCCTGAACAGCCCGATTGCGTTCTCTACACTCTCGCAAACTTTGATATTGAAATTCTGATTCACATGATGTAGTCCGCATAAAGACGAAACTACATGAAGGTCATTTTTCCCTTCAACGAACAAATGATAGGGCAAGCTCTTGCTTAATTTACTCATATCCTATCGTATTTCAACACCATTTTGTGCTATAAATTCCATCTCCTTGTCATCGCTATAGTTCACAGCAACGATCTCTCCTCCCCGGTTGTCCAAGCGAATTATCTGACCTCCCCGGTTCACAGCTATAAAACTATTGATACAATCGTGACTATGCGAAGTGGCAAATACCTGGACATTCAGTTTTTCGGAAAGCATGAAGATAACTCTCCACAATTGGGTCTGTACCGTATAGTGAAGCCCCGTTTCAAACTCATCCAGCAAGAAGACGCCACCTTTGCAATTGACCAACGCAAGAATTACAGTAAGAATCCGGTTAATGCCGTCACCCATCGAACTCAAACGAACACGCTCGCCCGTATCTTTCAAAGTGACAAAAGGGACACGCCTATTGGAATATTCATTCTCATTCAAGAAGTTCAGCCGGTCAATACTTGGTTCGATGATGCGCAGGGCATCCAAAACATAACCTTCTCTATCGGATAGAGAGATACGGTCGAAAAGCAATACATTTTTTCTAAGATGAAAGTCTTGTGCCAATACGTACTCAAACGGAACTCTGTCCTTTACATTGCCCGGAAAGCCACGTCGAAAGAAAGGTATTAGCATAGGGGCATTCGAGCCTGAGACCACACTCAAACCATCACCTATGTAACGAAATAAGTGTTCGCCCGAATCAGCATCGTCATCATTATAGACCCAACGTACAATTGTCCCTCCCCTCTGTTCCTCGGCTATATGTACAAGTTTGATATTCAGTAGGTCACTCTGTTCGCCAATGGAAATAGCCGTGGCATTCCTGAAATCCATCTTACGCCCGGAAAACAAGGAGCTGTAATGCTCCGACAATACTTGGCTGAAATCCACATCCCCTTTAGCGGAATCTACATTCACCATTTCCCCTCTGAAATCCAAAATCGTTTTCAGCCATTCGTCATTCCCGTTTGCCAAATAAATGGAAACAGCTTCCAGCAACGTAGATTTACCTACATTGTTGCACCCTACTATTAAATTGACCCGAGCAAGCGAATCAATAGACAGCTCTCTTAGGTTCTTATAGTTCTTGATATACAATGACTTCATACTCCAAAGCTTTTTGTCTACTGCAAAATAACGAATTTATTTTGAGATAGCACTCATCCCCTTTCTTTTTTCACATAAGTAAAGGGCGTATGACATACCTGGCACGCTCCATACAACGGAATATTATGCTGCTCGGAGGCAAATTACAGAAAAAACGATAGAAGTAGCAAGATATATACTTGAAATATATTTGCAGGTTCACACTTTCTTCCTACATTTGTGTAAAATAACCAGCCATTTACTGACAGCAAACCAAATCTACCCCTGCTGAAAGCACAATGCATAGAACACGCTACTTATGAAAGAAGAAATATCCTTTACCCAAGTCCCCTTCGACTACCCCTTGTGCCTCAACGGTCAATGCCCCAAGGCTGCCACCTGCCTCCGCCAGCTCGCCATGCAGAGCATGCCTACCGAAAAGGATTACTGGAAAATCATCAGCCCCAAACGCCTTGCCACCGTCAAAGGGGAATGCCCCTTCTACCGCTCCAGTCAGAAGGCGCGTTACGCCAAAGGCTTCATGAACATGCTGAACAGCCTACCCTACAACAAGCGGGGAATCGCCATCGCCAACCTGATAGCCGGCTTCGGCCAACGCACCTACTACCGCGCCCGCAAAGGCGAACGCCTGCTGCTCCCCGAAGAGCAACAATCCGTACTGAACGTCTTCAGACATCTGGATGCCGGCATGGCTACAGAATTTGATAGTTACGCAGAAGGCTACCTCTGGTAACGCACTGACCATCAGAGACTAATTTTGCCAACTCTTTGCCTCACCTTTGGCAAAACTTTGCCATGCCTATGGCAAAAGTTTGCCAACGCGGTGGCAAAGTCTTGCCAATAAGGTGGCAAAAACTTGTCAACTTGTTGGCAAGAAGAGCAAAATACAGTTTAACGATTTTCATTCCCCATCAGCGCTTCATAAACTCCTTGCGCTCCTCCTCCGGAAACTTCTCTATGGCATAGCGCAACATCGTTCGCGGCATCGTCCTGCAATACTTCTCCAAGAATTGTACCAGCAAGTCCTTGTCCCGCTTACCCATCTCCCGGAGCATCCATCCTACCGCCTTTTGCATCAAGTCATGCTTATGATGGAGCAGCCGTTCCGAAAGGGCTAATATATCGATGAAATCACCATTTTTGATAAGAGTATAGGTAGATACCACAGCAATGCGCTGGTCCCAAAGCAGCGGACTATCCGCCAGCCGGTAGAGGTCTTTACGAAGTTTGTCTTTCAAATATTCGCCCACAATGCCGGGGGCAGACAAATCGACCAAATCCCAATTATTGATACGGCCCGTTTGCGAAAGGTAAAAGTCATAAATCTCCTTTTTCCCCTTTTCATCGCTCTTTTTGAATCGCTCCACCAACATCAGCAAGGCACAAAGGCGACACTCGTGCCATTCACTCTGAAGCAAGGTTGCCATTACCCCAAAAGGTTCGTGCTTGTGCTGCTTTGCCACCTGCCGGGTGTTGGGTACCACCACTCCCAGAAACTTATCCCCCTCGCCATACTGCCCCTTTCCGGTCTTGAAGAAACGGGGAAGATACTCCCTTTTCACCGGGTCGATATACGCCTCCAATTCCTGCTGAATCTGTACCGAGATGCACGCCACTTCTTCTGCCGAAAGCACACGTTCGCACAAGACGGTTTCCACTGCTTCATTCTTCTTTTTCATCCTTCTCTCATTTGATTTACACGGATTTGAATTCATCCGCCAATGGACAAAAATACTACATTTATATAGAAACTATGGAAAGTTATCTTTAATTTTGCAACCGGTATGTCCAATCCTTAAAACCGTACGACATGTATAAAGCTGTTTTGGGAGCAATCTGCTGCCTTTCTTTCGCACTATCCTTACATGCACAATCTCCACAAGAAAAGGGGTTGCAAAGCATCAGCCGCACTTCGGCCAAGGCTATTGTCGGCTTTCTGGCCGACGATGAGCTGCAAGGACGCGAAGCAGGCATGCACGGTTCACGACTGGCTGCCCGCTATCTGGCATCCTGCCTGAAAGAAGCCGGCATTGCCCCGCTGGAAAAGGACAATTATTACCAACCCTTCAAGGCTTACAACAAGGAACGCCAACAACGGGGACGGTGGCAAGTGCATCCCGACTCCATCGCCATCCTTAAACAAGGCGTCCACCGCATCCTGCAGATGAGTAATGTATTGGGAACCATCCCGGGAGAACGACCGGATGAATATGTCATCGTAGGTGCTTCGACCATCTGGGTGTGGACGAGACGCTGGCAAACGACCGGATATACAACGGTGCAGACGACAATGCCTCCGGTGTCTCTGCCGTCCTGCAGATAGCCCGTGCATTTCTTGCCACCGGACAGAAGCCTCTGCGCACGGTCATCTTTGCCTTTTGGGATGGGGAAGAAAAGGGATTGCTCGGCTCAAAATACTTTGTACAAAGCTGTCCTTTCATCAGCCAGGTGAAAGGTTATCTCAATTTCGACATGATAGGCCGTAACAATAAGCCCGAGCAGCCTCAACACGTTGTCTACTTCTACACCGCCGCCCACCCCGTATTCGGCGACTGGCTGAAGCAGGACATTGCACGCTACAGCTTGCGCCTGCAACCGGACTACCGCGCCTGGGACCGCCCCACGGGAGGAAGTGACAATGCTTCTTTTGCCCTGTGCAACATCCCCATCATCTGGTACCACACAGACGGACATCCCGATTATCACCAGCCTTCGGACCACACCGATCGGCTGAACTGGGAGAAAATGATAGAAATAACCAAAGCAGCTTTCCTCAACGCCTGGAATCTTGCCAACGAAAACAAATATTAATCCATTAGAAACAAAGTAACGATACATGGTTTTAAATTACATCTGGGTAGCATTCTTCGTCATCGCATTCATCGTGGCCCTCTGCAAACTCATCTTTATGGGTGATGTGGAGATATTCACAGAACTCGTCAACTCCACCTTCTCCTCTTCCAAAACAGCTTTTGAAATATCCCTGGGACTGACGGGAATACTCGCCCTCTGGCTCGGCGTGATGAAAATAGGCGAAAACAGCGGCATGATCAATGCCCTCTCCCGTTGGCTGAGTCCGGTATTCTGCCGTCTCTTTCCCGAAATACCGAAAGGACATCCTGCCATGGGTTCCATATTCATGAATCTCTCTGCCAACATGCTGGGGCTGGACAATGCCGCTACCCCAATGGGGCTGAAAGCCATGAAGGAACTTCAGGAACTAAACCCGAAAAAGGATACTGCCACCAATCCGATGGTAATGTTCCTTGTACTCAACACTTCGGGACTGATACTTATCCCCGTCAGCATCATGATGTATCGCTCGCAGATGGGTGCCGCCCAACCCACGGACATCTTTATCCCCACACTGATAACGACCGCCATCTCGACCATTGTCGGTGTCATTGCCGTCAGCATTGCACAACGCATCAACCTGCTGAACAAGCCCATACTTATCCTGATTGGCTGCATCAGTCTTTTCTTTGCCGCACTCATTTATCTGTTCACACAGATTAGCCGTGATGAAATGGGTGTATATTCCACTTTAATTGCCAACATACTGCTGTTCTCCATCATCCTGCTGTTCATCCTCTGGGGGCTATGGAAGAAAATCAATGTATACGATGCCTTTATAGAAGGAGCCAAAGAAGGCTTTACCACTGCCATACGCATTATCCCTTATCTGGTTGCTTTTCTCGTTGGAATCGCCGTTTTCCGCACTTCCGGCGCCATGGATATACTGGTGAACGGTATCGGTTATGTAGTAGGACTATTCGGTGTAGATACCAGTTTTGTAGGTGCCCTGCCCACTGCCTTGATGAAGTCACTGAGCGGCAGCGGTGCCAACGGACTGATGATTGACACCATGAAGCAATATGGTCCCGATTCAGCCGTATGAGCTGCGTGGTACGCGGTGCTTCGGATACTACGTTCTATATCCTTGCTGTGTATTTCGGCAGCGTAGGTATCACCAAAACGAGGAATGCCGTGACGTGTGGGCTGATTGCCGATTTTTCCGGCATCATTGCAGCCATCATCATCAGTTACTTATTCTTCTTTTAAAAGAACTAGCTTAATCGCAAGAACGTAATTTCAATCGTACATCGTAAATCATTAAATCGTAAATAAAATGATTAGTTATCAGACAGACGGCGTGGAAATGCCATCCATCAAGAAGCGTGAAACCACGGAATGGATAAAATCCGTAGCCGCCACTTACGGAAAAAGAGTCGGTGAAATCGCCTACATCTTCTGCTCGGACGAGAAGATACTCGAAGTGAACCGCCAATATCTGCAACATGATTATTATACAGATATCATTACCTTCGACTATTGCGAAGGAAACCGTCTCAGCGGTGACCTCTTCATCAGCCTTGATACCGTACGCACCAATGCGGAACAGTTCGCCGATAACAACTACGAACGCGAACTGTACCGGGTCATCATCCACGGCATCCTCCACCTTTGCGGCATCAATGACAAAGGGCCGGGAGAACGGGAGATTATGGAGGAGGCGGAAAATAAGGCGCTGGCGATGCGGTAAATCCAAAGAATAAAAACTCTGTCTTGATAAAGTGCTGATTTTACCAAGACAGAGTATTTAAGAAAAACAAGTTACTTTGCCAACACAACGACAACTAACGGGTGATATTTGTCTGCTCCTGATTCGATGCGGGCATCCACACCATCTATAGTTACTCTAATAAGTTCAACACTGCCATAACCATCATTGTACTTCCAATGGGAAATAATGGAATATTCCTCTCCGTCACCAAAGATATAGGGACAAACAAACGTACGCCTCAATACTTCAGGCTTCTTGTCATATTTATATCCATCCCATAAAGGCAGGCTATGCCTGCCTTATATTTATTTCTTCACCGAGAAGCGATAAATGCAATGACTGTCATACTTCTCTCCCGGCTTCAGCAATGCAGAAGGCCATTCCGGCTTGTTGGGCGTATCGGGATACTTTTGAGTCTCCAGACAGACAGAAGCACGATGACCGTACACAATACCTTTCTTTCCGGTCAGTGTGCCATCCAGGAAGTTACCGGCATAAATCTGAATGCCCGGTTCGTTGGTATAGACATCAAGCACAATACCCGTTGAGGGAGATTCGAGGGTGGTACACGGGCGGGTGACATCGCCCTTCGTATTGAGTACCCAGTTGTGGTCATAGCCCTTGCCGTTCTTCAACTGCTCAAAGTCATTGTCGATACGGGCGCCAACAGCAGTAGGAGTGCGGAAATCCATATCCGTACCTTCTACGGAAACAATCTCACCGGTAGTCATGAAGGTACTGTCCACGGGGGTATAAGCATCTGCATCGATAGTGAGCAGATAATCCGAATTGGACTTGGAGGGGTCACCGTCCAGGTTAAAGTAAGAATGGTTCGTCATATTGACAACAGTGGTACGGTCTGTTTCGGCACTGTAACGAATGTCGATGGCATCGTCATCTGTCAGCGAGAAAGTGACCTTGCAGGTCAGGTTACCCGGGAAGCCCTCCTCTCCGTCTTTCGACAGATAAGTCAGTTCCAAAACCTGATTACTCAACTGGCGGGCATCGAACACTTGATATTGGTATCCCTTGGGACCTCCATGCAGGCAATGACCGTAATTGTTGCGCGGCAGCTGATACTCTACCCCATCCACTGTAATCTTACCCTGGTTGATGCGGTTGGCATAACGTCCGATGGTAGCGCCGAAATCCGAAGGGAACTTGATGTAGTCCTGAATGGAATCGAAGCCCAGCACCACATCACGCATAACGCCATCCTTGTCCGGCACCATCACTGATACAATACGTCCACCGAAATTCGTAATACAAACTTCCATACCATTCTTATTCTCCAAAACAAACAAGTCTGTCTGCTTGCCATCCACTTCCGTACGGAAGTTCGCAGGTTCCAGTCCAGAAGCAGTCTTTTCACTCGCCTGTTTGCCCGTGCAAGCCGATGCCAATAGCATCACGCTTGCCAACAAAGTCATCATCTTATTCATAAATACAATATTGGTTACTGTTTAGACTATCATTTTTTCAACAAGAACTGCTCCGCACGTCCCGGAGTGAACAACTCCCACAAAGAAGCGACCGTCCAGCCCGGAGCGAAGATATTGTTGTAATATCCCTTTCCGTTACGTCCGTAATCCCAATTGGTATGCTGCACCACTTCCGGGTAATAGCCTACTTTGGCAATGCCGCACATGTGTCCTTCATACGGCAGTAACTGGCGCATGGAAGTGGAAATCACCTCGGCAAAGTCAGAGAAGCGCGGCTCGTTGTACTCCTTGGAGAGCCAATGCAGCACATCGGCAAATTCGAAGATAAATACATCGATATGGTTATTCTCTACCGACACATTTCCCCAACCACGGGTTTTCAAGCCGATATCTCCCAGCATCTGACCTTCGGCAAAAGGAACATCCCAAGTATAATACCACGACAAAGCAAAATAAGCGGCTTTCTTCGCCAGACCGGCATAGTGCGCACGCTCTTCTCCTTTGGTAACCAAAGCCAGATAATAAGCAGCCGTAGCAGCATACAAGGAGGCTTCCTTGTCCTCGCAGTTGGCATCCAGCGTAGAAGAGAAATAATCGGCTTTGGATATCAGTTCCTTCTCCAGATAGTCTACCGTATGCTTGGCGCTTGCCAGATAACGTTTGTCCTTGAAATACTTGGACGCCATCACCAAAGGCAATGTTGCCGAAGGCGTGCTACCGCCGCTGGCATCCACGATAGAGAAATCATCCTTGAACTTGCGCGGGAAGCTGCCGTCCTCGTTCTGCAACTTGAGGAAGCTGTCCAGCATGCCCTTGATGCGTTTCTCCCATTCGGGGTGTTTACGCTTCTGCTGTTTCTCGTAGTTCAAATAGTTCAAGATGGCATACACTCCCTCGGACTGACGGCGGATGCTATGTCTAGTTTCCTTGAAGCCGCGGTTGTAGTGCACCACTTCGTTGAAGAAACCGGCAGGCGAAAAACCGTTCTGGAGATAAGTGTCAAAGATATGGTTGGCATTGTCCACCAGGTCTTGGCGGTTCTGCTGTTTGCCATACTCCAAAGCATTGAAAGCGTTCAGCAACGTACGTCCCACAAAGCCCACTTCGGCAACATCGGTATTGGCACAAGTAGCAGTCTCCAACTCTACACCGGAATAATAATGAGTGGGGGTATTGCCAACATAGCTTTCCACGAAGAAGTTGCTCATCACCTCCTTCATGCGGTCTACCGTGTAAGGTGTGTCAACCGGTTTCGGACGGTTAGTGTCATAACAATACTCCCAGGTGCGCTGTACGCATTCCGAGAAATCGGCAGCATTCCTTTCGGACACCTCCCAAGTCATGGAGATGCTGTCACCCTTACGAAGCAACTGGAAAGCCTCAACGGCAGGAGCCAGCGTCAATTTGCGGATATATGTCTTCGGTGCTTCCTTATAGGGGAAACCGTATGCCAAGACAGTCACACCATCCACATTGCAGAAACCGGTATATCCGATGGAAGTCTCACCGGACAAGATTATCTCTCCCTCCTTATGAGTGGTCAAAGCTTCCTTGTCGAACTTGTCAATACGGATAACCGACATGGACGTACCGCTTACCGGATTGAAAGCTGCCGTCAGCGGAGTGCTCAAACGGTCCTCACGCACCAGCCAACTGTCCGATGTGTGGAAAGAAGGAGCTTCCTTCGGCGAACGCAGGTTGCGGCGATACCAGAAGCCCGGCATGTAGAACTGGCAGTCCGAATGCTTGTAACCGGTCTTTATCTGTTCCCCGTAGTTGAAATACACATTTTCCAGCGCCTTGAGTGTGACGGTAATGCGCTGTTTGCCATCCTTGTCCACCACCTGGCGGATGATGTCCAACGGCAACGTTTCCGAAGCCCGGCAGCTGTACATACCATCCTGCATCTTCTGCAAGGCCAGCGGATATTGCTTGGCATCATTCCCCGGCACTTTCAAGGAAATAGAGGCAGAGATGTCTTCCGGAGCAGCATTTGCCGCTCCTGCACCCGTAATGCCCACCAAAAGCATTACCCCCAAAAACAATCTTTTTAGTCTCATAGTTACATCTGTTTTATTGTTGTTATATAATTAGCTTCTTATTTTTCCGACGCATTGCTCACCACCTGCGGACGAATAATGTCACCGCCGATAGAGACAACTCCCCGGTCCGAAATGGCAAAATCCTTGATATACGAAGTGCGCGGCTGTACTTTCGTGGAACTCCAATGTGCATGGAAGATGTATTTCCAGCTACCGTCCTTGCAAAGAAAAGGTACTCCGTGACCGGTACCCATCAATTCGTCTACACGTTGCAGAATGGGGTTTCCCACGTATTTCGTCCAAGGTCCCATCGGGCTGTCCGAGGTGGCGTAACCCACTCCGTAGTTCTTGCTTTCAAAGTGATTTGCCGAGTAAATCAGATAATAGATGCCGTTCTTCTTCAGAACAGAGGGACCTTCTGCCACCTTGGCGGGCTTGTCCTGCGAGAGCTCCCACGGCTCTTCCGCCTTGATGCACTCCGTCAGCGTTTCCTGCTTGATGCCAGTCAAATCATCGTTCATCTCTGCCACCCAAATGACGTTGCCATCTGTAAAGCGCACGAAATAAAGGTAAGGCGTGCCGTCATCATCAATGAACAGAGAGGTATCGATGCTCTTCTCACCCCATATCGGCTGCTTCACCTCCTGACGGAACGGCCCTTGGGGCACATCTGCCGTTGCCACGCAGATATGTTCCTCGGTGGAATAAAACAAGTAGAATTTATTTTTAGACTTGATATAGTACACCTCCGGTGCCCAAAATCCCCACGTACCGTAGGAATTGGCAGCCGACAGTGCCTGCCCCTCACGCGTCCAGTTTTTCAAGTCGTCGGAAGAGAAGCAGGCAAAGCCCTCTCCTTCCACCGTACCGCCGGTGCCGTAGGCATAATACTTGCCTTCGTAAAGCATTACGTAAGGGTCGGCAATGGGCAGATGGTCGGACTCTACAACCAGCTTTTCCTTGCACCCTGCAAAACAAAGACAAAGCAATAGCAGCAATATATAATTCTTCTTCATGTTTATATCTTATAAAGTATCCTATTTAGAAACTGCTTTGATTTTCTAAATTATTATCTTGTATTAAATGATAATTATAAAGATTTCGTTTAAAATGATAACGATGTCTTGGTAATGGCAACGGGTCCTGCAAACGCAATTCCCAAGCCAACAATTTTGTCAGCAACTCGCTCTGCTTATCTATCAACTTGGGATTTCCAAATAAATTATTAATTTCATACGGATCTTTCTTCAAATTGTACAGTTCCCCTTTTCCATAACTATTCATAATCAGTTTCCAGTCACCCATACGTACCATTCGAGAGGTTCCACTTTGAGTCCATGTATTCAGTTCGTCAAAATGAGCCACCTTATTGGGTCCCAGCGCACCTTCCTGCTCAAAAGTCAAGCTATCGTCCAAAGGAACATCTTCTCCGCCAAAACCTAACTGTACAACAACGCTTGAAAACTCTTCTTTCGGATATTCTTTACCCGTCAACATAGGCCATAAACTCCGTCCCTGAACACCTACCGGTATTGAATCACCTATCGCAGTACAAAAAGTAGGGAAAAGATCGGCCAACGAAACATGCGCATCTATAGCTTTAGGCTGCTTCTTTATCTGATAGCCTGCCCAAACCATCGGTATTCTGGTTAGAGACTCAGACAAGCCTACTCCCTTACGAATTAGTCCGTATTCACCGCAATAATCTCCATGATCGGACAGAACAACGATGATAGTTTTCTCGAATAGTCCCTTTTCCTTCAGCTCCTCAACCAAGCGTTTGATCTGATCATCAATGAGACGAATCATCCCCATATAATTTCCACGTAACCGAGGCAAGTCTCTTTCAAGATCAGGACAAGAAGCGTCTTCCAGTTCCGCCAGAATCTGATACTTTTCTCCCTTCTTCAATACATCCTTCCGTGAAGTCTTCACAGCCGGAATCTTATCCGGTGCAAACATTGAATAATAAGGTTCACAAACCTGATACGGATTATGCGGTTCAGGGAATGAAACCCATACAAAGAACGGATTGTCCTTCTGGCTATCTATCCACTCTATAGCCTCATCCACAATTCTCGTAGGTTGCTGATCTTTCAAAGGTATAGGCGAAGGTTCCAGATACTGCCCGACTGCCTCTTTAAAGAATTTGGAAATAGCACGCTCTCCTTCCGTCACCGGCTTATTCTTCCCCCAGTGAGAATATTCAGACCAGAAATCCATATCCTTTGAGTTCAGATAAGCATGATTCTTACCTACTAAAGCAGTTTTATAATGATTCTCCTTCAGAACGGTTACCAAGTCTTTCGCATAATTAATGTCACGCACATTGTGATTGGTACGTACATGAGTTGCAGTTGGAAAACGGCCGGTAAACATGGAACAACGTGCAGGAGTACTGGCCGGCATAACCGTATACGCTTTATCGAACCAAGCGTTCTGATGTGCCAATTCATCGACAAATGGAGTAATATCCATAGGAAAACCTTCACGTCCACACAAATCGGCACGTTGCTGGTCCGTCATTATCACTACGATATTAGGTTTATCTGTCTGCGCAAACAAAGACAAACCTATTCCCTGGAGAACGATTCCTGAGAAAAGATGT
>OIAD01000749.1_pt1 | contig 13532 bp, 13 predicted proteins | sample 1580601 | NCBI WGS metagenome assembly OIAD01 (sample SAMEA3882554, study PRJEB24775) | human gut metagenome | biome: human-associated habitat; feature: intestine environment; material: feces | place: Netherlands | collected 2009/2010
CCAATTCGCCATCCATGGCTCAGTGGCGGCTTGTTTGAACATCGTGTTCAAACATTGCTGAGTAAGAACAGAACATCAAGAACTTCTAAGTTCCAAACATATTTATATTATTAGAATCTGATATAGACAGATACACACAAATCACAACATGTTTCACAAATATATGGTAGTAAATAAAATGAATAAGGAGGAGCTTGCGATGGAAAGAGATGAATTGATTGAGGAGATCTCAAGAAGAAAAGGAATTGCGATGGAAGAGGTTGCAGAAATCTTAGATGAGGAGGATGCAATCTGCCTCGAAGAGGAAGAAAAATTTGTACAGCAGATGAAGAAAAAGAAGAGAAGAAAGAAGATGTGCATGCTTGGAACAATCACAATATTCCTTGCAGGTGCAGTGTGTGCACTTTTTGTCCTTGACAAGAAGGAGAAGATCAGCATGTCAGATTTAGAGGACATGGTGAAAGATAACGTGAAGAAATATACAGACAAGTATATGGATAAGGTTAAGAAATTTAGCTAGAAAAAGGAGTAAGCGGAAACAGACGTCATGAGTGAACATAAGTATATCACCATCAAAGGTGCAAGAGAGCATAATTTAAAAAACATTGACATCCAGATTCCGCGTGATCAGTTTGTAGTATTGACAGGACTTTCCGGTTCCGGTAAGTCCTCTCTTGCTTTTGATACGATCTATGCGGAAGGACAGCGGAAATATATGGAGTCTCTGTCGTCCTATGCACGGCAGTTCTTAGGACTTGCGGACAAGCCGGATATTGACTCGATTGAGGGACTTTCTCCGTCCATTTCCATCGATCAGAAATCAACGAACCGGAACCCGCGTTCCACGGTTGGAACGGTGACTGAGATCTACGATTATCTGCGTCTGCTGTACGCACGTATCGGAATCCCGCATTGCCCGAAGTGTGGCAAAGAGATTGCCAGACAGACCGTCGATCAGATGGTCGATGAGATTATGGAGCTACCTGCGGGTACGAAATTCCAGTTGCTTGCGCCTGTTGTGCGTGGACGGAAGGGCGAGCATGTCAAGCTGCTGCAGCAGGCAAAGAAAAGCGGTTATGTGCGCGTGATCGTGGATGACAGTATGTATGATCTGTCAGAGGAGATCAAGCTTGATAAGAACAAGAAGCATAATATCGATATTGTTGTGGACCGACTCGCAGTCAAAGAAGGCATTGAAAGCCGTCTGACGGATTCCATTGAGACTGTCCTGAAGCTGGCAGAAGGCTTGGTGAAGGTTGATGTGATCGGCGGAGAAACGATGTTATTTTCGGATAGCTTTTCCTGCCCGGATTGTGGCATCAGCATCGAGGAGATCGAGCCGCGAAGCTTCTCGTTCAACAACCCATTTGGCGCATGTCCTTGCTGTACGGGACTTGGATTCAAGACAGAATTTGATATTGACCTGATTATTCCGGATGACAGTCTGACTCTGAATGAGGGTGCAATCGCCGTACCGGGCTGGCAGTCGAGTGGTGATAAGAAGAGTTATGCACATGCATGCCTCGAAGCACTCGCAGAAGAATACAAATTCTCTCTGGATGTGCCGTTTAAGGATCTGCCGGAAGAGGCAAAGCATGTGATCCTATACGGAACTGAAGGCGAGAAAATCTATGTACACTATAAGAGTGCGTATAACGGAAAAGATGCATTCTATGCAAATTACGAAGGACTGCTTCGGAATCTGCAGCGCCGGTACAGAGAGACGACTGCAGAATCGGTCAAGCAGGACTATGAGACCTATATGACTGTGACACCATGTGAGGTGTGTCATGGTAAGAGATTGAAGCCGGAGTCGCTGGCAGTTACGATCGGTGGAAAGAACATTGCGGATGTCACAGATCTGTCTGTGGTAGCCTTGCATGATTTTATCTCGAAATTAGAGCTTACCGACCGGCAGAAGATGATCGGCGCACAGGTGTTAAAAGAGATTCAGGCGAGACTTGGATTCATGATCAATGTTGGTCTGGATTACCTGACATTATCGCGTGCGACAGGAACCTTGTCCGGTGGAGAAGCGCAGCGTATCCGTCTGGCAACCCAGATCGGTTCCGGTCTGGTTGGGGTTGCGTATATTCTGGATGAGCCAAGTATCGGACTGCATCAGCGAGACAACGATAAGCTGATTGCGGCACTGAAGCGTTTGCGGGACCTGGGAAATACATTGCTTGTGGTAGAGCATGACGAGGATACGATGCTTGCGGCAGACCATGTCATTGATATCGGACCGGGTGCAGGTGCGAACGGCGGTGAAGTTGTGGCACAGGGAACTGCAGAGGAGATTATGCAGTGTCCGGAATCTATCACGGGAGCCTACTTAAGCGGCAGAATCAAGATTCCGGTGCCGGAAGAGCGGAGAACGCCAACCGGATATATCGAGGTACTTGGCGCCAGACAGAACAATTTGAAGAATATTGATGTGAAGTTCCCACTTGGCGTGATGACCTGCGTGACAGGTGTATCAGGCTCTGGAAAGAGTTCCCTCGTCAATGAAATCTTATATAAGCATCTTGCTAGAACGCTGAACCGCGCGAAGGTAAAACCGGGCAAGCATGACGATATCACAGGACTTGACCAGTTGGACAAGATTATCAACATTGACCAGTCTCCAATCGGCAGAAGTCCGCGTTCGAACCCGGCGACTTATACGGGTGTCTTTGATCTGATCCGTGACTTGTTTGCGAATACAAAGGATGCAAAGGCAATGGGTTACACAAAAGGACGATTCTCATTCAACGTTGCCGGTGGCCGATGTGAGGCGTGCCGTGGTGATGGTATCATCAAGATTGAGATGCATTTCTTAGCAGATGTATATGTACCATGTGAGGTCTGCCATGGAAAACGGTACAACCGGGAGACATTGGAAGTGAAATACAAAGGCAAGAGTATCTACGATGTACTTGATATGACAGTCGATGAACTCAATCAGACACTGCGGGACAAAAATTACAAAGCAGGTGTGAAGGAGACAGACGATTTTGCAACGTATCTGCGTGATGTAGAGAAGCGTGGACAGATCAGCAGCGAGGAACGCGCAGGATATATCGGGTTGTACCGGGTATTTAAGCAGTTAGAGAAATCCGGCGACCGGGAAGCCGGGTATCTGTTCGCGAACAACAGCCGGCTTACCGTGCGTAATCTGATTACTGCGATGCGAAGCCGGAAGGCCGCCGGGATGGAGGCTGTGGTCGATGATTCGTTCGGTATGCTTGCGGATCTGCAGACACGTGGGGAGAAGATGGATGATCAGATCGCGCGTGCATATGCGGGACGGGTTGGTGCGGATGGTAACTGGACCGGACAGCTCCGCATGGGAGAGAAAGATGAATATATGAGCCGAAATGAACCGATGGCTGCGCAGGAAGAATATAAAAACCCATGGGAGAAAATCTCTGATTCTCCGATGCTTGCACAGGCAGAACAGCTTCTGCAGGCAAATGATATTGAAGAGAGCGCACAGAATCTGGAAGCGGCGGATTATATACTGCAGGGAATGTCGGTAGGACCGGAAGCAGAAGCTGTCAATCATCAGGCGTCCATGAATTTCTATACATTTGCATCACAGGTATGGAAGCAGATTGGATGGCAGGACCATACGAAGGAGGATGCAGTTGACGCAGAGACGGATGCTATGGCGAAGTCCCTCACAGGAGAGGAGATTGCGTTGCCGTTTGAATCGGAGATGCTGCTGAAACAGATCGAAGCAGACGCAGATCTGGCGCAGATGTATGCGGATATCCGGCAACAGATGGTAGAGCAGATGTATGATCAGGCAGAAGAAGGAAATATAACATCAGATCAGCTGCAGGGCATGAAGGTCGTGCAGGCAGGATTCCGAATATTGGGAGCCATGGCGGGCAGAAGGCAGTATCAGCTCCCGGTTGAGACAGAGTCAGGTATGAAGGTAGTGAATCTGACGATGCAGACGGGCGGAGTAGAAGCCCGCGGCATCACGATCCGGATGGCGGCAGGGGTGCATGGTATGCTGCAGGCGCAGATCCGGATGGACGAAGCGGGAACATGCACGGGTGAGATTCTTGGCGGTTCCTCGGAGGCGAATACATGGCTTGCTGGACAGACGGATGCGTTCCGGGAACTGCTTGCCGGAAGTGAATATGCGGATGCGGCAGTTGCGCTTGGAGAAAGCCGTACAGCGGCGCGTGGAACGAACGGGGGAGCGGACACACAAAAACTGTGTCGGGCGGCAATATTCTTCGTTAAGGCTATGGCGAAACTTACCGATATATAACATAGTAAAACCGGGATGCGGACGTATAATGTGCCGCGGACATGATGCCGGATAAGAAGCAGACATTTGGATAGCTGAAGCATAACGAACGAGTTTAAGGAGGCAGACCATGAGAATTAATTATAATGCGCTGGCGATGAATGCCACGACGAATTTCGGTAAAATAAATAATAAAGTTGCAAAGTCGATGTCCAGACTTTCTTCTGGTTATAAGATTACAACCGTGCAGCAGATGATGCGGCAGGACTTGCGATTTCAAAGAAGATGAGTGCACAGATCCGGGGACTTGACCGCGCGGCTTTGAATTCTAACGATGGTATCTCTGTGATCCAGTCCGCAGAGGGCGGCATGGAGGAGATGCACAGCATTTTAGGACGTATGCGGGAACTGGCTGTGCAGGCGGCAAACGATGTCAATGATGAGGTCGATCGTGATGCGATTCAGGAGGAGATTGATTCCCTGGCGGCTGAGCTGACACAGATTTCCGATACGACCGCATTTAACGGACAGACACTGCTGAATGGGGATCTGACGAGACGTTCCCTGTCCAGTGTCAATGGTGTGAAAGCAACATACATTTCATCAGAGGTAAGCACGGGTGTTTATTCGATCAATGTCACAGCCGATGCAGAGCAGGCATCTATGACGACAGGATTTACCTATTCTACAGCCGTGATCACAAAAGAGCAGGCAGGAACTTTGAAGGTAAATGGATTTGCAATCGAGATCGAGGAAGGCATGACGATGGAGGATGTATATGGAAAGATCCAGACCAGCCTTGCCAAGATCAATATTGATGTCTTTGCGTCGAATGACGGAACGACAGAGGAGAGCTTTGACAGTGGAGCACCGGTGGTGTTCCGCACAAAGGGATATGGCAGCAGTGAGAAAATCAGCATCTCTGTGGGAAATCCGGAGCTGGCAGCGGTGTTTGGAGTGACAGATGGCACGATGATGCAGGGCAAGGATTGTCAGGCAGCTTTGAACATCACAGAAGATGGATTTTCTACGACTGCAACTTTGAAGACAAATGGAAATAAGATTGAAGTCACAGACCGAAGCGGCTTCTCTATGACGATTGAAGCAGATCCGGGCGCTGTTGCCGAAAATGGTGGAGCTGTAACAGCAGAGATCGAAGTGCTGTCGGCTGGAACGATGGTAATACAGACAGGTTCCAACGAGGGTGAGCAGTTAGCCATCGACATTCCAGAGCTGAATGCAAAATCACTTGGCGTGGATGAGTTGATCATGTACACACATGAATATGCAAGTCAGGCAGTTGATATCATTGATGAGGCAGTGAAGAAAGTTTCGGCTGCACGTTCGAAGCTGGGTGCGTATGAGAACCGGCTGGATGATGTGCATTCGAATCTCGAAGTGCAAAGTGAGAGTATCACGGAGGCTTATTCGCGGATCATGGATACGGATATGGCTGAGGAGATGACAGAATATACGCAGCAGGAGGTTTTGTCGCAGGCGGCAATCTCCATGATGCAGAAGGCGAACGACAGACCGGAATCGCTGTTACAGCTGCTGCAGTAGGCGGCGCAGACCGGATTGGGATAATATGTATAAGACAGGAATATGAGGAAACCACCATGACACAGGAACAAAAACAGGAATTTACACGACGCATCAGTCAGGAGAACCACAGCGGTCTGATTCTGGTGCTATGTGATATATTTCATACATACGGCATGGATGCGATGGCAGCGTACGAAGCGGAGAATATGACCACATACCTGCAAACGATTGGGCAGGCGCGGCGTGCGATGCAGGAGCTGATTGAATGTTTCTCGAAGGAAGATCCGCTTGGAAGAAATGTGATTGCCATTTTGCGATTTATCTATGGGAAGCTTGTGCGCTCGGAAGTACGCAGACAGCCGGATGAACTGGATCGATGTGTGCAGATGGTCGATGATTTACGTGTCGGATTTGTACATTTACACGAACTTGACAACGAGGGCGCTGTGATGCAGAATGTACATCAGGTGTACGCTGGACTTACCTATGGGAAAGGAACCCTGAACGAGAGTATACAGGGTGTAAACTACGAAAAACGTGGATACCAGGTCTAAGAGCAAAACGATGCCATGCTTTATCAGAAATGGTAAAGTATAAGTAGTTAAAATAAAAAGGAGTAAGTAAAGATGAAAAAAGATGATTGTATTTTCTGCAAGATCGCAAATGGAGAGATTCCATCTGCAACGGTATATGAGACACCAGAGTGCCGTGTAATTCTGGATCTGGCACCAGCCAATCAGGGACATGCGCTGATTCTGACGAAGGAGCACTACGATAATATCTACCAGCTTGATGAGGAGACTGCAGGCAAGGTATTTTCGCTTGCAACCCACGTTGCGAAAGCGGTACAGGAAGAGACTGGCTGCGAGGGCCTGAATATCGTGCAGAACAATGGCGAAGTAGCCGGTCAGACCGTGCATCATTTCCATATGCATGTGATTCCACGTCACGCAGGGGATGACGTACAGGTGACATGGAAGCAGGGCGAGACAGAATCAGAATCCTTGAAGGCACTGGCAGATGCAATCAAGAAGCATATCTAAGGATAAACAGACGCAGTCGGGGAGGCTGTCGAAACGGCAGATTGTGTTTCTTGTATTGTCGGTACTGTTCGCGATTATGATCTTCTGTTTCTCTGCCAGAAATGGCGAGGAATCGACGGAGGACAGTTATACGGTCGGTATGGAGTTTGGACGCATTGTACATCCGGATTTTAAGAACTGGTCGGAGGAAGCACAGCTTGCGTTTGCAGCGAAGGTCGATCATCCGATCCGAAAATTGGCACATGCGACGGAATATGCCGTCTTTGCAATGCTGCTCTGTGGTGTATGGCTGGATGTCCGAAGAAAACGAAAGGTGTCTGCGTTATTCGCGTGGGGAACTGCGATGGTGTATGCGGCGACGGATGAGTTTCATCAGTTGTTTGTTCCTGGACGGAGCGGACAGGTAAAGGACGTGCTACTCGATAGCTGTGGCGCAGCAGTAGGCGTGCTGATTCTGATGCTTGTTGCGGCGCTGATTCGATTTATCCGTAAAAAGCATGGCACACAGGAATGAAAATCGCCAGAATATGCGCAAATACAACGAAATTAGCAAATAAAACCATTGACAATTAGAAATATATGATATATGTTAAACATGTCTCTCTTATTCAGAGTGGTGGAGTCATAAGGGACGAAGAAGCCACGGCAACCCCGGAGACGGAAGGTGCCGACCTGAGCGATACTTAGATTAAGTTGTCGAGCAATAAGAAGATTTGATAACGACTTTCAAATCCGGTTGCTTGCAGCCGGATTTATTTTTTATGAATTGCCGCTGAAAAAGAGACAAAGAACCATAGACAAATGCATTCCAAAGGAGGAACAAATGGAGAAGTTATTATTTACTTCAGAATCAGTAACCGAAGGCCATCCTGACAAAATCTGTGATCAGATCAGCGATGCCGTATTAGATGCGCTTTTAGCGCAGGATCCTATGAGCCGTGTTGCCTGTGAGACAGCCGTAACAACCGGACTGGTACTTGTTATGGGTGAGATCACAACAAAGGCACAGATCGATATTCAGACAATCGTACGTGAGACAATTCGTGAGATCGGTTATGACCGTGCAAAGTACGGATTTGACTGCGATACCTGTGGTGTGATCGTTGCACTTGACAAGCAGTCAACCGATATCGCAATGGGTGTTGACAAGGCACTCGAAGCAAAGGAAAATCATATGTCCGATGAGGAGATTGAGGCAATCGGCGCTGGCGATCAGGGTATGATGTTTGGCTATGCAACAAATGAGACACCAGAGCTTATGCCATATCCAATCTCATTGGCACACAAGCTTGCAAGAAAGCTGACAGAAGTTCGTAAGAACGGCACACTTCCTTATTTAAGACCAGATGGTAAGACACAGGTATCGGTAGAGTATGACGAGAACGGAAAGCCTTGCAGATTAGAGGCAGTTGTACTTTCTACCCAGCATGACGAGAATGTATCGCAGGAGCAGATCCATGCGGATATCAAGAAATATGTATTTGATCCAGTCCTTCCACAGGATATGATCGACGATGAGACGAAGTTCTTCATCAACCCAACCGGACGTTTTGTTATCGGTGGACCAAACGGTGACTCTGGTGTAACCGGACGTAAGATTATCGTAGACACTTACGGTGGATATGCACGTCACGGCGGCGGAGCTTTCTCTGGAAAGGACTGCACAAAGGTAGACCGTTCCGCAGCGTATGCCGCACGTTATGTAGCAAAGAATATCGTAGCAGCCGGACTGGCTGAGAAGTGTGAGATCCAGCTTTCTTATGCGATCGGTGTTGCAAGACCAACTTCCATCATGGTAGATACATTTGGCACAGGTAAGCTTGCAGATGATAAGCTCGTAGAGATCATCCGTGAGAACTTCGACCTGCGTCCAGCTGGTATCATCAAGATGCTTGATCTGCGCAGACCAATCTACAAGCAGACAGCCGCTTATGGACATTTCGGAAGAACCGATATCGACCTTCCGTGGGAGAAGACCGACAAGGTAGACGACTTAAAGAAATATTTGTAGAAAACAGGAGGAAGATATCATGAAGAATATGTTGAACTTCAAGAATTTCTCTGCGGAAGAGCTGCAGAAGATTCTTGATCTTGCACTGGATATGAAGAAGAACCCGGAGAAGTACAGCCACGCATTGGAGGGCAAGAAGCTCTATACGTTGTTTGAGAAGACAAGTACCCGTACATTCCTTTCTTTCACGACAGGAATGACAGAGCTTGGCGGAACCTACTACAACCAGCTCTGGAAGGACAGCAACTTTGTTCTTGGCGAGCCGGTTTCTGAGATCAAATATGTATGCCGCAATGTGGACATCATCATGGCACGTCTCGTGAAAAATGAGACCGTTGAGCTGTTCGGTGACAATGTAACGGTACCATTTATCAATGGCTGCGATAACTCGTACCATCCTTGCCAGATTCTGGCAGATGCACTGACGATCATCGAGAAGTTTGGTAGTCTGAATGTCAAGTTCTTATATATCGGTGCAAAGAACAACGTATTCAATTCACTGGTAGAATTCTTCTCCAAGATGAAACAGGGAACTTTGTACGGACTTACCCCGCTTGTAAATGATACTGCCTGCGGTCCAGACTTCTATGAGGAAGCAAAGAAGACTGGTTACTATGTAGAGCTTGATCCGAACATGCCGATGGACGAAGTGAAGAAATATGTCAAGGATATGGATATCTGCTACACCGATACATGGCTTGACATGGAGTTCTTTAACGATCCTGCATATCAGGATAAGAAGAAAGAACTCATGGATAAGATGATGCCATATCAGTTGAACGATGAGTTCTTAGAGGGCAGTCATGCACTTGTCTTCCACGACATGCCAATGCATGTAGGCTTCGAGATTTCGAAGGACGTGGAGATGAAGAACCTTGATCATATTCTCGATCAGGCAGAAAACAGAAGACACGCAGAAAAAGCTGTCATGTATACATTGATAAAAGGAATTTAAGTGGTATAATATATGGATGTGTGGCTTTCGGTACTGGCGTTTGTGCTTTTCCTTGGCTTTGGTACGGGCGCGCTTGTCTGCGTCTCTGCCGTGAAAAAACAGTCTGGGATCGTCATAAAGAGCCGGCTGCATCACAAATTAAATATCTCTGAGGTCGTCTATGCGAACCTTGGACTTGTGGGACTTGTTGTGTTGGTATATTTTAAGATCTACATATTTGTGCCTGCGGTATTGATGTTTGTGTTGTTCATCGTGCTGTCCACCCGGATACAGAGTGGCATCACAGAAGATGGAGTGCTGGTCGGAACCACATTTATCGAATGGGAATTCATGCGGTCTTTTCTCCTGGAGAACCAGGGGGAGGACAGCAATGTAATCGTACTGAAGATTCGTGCGAATCGAAAAACATATATCCTCGTTTGCAACCGGGAAGACCGGTTTGCAATCGATGAGATATTCCGAAAAAACAACGTGCGTTCAATGGGAGGAAACCAGAAATGAAACATGTAATTGATTCAACAGACTTGACCGTAGAAGAAATCGATGGCATTTTGAAACTGGCACAGGATATCATCGACGACAAAGAAGCATATAGTGAAGCGTGTAAGGGTAAAAAACTTGCAACGTTATTTTTTGAACCAAGTACAAGAACAAGACTAAGCTTTGAATCAGCAATGATGGAGCTTGGCGGAAATGTACTTGGTTTTTCTTCGGCTGATTCTACGTCAGCAACGAAGGGCGAGAGCGTGGGCGATACAACAAGAGTGGTAAGCTGCTATGCAGATATCATCGCAATGCGTCATCCGAAGGAAGGCGCGCCGATGCGTGCTTCCATGGTGAGTGGCGTGCCGATTATCAATGCGGGGGATGGCGGACATAACCATCCGACACAGACATTGACAGACCTGCTTACAATCCTGCGGGAGAAAGGAAAACTGGATAATTTCACGATTGGTCTGTGTGGCGATCTGAAGTTTGGACGTACCGTACATTCCCTGATCAAGGCATTGTCCCGTTATGAGAACATCAAATTCATCCTGATTGCACCGAAGGAACTCCGCGTGCCGGAATACATTATTTCCGAAGTGCTCGAAGCAAAGAATATTCCATATGAAGAAGTAGAGTCGATGGAAGAAGTGATGAGCGAGCTGGATGTGCTTTATATGACAAGAGTACAGAAGGAACGTTTCTTCAACGAGGCGGATTATGTCAGATTGAAGGATACATACATTCTTGATGGAAAGAAGCTGAAAAATGCAAAGTCTGACCTTGCAATCCTGCATCCGCTTCCACGTGTGAACGAGATCTCTGTGGAAATCGATGACGATCCACGTGCCTGCTATTTCCGTCAGGTTATGAATGGAAAATTCGTGCGTATGGCACTGATGCTGACACTGCTCAAGGCGAATGGTGCGAAGCTGAATCTGTCTGCGGACAAGCTTGCCAAGATCCCAGAGTAAGGAAATGGATTTGCATTAAGGAGGAAAAATCATGAAGATAGATAGTATTCAAAATGGTATTGTGCTGGATCATATTACTGCTGGCAAGGCACTTCAGGTATATCACGACCTCGAACTTGACAAGCTCGACTGTTCCGTTGCCATCCTGCAGAACGTCAAGAGCAGCAAGATGGGCAAGAAGGACATCCTGAAGATTGATAAGGAGTACGATGTGAATCTGGATGTGTTGGGTTACATCGATCCAGATATCACAGTCAGCATCATCAAGGACGGACAGACGGTCGAGAAAAAGAAGCTGGCATTGCCCAAAAAACTGATCAATGTGAAAAAATGTAAAAATCCTCGCTGTATCACATCGACAGAACCAGGAATTGTGCATATATTTAAATTAGCCGATGAAAAAAATCGTATTTATCGATGCATTTATTGTGAGGCAGACAAGTAAAATGCTTTACAAAATAATGGAATGTGTTATAATTATTAAGATTATGGGCTAGTAGCGTAAAAAATAACTGGCAGCACAGAGGTGTGAAATGGAAAAATATGTTATAAAAGGCGGCAATGTTCTGGAAGGTGAAGTTTCGATTGCCGGTGCGAAAAACGCCGCACTCGGTATCCTTGCAGCAGCAGTCATGACAGACGAAGAATGCATTATTGAGAATGTACCATATGTAGAAGATACAAAGACATTACTTCGTGCAATCGAGACAATTGGCGCTAAGGTAAAATACATTGATAACCATACAGTTTCTATCTGCGGCGGAACAATCAGAACCGGCGAGGATGTCTGTGTGGATGATGAATATATTCGGAAGATACGAGCATCCTACTATCTGCTTGGAGCTTTGCTTGGTAAATACAACTATGCACAGGTTGCTTTGCCGGGCGGCTGTGATATTGGACTGCGTCCGATCGACCAGCATATCAAGGGCTTTGAGGCACTTGGTGCGAAAGTAGAGATTGTAAATGGCGGTAAGGTTGTTGCGAAAGCAGACCAGTTGATTGGAAATCATATTTATCTCGATGTGGTAACGGTTGGTGCAACCATCAATATCATGATGGCAGCCGTGCTTGCAGAGGGCAAGACGACGATCGAGAATGCTGCGAAGGAGCCACACATCGTAGATGTAGCGAACTTCCTGAACAGTATGGGTGCAAATATCAAGGGCGCCGGAACGGATGTCATCCGTATCCGTGGTGTTCAGAAGCTGAGAGGAACGGAGTATTCGATCATTCCGGATCAGATCGAGGCGGGAACATTTATGACGATGGCGGCAGCGACAAAGGGAAATGTTCTCATCAAAAATGTAATTCCAAAACACTTAGAGGCAATCTCTTCGAAGCTGAATGAGATTGGTGCACGCGTAATCGAATACGATGATGCAGTTCGTGTTATGGCGGACGGCAGATTCAAGGCAACACAGATTAAGACACTTCCATATCCGGGATTCCCGACAGATATGCAGCCGCAGATGGCGGTAACACTTGCATTGTCACAGGGAACGAGCGTGATTACGGAGAGTATATTTGAAAACCGGTTTAAATATGTAAGCGAGCTTTCCCGCATGGGAGCACGCATCAAAGTAGAAGGTAATTCCGCAGTGATTACTGGCGTGGATGGATACACAGGCGCGAATCTGGTAGCACCGGATCTGCGTGCAGGTGCCGCACTTGTCATTGCAGCATTGGCAGCGGAAGGATTCAGTACGATCGACGATATCAAGTATATTTTGCGTGGTTACGAAGATTTCGATGGAAAGATCCGTGGACTTGGCGGTCAGATCGAGGTAGTTGATGACGAGCGCGATGTCCAGAAGTTTAAATTAAGAGTGGGTTAAAAACAAAAATAAGGGAGGGGTTTCATATGCCTAAAAAACCGTACTACATTACAACCGCAATCGCATACACATCTGGTAAGCCTCATATAGGCAATACGTATGAGGTTGTACTTGCAGACAGCATTGCCAGATACAAGAGATACGTCGGATACGACGTACGTTTCCAGACAGGAACTGACGAACATGGTCAGAAGATCGAGATTAAAGCATTTGAGAATCTCTCCACACCGAAGGAATTCGTGGATGAGACATCGGCTGAGATCAAGCGTATCTGGGATCTGATGAACACTTCTTACGACAAATTCATCCGTACAACGGACGATTATCATGAGAAGCAGGTACAGAAGATTTTCAAGAAATTATACGATCAGGGCGATATCTACAAGGGTCAGTACGAAGGCATGTACTGTACACCTTGTGAATCCTTCTTCACG
>OIAD01000765.1_pt1 | contig 13322 bp, 9 predicted proteins | sample 1580601 | NCBI WGS metagenome assembly OIAD01 (sample SAMEA3882554, study PRJEB24775) | human gut metagenome | biome: human-associated habitat; feature: intestine environment; material: feces | place: Netherlands | collected 2009/2010
TCTCCATCAGCTCAAAGGGGTCGCGGGCTTCGCGGTCCATCTTGTTGATGAAGGTAAAAATGGGGATATGGCGCAGGGTGCAAACCTTGAACAGCTTGATGGTCTGCGCCTCAACGCCCTTTGCGGCGTCGATGACCATGACGGCAGAGTCTGCCGCCATCAGGGTGCGGTAGGTATCCTCCGAGAAGTCCTGATGGCCGGGGGTGTCCAGAATGTTCACGCACTTACCGGCGTAGTTGAACTGCAGCACCGAAGAGGTGACCGAGATACCACGCTGCTTTTCAATGTCCATCCAGTCGGACACGGCGTGCTTGGCGCTCTGCTTGCCCTTGACGGAACCAGCCTGATTGATGGCTCCACCGTACAGCAGCAGCTTTTCGGTAAGGGTGGTCTTACCTGCGTCGGGGTGGCTGATGATGGCGAACGTCCTGCGGCGTTCGATCTCTTCACGATTTGTCATAGATCGTAGTTTCTCCTATAAAAATTGCCTATGCAAGGCAGAGAATAAATGGCAGACAGATGGTGTCTTACATGGGAGCCTCCATCCTGCTTTCTGAGAAAACCCTCTCCGGCCTGATGTCAGCCGTGACTGAGAGGGTTCTTGTTTTTACACATACGCACCTTATTCTATACGAAAACGCGTGATAATGCAAGGGTTTTCGTTATTTTTTCAGGATCAGGCAGGGCAGAGGGGCAGTTTCGGCCCAATTGGCAAAATCACACACCAGAACGGTGAAACTTTTCAGTGGAAGTGCGCGCAGAAAACGCAGCACCGCCTGTTTTTCGTCCGAGCCGATGACCGCCCCGCTGTACAGGATGGCGCTCACGATGCCGCCGGGGCGCACCGCCTGCAGCGCCGCCTGCAAGGCGGGGATGCTGCTCTGCGCGGTGGAGAATACCGCATGATCCGCCCCCGGCAGCCAGCCAAAGTTGAACATGACTGCATCGGCAGTGCTGGGCTGCACATACTGTAATAAGTCGGCGTGGCTGCCGCAGATAAGGCTGTACCGGTCGGCGGGCACATTTGCCTGCTCCAGCCGGGTGCGGGTGGAGCGGATGGCTTCGGGCTGCACGTCAAAGGCCAGCACCCGCCCGGTGGGGGCAGTCAGCCCGCACAGAAAGGCGGTGTCGCCGCCGTTGCCGCAGGTGGCATCCACGCACAGCTGCGGGTGCACCAGCCGGGCGGCTAAAAAGTCCTGCACGAACTTGACCGCCGTCAAGTCCGGGGTGCGGCGGCGCACCAGCTGCCCGCCCTCGGCGGCAAAGCCGAATTTGCCCCAGAAAGCAAGCTCGGCGGCGTTTTCCGGCAGCGGGGCAGTAAAAACCGTGGCAGCTTCCCGGTCATAGCCGCCAAAGCTGCGCAATACTTCTTTTAACAGGTAGGAGCCGTAGCCCTTGCGCCGCCACCGGGGCAGGATGCACAGGGCGGCAAACTGTGCGCCCTTGGGGGCGGGAGAAAGGCGGCACTCTCCGATGCAGTCCTTTTCTTTATACAGGGCAAACCCCTGTTCAGTGCGGTGCAGTTCCATAAAAAGCTCCTCCTTGACGGGTCGATGTTCTTCCCTTACAATAGCAAGCGGAAACGCTGCTGTCAAGGGCGGAAAAACAGGACCGCATTTCACATATTCTTCACGGCGCAAGCGATTGATTTTCACATTTGACGGTTACAATAGGGACAGTTCAAAGGAACAGATGTCCCTGCGGACCGGCCTTTGAGGGAAGGATGTAGTAACATGGAAAACGAGAACAAGTGGGAATACGATTATTCCGCTTCCAATAACGAGACCGGCTACCCCAACGTGGGCAGCAGCGGCATGAACACGGCAAACCAGTATAACGAGCCGGAAGCACAGCCTGCGCGTCCGGCCGATACCGCCCCGGCAGATGGCGGCAGCGTGCCGCCCATCCCGCCGGAGCAGCCGCAGTACAGCGCCCCGCAGCAGCCGGAAAAGCCCCGCCGCAAAAAGAAGAAGTTCAATGGCGGAAAGCTGGTGCGCAGCGCCGTGGCGCTGGTGCTGGCAGCTGCCATGGGCTTTGCGGGCGGCTTTGTGGGTGCAAAATACGGCGGCGGCAGCAAGGTGGTCATCCAGCAGGTGGAGCGCCCGGCCAGCTCTGACAGCAGCACCGACAGCACCGGCAATTCCATCAGCGCCACCAGCGGTACCGGCCTGAGCACCGCACAGGTAGCCGAGATGGTCAGCCCCAGTGTGGTGGTCATCACCACTGAGCAGGTGGTCTACTCCCAGTGGTCGTGGTACGGCCAGAGCCAGGTGGAGAGCGGCGCGGGCAGCGGCGTCATCATCAGCTCGGACGGCTATATCCTCACCTGCGCCCATGTGGTGAGCGGCGCTTCCAACATCACTGTGAGCATCGGCGACAAGGATTACCCCGCTACGCTGGTGGGCGAGGATACCACCAGTGATATCGCCGTGGTCAAGGTCGATGCCACCGGCCTGACCCCCGCCACCGTGGGCAACAGCGACAGCCTGAAGGTGGGCGAAAGCGTCATGGCCGTGGGTAACCCCTTGGGTGAGCTGGGCGGCACCGTGACCAGCGGCATCGTCAGCGCACTGAACCGCAGCGTCAGCATTCAGGGCTCCAGCTCTGTCAACACCATGTCCCTGATCCAGATGGATGCCTCCGTCAGCCCCGGCAACTCCGGCGGCGGCCTGTTCAACATGAACGGCGAGCTGGTGGGCATCGTCAATGCAAAGTCCTCCGACAGCGATGCCGAGGGTCTGGGCTTTGCCATCCCGGTGAATGACGCCGTCAAGGTGGCACAGGAGCTGCTGGAAAACGGCTATGTGACCGGCCGTCCCTATCTGGGCATCAGCTACTATGCCGTGACCGACGCCCAGACCGCCGCCCAGCTGGGCGTGAACGCCTACGGTGTCTACATCGTGGAAGTGGTCAAGGGCGGCCCTGCCGACAAGGCGGGCTTGCAGGCCGGTGACCGCATCGTGAGCGTAGACGGCAGCGAGGTTGCCACCCAGAGCGACCTTGGCACCCTGATGCAGAACCACAAGGCCGGTGACGCCATCGAGATCACCGTCGCACGCGGCGGTCAGATGCAGACCGTTAACGTCACCCTTGGCGAAAAGGGCGCAGAGAATAACTGAAAATAGTAAAAAGGCTGTTGCACGGAATGTGCAGCAGCCTTTTTTGTTGTGAAAATACCCCTTCCGTCTGCTCACTACGTTCGCAGCCACCTTCCCCAAGGGGACGGCTTTTGTGCTGACGGGGAACTTTGCGGCATCGCCATAAGGCGTCCCCTTGGGGGAGCTGTCAAAGCCGTCAGGCTTTGACTGAGGGGGTTCCCTCCACGACCCCTCCCGTGAAAAAGTAAATCGGGAAAATCCGCAGATTTTCCCGATTTACAAATTACAAATAATTTTTCCGCTGATGATGCGCAGAGCAACGCGGCGCGCATTCAAATCGTCTTACACCGCACCAAAAATAGTGGCGCTATACGGCGCAAGGGTGGTTTTGTTTGTAAAAACGCGGCTTGCCCCCCGCCACAGGCTGGAAGAGGTGCCATCGCTCAGCAGCTTCCACTGCCCGGCGGGCAGTGAGACGGTGCAGGCGGTGTCGGTGGGATTATAAAAGACGCACAAAGCGCTCCATGCTGCGCCGTCGCCCCAGACGGCGGGCAGCATCCAGCCCACCAGCGGCTGCTCCAGCGCAAAGAACTGCAAAGCCTCCGGGGCGTGACGGTCGGTGCTGCCCAGCCGGGGAAAGGCGGCCCGCAGCGCCAGAAGCCCCCGGTAGTAGTCCACAAGGGCGTGGTACTGCTCGGCACGGTTCCAGTCCAGCCGGTTCAGGGCGGGGGAGGAGCGGTAGCTGTTGCCCACGCCCTTTTTGGTGCGGGCGAACTCCTCGCCCGCCTGCATGAAGGGCAGGCCGAAGCTGGTCAGGTAGATGCCCGCCGCCAGCCGGTTCTGCGCCAGCGCCACGGTGTCCCGGGCGGTGAACTCCGGCTTTTCGTAGCGGACGCAGAGCAGCTTGTCCCACAGGGTAAAGTTGTCGTGGGCGGAAACGTAGCTCACAATCTGGCTGGGCGCGTGGGGCGGCAGACGGTCGCTGCGGCACCATGCCGCCACCGCCCCGCCGATATCCCAGAAACTGCCGGGCTTGCCCTCCACATAGCCCGGCTCCCGGGCATCGAAGCAGCCGCCCTTGATGGCGTCCCGGGTGTCATCGCAGAAGATGCCCACCCGCTCGTTGAGCATGGCAAGGTTCGCTTTGTTGGCTTCGTACCGGTGCAGCTGGCTGGCACCGCCCTGCCACGGCTCGCCGTACAGCAGGATATCCCGCCCGCCGGGCAGGCTGTCCAGCGCAGCGCGCACCGCGTTGATGCTCTCGGCGTCGTATAAGCCCATCAGGTCGAACCGGAAGCCGTCGATGTGGTACTCCTTCGCCCAGTAGAGGATGGAGTCGATGAGGTACCGCCGCGCCATGGGGCGCTCGCTGGCAAACTCGTTGCCGCAGCCGCTGCCGTTGGAAAAGCTGCCGTCCGGGTTTTGCCGGAAAAAGTAATAGGGCACGGTATTGTTTAAGGGATTCTCGGTGCGGTAGGTGTGGTTATACACCACGTCCATCACCACCCCGATGCCTGCCGCGTGGAGGGCGGCGATCATCTCCCGGCACTCCCGGATGCGCACCTCGCCCCGGGTGGGGTCGGTGGAGTAGCTGCCCTCCGGCACGTTGAAGTTGGTGGGGTCGTAGCCCCAGTTATACTGCCGCAGTAAAGGTTTTGCCTCGTCCACGCTGCCAAAATCAAAAATAGGCATCAGCTGGACGTATTTTACCCCCAACCGCTTGAGGTAGTTCAGGCAGGTGGGGTGGATGCCATCGCCGTGCAGGGTAGTGCCCTGCTGGGTAAAGGCCATATATTTGCCCCGCCACGCCGGGCGCACCCCGCTGGCAGCATCCTGCGAGAAGTCCCGCACGCTCACCTCCCACACGGCGCGCTGCGCCGGGGGGATATTGGGGCGCACATCCCGCTCCCACCCGGAGGGCGCGGTGCGGGCAAGGTCTACGATCATGCTGCGGACGCCATTCACCCCCGCCGCCCGGGCGTAGGGGTCGCCGGTCTCGCGGGTGACGCCGTCCACGGTGACGGCAAAGGTATAGTAGCGGCCGTGCTGCTCCCCGGGCAGCCAGACGCTCCACACCCCCTGCGCGCCGCGCACAAGGGGCTTTGTGCCCAGCACGGCACCGCCGTCTCCCTTGTGGTATAAGGTCACAGTGACCGCCTCGGCGGTGGGTGCCCACAGCCGCAGACAGGTGCCGCCGGGGGTGTAGTCCGGCCCAAGGGGGCCGGTATAATAGTTTTCGCGGTGGAAGGGTTCGTTTTCAAACAGTGTTTTCCACTGGGCAGGCGTTTTTGCAGCCATGGTCAGCTTCATTCCTTCTTAAAAGATTCGTTATATTCAGTGTATCGGACAACAGGCTTTTTTTCAAGAGGAAATCGACGTTTACAGTGGAAATCAATCTTCCTAAGAACGGCTTTGCGCTATGTCGGAAACCTTGCCGCCACCTCTGAAGCCGTCCCCTTGGGGAAGGTGGCATCGCCGTAGGCGATGACGGAAGGGGTGCTTCCCCCGCCGCGCGGCTGTTTCCGCAGGAAACCAGCGCGGCAGCTGCCGTTTGCCGTCACGACCCCTCCCGTGAAAATGGGGTTCAGAAACGCCCGCAGGCGTTTCTGAACCCCGAAATTTAAAATTATTTTTCCGCTGAACATGGCCAGAGCGCAAGCGGAGGCCATTCAAAATCGTCTCACTCCAGATACATCCGCCGCAGCCGCATCAGGCGGGCGGGGGTCAGGCCGTATTCGGCCTCCAGATAGCTCTCGGCGCTGCCGTAGTCCTGCCGGATGGTGCGCAGCACAAAGGGCGCAGTCTCCGGGTCTACCCCGGCGGAAGTCTGCCAGCGCATCCGCTGCGCCGGGTCGGCGGCGATCTCCGCCGCATGGTCAGCCATGGCCTTTTCGATCTCGGCGGCGCGGCAGAGGTTGGTGCGGGCATAATCTGCGCAGATGGTCTCGTCCGAGGCACCCAGCGCCAGCAGGATCAGCATGGCGGCTACGCCGGTGCGGTCCTTGCCCGCCGTGCAGTGGAACAGGATGGGCGTCTCGCCGGCTTCCAGCGCCCGGAACAGCTCCTTGAAGGCCTTGTTGCCGGTGAGCATCTGCCGGTACATCAGCTGGGTGAGGCTCATCCCGGCGGGGGCGCTCTGCACCAGCCGCTGGATGTCGTTGGGCGAAAAATCAATCTCCTGCCCGGTGGCATCCCGCAGGCCGCAGATCTGCACCAGCCGTGCGCCGTCCGGCACATAGTCCGGCAGCTTTGCGGCTTCTGCGCTGCTGCGCAGGTCAAGGATGAGCCGCAGCCCCAGCCCGTCCAGCCGGGCGCGGTCGGCTTCGGTGGTCAGCCGCCCGGTGGGGAAGCCCCGGTAGATCTGCCCCCACTTTACGGTCTTGCCCTCGTCGGCGCGGTAACCGCCCAGCTCCCGGAAGTTGTTGCCGCCCGCAAAGGGCAGCTGGGTGCCCGGGGCGGGATGCTCCGGGGTAGCCTTGGCGGCGGCGCTGGAAAGCACCGGCGCGGTGTAGAAGGGCTTTGCCGGCCGACCCCGGCGGGGCGGCAGGCTGGCGGTGCTGCCCAGAACCTCCAGCAGGTAGCTGCGCAGCAGGTCGATATAGGCAGAGCTGGTGTCCCGCCGCTGCACCAGCGACACGCACAGCGGGGGCATATCTTCCAGCAGCACGTCCCGCACCCGGTCCAGTTCCCGGCGGGCACCGGGCTCGTAGCGGGTCAGGCAGGTGCACAGCTGCTCCTGCACCAGATAGTAGGCCTGATAAAAGCTGGGGCCGATCTCGGCATTGGGGGCAAAGCCCGCCCGGGCGCAGGCCGCCCACAGCGGGCTGAACAGATCCTGCCGCAGACTGGGCAGCAGCACCCGCTGCCCGCGCAGCTCTGCCAGCGGGATGCGCTCCTTTTCCCAGAAGGGATGTCCCCGGGGCACCAGCAGGCAGGCGGGGTCTGCCCGCAGGGTGGTGCGCGCCAGCACCGGCGCGGCGCAGCCAAGGTCGATGACCAGACCCGCGTCCAGCTCGCCTTGCTCTACTCCATCGGCCACGGCGTCGTTGTCCAGCAGGCGGAACCGCATCTCCACATGGGGGTACTGCTGCCGGAACTTATCCAGCTGAGTCTCCAGCCCGGGCAGATAGTCCGGCACCAGCGCCACGCTGATGCCGATGCGCACCGGCTGGGCAGACTGGATCTCTGCCCGCAGGGCGGCCTGCATCTGTTGGAACTGCTCCACCACCGGGGCGGCGTGGCGCTGCAGGCTCATGCCCCGGTCGGTGAGCGCCAGCTTGTGGTGGGCGCTGATAAACAGCGGCCCGCACATTTCGGCTTCCAGCGCAGAGATGCTCTGGCGCAGCGCCTGCCGCGACAGGAACAGCCGCTGTGCGGCGCGGGTGTAATTCATTTCTTCGCACAGGGTCAAAAAGTAGTGCAGCTGGCGGATATCCATGGTCTCCTCCCGGGAAAGTTTGTTCTGGAAAAAGAATACCGCTTTTTCGGCGGAATGTAAAGAGAGGACAGCAAAATGGGTTCAACCCTCTCAGTCTGCTCCCCCAAAGGGAATTTTATTAGTGCTGACCGACAGATGCGTAAAAGCTCCCCCTGAGAGGAACGACTTCCCCCGCTCCGGGGGAAGATGTCACCGCAGGTGACAAAAGGGGGAATCTGGCATCGCGTAGCGATGACTGAGAGGGTTCTTCCCCTTCAAAAAAGGAACACCGGAACGCCCGCAGGTGTTCCGGTGCCCCGAAGTTTAAATAAGGAAGATCAGATCAGGCTCAGAGCTTCTTCATCGCCCACCAGAATGAAGTCCGGGTGCAGCTGCAGAATGCTTGCGGGCACCTCCGGGGTGACGGGGCCAAAGAAAGCCTTCTTGACGATCTCGGCCTTGCCTGCGCCGTTGACCACCATCAGCACCTTGCGTGCCTGCATGATGGTACGGATGCCCATGGTATAAGCCTGCTTGGGCACCAGATCCACGTTGCCGTCAAAGAAGCGCTTGTTGGCTTCGATGGTCTCCTGGGCCAAGTCCACGCAGTGGGTGCCCAGATCAAAGGCATCGTGGGGCTCGTTGAAGCCGATGTGACCGTCATGACCGATGCCCAGCAGCTGCAGATCCACGCCGCCCACGCTGCGGATGACCTCGTCATAGCGCTTGCACTCGGCTTCGGCGTCCATGTTGGTGCCGTCCGGCAGGTTGATGTGGGCGGGGTCGATGTTCACATGGTCGAACAGGTTGCGGTGCATAAAGCTCCAGTAGCTTTCCGGGTGATCCTTGGGCAGGCCGCGGTACTCGTCCAGATTGACGGAGGTGACCTCAGAAAAATCCAGATCTCCCTCGTTGTAGCGCTCCACCAGCTTCTCATAGATGCCAACGGGGGTGCCGCCGGTAGCCAGACCCAGCACGCAGTCGGGCTTCATGATGACCTGCGCAGAAATGATGTTTGCTGCCTTGCGGGACATATCAGCGTAGTCCTTTGTACGAATGATCTTCACGATAAACGACCTCTCTTCTTCATTTACTCCTTGTGGGCGGTGCACAGCGGCACACACCCGCATCTGGTTCAAGTTTATCACATTTGCCGACGGAAAGCCACAAAACGGCACAATTTTTCCGGTTTTCCGTTTCTTTTGGAAAAAGTGCCTTAAAAACCGGGTGAAGTATCGTTTTTTTGCACAAAGGCTGCGCGCAGGGGTCAGTCCGCAAAGCCGGCCTTTTGCAGGGCGGTGAGCAGCAGCGGGATGAGCACCAGCTGCGCCACGATGCCCGGCACGGCGGTAAACAGTGCCCCGGACAGGAACGCACTGAAGGGGAAGCTGCCGCCGGTCAGCCCGGCCAGCACAAACCGCACGATGCCCCAGACGATGCGCCCGGACACCATGGCGGTCAGCAGTACGGCGTAGAGCGCGGGCAGGCTGTGCTTTGCCCTGCGCCACAGCAGCCCGGACACCAGCCCGTAGGTGGCCAGCTCAAAGGCCATGGAGATGGCCACCGGGAACATGGGCGGCATGCCGAACAGAACCGAGCGCAGCAGCGGGGCGGCAAAGCCCACAGCCAGCCCCCACGGGCCGCCCAGCACAAAGCCGCACAGCAGCACCGGGAAATGCATCGGGCAGAGCATATTGCCCACCTTGGGCACCTGACCGGTGAGCAGGGGCAATACAAAGGCCAGCGCTAAAAACAGGGCGGCCGGCACCAGCTGCCGCACAGGCGAAGCGTTTTTGGTTTTCATAAAGGTTCCTCCTTTTTCAGCCGCAAAATAAAAAGGAGCCTGCCCCGGCATTCCATGCCAAAGGCAGACCCCTTCGTGGCGTCTGTTTCAAAAAAATATTGCTTGCTGGGATAAGCGGCAGGCTGCTGCCCGCCCGTGCCCGGCTTCCTGCCGGAACGATGGTCAAAAGTATAACAAACCATTTTGCCCCTGTCAAGCGGGGCGGAATGTCTGCAAAATAGACAAAAATCGGCCTATTCGCAAAAAAATTTCCCCGGGGCTGTACATTTTGCTGGAAGAAGCTTGACCTTTTTGCGCAGAATGGATAATATAAAATTGAAAAAAAGCGCGCTGCGGCAATCTTGACGCCGGGGCGCTGACGAGAGGCTTTTTTGAGCGCATGAATTCTGAGGTTCATACGGGAGGACCATCATGACAAATGCTGAAAAACTTACCCTGAAAAAGCACGCCTGCCACATCCGCATGGGCGTGATCGAAGGGACCCACAGTGCAGGCTGTGGTCATCCGGGCGGCAGTCTGAGCATCGCAGATGTGCTGTCTTATCTGTACTTTAAGGAACTGAACATCGACCCTGCCCAGCCTAAGATGGCAAACCGCGACCGTCTGGTGCTGTCCAAGGGTCATGCCGCCCCGGCACTGTACGCAGCGCTGGCAGAGCGGGGCTTCTTCCCGGTGGAGGAGCTCAAGACCCTGCGTAAGATCGGCAGCCGCCTGCAGGGCCACCCCAACATGAACAGCGTGCCCGGCGTGGATATGTCCACCGGCAGTCTGGGTCAGGGCATCTCTGCCGCCTGCGGCATGGCACTGGGCGCAAAGCACGCCGGCTCTGCCGTGAACGTTTACGCCATTCTGGGCGACGGCGAGGTGGAAGAGGGCGAATGCTGGGAGGCCTTTATGTTTGCCGCCCACTACGGCCTTTCGAACCTGTGCGTGATGCTGGACCGCAACCATCTGCAGATCGACGGCACCACCGAGACGGTCATGAACAGCGCCCCGCTGGAAGATAAGCTGCGCGCCTTCAACTTCAATGTGGTCACCATCAACGGCCACGACTTTGACCAGATCGAGAGCGCCGTGCAGGCTTTCCACGCCGAGACCAAAAAGCCCACCTGCATCATTCTGGATACGGTCAAGGGCACCGGTGTTTCCTATATGACCAATTCCGTTGCATGGCACGGCAAGGGCCCCAACGATGAAGAGTATCAGGTGGCCATGAACGAGCTGAACGCCGCCTATGCCGCGCTGGAACAGGAGGAGAACTGAGATGGCAGACGTGAAAAAGATCGCGACCCGCGACAGCTACGGCAACACCCTGAAGGAACTGGCCGCGGAAGGCCACGATGATCTGGTGGTGCTGGACGCCGATCTGGCCGCCGCTACCAAGACCGGGATGTTCCAGAAGGCATACCCGGACCGTCACTTTGACTGCGGCATCGCCGAGGGCAACATGGTAGGCGTGGCAGCAGGTCTGGCCACTATGGGCTATGTGCCCTTTGTTTCCAGCTTTGCCATGTTTGCAGCCGGCCGCGCCTTCGAGCAGGTGCGCAACTCTGTGGGCTACCCCCACCTGAACGTGAAGATCGGCGCCACCCACGGCGGCATCTCCGTGGGCGAGGACGGCGCTTCCCACCAGTGCTGCGAGGACTTTGCCCTGATGCGCAGCATCCCCGGCATGACCGTCATCTGCCCCGCCGATGATATCGAGGCACGCGCCGCTGTGCGCGCCGCTTACGCCATGGAAGGCCCCGTCTATCTGCGCTTCGGCCGTCTGGCTGTGCCGGTGTTCCACGATGAGGCCAACTATCACTTTGAGCTGGGCAAGGGCGAACAGCTGACCGAGGGCAACGATATTGCCATCATCGCCACCGGCCTGATGGTCAACGAGGCACGCATGGCCGCCGAGCAGCTGGCTGCCGAGGGCATCCACGCCCGGGTCATCAACATCCACACCATCAAGCCCCTGGACGAGGAGATCGTCCTCAAGGCTGCAAAGGAGTGCGGCAAGGTCATCACCGCCGAGGAGCACAACATTATCGGCGGTCTGGGCGAAGCCGTCTGCGCTGTCCTGAGCGAGAAGCTGCCCACTCCCGTGCGCCGCGTGGGTGTGCAGGACGTGTTCGGCTGCTCCGGCCCCGCATGGGACTTGCTGAAGAAGTTCGGTCTGGACGCTGCCACCATTTGCAAGACTGCCCACGAGATGCTGGGCAAGTAAGCGCTTTTTACAGCAGTACGAATTCGATTTTTAAAGCCGCCGCACAAAACTGTGCGGCGGCTTCTTTTTGCCTCTATAACTGTCCTCTGCACAAGGACAACGGCGAAATGAAAGTCTGCATTTTATATCGAAAAGAAAAACGTGCGACTTGATTTATAAAATAAATAAAGCCACTCAAAAGCAAGAAATAAAAAAGAAATAACACGATTGTTCAAGTATGTTTGTTTAAAAGTGAAATATGCTCATGGACTGAAATTGTACAAAAATCATGGGGTTTTTTGGGCTTTACGTTGGACAAACCGCAGAAATGAACGCACAGCGCGGACAAATTTTGCAAAACCCCTTTTCTTTTGCGGAAAGGAGCGGTATAATGCCGTCATAGCACAAGGGAGTGCATCGTTCCGGAAGGAGGAACGGACATCCCTTGTGTATTTTTAGAACGTGATGCTTTAGCAGAGTATAAAACTAAAGCAGTAAAGAGAGGGGAAATATCTATGAGATTCGATCGTCGTATTTCGCGCCGCAGCTTCCTGGCAGCTGCCGGTGCCACCTCTGCTGTGCTGGCTCTGACGGCCTGCGGCGGCTCTTCCAGCTCGGTGGCGGCTTCCTCCGCTTCCGGCACTGCCTCCTCTGCAGCTGGCACTGCACAGGGCGGCACCCTGAATATCATGCTGGAGACCGAGGTTCAGTCGCTGGACCCGCAGGTAGCAACCGACGGCACCTCCTTTGAGGTCATCGCAGACTACACCGACGGTCTGATGCAGATGGATGCAGACGGCGCAGCGGTTCCCGCCATTGCAGAGACCTACGACATCAGTGAGGACGGCAAGACCTACACCTTCCACCTGCGGGATGCCAAGTGGTCCAACGGCGAAGCCGTTACCGCTGCCGACTTCGTGTTCGGCTGGCAGCGCGCCGTGGACCCCGCCACCGCCTCCGAGTATTCCTATATGCTGTCGGATATCGGTCAGGTGGTCAACGCTGCCGAGATCATTGCAGGCGAGAAGCCCGTCACCGATCTGGGCGTGACTGCTGTGGACGACAAGACGCTGGAAGTCCAGCTGAACGTTCCCGTCAGCTACTTTTTGAGCCTGATGTACTTCCCCACCTTCTATCCGGTCAACGAGGCGTTCTACAACACCTGCAAGGACACCTTCGGCACCAGCCCCGACACGGTGCTGTCCAACGGTGCGTTCAAGCTGACCGACTACCAGCCTGCCGCAACCGCCTTTACGCTGGAAAAGAACCCCGATTACTACGATGCCGGCAAGATCGCTCTGGACGGTCTGGCCTATCAGGTCATCAAGGACAGCCAGCAGGCACTGATGAGCTACCAGACCGGTGCTCTGGACATGACTCTGCTGAACGGCGAGCAGGTGGATCAGGTCAAGGATGACCCCGAGTTTACCAGCGTGGGTGCCGGTTACCTGTGGTACATCAGCCCCAACATCGGCAGTGTGCCGGAGCTGGCCAACGAGAACCTGCGCAAGGCCATCACCTTTGCACTGGATCGTGACGCCATTACCGGAGACGTGCTGAAGGACGGCTCTGCACCCTGCTACACCGTCGTTCCGCCGCAGTTCGCCACCGGCCCCGACGGCAGCGATTTCAGCGCCGACCAGACCAAGTTTGCAGAGTTCTGCGCTTATGATGCCGACAAGGCCAAGGAGTACTACGAGCAGGCCAAGAGCGAGCTGGGCAAGGACACCTTCACCTTCAACATGGTAGTGGATGCCGACGATGCACCCCAGAAGGTGGCACAGGTCGTCAAGGAGCAGCTGGAGACCACGC
>OIAD01000777.1_pt1 | contig 13149 bp, 9 predicted proteins | sample 1580601 | NCBI WGS metagenome assembly OIAD01 (sample SAMEA3882554, study PRJEB24775) | human gut metagenome | biome: human-associated habitat; feature: intestine environment; material: feces | place: Netherlands | collected 2009/2010
TCTTCTTTTGTTTTTCAACTGCATTTATCTTCCATTATATCGCACTTTTTCATTTTTTATATAATGATCTGCAAAGAATTCTCATATTTCCATTCGAAATTTTGCTTTTTGCATTTTTTATTTTCATACATGACGTTCCTGCAGCTCATGCAAATGCCTGTACTTTTCCCTGGTTGCTACACCACCGCGGATATGACGCTCTGATTTGTTCACATCAAGAACCTCGCGTGCCTGAGCCGCCAGCCCCGCATCAATCTGCCGCAAACGTTCCGTGCAGTCCTTATGTACCGTACTCTTGCTGATCCCAAATTTCTTTGCTGCCTGACGCACCGTAGCCTTCGTTTCAATTATATAATACGCAACTTCCACTGCCCGCTCTTCAATATAATCCTTCAAAAAAATCCCTCTGCATGCATCTTTTTACAATGTATGCAGAGGGATTTTGGAGTATGTCTGATTAAACTTTCGCCAGAAACATCTCATTCCGTTTTGCCAGCTTCGCTTTTCTACTTCCTTTCTCCTTCCATAGCTGGTTTCTTATTTCCGGAAAACGTTCGAACAGTTTTCTGCCAGTAATCCCCTTCAGATACTTGACGATTGCTGTTATGGACAGCTTTGGTGGAGCTGTTACAAAGCAGTGGACATGGTCTCCTTCACCACAATAAAGCGGACATGCACACTCCTGTGCTTTCATCTCGGTAATTGAATTGCCGAGGATTCCCGCTTATTGTCCTAAAATCTTGCTATTTTCAAATAAACACATCCTGTCCTCATCTCTCTTATTATTAGATTTCAGGCATACTTGCTATTTTCTTCTATTCAGCCTTCCCCTCTGGGAAAATAATTTTAAACACAAAGAAAAAAATCACCATGGAAACTCCACCTGTAATAATTGTCACAAGCATGTTATAGACTGCCGGTGCCACATATGCAGATGCAACTGGCATCCACAGATTATTAAATCCATTACAAATCAGTGAAATTACCACCCATGCAACAAAATACCAGATTGCCTGATATACAGGATTTCCATGGCTTTTAAAAGTAATATTTCTCTGAAGTGGAAAATTGATACACTGTGCAAGAAATGACCCCAATTCATAACTGATAAAATAGCCAAGTCCACCACCGATCAGTATATTCCCCGTTGCATCACGCAATACATTATACCCCAGCAAACTCCATGTAAATTTTACTCCAAACAGATTCATGGAAACCTTTGGCCACATAAATTCTGTACCAGCCAGACCAATTCCCAAAATCCCTGGTAAAAATGTAAATACAAGATACTGGAATACTGTCACGCCCATACTGAATATAACAAAATAGAATATCTGATAAAGCCATTTTGCAAGAGCAGAATGTTTCTCTTCAAAACATTTCCATATATTTTTTATATGATTCATCTGCACTTCCCTCCGGCTCCTTTTAATAATTTTTCATATTTCTTATTATTTCTTCTGTTTCTGAAATATCCGCCAACTACTTTTTTTACTCCAAGCATAAAGTGGCCATTCACAGCATCGACAATTCCATATACCATTTCCATACTGACTGCCCCACCGGTCATCTTGGCAATCCCTCGAAACGGCATATTGTAAATAAAAAGAATATTCAGATCCGGCTTTCCCTGTGCCTCACTCTTCTTTTTCATTTTTGTGAGACATCTATATATCAGTCTTGCAAGTCGGCTTTTTGCATAATACATCTGACAAATTGCATCATTGATTTCCAGATTTCCACTCCATCTTCTGTTCGGTATCTCATGGCCAAGAAGTTCACGAAATTCCTCATCTGATATTTTCTGCACGATTCCTGTATAATAGTAAGGCATTTTTGCCGGATTATAAGGATACCCTTTACTGTTTCCTGTTCTTTCGGTCATACCTGTTAAACGAATATCTACAACACTGGCTCCTACCATAATCTGATAAGTTCCTGTTTCTATTTCCCACTGTCCCGTTTTTATATTCCAATAACGGAATGTCTTATCATCAAAGGGAATTCTGATCTGTCTGCGTTCTCCCGCCTTCAGATAAACTTTTGCAAAACCTTTCAGTTCTTTTTCCGGTCGGAACACGATTGCATTAGGAAGTCCTACATACATCTGAACAACCTCAGCTCCATCTCTGTCACCTGTATTGGTAACCGAAACTTTGATTCCATCCTCTTCTATGATAAGATCAGAATATGTAAATTCCGTATAGGAAAGCCCAAAGCCAAATGGATATTGCACCCGGACTTTTGAAGTATCATAATAGCGATATCCCACATAAACACTCTCTCGGTATTCCGATGTTTTCTCATTACTTGGATAATATCGGAATGCCGGTGTCTGTTCATAAGATATGGGATATGTTTCTGCCAGTCTTCCTGATGGATTCACTTTTCCGGTCAGAATATCCAATGTTGCAGAAGCGCCTGCCTGTCCATTCAGATAACCATGCAAAATCGCTTTGCAGCAGGTGTGCCATGGCATTTCTATCGCAGATCCTGCACTCAGTATTCCAATAATATTTTCATTCACTTTACTGATATCCTGCAGAAGATCTATCTGATCCTGCGGAATACGCATATGGGTTCTGTCCAGTCCTTCTGATTCGCTGATCTCATCAAGACCAAAGCAGAAAATCACAATATCCGCGTTCATAGACAAATTTAATGCAAACTTTCTATCATTCTCATCTACATCTCCATTTCTATGATAGCCTCTTGTCATTCCCAGAATATTCAAATCATATTGCTGCAAAATCGATGACATATCTTCTACTTTTGTTGGATTGACCATAGAAGATCCTGCCCCCTGATATCTGGGTGAAAAAGCAAAATCTCCAATAATAGCGATGGATTTTTTGGTATCCAGCGGAAGAATCTGTTTTTCATTTTTCAGAAGAATCATGCTTTCTGCTGCTGCTTTCCTTGCCAGTTGATGATGTGCGTTTCTGTCAAAGTTTTTATCTGAAAGCTTCTTCCCTGATGTCAGTTCCATCACTGCATCCACCAGTTCTCCAACTCTTTCATCCAAATCCGCTTCCTTCAGCTTTCCATTTCGGACAGCAGCAATCACTTCTCTTGCAGAATCGTACCCACAGGACGGCATCTCCAGATTTGAGCCGGCAGCAACACCTTTCACATGGTCATTGCTTCCGCCCCAGTCTGTTACTACAATTCCATCAAATCCCCATTCTTTGCGCAGGATATCTGTCAAAAGATGTTTGTCCTCATTAGCATAAATCCCATTAATCTGGTTGTAACTGCTCATGATTGCTTTTGCGTGTCCTTCTTTAACAGCTATCTCAAAACCGGTCAGATAAATTTCTCTTAATGTCCGTTCGTCAACAACTGCGTCCATTGCCATTCTCCGAAGTTCCTGACTGTTAACCGCCAGATGCTTCGGGCAGGCATAAACGCCTTTACTCTGTATTCCACGAATATATGACGCTGCCATCTTCCCGGAAAGATATGGATCTTCTGAAAAATATTCAAAATTTCTTCCACATAATGGGCTTCTTTTAATATTTAATCCCGGACCAAGCAGGATATTTACATCCATACTTGCTGCTTCCTCTCCAAGAGCCTGTCCAATCTCTTCCCCCAGATCCTGATTCCAGCTGTTTGCTATCGTCGCTGCTGTGGGAAAACAAGTTGCATTCAAGGATGCATTCAGTCCCAGATGGTCTCCTGCTCCTGCCTGTTTTCTAATTCCATGCGGTCCATCTGAAAGAAAGATGGACGGGATGGAAAGCCTGTCAATTTCTCTGGTCTGCCAGACAGTTTTTCCACTAAGGATCGCTGCCTTTTCTTCTATTGTCATCTTTTCAACTAATTTTTGCTGTTTCATAACTGTTTTCCATCCCACTTTCATCCTTATTCAGCATTCTTTCTTTTCTTATATCCTCTGATTACCAGTACTTCCATTCCTGCCATGAAAAGTGCTATTACAATGTCGATACCAATTCCTGCTTTTTTCCAGTTTTCCATACCTGTTTCTTCGTGTTCTCCATCATAAGCCCAGCTGCTTACAACTGTATACATGACATTTTTGCAGGCATTTCTCATCTGAAGTACAGATGTTGGATGTTCCGAATTGGCTACATTGTTCTCTTCTCCATTGAATGTGGACAACATTGCATCTACTCCATTCGCCAAAGCTGCATCTGCATTCATAAATCCATGACCATTGTTTCGGAAGAAGTCTGTAAGCGCCATTCCCCTGAAGCCCCATTCATCTCTGAGAACTGTGTTCATAAGATTACTGCATTCTCCAGTCCATTTATCTCCAAGGAAACTCCAGGAAACCATAACCGCATTTGCGCCACCCTGTTTTACAGAAATTTCAAATGGTTTCAGATAGATTTCACGGATTGCCTGCTCATTTGACCAGACACTTACCATCTTTGCATTTCCTTCATACAGTGCGAAATGCTTAATGTAAGAATAAACTCCATATTTTCTTGCTCCTTCTACTGCTTTTGCTCCCATATTTCCTGCAAGAATTCCATCTTCTGAAAAGTATTCATAGTTTCTTGCTCCAAATGCGGTTCTATGAGTATTCATACCTGGTGCATACCAGCCCTCTGCACCCATTTCCTGACTGATCTTGCCCATGCATTCACCCCAGGCCTGTGCAAGTTCCTTATTCCATGTGGAAGCAACCACAACTTCAATTGGAAATCCAATAGAACCAACTCCTGTAAAGTTGTTATTAATTGCTGCTGGTCCATCGAAATCAAGTGTAGCCACTTTTCCCACAGAATCCATGGCTGCTGTCTGATAACCAGCCATTGCAATCATATTTGCCATTTCATCAACAGTAAGCTGATCCAGAAGTTTTTCCCAACGAGGATCGTCATAATCAGCATCACGCATATCAGCTAATGTAAGTCCATTATCTGCTCCCGTTGTCGGCATTACATCCTCATCATTGAGGTATGTAGTCTTATCAAAGTTGCTGTTCAGATGATATTCAGAAACATATGGCTCACCCAGCTCTGCAGATTCCGGTGCTGCTGTAGCCTCTTCATAATTTGCAAAATGATCTGCACGTGACAGATATGTTATATCTCCTTTTGCATCTTCAAATACATTTGTTGCTGCAGTATCATCTGATGCTCTTTTATTTTCTCCCTTATATACTACATCTTTATCTGCAGTATAAGTTTTCTGATCCAGCACAGTGTGTGAATCGCTGTTAATAGAGATTACATAGTCACCTTTTTCAAGAACATATGCTTTTGCATTATTCTCATCATAAGAGGCCATATCTTCTATACTAAATGTAACTGTAACCATCTGAGATTCTCCCGGCTGAAGCAGATCTGTTTTTGCAAACTCGATCAGATTTGCAGAAGATTTCTCAATTCCGCCATTTGTATATGGCGGTTTATAATACACTTCTACTACATCTTTTCCGGCAACATCTCCGGTGTTGGTTACTTCTACATCTACAGAAATCTGTCCGTCTTTTTCCTCCAGTTCACCCATTTTCTGTTCAAATTCTGTGTAACTCAGACCATATCCAAATGGATACTGTACAGTCTTATCGTAATCAATCGCACCTTCCTGTGCAGCTGTTTCATAGTACTTGTATCCTACATAAATGCCTTCCACATAATTGGTAAATGCCGGAGCATACATCTGTGCAGTTCCTGCGTTCATTCCTTCAACGGCCATATCTGCCAGATTTGTATACTCCGTTTTTTCTGCATTATTCCACCACGGAGCAGTCGTCATATCATAAATAAAGGTATCCGGTGTTTTTCCGGAAGGATTGACTTCACCTGAAAATACTTTACCAAGTGCATTAAATCCCACATTTCCTGTTCCAGGGCACCATACAACAGATTTAATCTGAGGATATTCATCTGCGAAACCAAGTTCAAACTGATTTGCTCCATTATAAATCACAATCACATTATCAAAGTTTGAGCAAACCATATCCACCATATCTCTCTCAGTTTGTGAAAGCTGTAAATAATGCTCTCCCTCAGGAAAATCATCATATTCATCTGAATTATTATCATATGCTGCTTTTCTTACATCCATAGGAATATCATTATGACCTTCACCTGCTTTTCTGGAAAGAACCACAACTGCCACATCAGAATACTCTTTCGCACTTTTAATAAGCTCATCACTGTAAGTATCTACAGGTGGCTCCGGTAATGTCCAGCTCTGTTTCTGGATAGACATTTCCGGATTATCTGCACCATAATTGTTATAAAAATTAACCAGTTCCTGGTTAATAGAAAATCCGGCATTTTCAAGTCCCTGATTCAGGCTGACAATATCATACAGATCATTAATTCCACCGGAACCAGCTCCTCCGTAAGCCGGATTAATAGATTCCCAGCCAAAAATATTCAGTTTTTTTGTTTCATTTAAAGGAAGCAGGCTTTCATTCTTCAGAAGAACAATTCCGTCTTCCATAATTTCTTCTGCTACTTCCGCAGCTTCTTCATTTGTTTCATCGCTTAAAGTTCCATTTCCCGTTGCAAGTCCAATCAACGTAGCCATTGGTCCAAAACAGATCATATTCACGCAGACAACAACTGCAAGAACCATTGCGATCGCAGCTTCTCCTCTTATCAGAAATCTTTTGCCCCTGGACATCCTGCGGCATGCGATCATAATTACGATTCCAATTACAAGTGCAGCAATAATACCGATAATATACGGTTTGCATAATTGTAATACCGCCAGAACATCTTCCATTTCAACACTGATCATTCTCTTTTTTCCTCCTTTGACTCTCTCGTCTTTTTCAGGTATCATTTCCTGTTGGCATTACTATAACATGGTTATTATTTCGTGCCGTTTTTGGCACAAGATGCAGCAAATATGGCACAAAATACTAAAAAAGGTCCACCGGACCTTTTTGTCGTATGCTTGGCAACAAAAATACCCAGAGCATTACAATACTCTGGGTAAAAGAATTTTTAATTCAAACCAGTTCTGCTGTACTCCAAATACTACAGAACCATCATATTTTTCTACAGCTTTACGAATACTCTTCAATCCAAAACCATGGTTTTTACTATCCTTTTTTGTTGTTGTAATCAGATCCTCTTCATTTTTGGAAATTTCTGCTTCACAATAATTCTCTATCTTGATAAACACAAATCCTTTTTGAGCGGATACTGTCAGATGGATCAGTCTTTTTTTCGGATCTGGAATCAAAATTACATGTTCAATCGCATTATCCAAAGCATTTCCAAATATAGAACATATATCTGTTACATGCATATGATCCAATAATTTTCCATCTGCCACACAGGTAATCTGTATATGATTTTTTCGACAATGGAAAATCTTAGCTGCCAGAATCGTATCAAGTACCTGATTCCCCGTTCTGCTTATATTTTCAAAAGCAGCGATTTCCTTTTCCATGGAATCAATCCATTTTTTTCGTTTCTCTTCATCTGATTCCGCACGAAGTCCCATTATCTGATGCTTCAGATCATGGTATTTCATTTGTATGAGATCCAGGCTGTCCTGATAATTTCGGTATTGATCATACTGGCTTTTCAGCATCACGTTCATTACTGAAAGTTCTTTCTCGGCAACATACTCACTGATCCTGCTCTGATAAGCATGCAGGATTGCAATTCCTCCAAAATCGATCAGTGTTCTGATAGAAAAAATATCTGCACGTTCTCTGCTCGCAAATGGTGCATTTTCATTTAAAAAGCTCAGATTACTAAAAGCAAAGGTTGCAACAGCCATGATTGCCGCCGCTACTACTTCCTTTACTGTCATCTGTTCAAGATAATTCTGCTTCAGAAGATCTTTTTCTAAATAAATATCAATCGTAAAGCAGCCTCCAAAAATAACCATCGTGATCAGAATTTCAACCCCGAGGCTCTGATTCCCCCATGCCTGTACAATAGATACCATCTGCCACTGCAGCGAAGCTGCAAACTCAGCAAGAACAAATGCACGGGCACAGCAATAAGCCGCTCCCAGAGGCTTCATATTTCCTCCGACCATAAGAAATCCATACATCATACCTACAGCGATCATCATACAGGGAATCCACAAAATTTCAGTTACGCTGCCTGTCAAAGTCAGAAAGATACTCTGCATTGCCAACATGAAAAGACTGCCTGTAAGAAAATGTACAGATTTCATGTTTTCTTTTTTTAGGATATAAAGATAAACCAGACATGATCCCCACTCTGCTATTGCTGTATAAATTCTTGGAATATCCTGATATAACATAGTATCCTCCATTTCGCATGAAATCATTCCATATTAAGATTTTGCAGAAGTAGATTCATGAATTCTTTTTTTCTGGTTCTGCTGACAGGTATATGTACATTATGGATCACACAATCAGAACCAACAAATCCCTCTACATGATTCATATTTACCAGATATCCCTTTGCACATCGAAAAAAATTATGTACCGCAAGTTTTTCTTCGAGTTCTTTCATCGTAATTCTTGAACAGTAATCTCCTCTCGAAGTATAATAAATTACATTATGTCTCTGCCCCTCAATAAAATAGATATCTGCTATATCTATTTTTACAACTCCTTCCCCAATCGGAATCGTAAGAAATTCTTTAACCTCAGAGCGCATACGTCCAACTGCTTTATCCAGTTTCTGCGAAAAAGAAAAGTACTCAACTGGTTTTACTACATAATCCATTGCATCAACTTCATATCCACGTACTGCATATTGAATCATATTTGTAATAAACATAATAATTACTTTCTGATCCATCTGACGGATTTTTTCTGCTGCCGTCATACCATCCATGAACCGCATCTGAATATCCATCAGAATAATGTCAAAACCGCCACTGTAATTCTCAGTGATATCTTCTCCATCACCAAATACCGTAACCTTTATTGATCTTCCCCTTTCCGTTTGATATTTCCGGATATACTCTGTTAATTGTTTTACGTAAATTTCTTCATCTTCCACAATTGCAATCTGTATCATCCTATACCCTCCACAAGAATTGCATTCTTTGTAACTGTTCAATCACACAATATAGTCCCAGATTTTATTGTTATTTTATAAATAACTTTTGTTCCAGTATATCACTGCTTATTTCTTGCGTCAAGTGGATGTAATATTACAAATTATAGCTGTATAATCTGGTTTTCTTTTATCATATATCCACATTAAATAGAAAGTAGAAATTCTGTTAAGTTTTCAATAGCATCTGGTTTTTCTGATAGTTCTTTCCCCATCAGTCCCTCTCCCATAATACTAGGATCCGCGCCAAGAGATACAGCGACTCGACTTGAATTCCATACAGCTTCATACATCATTTCCTGATTCTCTTTTGTTACTTTATTGAGAACGTAATAAAATGGTTTTCGAATACTTTCCGATAATTCCCCGATTTTTTTGGAAAGCTGTAGGGATTCATAGGATGGATCTATGATTATCAATATCAAATCTACACCGTTATCAATTCCACGTCCAAAGTGTTCAATACCAGCCTCCATATCCATTAGCGCAAATTGGTCTTCTGTAAGCCTGAGATTTTGGATAAATTGAGTCATAACAGTTCCCATAGCACAAGAACACCCTTCATTTGCCTGATGAATTTTTCCACTGCTCATCAGTTTTACACCGTCCTTCAGACTATAATAATCTTCCGGTATATCATCTATAGTCCAGGTTTCCTCAAAAAACTGATGAGTAAATTTTGATAACATCATATCATTCAAAACATTTTGCTTACCACCGAAATAGTCTGTAAAATCTCTGGGAAGCTTCATACCTAGCTGTCGGTGTAGACCATAATTAGATTCATCGGAATCAATTACCAAAATTTCTTTTCCTCGTCTGGCTAAAGCCTTAGCCAAAAGACTGGTTACTGTACTTTTTCCACATCCACCTTTTCCGCAAACTGCTATTTTCATCTCTATATTTACTCCTTTTCTTTTTTCTAAATAATAAGCATTACATATGACCATACTTCAAACTGTTTTCGAAAAATAATTAAATTAATATAATGTCTATTTTGCCATTACATCAGATATCTCCTTAAATGCTTCTTACTCCACTTCCTCCAGTTCTGTTCCTTTCGGAAGAATATATCCGCAGTTATCACATACTCCGTCCTCTGCAAGTATTCCGTCTTTCACAAAGGCTTCAATGCCTCCCGGTTCATGACAGCGTGGACAATCTAATTCCTGTATCTTTTTCTGATTTCTTACATCCTGGCAATTGGCAAATTCAATTTTACCCATAGTGATTCCTCCATTTTCATTCCATATCAATTTGTCTTCGCAAAAAAGTTCCTACCATACGGGAAAAATTGCTGATATTACGAATATAGGCAAAGTCTTTTCCATAGATTCTCTTTTCCACGGAGAGTTCTTCTTCATTTCCTACAAAAATACCAATTACGAAAATTCCCTGATTTCTGGCCCGACGCACCTCATATGCAGTATCTTTCACAGCTCCTTCTCCGTCATAGATCTTGGGCTGGCGGGTTCCTGGTCGTTGTATGCTCATATCACAGGGTTTTCCATCACTTAATACGATTAAAATCTTATTTTTTTCCGGTCGCTCCATGAGAGAGGAACCGACTGTTTTCAGTGCAAGCCCATCTCTGTTATTGGCATATGCACGAAATTGAAAGATTCTTTCATTTGTTTCCCTTGGATCTTCATAATCCCGAAATCTCTGAAGTACTGTATATCCCCAGAAAGCACAGTATCCTGTCACCCGATGAGGAATTCCTGCCTGGCTTAATGCTTCACTGATAATATATCCCTGTGCCGCTACCTGAGGCTGTCTGCCAGCCTGGGAACCACTGGAATCAATCAGGACGTCTATTACAAACTCAGAATCTTCTGATCTCTTTTTTCTATTAAATAACTTGTCATCGTCTGTTCTTCCAATTTTCCATAACCTTTCAGGAACAAGCTGCCCTGCATCAGATCTGCTGACAAAATCATCCTTTCGGATTATAAATGCCCGTTTCAGTGACTCTGCCAACACAGAAATATTTCTTTTGATGATCCAGTGATTATTTCCATAATAGGCTTTATTTTTTTCAAACTGCAGCTGAGAAAAACGGTATTGATTATTTTTTATCACAGGGTTCTGTAAAATTCCATCTGTAAGATACAGGATACAGTTTTTGTGGATTCCTGTACAAAATTTCCGGTTGACTCTGGCCTGCTCCGATTCACTTAGATACGATTTTCCGTAATTCAGTTCCACATATTCCCGTATCCGTCGCACTGCCTGTGGATTTATATTCTCCGAGCTTTCCGGAACTTCTTCATTTTCCGGAGAGAAATAAAATCTTTTTTTCTTTTTGTTTCTGATATCCAGACTCATCATCTTTTTTTTGAGATTAGAAAGATATTTTTGAATGATGTCTTCCATCTGTTCATCTGTCATGCATTCCTGCCACGCGTCATTGGCCAATGCCATATCCGGTAAATTCAGAATCTTCTCCAGATTTCCATTCTTTTTTTCAAAAGAGGGATCCAGAACATGATTATAAATCTCATCTATCACGTTTATGACATCTTCCGTATTTTCCGCATCCTTCAGAGAAAGAATCTTGTACAATGCAATCTCTGCCTGTGGATCCATTCCCTCATCGTCTGTGTTCTCCAGAACATGCCTTATATACAGAAGCCTAATCCTGTGAATCAGGTCTGTTCCAGCTTTGTCTGATACCTGCTCTTCCTCGGCCTTTTCCAATTCTCTGAACGCCTGTTCTCTGATTTCCTTTGTTCCCAAACGTTCTCGAATGATAAAACGATTCACTGCAGCATCCATGCATAATCCAGCAAGAGGCAAAAGCATATCTTCTCCAGCAGAAAAATGTAATTTTTTCATCAAATACATGCCAAGTTTCTTCTGATCAAAATATCGTGCAAAGGCACCCTGCTTCACTGCCTCATACAGAACCGTTTGTTTTGAATAAACATATTTTTCTGTATCCGGTTCAAATTCCGTATCATAATCACCACTGACTGTCCAAAAAAAGATTTCTGATACGATTGCTGATCTCCAGATGATGTTCTTCCAGTTGTTCCGCCGGCCATCTGACATCCTCCATACAAGTTTACCCCCATATGTCTTTTCCGGTCCAGGAAGATGGGATTCTGGTAGAAACCACATCTTCTACGATCTCTTTTTCAAATACATCAAAACTTTTATTTATGATTCCCATCTGGATTGCATCAATTGGAGAAAGTCCGCTTCTTGTTGCTTTTACAGCAGAAACCAATCCTCTCAGGTCAAGAGATTTTGTTGAGATTTCTCCATGGTAAGCTTTGATCTGCAAATCCAGAAACAGTCCTGCAAAAGCTTTCAGTGCACTTTTTTCCCCATCTGGAAAATGTTGTCTTAATACAAAAAGGACACTATCCTCATCCATTTCAGGCATATCAATTACCATAAACCTTGAAACCAATGCTTCATTTAGCTCTCTGGTACCTGCGTAACCATAATTCATCGTGCCGATAAATCGTGTTGCCGGATGAAGTAAAATCCTGTTATATCCTGGAATATCGATTCTGCGCCGATGATCCAGTGTGGCATGCAGTACAGAAACCGCATCATTTTTTGCCATATTGATTTCGTCCAGGATTCCAAATCCTCCAAATTCCGCGCATTGGTAGATGGGGCCTTTCCGAAGGCGAACCTCATTATTTATAAAGGTATCCGTTCCAATCAGATCGGCACTGTCTGTATTTACATGAAAAGAAATGTCGTATTCCGGTCTTCCGAATATCCATGCCAGTGTCTCACATAGTACATTTTTCCCTGTAGCTTTCGCACCGGAAAGTAACAGGTTATCTCCCTGAAGAAGCGCTGCTATTGACATTTCCAGAATCTTTTTCCCATAAAATAGGATATCCGGTTTTTCTACCCGTTCCTTTACCTGATCCTCTACCTCATAACGCATGTGAAAATCTCTCAGTTCTCCAATCAGTTCCTGCGCTACCTTCTGGTCTTCTAAATATTTTTCTATTTCTGTCCAATGACTTCTCATGAAGATTTTCCTTTCTTTGCAATTGGTTATATCAAATCAGATAATATTTCTGTTTACTCAATCGTGAACCTCACATGACTAAAGCCACGTGCTTCCGGCCGCTTTAAGCGGCAGACCAAATATCGGCGGATACGCCTGTTACTTAGATTTTGCACAGATATG
>OIAD01000779.1_pt1 | contig 13117 bp, 7 predicted proteins | sample 1580601 | NCBI WGS metagenome assembly OIAD01 (sample SAMEA3882554, study PRJEB24775) | human gut metagenome | biome: human-associated habitat; feature: intestine environment; material: feces | place: Netherlands | collected 2009/2010
GGAGCCGATAGGACCGGCTGCGCAGATTTCGCTGCGGGTGGTCATGCCGCTGTGGTCGAACGCACCGCCCGCGACAAAGCTCTCGCAGCGGGCATCTGCCGCCGCGCTCAGCCCGCCGTCCATTGCCAGCGGGGAAAGTCCCGCCGCCGCACGGATGGCGTTGATGTTCTCCTGCACGGCCCAGTATGCGCTGTCGCTGCTGTCGATGCTCCACCATTGCTCCGTACCGGCTGCAAGGTCGAATGGCACCGCACCATAACTCATACTAACCTGTGCCGGAGCGGCGGCTACGGTTTCCTCCACCGGGGCTTGCGTGGGTTCTGCGGTGGGGACTGCCGTAGGCTCTGCTGTCGGCGCGGGCGTGGGGGCCTGTGTCGGTTCGGGTGTCGGCTCAGGGGTTGCTGTCTGCGCAGGTTCGGCAGTTGCAGCAGCTTCCACCGGCTGCGCAGTTTCTTCGGTGGCCGGTGAGATTTCCACCAGTGCAGCCGGTTCAGCCGCAAGAGTTTCATCCGCTGCCGCTGCACACCCGGACAGCGCCAATACCATGCCCAATGCAACAATAGATTTTTTCATAAAAACTACTCCTTTCATCCTTGGGGTGGTCGCGTATACGATTGGTCTTTCTGCCTTTAATCATAGAATTTATCGCTCCCCCTGTCCACGCTGTCGATTATCGGTCTGACACTGTTGTTCCGGCTCGGTGTCGGTCACAATGTCTTTGTCGTTCATGTTCAGCAGTCCCTCCAGCACCGCAAGACGCTTACTCTTTTCAGTCAGTTCCGTTGCCTGTGGAAATGGCCGCTTGACTTCTTCCTCGGCGCTGGCAAGCTGCTGTTCCAACTGGATTTGCATATTGCGGGTCTTTTCAATGCTCGGTTCAATACCATTTGCCAAATTGGAAAGGCGTGTCAGATTGCCTAGCACATCAGCTCCCAGCTGAGTGCTATATGTACCAGAGCCAGCCAATCTTGCATGGTACTCGTTGCCAAAAGGCAGATGTTGGATTTGCAGTTCCATACCCTTGAAATACCCGATAGGTACGGGCTTTTCGCTATTCAGTGCCAAGCCCAGCAGACCTAACAGGGCTTTCCCCGCAGGTTCTTTTTCGTAGTAAACTTTCTTTTCCAACTGGATACAGAAAACATCTTTGCCGTCCGCATCCACTACGGAGTGTTCCTTTACGGTGGCGGCGTCTACCGTGGCATTTTCAATCTGTTCTTTGCATTTTCGGATTTCAGCCGGGAAGCCGATGGCAATTTTATTTTCCAGTTCATAACGCTGGCTGTCATGGGCAGCTTTCAGTGTTTTAAGACGGGTCAACTGCACGTCCAAGTCCATCTTTTCCTTGATAAGCGGATTGCCTGCCGCCAATGCCTTTACCTCGGCGTAGGACAGTGCAGCCTCGTCCATATCATTGCAGCTGCGAGCCGGAGATTTTGAGGTCATGATCTGCCCGATGAATTTCTGCTTATTCTCGATAAGCTGCCACGAGTAGGCATCAAATGTTCCCTCCGTTACATAACGGAAAACATAGACCTCCTTATTTTCATTGCCCTGTCGTAATATTCTGCCCTCACGCTGCTCAATATCAGATGGCCGCCACGGTACATCCAGATGGTGCAACGCAATCAACCGCTTTTGGACATTGGTTCCGGCTCCCATTTTGGCGGTGCTGCCCATCAGCACGCGAACTGCACCGCTGCGAACTTTTCCGAAAAGTTCCGTCTTGCGGGCATCGGTGTTCGCTTCATGGATGAAGGCAATTTCTGTTTCGGGGATTCCGCGCTCGATCAGCTTTGCTTTCATGTCATCGTAGACATTGAAAACGCCCGCTTTGGGCGTAGACAGATCGCAGAAAACAAGCTGCGCACTGCGTTGAGGCATGGTCTGCTCCCATATCTCAAAAATTTTGCCCACACAGATATTGACCTTGCTGTCAGGATCATCGGGCAAGTCGGGGTCGATCAAGCGCTGATCCAGCGCCAACTTGCGTCCATCGTTGGTGATTTTCAGCATATTGTCCTCATAGGGCTTTACCATTTTATTGCGGATTTTGTCGGCTCGCTCGCCCAATTCTGTCACCATCTGCTTTTGTATTTCGGAGGGCTTTAGCTGAATGTTGGTCGGCTTGCCGCCCACAAGGGCAGGGACAGGCAGTTTCAGCATATCTGCTGTTTGAATGTCAGCGCATTCTTTGAACATTGCCATAAGTTCTGGCAGATTGAAAAAACGAGCAAAGCGTGTTTTTGTGCGGTAGCCGGTTCCCTCCGGCGCAAGTTCGATGGCTGTGACGGTTTCGCCAAAGGTGGCCGCCCAACTATCAAAGTTTGCAAGGCCGTTGCGTTCCAAGGTGTACTGCTGCAAATAGCGCTGCATGGTATATAGCTCGGTCATGCTGTTGGAAATGGGGGTGCCCGTGGCAAACGTTACGCCCCGCGCCCCGGTGATTTCATCAAGGTACTGGCACTTCATAAACAGGTCACTGGCCTTTTGGCTCTCGGTGGTGCTGATACCCGCGATGTTGTGCATCTTTGTAACGGTCATGAGGTTCTTGAAATTGTGTGCTTCATCGACCATAAGGGAGTCTGCGCCCAGTTCCTCAAAAGTCACCACATCATCCCGCTTCGGGGCGTCCAGTAAATTTGACAGCTTGGTTTTCAACTGCTTTTTCTTACTTTCCAACTGCTTGACGGTCAGACGGCTGTCGCTGTTGTCCATGCTCTCCAACTGCATCTCCAGTTCGTCAATTTGCTTGCGGATAAACTCGGCTTTTCTGGCATCGGAAAGTGGAATCTTTTCAAACTGGCTGTGACCGATTACCACAATGTCATAGTTGCCAGTGGCAATTTTGGCGCAAAACCGCTTGCGGTTCGTTCTTTCAAAATCACGCTGCGTTGTGACTAAAATGTTTGCGTTGGGATACAGTTTCAGTGCTTCACTGGCAAATTGGCCTGTCAGATGATTTGGCACGGCGACAAGTGTTTTGCTGCATAATCCCAATCGCTTTTTCTCCATCGCGGCGGCGACCATCTCATAGGTCTTACCTGCGCCGACAGTGTGCGCCAGCAGTGTGTTGTGCCCGTACAAAATATGCGCAATGGCATTGCGCTGGTGGGGCCGCAGCGCGATTTCCGGGTTCATGCCGAAAAACTGGATGTGGCTGCCGTCGTACTCACGGGGGCGGATGCAGTTGAACTTTTCATTGTACAGCGCCACCAAACTTTCCCGGCGTTCACGGTCCTTGAAAATCCAGTCCTTAAAAGCATCTTCTATCATCCGCTGCTTGGCCTGTGCTTCTTCGGTGGCAGGACCATTGAGTTTATGCTGCTCCTTGCCGTTTTCGTCATAGATTGTATCGTAAATTTTGGTGGCCCGCAGGTTGAGTGCGTTCTCCAACAAATGATAGCCGTTGATACGTTTTGTGCCGTAGGTGTTCGTGACGCGGATATTATCGTTGCCCTGGCTCTTGTTGGAAATATACCAGTTATTCAGATATTCATTGTAACGGACAGCTATTTTCTGTTCGCGGTAGGTTGACTGAAAAAGTTCATCGGCAAACCGCTTGATGATTTCCGGCCCGATCCATGTGACACCCAACCGAACCGTTATCTCGCCCGCCGTCAAGTCCTTGGGCTGCACCTGTTCCAACGCTTCTACATTGATGCGGAACGCCGGGTCTTGGTCGGCTGCAACATGAGCAACACGCAGCTTTTCGCGTACATTGCCGGATAAATACTCATCCGCCATAAGGTAAACAGGGCTGCCGTCCTCCTGTTTGCGGAAAGGCTCTACAAAAATAACGCCCGCCAGTTCCTTGGCAAGCGTCGCTTCATCTTTCCCGGTAAGGTGCATCATGTAAGGCATATCGACCTTGGCACGTTCCCCGATGCTCAGTGCCAGAGCGTCCGATGCCGTGTCGGCGTGGTCTGGTATCTGTGCAGAGCGGATAGTCCTTTTGGTGAACATATCCGACTTGCTGATAAAGTTTCCTTTTTCATCGACATTTTCCAGTGAACACAGCAAATAGTAGCTGCTGTCATCCCGGAAAGACAACTCCGCGCTGCGGCTGTTGATTAGGCCATGCTTGGCGCGGAAGGCATCATACTGGCGGTTAAGCTGGCCTTGCAGACGGTAGATTTCCTCGTCCGACAAGTCCTGCAACTGCGCATCGATCAGAGCGCGGGTGGTATCGCGCAGTTCCACCAGTTTGCGGATACGCTCGGCAGATGCTGCGTTGGGATTACATTCCCGCATAACTGCGCCTTCGCGGTAATAGATTTTATCGTCCTTTACCGTGTAGCTGAAATTACGCACAAAGGGATCGGCATCGATGTACTTGGTGTCCTCGCCGCTTTTCTCCTGTATGGGAATTTCGGCTTTTGTCAGCGTGGCGGTCAAGTGCTGCATGGCAGTGTCGATTTGCGTTTCCAACAACGGCTTTCCGAAACGATCCACCGCATCGGGGTCTATTGGCTGGCAGGTGGGAGTCGGGACCGGAGACTATCTCCATCTTGCCGCAAATCATATCAGGGTGCTCCACAAAGTAGCGGTTCATGGTAATGCCGTTGGCATCTTCTGCAAGGTGCAGCCAAGGCTCGTCCTGCTGGCGCAGCGTATCGCGCTTTTGCAGGAAAATTACATCCGTCATAATTTTAGTGCCGCTGCCCTTGAACGTATTGTTGGGCAAGCGCACCGCACCGATAAGGTCGCAGCGCTCGGCAATGTACTTGCGGGCGCGGTCATCCTTTTTGTCCAATGTGCCGCTGGAGGTGATGAACGCCATGATGCCGCCGGTGCGCAGCTTGTCGATGCTCTTGGCAAAGAAATAGTCGTGAATGGGAAAATGCAGCCGGTTATACTGAGGGTCATTGACTTGGAAATTGCCGAAAGGGACATTGCCAATAACGCAGTCAAAATAGTTGTCGGGGAGAAGCGCATTTTCATAGCCAGTCACTTGGATATTGGCCTTTTGATATAGCTGCTTGGAGATGCGGCCTGTGATGCTGTCCAATTCTACGCCGTAGAATTTGGCATCACTGCTGCCAAAATGTCCGTGTGCGAGAAATGCGCCTGTGCCCATGCTGGGTTCTAGGATTTTGCCGCCCTTTACGCCGAAGCGTTCCAGTGCGCGGTAGATGGGGTGGATAACGGTGGCGGGCGTGTAAAAGGCCGTGAGTGTACTGCTGCGGGCAGCTTCATACTCAGATTCAGACAATGCTGCTTTCAGCTGGCTGTACTCGTTCGACCATGCACTTTTGTTCGGGTCGAACGCATCCGAAAGCCCGCCCCAGCCCGTGTACTGCGCTAAAATTTTCTGCTCATCCTCAAAAGCAGGGCTGCCGCCGTTCGCTACGCGCTGCTCAATTTCTTTCAACTTTTGGATGGCGGCAATATTGGCTGCAAACTTTTCGCGCGGTGCTGTCGGCAGGTTATCCAGATAAGGGGCTTCATAGGTAATGGGTTCGCGGTGGTAAGGTTCATCTTCTGCCGAAAGCCTTTCTGCGTCCGCCATAACCTGCTCCACAAAGGGGCTGGGTTCTTCGATGACTTCGCCCACGATGGGGTCAGCAGTTTCTTCCGGCTGCTCTTGGCGGCTTGGAGCTTCCGGGGCGGATAGTGCTGCATTTTTGGGGTTGGCCGCAAGCAACCGCGCAAATTCTTCATGGCTGACGGCACGGCCTACCAGCGGGAAACTTTCATCCCGCAGATGAATGTTTTCTCTGCCGATTTCCTCCACGGTAAAGGGTCTGGCATCTTCCAGATAAACCGTGCTGCCGATAGTTACAGGTGATTTTTCGACTTTTCTTGTAGTCGGATGATGCTTTTCAAACTCTGCTTCGGCGGTATTGATAAAATCCGAGAAGGCGCTGTTTTCAATGCCCTGCGCAGCAAGCTCGTGGTTATCTTGGAAGTAGTCGATATGGACAATGTTACCGTCAACCTCATAGCGGATTTCGTTCCGCAGAAGATTGGCATACACTTGGATCTCATGCTCATCGTCCTCGGTGGTAGAGTAAGCAAACTCCACGCGGGTCAAGTCGGAGAAATTCGGCTCGTTTAGCCCCTCATTCTCGCAGAAATCCGCGGTGGCGTGTTTTGCATGAGCGAGGGCGGCATCGTTCGCCGCGCGGGCGGCTTGCTGTTCTGCTGCCCATGCCTGATAGGGGGCTTTTTCGGCATCGGTCAGATACTGGTCGTTGTAAACTAAAAGCCGCAGGCGTTGGGCAACCTCTTTCCACTTCAAAACGCGGCGATACTCGCCGTCCTCTGTACGTCGGGTGATTTCAAGATTTTTGCCCATGTGGTCAAGAAAGCCGTGCCCACCATCACGGAAGAACCATGTGCCGCCGCCGATGCCGTATTCCTTTTTCAGCCAGCGGGCTTGATCTTCCTCGATAGGAAGTACCTGTGCAGAGAAATATTGCTGAATGCGAAATTTGCTATCTTCAAACCCGCCGCCTTTGCACAGTGCATCGGTAATGTCCTGCTCCGTAATGTACTTGCCGGATGCGTCAATGATGGGCTTGTTCCACTTTTTGGCTTCTGCCGCAAGGTCGATATTTTTTGCTTGCTGCTCATGGCTCGGCAGCCCTGCCTTTTCAGAATCTTCGGGAGTAAGAGTAAGCTGCTCCATCTGCTGCTGCACGGGTGTAGCCTTGATGGGAACAATCAGCCGCCCTTGCTCGATAAGGTCAGCAATCTTTGCGGCAACAGCATCCCATGTCAGATTGACCTGTGCTGTTTTGGTAAGATAGTTACCCTCCCAAAGTTCAAGGTACATATCATGCCGGATAAAACCCACGGTATGGTCATCCACGAACAAATATGTATAAATTTGCTTGTAACAGTGCTTGCAAAAGGCGCTGCGCTCGGCAAGGTCGGGATGCTCATTGAAATATTCCAGAATAGCCGCATTGTCGGCACGGCTGGAGGATTCTTTCTCCAGTAAGCCTAGAATCAGTTCATCGCTCAGAGGCGGCAAATCAGAAATGGGTACAGAAAAAGCGGAGGGCATATCGCTCTCCGCTTGGGGTTCTTGTATTACAGGCTGTAAATCTGCTGCATCGCCAGTTCCTCGGCTTGGCTCTGCAAGGCGTTCATCCACTGCGTCCAGCCCATCGGGTCTGTCTGCCGGTTCGGGGCGGTGCTCTGCTGCATCAGCGTCTGCATCGTCTGCTCGATTTGCCGGTGTACTGCGTTGTCCATCTCCGCCAGATGTGGGTACAGCGTTCCCTCCAGCAGCATCTCGTCGAACACCATCGGCGCGTTCTCTCGCAGAAAATTCCGCCGCAGGCTGCCGTACTTGCCGATTTCCGGCATCGGCGGCTCGTTCAGCGCCAGCGCCGGGATTTGGTAGCCGTTCACCATCATGTACTCCATTGTTGACCTCCTTGGTGTTATTGGTTTCTTCCTGTTTGTCACCATAATAGCGGACTTTTTCGGCGCGTGCAACACTGTCGATTTCTCTCGTGATGCTACCGATCTGCTGCATGAGAGGCCGTGCCGCCTGTTGGCAAGCGCTGCCCAAACACAGAGCAATGCGGTTTGTATCAAACTGGTTCACAGACTCAAGGGCAGACAGGTCCAGCCGCGCAGTATCCACGCCGCACCGCAGCGCGGCCATATACAGACAGCTTTGGGTGATAAGCTGTATAAATAGCTGCCGCTGTTCGTCCGGCTTGGCCCACTGTAAGCTGCTGCCGTCTATGGCTTTTCCCAGTGCGGTTGTGAACATGGCGCTGCGCTGGGCAACGCAGGATGTAGAGAGCATGAGGAGGGCGCTCTGGATGCTGTCAGCGTGATTATCCGCTACGATTTTATCCCAAACAGGCCGCCAGTTCTGGTCTGTAATGACCCACGGCAGCGCTTCGGGAATCTCTGCACGGGGGATGGTATCGGAAATGTCAAACAGATACCGCAGCCGGGAAGAATTTGCCCGCGTGTCAAATACCGCGATACCGTGTGCGCCGCGCTTGACCCAGCGACCCGCATTATTATTCCAGTAAGCTATGTCGGCCACGGCTGTGGCGGTGGGGCTTTGCTCGTGAATCAAAAGCTGGTTTGGGAAACTATAATTATAAGCAATGGCCGCTGTCCGCAAAAATGCTTTCCATCGGTCGCTGCTCTCCGTGACGGCCTGCAGTTGCTTTTTGGCAAGCGCACGAATATTTTCATATTTTGCCATAGGCTGCTCCTTATCGCTCGTGCTGTTCTGCTTTTGACGGTGTGGCATTTTCAAGTTCCGGCAACAAGTTATCTACCTGCTTATACCCAATCGGCTGAACATAAAAAGCGTGTGTCTCGTTATCTTTGTGTGTCACAATAATATCGCTGACAGAGACGGAACGCATACTTTTGGCGTTTGGACGGTCATCCCGATTATGCCGTGAATAAATGCTGTCCAGCGTTTCCCAACGCTCCATCTGCCCCTTGTACACGAGTTCGTAGTCCTTTGCTCCGGCAGCGAGCCTCGCAGGAGAATACTCCATAAAAACAAGGTCTCGCCTGTTAGTTTGATAGATTTCATAAGGGATTTGCACTCGCTTTTCGCTGCGAAATCCCCACGGAAAATAGGTGTCTGAATCAAATTGGAGTGGCTCATCCAGTTCATCTGAGAATACAACCGGTGTCACTGGCCGCCCGCAATCCAAGGAATCCAGAATTTCATCCTTGAATTTTTCCACGCTTGTGTAAGGAACGATTTCACCGATCATCCCGCCTGCACCGAGATATTCGATGTAGCCGACTACTTTATCTGTCTTTTCTTCCATTATCTTTCCAACCTTTCCCAAAAAGATAGTTTGTTCCCGTAGCGTTCATCCTGCGGGCGTACCTTTGCGGCGGGCAGTTCACCGCTTGCCATATCTTCGACTTGCGGTAGAAAAAGTAGACGGCTGTATCGGTCTGCTTGGTCTTTGGATAAGCCCACGACTTTATCACCATTTAGCCCGCAGATGAGAAATCGCCCGCGCACGGTAATTCCCTCGTCATTGACCTGTCTGTTATATTTCAGTCGGCTTTGGGCTTTGCTGCATATCAGCCCGATGCGAGGTGTGCCAAACGGTTTTAGAATTTGGCTTTCACCCTCGATTACCTCGGAAACCGCAGTCGCCGCACTGGAAAAACCCGCTTGATAAGGGCAGTAGCTGGGTTCAACAACTAATAATCTCGTCATCGGTGTCCCCCCTCATCTGCTGCCGTGCTGGTGGGCGCGGGCATAGTTTTCCAGCAGTTTTACGATAACCTGCTGCATCTGGTCGCTCGTAAATCCTTTGGGAAAATAGCGCTCAACTTTAGCAACTGGAATCATAAGCTGCGGGTCACGCGGCTTTACACTTGGCGGCTTGGCGGCCATAATGTGCTGGATTTTTTCGGATGTCAACACGCTTTCCTTGCTGGCCTCTTTGAGCTTTTGTGCTTGTGACAGTGAGGGAGTACAGCCCTCGGATTCCATATAAGAGAGGAAGTCCTCTTGTTCTTCTGGGGTAAGGTAGCTAAGTTCTACGGCGGGAGTGGTTTTTAGCTTGCCATCATCCACCATTTTCATAAGTTCGGGGGTGAGTTTGTTCAGACGGATGAAGCGCTGGACTTGCCGCCCGCTTTCGCCGCTTGCTTGACCGACTAAATCGGCGCTTTCAAAATCCCCGACAACTTGTCGGGAATTTTCTTTTGACGGTCTACCAGCTTTTCTACGAATAGCTTCCAACTTCATTTCATAGGCTTTCGCCTTTTCGCTCGGCAAAATATGCTCTCGTTGGCAGTTACTGTCCACCATCAGAATAATAGCAGTATCGTCGTCCATATCCCGCACAATGCAGGGCATAGTTTCCACGCCAGCCCGCTGGCTGGCATGACAGCGGCGGTGGCCCGCTACAATTTCATACCCACCATCTTTCCGAGGGCGGACAATGGCAGGGGTCATAACGCCGTATTCTTTTATACTGTCCACCATTTTGTCCATTTCGTCATCGTCACGGACTTGAAAAGGGTGATTCCGAAAGGGATGCAGTTCCGTCAGCGGCAAAATTTGGATTTTCTCTAATTTTGCGTCCTGCCGTTCCTGCTCACTCGAAAAGAGATTATCGAGTGAGGGCAGATTGATGTTGCTGCCGTACTCTCTCATTTTCCGTCACCTCCTTGGCAAGCGCTTTATATGCCATACTGGCTGGCCCGTTGGCATCGTAGGTCAGCACGCTATGTGTACTGGCAGCGCTTTCTGCTGTGCGCGTACTGACAGGGATTTCCGCGCGGTAAATTTTCAGCGCATGACCGTAGGCGCTGCGCAGGGCAGCACACACATCTTTGGAAAGGTTTGTCCGCTTGTCCACCATCGTCAGCACAATGCCGTCAATATCCAGCCGAGGATTGATACGGCGCTTTACTTGGTTGACGGATTTGAACAGGGACACCAGACCTTTGAGGGCGAAATGCTGTGCCTGCACAGGAATCAGCACTCGATCCGCCGCAACAAGCGATGCCACGGTGATGATGCCCAGCGAGGGCATACAGTCGATCAAGCAGTAGTCATATTTATCCTTAAACGGCTCCAATGCCTGTTCCATGATTTTCTCGTGCGCCATAACGTTTACAAGGCTCACTTCCATATCGGACAGACCAATGTCGGAAGGAATGAAATCCACCTTTTCTTCATGGTGAATTACCACTTCTGGCGGCTTTTCGTCCTTGATAACAGATTCCATTAGGTCGCTGATTGTTGCGCCGTTTTCGGTGCCCGCATAGCCGAGATAGCTGCTCAAATCACCCTGCGGGTCGGCGTCCACCAACAGCACCTTGTAGCCCATAGCCGCAAGTGCTGTGCCGAGGTTTACTGTGGTGGTCGTTTTGCCCACACCGCCTTTTTGGTTTGCAACTGCAATAGTTTTCATATTCCGCTCCTTTACCGTTCCATGCTGATAAGTCTACGAGCCGCCAGCAGATAGTCGTTATAGTCCTTGCCGATGGCCGGAGGTGTGTCCTGCACGATATATCCCCGTTCTGTCAGCCTTTTTGCCACAATTTTTGTAAAGTTCCTGCCGGGTTCATCACGGTCAAAGCAAAGTGCCACGCGCTTAACTTCGGGATGCTGCTGTAAAAAGTAGTCAATCGGCTGGTGGTTCAGCCCACCCAGCGCCAAGTAGTGGACGCTGCGCCACGGTGCATCATGCTTGTACTGCCGCAGCGTCGCGCCGGACATAGCATCAATAGGGGCTTCGTAGATTTCTACGGTATCACAGGTTTCAATCTCGGCAGGAATCAGAAAACCATACTGCTTTTGACTGCCCGCGGCATCGCCGCGAAAGCCGCCTTGACAGCAGCGCTGAAAAGCAGAGCGCGGTACACCTTCTGCGTCCTTGCCCACAAACACACAGTTGCGATAGCTGCCGCGCGTAGTTTGGTATAGGATTCCACTACCCACACAGTAGCGCAGCACTTTCGGACTGATGCCACGGTGCATCAGATAGGCCGTTGCAGCTTCGGCGTTCCTGTCCGCAGGCGGCAGCACAAAGGGACGGGATGTCTGCTGCTGCACAGGTGCTGCCTTAACCGTCTGAACAGAGACCGGCATCGGTGTCATTTCGTTCAGCAACCGTACCGCTGAGACAAAATCCATGCCCTCGACCTTTACCAGATAGTCGAGTGCATTGTTGCCACCCTTGCTCTGCGAAAACCAGTGAAACAGCCCATTTGCGGGCGTGATAACAAGGCTGCTGTGCGTCTTGGTGCAATACTCCTTGTCTGTTTTGCGGACAAGCTCGCCGGGATGGTAGGTTTCAAGGTACTGCATGACGCTGATGCGCCGTGCAGCCTCGATGTTCTTCTGATATTTGCCCATGATGACCTCCAAGATTGTAATAAAAAAAGCACCTCATCTGCGAACAGGTAAGATGCTTGTAAGAAACGATATTCTCTTTTTCAGCTGGCTGTTTCTTCAGCCAGCTGGAGAGGGGGTGTGGGGGAGAGGAACACTGGGTCGGTATTCTACTAAAATGGTACACTTCCCCCTTGTTGGCGATATTGACATTCTAAAATGAACGATTTATAATGAGAAAAACGGTGGGGCATAAAAGCCTCGAATCCACAGTAGCTTTTTTCATCGCCAAAATCGCACCAAATGAGTCTTTTTTGGCGATTTTCGTCGCCAGCTTTTTTTCTGGCGACGAACCTGGCGATTTAGTCTGATTTTCACTACGAAATCGGACTAAAAACTCCGTCATAATAACTAATGCCTCTTGCTCGTGCGCCGATGCTATTTGTCACTGTTGCACAAGAAAAACGGGATTTTAAGATTTTCGTGATTCTCATAACCGCTTGGTCCCGGGTTCAAGTCCTGGCTGGCCCACCATACAGTTCGTACTCGAACCCGATTCTCTATGAGAAAGGGTTCGGGTACGTTTTTTGTTTGCAGGAGGTTCTGAGAAAGGACTACTCGGAACAGTAAACGAGCAAAGGCAGGGTATCACTATGACGGTGGTATCCTGCCTTTTGTGCTATATGGCGCGTTTGGGGGCAATCGCTGCGTACGTGCGTACCGAAGGGGCTGTACACCTCTGGCGCGGAGTGCGTACGCACGTACGCAGCGAAACGACCAAGTTCTTGTTTATAATCAGGTGGAAGAAGATAGCGCAGTATGGTATACTTGAACAGGAAGGCCGACATACAGGAGGGGATAATATGAAAAAAGCCATCTTAACAATTACACTGATAATGCTAATAGTTCTTACAGGCTGTTCAAACACAACAAATAGCGTCAGCCAGACAAATAGTTCTGCTGAGAGTTCTGATTCGGCCATGCAGACGGCCTACGACACCAGCTTAGATGCGCGAACTTTTACGGATAGCCTTCTGAAAGAGATGCTCTCCAAACAGGGAATCACAGATTACGCAATTGACACGACTACGGGCGGTTTTATAACGAGTGACCCGGTTATTTACATGGTGGGGTATCGTTATACGCATAATGGTCAAACGGATGTATATGGATATAAACTGAGCCAATCAAAGGATGGCTTTGAGGTAATTGCTGAAGGAACTGAAATCGGCGAGGTCATTATCGGAACAATCGATTAAGGTCTTTGCAATTCTTTAAGCAGGGTTTGGGGCAGGCACGCCCCAACAA
>OIAD01000797.1_pt1 | contig 12886 bp, 9 predicted proteins | sample 1580601 | NCBI WGS metagenome assembly OIAD01 (sample SAMEA3882554, study PRJEB24775) | human gut metagenome | biome: human-associated habitat; feature: intestine environment; material: feces | place: Netherlands | collected 2009/2010
CCATGGGCTTTGTAAGGCAGAAGGCCGCCGCCAGCGCGGGCAGCACCACCAGCGCTGCCGTGCGCACGTTGCCCCACGTCATGCCGGAAAAGCTGCCCTGTGACCAGTTGTGCAGGTTGACGATGCTGCTGTCCTGTGCAAAGGCCACCACAAACTCGGTGATGGCAGAGCAGATGTAACCGATCATCACGCCGCAGATTACAAGGATGCTCATGCGCTGCACCCGGCGGGCAGCGGCCAGCACAAAGGCCATGGTCGCCATAGCGCCCGCAAAGGCCGCAAGGATGAGTACGGCAGAGCTTGTCAGTAGGCCGTAGTTCAAAAATAGCACCATCACCAGCGCCACCGCCAGCTTAGCCCCGCTGGAAATGCCCATCACAAAGGGGCCGGCAATGGGGTTTGCAAAAAAGGTCTGCAACAGATAGCCTGCTGCCGAGAGCGCAGCGCCCAGCAACACGGCCATCACCGCGCGGGGCAGGCGCAGCTGTGTGATAATGCCTACGCTCAGCGCGTCCTGCCCGCGTCCGGTCAGGGCTGCAAGCACGGCCTGCGGGGTAAGCGCAACGCTGCCCCAGAACAGGCTCACGGCAAACAGCACTGCCAGCAGCAGGGCAAGGCAGCAATAGGAAAAAACAAGGCGTTTGCGGCTGGTCATAAGCGGCTCCTTAGATGATCCTGGTCAAAAAATGCAGGGTGTCGGGGTCGGCAGTCTCCCCGGTAAAAACAGCGTGGAGGTCCAGCATAAAATCTGCCAGTGCCATGCTCTGCTGGAAAAAGCTGGGCGTCGTGCACCAAATGTTCCCGCTTTGCACCGCCTTGCATTCTGCCAGCAACGCGCAGCGGGCAAGCAGTTCTTCTTTTGTGGAGATGCTGCCCTCGATGGTGCCGTTATAAATAAGCACATCGGCATCCTTGACCCCAGCGTAAAGATCCTCCAGTGGGATATTCATGGTGGAAAGACTGTTGCCGCTGTCGGCAAGGTCTGCAAAAACATATTCGCCCCCGGCCATGCCGATCATCTGCGCCACATAGTCTCCGCTTTTGCGCACAGTGGCAAGGCCGCTTGATGTAATAGAGAAAAACGCGCAGCGTTTGCCGGTGGAGGGCTGTTCCAGCAGCGGCGCAATGCGCTGCGCCTGCCGGGCGAACACCTCCTCGGCAAGGGCTTCTTTGCCCAGCAAAATGCCGTACAGCTTGATCCATTCCATCCGCGCCAGCGGGCTGCTCTCGTAGCTGGAACGCTCCACCAGCACCGGAATGCCGAACCGCTCCAGCTGCTCCTTCACTTCCGGGGTGTGGTAGATCATGGTGTTTTCCACCGCAAGGCCGCATTCTGCGGTCAGGATGCGCTCGTAGTCCGGGGCGCTGTACTTGCCCGCGTAGGCAATGCGTCCGGCCTGCATGGCCTGCTTTGCCTCATCCAGATACCAGCCCTCGGCGCGTGTGCCGGAAAGGGCAATGCTGTCCAGCGCGTCTAGATGGAGGAATAAGTCCATGGCAGAGGTGGACACCAGATAGATGTTCTGCACCGGCTGCTGCAAAACAGTCACGCCCTCTGGCACGGTGCGCAGGGTGGCAGCACCCTCCGGCCGGACAAGGAACTTTGCCTGTGCGTCCGGGATAGTCAGCAGGGTAGAGCCGTCCGCATAGCAGTCGGCGGTAAACTGGGTGGCGTAGTCCAGCGGGTAGGCGTGGTCAAAAACCAGCTCGTCCGTATCGGCGGGTGCAGTGGGCGCGGCCGTGCAGCCTGCAAGCACCAGCGCGGCGGCGGGCAGAGCCTTTAAAAATTGAGCGCGGGTCAGCTTCATGGAAGGTTACTCCAAGGTAAAGGTCAGGGTGTATTCGATCTCGTGGGGCTTGCTCATGGCAACAGTGTCGGCGGTAACAGTCAGCGGGGTGCCCAGAGCAGCTACCGGGATCTCAAAGGTGGAGTTGCCCTCGGTATTGGTGGGCAGATACTTCTCGCCGTCCACGATCATGTAGTCGTAGTTGGGGCTGCTCCACACGATGGTGGCAGTCATCTTGCCCTCGGCCACGGTCAGGGCAGCGGGGCTGTCCACGGTGGCGCGGCCGGAGCCGCCCTCCAGCACCACGGCAGCGGTGTATGCACCGTCTGCGGGGGTCTCGGCGGCCTGCTCGGTCTTGGGCTCGGCGTTGCGCACGCTCACGATATGGTCGTACCACTTGCCCTTGGTGCCCAGCAATGCCAGCTGGAAGTCGGTATCCAGTGCTTCTACCGGGATGTCGTAGCCGTACACTTCCTCAGTGGTGCCGTCTGCGTAGGTAACGGTGTCCACGGTGGGGATGAGCCATGCGGTCTTGTTGGCCTCGGCATCGGCGGCAAGGCCGGGGTAGAGGTTCACGATCTTTTTGGAAGCCAGACTGACGTGGAAGGTCATCACGCCGTTTTCCACGGTCAGGGTGCCCTTGCCGTTGCAGGCTTCATTGGGGTGGAACATACTGCTGTCGGTCTCGAAATCAGCGGTATATACGCCATCCGGCAGGGCAGCTTCGGTCACAGCAGAGGAAGCCACCACGGAAGAAGCAGCCACAGAACTTGCCGCAGCGGAGGAGGCAGGGACAGCCCCGCCGCAGCTTGCCAGAGAAGCAGCCAGCACCACACCGGCCAGAGAAACGATGATAAACTGTTTGCAGCGCATAAAATAAATACCTCAGTATCCTAAATTTTTGCCCGGCGTCTAAGCTGCCGGGGTAGGGGGCACGTTCTCCTCGTGCGGGGAATGCGCCCATAAAAGAAGCCCTCTCCGTATGCTTGGCAGCGCCGGAGAGGGCTTCTGAATCCATTAGCCGTTCAGAAGATCCATAGCGGCCTTGGTATGTGCAATGTACAGCTGCTGGACATCCGCAATGCGGCCCAGACCGGAGATCTGGCAGTCCACACTCTCAAAGCAGCCTGCGGCGGTAAACTGGCTCAGCCAGCTGTCGGCGTCCTCACCGGCCATGTCGTTGTTGGCGTGGTCGCCTGCCACCACCATCAGCGGGCGCAGGATGACCTTGGTGTAACCGGCAGCCTTCACAGCCTCGATGACAGCCTCGCAGGAGGTGTCCTCAGGCTCGCCCTCCACCGTGCCGATGAACACGTTGTCGTAGCCCAAGGTCTGCATGGTGGTCTGCATCTGGCTGTAACTCACCTTGGCGGTGTGAGAGGTGCCGTGACCCATAAAGACGAAAGCGGTCTTATCGGCGGCGGCGGCAGCGGCGCTCTCGTAACCGGCATCCTTCACAGCGGCATCGGTAACAGCCTTGGCAACAGCTTCCTTATCTGCATTGATGACGGAAGCATCTGCGCCCACCTCGCCCAGCAGGGGCTCGGCCACAGCAACGCTCTCAAACTTGTCGCGGTACTGGTCCAGCATCTCGTTCATCTCGTCGTACTCTGCACCGTGCATCAGATGGGTGGGCTGCACGATCAGGTTCTTCACGCCGTTTGCCACAGCGCGGTCCAGCGCCTGCTGCATATTGTCGATCTTCTCTCCATCGCGTGCCTGCACATGGTTGATGATGATCTGTGCGGTAAAGGCGCGGCGCACGCTCCAGTCGGGATATGCGGCCTGCAAAGCGTCCTCAATGCCCTTGATGTCGGCAGCGCGGCTGTCGTTGAAGGAGGTGCCGAAGGACACCACCAGCAGCTCGTTCTCGCCGATCTCATCGGCGTTGCGGGCATCGTCCTTGGAAGCATCGCCGGTGTCGCGGCCAAAGTAGTCGGGGTCGGCGTTCTCGCCCTCCACCAGCTCCTTCTGGGCATCGGTCAAAGCGTCCCAAGCGGCCTTTGCGGCCTCGCACTGGGCATCGGTATCATCGGTGCGCTGCTGCACATAGATGGCGTCGATCAGGTCTGCCACGTTCTGTGCGGCCAGTGCGTCAGCGTCTGCGCCGGAAGCCTCGCTGCTGGCGGCAGAACTGGCAGCAACAGAGCTGGCCGTGCTGGAGGCAGCCCCGCCGCAGCCGGTCAGTACACCGGCGCACAGAGCCAGAGCGGTCAGAGCGGCCGCCGTTTTGCGGATGTTGCGTTTTTTCATCTTGTTTTCCTTTCCTGATGTGGGTGAAATACGGCACCGAACAGAAGGGTACAGGAAAGAGAATCGGCAAAAAACGGGGTCTTTTGCTTGCGAAATGGCAAAGCAAAAAGACCCCGTTTCCTACAGGCTTTTTGGTACAACCAATTCCTCGTGATCTGGGGCGGCAAAGCCCCGGTACCAACAGCGGGCAGGTTTCCTGACTGAAAGCTCAACGCCCGCTGCCGCCTTCCCAAGCCGGATGGCTCAGTGACCGGTGCAAAAACACCCTGACAGTGGACTCCCTTATCACAGTGACGAGATCGTGCGGGATCTGCACCCGCTTCCCTTTTAACGTCCCTGCCGCCGCCCGGTGGGGCAAAGTGACGGAACGCACCTGCTGTTTTCTGTTCAGTTCGTCAAAAAGTATAGCACAGCCCTATACAAAACGCAAGAAAAAACGGAGAAATGCTTGACCTTCCCCCTGCCGGAAGGTGTATACTTGGCTCGAAACTGAAAGCAAGGAGGCAGCCCATGTTAAAGATCGAGCATCTGACCAAAACCTACGGCGGCAAGCCCGCCGTGCAGGACCTTTGCCTGCACATCCGCCCGGGGGAGTTGTGTGCCTTTATCGGGCACAACGGCGCGGGCAAGACCACTACCTTAAAATGCTGCTGCGGTATCCAGCAATTTGATGCCGGAGAAATTTATGTGGACGGCATTTCCGTGCGGGAGAACCCGCTGGAATGCAAGCGCCGCTTGGCCTATCTGCCGGATGACCCGCAGCTGTATGAGTATATGACCGGTATCCAGTACCTTGATTTTATTGCGGATATCTTTGGCGTAAGCGCCGCACAGCGGACGCAGCGCATCCGGCAGTACGGCGATGCCTTTGGCCTGACGCAGGATTTGGCGCAGTCCATCGGGGCATACTCCCACGGCATGAAGCAGAAGCTTGCCATTATTGCGGCGCTGCTGCACGAGCCGAAGCTGATTTTAATGGACGAGCCCTTTGTCGGGCTGGATCCGCTGGCTTCCCATCAACTCAAGACCCAGATGAAGGCCTTTTGTGCGCAAGGCGGGGCGATCTTTTTCTCCACCCATGTGCTGGAGGTGGCCGAAAAGCTTTGCGACAGGGTAGCTATTCTGCGTAAAGGTCAGCTGGTGCGCGAGGGTGCCATGGAGCAGGTACGTGGTGACGACACGCTGGAAGAGGTCTTTCTGGAACTGGAGGATACGGGGGAAGCGCTATGATCCGTGCATTGCTCAAAAAACAGCTTCTGGAACTGGGCGCGGCCTTTGTGCGCAGCAGCAAAACTGGCAAGCGGCGCTCCCGGGCAGGAGCATTCGGGTATGCATTGCTGTTTGCGGTGCTGATGCTGCTGGTCATGCTCAGCTTTGGCTCTATGGCGCTGCCGCTGGCAGTGACGCTGGTGCCGCAGGGGCTGGACTGGCTCTATTTTGTGCTAATGGAGCTTTCGGCGCTGACGGTCAGTGTGCTGGCCAGTGCCTTTACCAGCTACGGGCATTTGTTCCGCTGCCGGGATAACCAGCAGCTGCTGGCGCTGCCCATCCCGCCGGGCGCTATTTTTGCGGTGCGCTGCGGCGGGGTGTACCTGACCGGGCTTATTTATCTGCTGCTGGCGTGGGTGCCCTCGGTGGTCTGCTATGCGCTGGCGGCACCCCGCCCCGGCGGTGCCCTGCTGGCGGCGCTGCCGGTAGCATTGGCGCTGGCGGGAATTTCCATGGTGCTGGCCGTTCTGCTGGGCTGGGCGGTGGCACTGCTCAACCGCCGCGCCCAGCATAAAAGCCTTGTCACCGTGGTGGGTACGCTGCTTTTTCTGGCGGTCTACTATGCAGCGTTCTGCTGGGTGAGCAACGCAGTGGATGCCCTTGCGCTGGATGCCGTACAGGCAGGCGCAGCAGCCGGTCGTGCCGCCGCGCCGCTGCGTCTGCTGGGTCTGGCGGCAGTGGGCAACGTCCCGGCGCTGCTGCTGTTTCTAGCGCTGGCTGCGGCCTGTATGACGCTGTGCGGTAAGGCGCTGGCAAAGCCCTATCTGCGGCTTTTGACCCTTGAACCGGGCAGAGCCAAAGCGGAATACCGCGCAAAGACGCAAAAAAAGCAGCCCCCGCGCCGGGCATTGCTGCGGCGGGAACTGCTGCATCTGGGCGCTTGCCCCATGTGGCTGCTCAACTGTGCACTGAGCAGTCTGCTGTTGCCGGTGCTGGGCGTGGCAACGCTGTGGAAAGCTGCTGCTCTGCGCGCCTTTACCGCAGCTTACCCGCCGGGGAGCCTGCCTATGCTGGTGTGCGGGATGGTGTGTGCCATAGCCGCCATGAACTTTATCACAGCGCCATCGGTGTCGCTGGAGGGTGACACCCTCTGGCTGCTGCAAAGCCTGCCGGTGACCCCGCAGCAGGTGCTGCGGGCAAAGGTGGAGCTGCAATTGCTGCTCACGCTGCCGGGGGCGTGGTTTTGCGCCGGGTGCGCCATGGCGGCGCTGCGCATTCCGGCAGGGCAGGGGCTGCTGGTGCTTGCCGTGCTGGCAGCCTTTGTGTGGCTGACGGCGCAAATGGGCCTTGCCTTGGGATTGTGCCTGCCCAACCTCCACTGGGTAAGCGAGGCTGCCGTGGTCAAGCGGAGCGCCGCCAGTATGCTGGCGATGTTCGGCGGCTGGCTGCTGGCGGGCGGAGTGCTGTTTTTGCCCCTGACTTTACTGGACTACGCCGTGCCGCCGCTGGCCGCACAGACTGTTTGTCTGGCTGTGCTGCTGGGGCTGGATTTACTGCTGCACCGCTGGCTATGCACCCGCGGCGCAGCCCGGTTTGTCGCCCTGCACTGAAGTGGGAAAAACTTTATTAGAACAAAATCGGGTAGCCTGCGGGCTGCCCGATTTTGCATTTTCACGGGAGAGGGTCGTAATGGAAAACGGCAGAATGCAGCGCCTGTTTCCTGCGGAAACAGCTGACCTATGTGCAGACGGATGCTTCTCTATTATGCCGGAATAGGATATAAAAGTTTCGTTTGTCCGTTACAGCGCATCCAGTACGGTGCGGGCGGCGCGGATATTTGCTTCACTGGTCTGCCAAATCTCAAACTCCGAAAAGCCCGGCAGACCCATGGGCACGCCTTCCCGCCGGAAGGTCATGCGGCTGTCCAGCACCTGCTTGCCGGAAAGGTGGAACGCCCGGGCACCGGTCTGGGCAGCAAGGGCGGGAATGTTGGCAGCGGATACGCCTGCACCAACCAGAATCTCCACCTCCTGCCCGGCAGCTTCCACCAGCTGCCGCAGCAGGGCAGCGCCCTGCGGGGCGCTTGCGGCCTGTCCGCTGGTCAGGATGGTGGTAAGCCCCAGCTGCTTTGCGGCTTCCAGTGCGGCAAAGGGGTCACAACAGACATCAAAAGCGCGGTGCAGGGTGCAGTCCACGGTGCGGTGTGCTTTTTCTGCCGCCTGCCGGGCTGCGACGTAGATGGGGCGCAGGGCATCGGTGTCCAGTGCGCCCGCCGGGGTCAGCACGCCGGTCACGATGCCGTCGGCACCGGCGGCTACCAGCTCGGCGGCGCACTTGGCCATTTGTGCCAGCTCATAGCGGTCGTAGCAGAAATCGCCAAAGCGGGGACGGAGCAGTGCCCGCACCGGCAGGCCGGTCTCAGCCTTGACCTGACGCAGCAGGGCAGGGGAAGGGGTGGTGCCGCCGATGATCAGGTCGGCGCACAGCTCCAGCCGGTCAGCGCCACCGCGTTTTGCCGCCAGCGCACTGGCGGTGCTGTCTACGCAAACTTCCAGAGTGCAGTGCATAGCGATACCTCCATCTACAAAAAACGATTTTGAATGGCCGCCGCGTTGCTTTGGCCATTTTCAGCGGAATGAATACTTTAATTTATCAATGGGAAAATCTGCAGATTTTCCCATTGATTTTTTCACAGGGGGGAGAGCAAAGGAAAAGCGCTTTTGTTTGATGCTGTGCTCTAAAAAAGGCTGTTGCGCCATGATATGTGCAACAGCCTCGGGGAGTTATGGTTTATTTTACGCTTTCAAGGAAGCGGACGAAACCGGCGCGGCCTGCTTCATCCAGCTTGTACACACCGGCATCGGCCAGCACCTGTGCGAACACATGGCCTACCTCGTCCTGCAAGATCAAGTGCACATTGTCGGCGTTCAGCTCCGGGTGCTTTGCAAGGATCTCCTCGGCCCACTCGGCATGCTTTTGCAGGGCCTCGGGGTACTCTGCGGTGGGCAGGTGCGCCACCAGCACATCAGCAAGGTCGAACAGCTCCTGCTTCAGGCGGCTGGGCAGAACGGCCAGACCCATCACCTCGATGAGACCGATGTTCTCTTTTTTGATGTGGTGCAGTTTAGCATGGGGGTGGTACACGCCCAGCGGATGCTCCGGGGTGGTGATGTTGTTGCGCAGCACCAAATCCAGCTGATACTTGCCGTCCCGCATCCGGGCGATGGGGGTAATGGTGTTGTGGGGCTCGCCATCCGTCTCGGCAAAGATAAAGCAGCTTTCATCGGTGTAGCCGCGCCATGCAGCCAGCAGCTTATCGGCCAGCTCCACAAGGCGTGTGTCATCTGCACAGGTCAGACGGATGCAGCTCATGGGCCAGTGCACGATGCCGGCCTCCACGTCCTCAAAGCCGGGGAACACCCAAGTCTTTTCAATGGGAGCCTTGGCCATGGCAAACTCGTAATGACCGCCCTGGAAATGGTCATGGCTCAGGATGCTGCCGCCCACGATAGGCAGGTCGGCGTTGCTGCCCACAAAATAGTGGGGGAACAGACCCACAAAATCCAGCAGCTTGCGGAAGGTTGCCCGCTCGATCTTCATGGGGGTATGCTGGTTGTTGAATACGATGCAGTGCTCGTTGTAGTAAACGTAAGGGCTGTACTGCAAATTCCACGCGCTGTCGTTGATGGTCAGCGGGATGATGCGGTGGTTTTCGCGGGCGGGGTGGTTCATGCGGCCGGCGTAGCCCTCGTTCTCCACGCACAGCTGACATTTGGGGTAAGCGCTCTGGGGTGCAAGCTTTGCGGCGGCAATGGCCTTGGGATCTTTTTCCGGCTTGGACAGGTTGATGGTGATATCCAGATCACCGTACTCGGTCTTGGTGACCCACTTCAGATCGCGCTTGATGCGGTAGCGACGGATATAGTCGGTGTCCTGACTGAACTTGTAGAACCAGTCGGTGGCGGCCTGCGGGCCCTCGTTTTCGTACCGCTCCTCAAAGTTTGCGCGCACAATGCTGGGGCGCGGGGTAAGCACGCCCATCAGCTTGGTGTCGAACAGATCGCGTGCGGTGGAGTTATCCTCGCACACGCCGCGGGCAACGGCATCGTCCACAAGGGTCTTGAGGATGCTTTCCAGATCGGTATAGCACACCTCGCCCTCCGGGGCGGTAAAGTCGTCCAGCTGCATGGTCATCAGCAGCTGATTGCGGATATAGATCTCGTCATCAGGCAAAATCAGCCCGGTGTCCAGCCCGTAGTTCACGAGCTGCTGGATAGCGGTGGAGATCACAGCACAGCACCTCCCTCAGGACGGATGCTCAGCACATGGCAGCGGCCTGCGCCGAGGATCTTTTCCATGTTGGTCTTAAAGTCTGCCAGCATCTCCACCGGCACAAAGGCCTGCACCGTACCGGCAAAACCGCCGCCGTGCACGCGCACAGCACCCTTGCCGCCCAGATAATGCTTGGCAGCGGCGATGGTCACGGCCACCTCCTGATGCTCCTTGTAACCGGCGGGGATGACGTTCTGCAGGTATTCCCAGCTGCTGTCGCCGGAGGCAGTCACCATCTGCAAAAAGGCATCAAAATCGCCCTCGCGCAGGGCGGCCACCTGCTGGGGCACGCGGTCATTATCGGCGTAGAAGTGGAAGGCGCGCAGCACAGCACGGTCGCCGCACTGCTTGCGGCAGGCCGGAATATTTGCAAGGAAGGTCTCAAAGGGCACGTCCCGCAGCACCTCGCCGCCGCACACAGCGGCCACAGCGCGGCACTCGTTGGGGATGGCGGCGTACTCATCGGTCAGGTCGGCATGGTCTGCACCGGAGTCCAGAATGCACAGCGCCAGACCGGCCTTGGAAAAGTCCACCTGCACCGGCTCCACGTCAGGGTTTGCCTTGTCGGCAAAGTCGATGGTGATAATGTTGCCCACGCTGGAGGCCATCTGATCCATCAGACCACAGGGCTTGCCAAAGTACACATTTTCAGCCCACTGGCCGATCTGTGCAATGGCAATGGGGGAGACTTTTTCATCCATGAAGCAGTCGTTCAGAATCACACCGACCAGCACCTCAAATGCGGCAGAGGAAGAAACGCCGCTGCCCTTGGGCACATTGGAGGAAATGTACACGTCCAGACCGGACAGCTTTGCGCCACGCTGACGGAAGGCCTCGCACTCGCCGCGCAGTAGGGAAGCAGTGGTGTTCTCCTCCTCCTTGCGGGCGGTCAGGTCATCAAGGTCGATGACGCACAGGTCGTAGCCCTCGCTCTGCACGCGCAGCTGGTTCAGGCTGTTGGGGGCGGCAGCAGCGATCATATCAATGTTCACGCTGCCTGCCAGCACGCGGCCATGCTGGTGGTCGGTGTGGTTGCCGCCGATCTCGGTGCGGCCAGGGGCACTATACAAACCGGCCTCGGTATGTGCGCCGAAGGTGGTCTCTAACCCGTCCAGAACAGCCGCATAGCGGGCTGCCTGTGCAGGGGTCTCGTCGGGGGTGCAGCAGTACAGCGCAGCCAGACGCGCAGCGTGTGCGCCCTTGGTCAGCTCCTGCTTCCAGGTGGAAATGGACTTCATCATGGAAATTTCCTCCTACTATTATGATCGGAAAAGTCGATGCAGCCGTTCGCAGCTGCCGTAGCTGCTTCTATAATAGTCAAACGCAACGCAAAAAACCATGTGTTATTGTTGCATCTCGATGAAAAGTTGCAAAAAGCGCCTGTGCAGCTCAATCGACTGCTGTCGAACAAATAAAATAAAAGTTTTTCGGGCGAATCGAAATGCTTGGCATAAATGCACACAAATCCCGGAATTTTGAGCGCAGCGCCCAAAAAAGACGGGATGGAAAATTGCACTTTGCACAAAAAAATGCCCCCGCACCGATGCAGCCATCGGGTGCGGGAGTGTGGTTCAGCGGGTAAATTCGCTGCCAGTCAGACCATCAAGGTTCAGCATTCCTTCCAGTGCGGCAATGTCGGCGTTCACGTCCAGCGCATCGGCTTGGAACAGCTTGTCCAACTGGTTTTCAAAGGCGGTCACCAGCAGGTCCATGCTGCGCTCGATGCTGTGCTTGGCCTCGGTAATGTTCGTGCCCTCCACCGCCTGCCGGGAAAGGCTGGCGTAGGTGTTCAGCAGCTTGAGCGCAGTGGGCAGATAGTAGTTCATAAATTTTTGCAGCTGTGCTTTTTTGTCCGGGTCCTTCTGCGCCAGCGCAAAGATACGCCCGCTGACTTCTTCCAGCCGGGAAATCTTCTGGCTCATCACCGGGTCTGGGATGGCATCGTTCACCTCTCGCAGCTGGCGCAGCAGGGCGGCGTACTCGTCCTCTGCGGCGGGCTGAGGCTTGGGTGTCGGGGCTTGCGCAGGTTTTTTCGGCTGGGGTGCTGCGCCCCGCACCACCAGCGTGTCTGTGCGGTTGTCAATGTAGGCATCCGCGCCGAAGTATCCGTGCTCGATGGCACTTTTCACCGCAGTGCGTCCCCGGGCAGCGTCCACCCCGGCGGCGGCAAACAGTTCCGGCAGGGGGATATTATCGCGCTCGCCCACAACCTTATCCAGCAGCTGCTCCAGCTTGCGGGTGCGGTTCATCCGCAGGCCGGTCAGCAGCGCACCGCCGCCGCCAATGGCCATGACGATATCGGAAAACAGCTCCCCGGGGTCAGGCAGCACCTGCCATGCGCCGATGATATCCACTGCATCCGTCACCCCGGCAAACAGGAAAACGGCACCCATGATGGTGCAGAGGACGGCAATGTTTTTATGCCATTCCTTTGCACTTTTCTGCTCTGCCGTGGGAACATCCTGCCCGGGGAAAGGCGGCGTTTTAGGCATAGGTGCGGGATTTGGGGAGGGGCGGTAGTCACCCCGGGCACGGGCAGCCTCCTGTTCTTCCTTCTGCACCTTCTGGTCGATGCCTTTCAGGATAAACAACAGCACCCCTAACGGCCCGGACATCGCCATCACGATAAAGATGGCAATGGTGGGGATCTTTGCAAAATAATGTTTTCTCGGCTCCATGAAACAGAATTCCTTTCACAGAAAGATAAAAATAAAAGACCGCGTTCCACTCTATTATAGCGGAGCGCGGCCTTTTTGTTAAGGGGGTATTTCTGTGTGCGAAAAGTTTACTTCATCAGGCTGCAAACGGCCTCGGCGTAAGCGGCGGGGTCATCCACGGGCAGACCCTCGATCAGCTGTGCCTGTGCGTACAGCAGGGCGCTGTACTTGTTCAGCTTCTCGGTGTCGCCAGCCTCCTGTGCGGCCTTCAGGGCGGCAAACACGGGGTGGTTCACGTTCAGCTCCAGCACCTTGTCGCTCTTCACACCCTCGCTGCCGGGCTGCTTGGACAGCACCTTCTCCATCTCAATGGACAGCGGGCCGTCAGAGCTCAGGCAGACGGGGTGATCCTTCAGGCGGGTGGAGACCTTGACCTCCTTCACCTTGCCGTTCAAAGCGTCCTTCATGGCGTCGAACAGTGCCTTGTTCTCGGCAGTGGCATCCTCGGCGGCCTTCTTCTCCTCCTCGGACTCCAGACCCAGATCGCCGCTGTTCACGTTCTTGAACTCCACGGTGCCGTCCTTGCCCTCGGTATCCTTGCGGGGGTAGCTGTGCAGGATCTGCAGGCAGAACTCGTCCACGTCCTCG
>OIAD01000802.1_pt1 | contig 12834 bp, 10 predicted proteins | sample 1580601 | NCBI WGS metagenome assembly OIAD01 (sample SAMEA3882554, study PRJEB24775) | human gut metagenome | biome: human-associated habitat; feature: intestine environment; material: feces | place: Netherlands | collected 2009/2010
TGCAGCGTCTGATGGTGGCTGGTGCCGGCTGCAAGCTGGCCCTCTCCATCGCCACCAACACCACCGTCCTCTGTATGCTGTACGGCTGCATGATGGGCAACTACGACGGCCTCTACCTGCCCATGATGGTGCTGGGCTATGTCTTCAGCGTGCCCTTCTTCCTGCTCACCGTCCGCACCAGCCAGAAGGAGGGCCAGAAGGCCAGCCTGATGAAGTACGTCAGCGTGGCATTTATCTGCTACATCGGCGTGCTGGTCCTGCTGCTGCTCTGGGGCCGCAGCGACGCCTTCACCCTGTCCATCATGGGTGACAACGGCCTGTCCATCAACCTGTACACCATCCTCTTCATCGCCTTCTTCGGCATCGGCTACGGCGCATACTACGCCACCGCCGATATGCCCATCCCCATGGTCGCCGACTGCTCCGACTACGAGACTTACCGCAGCGGCAACTACATCCCCGGCATCATGGGCACCCTGTTCAGCCTCGTGGACAAGCTGGTGTCCAGCCTGTCCGCTACCGTCGTGGGCATCGCGGTGAGCTTCATCGGCCTCGAAAGCCTGCCCACCCAGTACGACCCCTACACCCCCGGTATGAACTGGGTGGTCATCGTGCTGTTCTGCATTATCCCGATGGTGGCCTGGGCCGCTACCCTTATCGCCATGAAGGGCTACACCCTGACCGGCGAGAAGATGAAGGAGATCCAGGCCGTCAACGCCTGCCGCCGCGACGCTGTGGCCAACGGCATGAAGCTGGAAGAGGCCATGACCAAGTGGCAGAGCATGGACCAGCTGCCCGCCGAGTACCGCAGCTGAGGCGCTCTTCCTCTGCCTGCGCGGGCGTAGAATAGAACCATGAGAAAAAGCACCGGTTTTCGTGAGAAAGCCGGTGCTTTTTGCGCGCTTCAGGACTCTTTTTCGGGGGTCTGCTGCCGCTGCCCGGCGCTCCCGACGGCTACTTCCTCGTTCTCGGCACCTTCTTCTCCAACTGCGGCGGCGATGTCCTGATCGACGGCGTCATGAAGCTCAGCGATAAGACAGTCGGCGGCCCCGCAAATGCCCTGAAATGCGGCAGAACGGAGGTGAAAAATTCCGGAGCAGTTGTAATTAAGAACGAATTGCGGTATTATATAATAGTTGAATTATACGCACCTGTCAGCAGGGCGTGACCATAGAGAGAGTGAAAAGGAAAACTGCGAATGAGATCTGCGGGAAGAAAACCGAAGCATGAGAGAAAAGTCGGCCCGGAAGAGAGACGGGGGCGCGGCTCTGGGTCGGCGCATCCGCCTGAGCAGGAGAGCGCCGCTTGGGCAGAGCTGAACATCGTCGAAGAGGGCGGCGAGCCGGAAGAGGACAGCGAAGCCGAGGAGACAGAAGCCCCCCGGGAAAAGCGAGGACGCTTCCGCAGACATTGGAAGCGCCGCCTGAAGAGGAGACCGGCCTTTTCGTCCGTTCACGACTTCCTCAACAGCCTCCTCTCCTTCCGCCTTCTGTTCGAGGTCTTCGTGCAGAAGGTGCGCTGGCTCTTTGCCGTGGGCGTGGTGTGCACGCTGGGGTTCATGTTCGTACTTACCACCGTCAAGAGCTTTGGGGCCAGCACCACCATGTCCCTGAACTACGAGGAGAGCGTCACCGGCAAGACGCCCAACGGCGCACGCTTCAGCGAGTCGGAGTTCCTGACGCAGGAGTATCTCGAGGCCATCTTACAGGCCACCGGCCTGCAGGACGACCTGACGACTGCCGACCTCGCGGACTGCATCTCCATCAGCCCCACCACCAGCCGGATCGTGACCAAGGAGGACGATTATTACATCAGCTCGTCCTATTATCTCTCGGTCAAGCTGCCGTGGACGCTCTGGGGGAAGATCACGGTGCAGGACTTCCTCGACGAGATATGCCGGGTATACCTCAAGCGGTTCACCGCAGATTACCGGGTCAACGCCACCTCGCTGGACATCGACGATGACTACAGCGACATGGACTACGAGGAGATCGGCTCCTACTTCAGCATGATGATCGACCGGGTCAACAACTACCTCACGGTGCGCAACGATCAGGACGGCTCCTATCTCTCCGCCAGCGGCCAGAGCTACAGTGCCATCAAGAAACAGGTACAGAACCTGCAGGGCTATACCCTCCGGGAATACCAGAGCTACATCTGGGAAAAAGGCGTGGCCAAGAACAATTTCCGCTGCATCGACGACCTCAACGAACTGAACCGCACCCTGCGGTGGGACGAGATGAGCGACTCCCAGAAGAGCGCGATCTACATGACCATTCTGGACAACTACAACAACAAGATGGTCTCCTCGGTGCTCATCCCCACCTATGACAACGACGGTGCGTTCTATATGTCCCGCACCAAGATCGGCATCGACGATCTGGCCCTGCAGGCCAACGAGCTGCTCAGCTCGGCGGTGGAGGCCCAGAAGAGCATCGCCACCAACAACACCAAGGTCACGGCGCTGGAACAGTCCACCGAGTCGTATGAGGTACAGATGGCGCAGGCCATGGTGGACAACATCACCCAGCAGCTCGCGGACATCGTGAGCGCGACACGGGAGCTGGACGCCGACTGCTACGCCCAGCGCATCCACAGCTATCTTATGTTCAGTGAGCCGCAGATGTCTTTCATGCAGCGCTATAACGTGAAACGCAGCGTGATGCTGGCCGCGCTGGTCTGTGCGGTCTGCTATCTGGGCGCAGTCGTCCAAGCGTGCGTCCGGCGCCAGCGCCAGCGGATGGAGAACGAATAATATCCGTCTCTGGGACAGGATGGAGGAAGAATGAAAAGTTTTGATTTGCTGCGCTACCTGAAAAAATGGTGGTTCGTCATCATGCTCGTCACGGCGGTGGGCTGTCTGGGCGTGTATGAGTTTATTTCGTCGCGGCAGTCGTACACGGCCACAGCCGTTATCCAGTACGCAGGCCCCAACGCCAGCGAGGGCCTGAACGCCGACGGAACAAGGATCGACCCTTCCGAGATCACCTCGGCATCGGTCATCAACAAGACCATTCAGGATCTGGGCCTGACGGCCAGCACCGAGTCCATCCGCCCCCGGATCTCGGTGCAGGAGGTCATCCCGGAGGACGAAGAGACCAAAAAAGAGACGGCTCTTTCCAACGGCGACGAATACGAGTATTATCCCACGACCTACGCGGTCTCCTTTACGGTGGACAGCAAGGACGCCACCGACTACGCCCGCAATGTGCTGGACTCAGTGCTGACGAACTACTTTCAGTATTACAGCGAGACCCATGTGGACGCGGATATTTTCCCGAACAATGCCAGCAACGTCTCGGTGGCGAACTACGAGTATATTGATTGCGTGGAGATCCTGCGCAACAACGCCAACGAGAGTGCGGCTTTTCTGCGAAAAAAGGCAGAAGAGAAATACGGCTTTTACAGCGTGAAGTCGGGCTATTCCTTCTCGGACCTCGTATCGGAGTATGAATATCTGACCCAGAACGCCCTGAACGACCTTTACGCTTACGTTATCAACAATAAGCTGGTGCGGGACCACACCCTTCTGGTCAACACCAAGAAGAACGCCATCCTGCGCTACCAGCTTCAGATCGACAGCCTGAACAACAATATCTCTGAGGCCAAGGACATCATCGACCAGTTCGGCGACAAGACGCTGGACGGCGCGGCGGTCTATTCGGCCAACCGGAACGCCGACGGCGGCGAGACCCAGATCATCACCGATGTGGTGCGGGACTACACCACCCAGCCCTCCGGCGATGTTACCACCACCTACGATAAGCTCATCCGGCATTACGCCGACCTCCACGCTGAGCGCATCGACGCCGCCATCGCGCAGGGAAAGGCACAGGAGATCCTGGACGCCTACGCCGACGTGACCCGGAACACCGACCCCGCCAGCGCCGAGGCCCAGTGGGCCAGCGACCGCATCGACGAGCTGGTGCAGAAATTCACCAGCCTGTATGAGCTTTCCATCGAGACCGTTGAAGAGTTCAATCAGGTCAACGGTGCGGACAACATCAAGATGAAGAACAGCATCGTGGTCAACGCGAAGCTCAACCTGAAGCTCTATGCGGCCCTGTCGGTGATACTGTTCCTCTTTCTGGGCTGCTTCTGCGCCATCTTCCTCGGACGTCTGGGCGATTTTGTGGACTACTATCTCTATGTGGACAAGAAGAGCGGCCTGCCCAACCGCGAGCGCTGCGACGCCATGGTGGACCGCTACAGCACCGTTCGTCTGAACGGCCAGTTCACCGTCATCCACATTCAGGTCGACCTCTCGGGGATGAGCCGCAACGACGGCGACAAGGCGCTGCGGGCGCTGGGCGACCAGCTGCAATACGTCTTCCGGACGCTGGGCTTTGTGGGCTACAACGGCGCGGGACACTTCATCGTCCTGCTGGAAGATTGCAGCATCGACTTGGCAAGGAACTGCGTCGACCGCCTGAGCAATCTGCTGGCCAAGACCGAGCTGGCCGTGTTTGGCCCCTGCGTCTTTGTGGGCGTCTCCAACTCGGCGAAGGATGACGCTTACGAGATCCGCGCCCTGCTGCGGCTGGCCATCCGCCGCTGCGCGGACGCAAAAGCCCGTCAGGAGGCCGAAAATGCAAGGAAGGCGGCTGAGTCGTCGCCGCTGAAGAGCGAAAGCTGAGAGTGATTTATGGGAAAGATGAGTAAAAAAATTCTGGCAGGGCTGCTGGCCGTCGTGCTTGTGCTGGGCGGCATCCTGCTGTACAATCTGCAGATGAATAAGAGTTTCATCACGACGTTTTATTCGGTCACGGTGGATAAGCCGGTAGAAGACCTGCGCATCGTTCTGCTGTCCGACCTGCATCTCCACGAATACGGCGAAGACAATGCCGACCTTGTGCGGAAGATACAGAACCTTGCCCCGGACCTCATCGCGGTGGCGGGCGATATGAACATCGACACGGACACCGATTACCACGTCGTGCTCGACCTGATGCACCAGCTGGTGGACATCGCGCCGGTATACTACGCCCCCGGCAACCACGAGTGGGCGGGACGGTATGCGGGCGGCAGCGACGCCCTTTTTGACGACATTCAGGCCACCGGCGTCCACTGGCTGAACGGCAATTACGAGGACGTGGAATTCAAGGGCAGGAAGCTGCGCATCGGCGGCTTTTTCGAGTGGCCCCGCGCCCAGCTGGAGCGGGAAAACTCCCGCGCAGTGGCCGACGCCATGAACGGCGAGACGAACGAGCTGGACGACGTCTGCACCATCCTCATCTGCCACTGCCCGGAGGTTCTGGACACATCGCTGGAGCTGTACCAGTTCGACCTTGTGCTCAGCGGCCACGCCCACGGCGGACAGGTGCGCATCGGCAGTCAAGGCCTCTGGTCTACCAGTCAGGGCTTTCTGCCCAAGTACACCAGCGGGGTCAACCAGATGGGGGAGTCGCAGGTGGTCATCAGCCGCGGCCTCGGCGATTCGGAGCCGTTCCCGCGCATCTTCAACCAGCCGGAACTGGTGGTCGTGGATGTGAATTGAGCTACGGCGAGGGACAAGACAGGAATGTTAGAACGAATGGATGTATTTGAGAACAAAATTGTAAAGATAGGCGGGATGGGGCTGTATATAGTACTCATGACCGTGAGTTTCTACTGCGCCTGCTATCGGTTGCCGGTAGGTTTGAAGTATGCCATCAATATGCTGGTTTTCGGCTGGGCATGCGCAATGTTCTTCATCCATCCGCTATTTGAAAGAGCAAAATTTTGTATGCGCTTTTTTTTGCTTTTTTCTTTTCCCTATATGCTGTTTTGGATGTGGTCAGTGGGTATCTGGATCTCGGAATTTCAAAACTTGGCGTTTATTGTTCGCGGCTCCCAGAATGTCATCTATATGATGACAAATCTGCTGTTTGTGGCGGGTGCGATTTATCTGTTTGGTAAGCATACACTGACGCTGACGGTCGTGGGTATGACAGTCGCAAACGGCCTTGTGGCTCTGCAAGTCGCAGCTCGGGCGGGCATCGGGACTTTTATCTCGGAGTACATCCGTCTGCTCGTCACATTCGCAGACGACACTGGTAGTGCAATGCGTTCGATGGAACTGCATGATATGGTCTATGGCTGGGGTGTTTGTGCCGTTTACTATCTTATCCACAAAGAAAAAAATTGGAAGATTCAGATTTTTTGTCTTGCTGTGAGTTGGCTTTTTTTTACAATGGGATTCAAGCGTATCGCAATTCCAGCAGTCGTGGGTGCGATTGGCATATATTATGTGATGTACTGGCTGAAGCCAAAACATCTGTGGACGCTGGCGACCATTGCGGCGGCTACGGTGGGCGTGCTGATTTTTCTTTATCTCATCTCTATCAAGACCCATGTTTTCTTTGATTTCTGCGATAAGCACGAAATCAATTTGATGAGCCGTGACGTACTGTTCACTTACTACGAGGATTTTTATCAGCTGTCGCCGACGTATCTGGGACAAGGTATCCGTTTTATCTATGCCTACGGTACAGAACATCAGAACGACCGCATTATGGTGAATGCAGTTCATAACGTCTATCTGGAATTTTACATTGAAGTTGGCTTTTGGTGCTGGTGGATTTGGATATTCTATGAGCTGGCATTCCGCATACACCGGGTCAGTAAATGGTACGGAGATATTCCCGCATATGCCCTTATGGCGATGAACTTTTATGTGTTCTTTACATTTCTGACGGATAATACTTCATTTTATTTTCCCAATAATGTCCTGTATCGGATGGCGGTCATGGTGTGGTGTTTTGAAGTGGCAGAAAAGAGAGCGAGGACACTGGAAATCAATGAACTAATAAAGGGTGGTATACATGAAAACAATTGCATTCGTAGTCCCGTGGTCTGGTAAACTGCCGGACTATTTTCAGGTATGGCTTCAGAGCTGCGCGAGCAACCCGTCAGTGGATTTTCTTCTCTTTACATCTGAGCCGATGCCCGGGCCAATGCCGGAAAATGTGAAGCATTTCCCGCTTGATTTTGAACAGCTGCGGGGGATGTTTCAGGCTAATTTTGATTTTCCCATTTGTATGGATACACCCTATAAGTTCTGCGATTTCAAGCCATCCTATGGTGAGGTGTTTGCAAAGTATTTGAGCGGGTATGATTTTTGGGGACACTGTGACGTAGACCTGATTTGGGGTGACATCCGCCGATTTGTTACCGAGGATGTCCTTGAACAGTATAATCGCATTTATACCCGAGGACATTGTACCATCTATCGGAATATACCGGAAGTAAATGCGTGGTATCGGACACTTCCTCATGAAGGACTGCTGGACTGGAAGTATGTTTTTACGCACGAGGGTTCATTCTGCTTTGACGAGTGGGGGGATGGTGGACTTTCCCGTATTATAAAAGAAAACGGTATCCCGAATTATAATGTGATGGATATGGCGGATTTGGACGTCTCCAAAGGATGGCTGTCACCGCGGTTGATTCCGGAGTATCAGTCGGAAGAAACGAATTATTTTGAGTGGCAGAACGGAAAGCTTTGGGTGTGTACCGCAGAGGGAATGCGCAAAGAAGTGCTGTATGTGCATTTCCAGAAGCGGAAGCTGACATTCGAGCCGTACGACAAAGACCATTTCTATCTTTTTGCGGTGGGTCTTATTTCGAGCGACCGCAGCCACATAGGCAAGCGCGACCACCAGAAGGAAAAGAACTTTGAGAGAAATTACTGGAAAAACCGTATCATTGGAAAATTGGGCAGGATGTGTAAGGGGTTGAAGCGATGAAGGTCTTGATGATAAACAAATTCCTCTACCCCAACGGCGGCTCAGAGACATACATCTTCGAGCTGGGAAAGCAGCTGGAAAAGATGGGCCACGAGGTGCAGTATTTCGGGATGGAGCACGAGGGCCGCTGTGTGGGCAACCGGGTGGGGGCCTACACCAGCAGCATGGATTTCCACGGCGGAAGCAGGCTGGCGAAGCTTACATATCCGCTCAAGACCATTTATTCCTCCGAGGCCCGGCAGAAGCTGCGGCTGGTGCTGGATGATTTTCGACCGGATGTTATCCACCTCAACAATTTCAACTATCAGTTGACGCCCAGCGTCCTCCTTGAGGCGGACAAGTGGCGGCGGGAGAGCGGACAGCCCTGCCGCATCCTCTACACCGCCCACGACTACCAGCTGGTCTGCCCGAACCATATGTGCTGCCGGGTGGATGGTCAGGTCTGCGAAGACTGCCTCAGCGGGAAGTCTGCCTCCTGCATCCGGCACAAGTGCATCCATGGCTCTGCCGCCAAGAGCGCCATCGGCGCTGCGGAGGCGGCGTTCTGGCGGTGGAAAAAGGTCTACAAAAAGCTGGACGCCATCGTCTGCTGCTCGGAGTTCATGAAGAAAAAGCTGGACACTGACCCCATCCTGCGGGGCAAAACGGTGGCCCTGCACAACTTTATTTCCACAAAAAAAGCGCCGGATGTGGAAAAACGGGACTATGTGCTCTATTTCGGACGCTTTGCAAAGGAAAAGGGCGTCGAAACCTTTGCAAAAGCCTGTAAAGCTCTGCCGGACATCCCCTTTGTGGCGGCGGGCAGCGGCCCGCTGGAAGGGGAGCTGGCCGGTATCCCGAACCTGAAAAATGTGGGCTTCCAGTCGGGCGAGGCGCTCCGGAAGCTCATCGCCGGGGCAAGGTTCAGCGTCTACCCGTCCGAGTGGTACGAGAACTGCCCCTTCTCGGTGATGGAGTCGCTGATGTACGGCACGCCGGTACTGGGCGCGGACATCGGCGGCATCCCGGAGCTGATCGACGCAGGAGAGAACGGCGAGCTGTTCGAGAGCGGGAACGCCGACGAGCTGGCCGGAAAGATAAGAGCACTCTGGGGCGACCGCACCAGACTGGACGCCTACACAAAGGCCTGCGGCAAGACCCGCTTCGACACCGTGGAGGCGTATGCGGAAAAGCTGATGCGCCTGTACCAAGGGTAATATGGAGGAGAAGGAATCATGGCAACCAAGAAACTGAACGGAACCGTTATCGTCACCTATCGCTGCAACGCGCGCTGCACCATGTGCAACCGCTACAAGGCCCCCTCGAAGCCCGAGGAAGAGATCAGCCTCGAGACCATCCGCAAGCTGCCGCCCATGTACTTTACGAACATCACCGGCGGCGAGCCGTTCATCCGCACCGACCTGAAGGACATCGTGCGGGAGCTGCGGAAGAAGTCGGACCGCATCGTCATCTCCACCAACGGCTTCTTCACCGACCGCATCCTCGACCTGTGCAGGGAGTTCCCGGACATCGGCATCCGCATCTCCATCGAGGGCCTCGAGCAGACCAACAATGAGATCCGCGGCCTCGCCGATGGCTACAACCGCGGCTACACCACCCTGAAAAAGCTCCGGGAGATGGGGATGAAGGACGTGGGCTTCGGCATGACCGTGCAGGACAAGAACGCTCCCGACCTCGTGCCCCTCTACCGCCTGTCGGATGAGATAGGGATGGAGTTTGCCACCGCCACCCTGCACAACAGCTTCTATTTCGTGGAGGCCAAGAACATCATTCACGACCGCCCGATGGTGGCCAAGAACTTCGAGGCCCTTATCAACGAGCTGCTGCGGAGCAATTCGCCCAAGAAGTGGTTCCGCGCCTACTTCAACCATGGACTTATCAACTATCTTTACGGCCAGAAGCGTCTGCTGCCCTGTGATATGAGCTTCGACACCTTCTTCATCGACCCCTACGGCGACGTCATGCCCTGCAACGGCACCAAGGACAAGGAGGTAGCACTTAGGATAAAGAGGTGATGGGCAACCTGAACACCCAGAGCTGGGAGGAACTGTGGAGCAGCCCCGAGGCCGACGCGGTCCGCGCCAAGGTGCGCCACTGCGACCGCGCCTGCTGGATGATCGGTTCGGTCTCGCCCGCCATGCACAAGTACATCTGGAAGCCGGGCTTCTGGGTGCTGACCCATAAGCTCAAGGCCCTCTTCACCAAGACCCCCTACAGTATGTACGAGCTGAAGGTCTGCCGCGACTACCGCGACGGCAGGGTGACGAAGGAGGAGCTGGACCGCTGCTCCACCTGCGACCTCAACTGTGTGGTCAACAACGGCCTGAGCGCCGCCTCGCAGGAGCAGCTGCGCCATAAGTCCGGCGAGGAGATCGTGGACGCTGATCTTGCAAGCCAGCTTAGACAGTGAGGGAGAAGCCGATGAAGATACTCATCATTCGTCCGTGGCCCAGCCTGCTGGACGTGACCAAGAACACCTACAACATTCAGGAGGTGGGGCTGGCCAAAGCGCTGGTCAAGCGGGGCCACTCTACCGACATCCTGTTCTGGACGGACGGGGATGAGATGACCGTGGAGGTGGAGGCAGAGGGCGGCAAGCCCATCCGGGTCTTCTACCGCCACGGGAAAGTCCTGCTCAAGAACGTCTGGTTCAGCGGGCAGGATGCACTTTTCGCCCAGTACGATGTTTTACAGACCGCCGAGTATAATCAGATGTTCTCATGGCATCTGGCCGGGAAGTACCCCGAAAAGACGGTCATCTACCACGGCCCCTACTATTCGCCCTTCAACAAGAACTACAACCGGATGTGCAGGGTGTTCGACGCCTTTTTCGTGGGGCGCTACCGCCGCCGGGGCACCCGGTTCCTGACCAAGAGCGAGCTGGCCCGGAAGTTCCTGCTGGAAAAGCGGCTCTCGCCGGAGCAGGTGACGACGGTGGGCGTCGGCATCGACGCCGAGCTTCTACGCGACCGTCCGGACGCCGGGCAGACCGAGCTGGAAGGGAAGATGCGCGCCCAGAAAAAGGGTCTGAAGCTGCTCTACATCGGCCGCATCGAGCCGCGCCGCGACCCCTTTTTCCTGCTGGATGTGCTGGCCGAGGTGCGGAAAAGCGATCCCGACGCCTGCCTCTACCTCATCGGCGACGGACAGCGTGAAAGCGGCCATTGGGGAAAAGGGGCTGACGGACTGGGTCTTCTGGCAGAAAAAAGCCCCGCAGTACCAGATGAAGGGGGTCTACCAGCAGGCAGACTTCTTCCTGCTGCCGACGGAGTACGAGATCTTCGGCATGGTGCTGCTGGAGGCCATGTTCTTCCGCCGGGTGGTGCTGACCACCCTCAACGGCGGCGCGGATATGCTGCTGCGCAGCGGCGAGAATGGCATCGTGCTGGAAAAATCGGACCCGGCCTGCTGGGCAGAGGCCCTGCTGGACGCCGCCGCCGACCCGGCAAAAAAGGCTCGGATGGAGCAGGCAGCCTATGAGACGGTCATCCATGAGAACACATGGGACGCCCTCGCCGACCGCTTTCTGAAGGGCTACGAAACAAGATAAAACGCCAAAAAAGGCTGCCGCACGTTTTGTGCAGCAGCCTTTCGTTATTTCTGATACAGTTTCAGAGTCTCGACCACGATCTTATCCCACGGGAAGCGGGTGCAGACGTACTCGGCGGCGAGCCACTTGAACATCCGCACCGCATTGGGATGCTCGAGGGCGTAGGTGAGCTTCTGGGCAAGGTCGTTCACATCGCCCTTGCGGAAGACGATGCCGTTGTCGTGGATGACATTGTAGCACTCCTCGATGTCGGAGGTGATGACGCAGTTGCCGTAGCTCATGGCCTCCAGCAGGCAGAGGGGCATTCCCTCAAGGTCGCTGGGCAGGACGAAGAGGTAGGCGTTGCTGTAAAGCTCTTCCCGCAGCGCACCGTCCACGAAGCCGGTGAAAATGATGCGGTCGTCCCCGCCGGCCTGCTCCTTCAGCTGGTCGATGTACCAGTGGGTGTCGGAGGAGCCGCCCGCGATGACCAGCTTCTTGTCGGTGTGGAGCTTCTTGAACGCATCCACCAGATAGTGACAGCCCTTTTCCGGCACCATCCGGCCCAGATAGAGGATGTAGGAGTCCTTCTCGAGGCCGTACTTCTCCCGGATGATGTCCGGGGCCGCAGGGGCCACAGGGTTGACGCCGTTGGGGATATAGCGGGTGGCGCGGTCGTAGGTGTCCTGAAAATACTTTTGTGTGCTGTGATTGAGGACGATGATCTCGTGGGCGAACCGGACGCCGGTCTTTTCGCCCGTGTGGATATACCACGAGCCGAAGGAGCCTTTCCATTTGTCCCGTGCCCAGTCCAGACCGTGGACGGTCAGGACGACCCGCTTGCCGGTGAGGCGGGGGAGCCAAGAGAACATGGCAGGCCCTTCGGCGTGGATGTGGACCACGTCATAGGGGCCGAACGCCGCCGCAAGACAGCCGAAGAAGCTGGACGTCACCGCCGCAAGGCCCTTGCGGTCGATGGTGGGCACCCGCTTGAGCCGGATGCCACGGTATTCGTCGAGGTGCTCGATGTCGTATTCTTTTCCGCTGACGTGATGGCCGGTGCGGTTGTAGCAGGTGACGCTGTGGCCGTGCATCACCATCCGCGCGGCAAGCTCCTCTACAACGACCTCGATCCCTCCTTCCCGTGAGGGCACCCGCTTGTGCCCTACCATAGCGATCCGCATAGTTGCATCAACTCTTTCTTGTTTCATGTATAATTCTAGGAATACAAAGTGGAAATATTTGACTACAAGTGACAAAAAATGACAATTTGTTTCAATGATATGTATATTTTACACAATTTTGATGCAAAGGTCAATACTCGTGGATAAGAATCTTAGCCAAGCCGTCAAAAAAATCCCCTCCGAATGGGAGGGGAAGGGTGTGTGGATCAATCGTCGTCGCTGTCGAGCTTGAGGACTGCGGTGAAAGCCTCGCTGGGCAGGGAGACAGAGCCGAGCTGGCGCATCTTCTTCTTGCCTTCCTTCTGCTTTTCCAGCAGCTTCTTTTTGCGGGAGATGTCGCCGCCGTAGCACTTGGCCAGCACGTCCTTGCGCATGGCCTTGACCGTCTCGCGGG
>OIAD01000805.1_pt1 | contig 12799 bp, 11 predicted proteins | sample 1580601 | NCBI WGS metagenome assembly OIAD01 (sample SAMEA3882554, study PRJEB24775) | human gut metagenome | biome: human-associated habitat; feature: intestine environment; material: feces | place: Netherlands | collected 2009/2010
AGATCAAGTCCATGCTGCATCTGGACGTGATGACCGTCACCGGCAAGACTCTGGGCGAGAATCTGGAGGAGCTGAAAAAGAACGGCTTCTATGAGCATTGTGATGAACTGCTCCGCAAAAAGTCGAAATTATTCGGAAGAACTATCGATAGAGAGGATATTATCCACTCCTTCGAGAACGCCAAAGGTACGGAGGGCAGTATCGCTATCCTGAAGGGCAACCTGGCACCGGAGGGGTGTGTGATCAAGCATACAGCATGCCCGAAAAATATGTTCAAGGCAGTGCTGACGGCAAAGCCCTATGACAGTGAAGAAGCATGCATCAGTGCAGTGCTGCACGGAGAAGTGAAGCCGGGAGATGCAATATTTATCCGCTATGAGGGCCCCAGAGGCAGCGGAATGCCCGAGATGTTCTATACCGGAGAGGCTATCTGTGCAGATCCGAAGCTGGCCTCCAGCGTGGCACTGATCACAGACGGAAGATTCTCCGGAGCCTCCAGAGGACCGGTCATCGGGCATGTATCGCCGGAGGCGGCAGCAGGAGGTCCCATTGCATTCGTGGAAGAAGGAGATCTGATCGAACTGGATGTGGAGAACAGAAAGATCGCCATCGTGGGAATCCGGGGCGAGAGGAAGACTCCGGAGGAAATAGACGCAGTCCTGGCAGAACGGAAAGCCGGCTGGAAGGGCTTTGAGAGTAAATATCAGCATGGACTGTTAAAACTGTACGCACAGCATGCCGTAAGCTCCATGAAGGGTGCTTACATGGAATAATATGATGCCAGGGTCAAAAGGTCTAAGCCCCTATGAACGGAACAATCCATAGGCATCAAAGTCGGGGGCTTTTGACCCCGACATCATAATTTTAATTCATATCAGAAAACCCAGGCACATCAGCTCAGCTGGTGTGCTTTTTTATATAAAGTTTTTGTAACTATTCAGAACCCCATTCGCAAAATCGCCTCTACGAGGTTTCTTTTTTGCTCATGTGGTTACTTCGACATATAAAACTGTTTATCTGCCTGAATGCAAGCATTCGCAGAACACAGTTCTGCATGGCTCTGAATAGTTACAAGTTTTTTATTGAAAAGTTTACAAAATTTTACGATAATGTTCAAAAATATACAATTTATCAAAAGTGATGTAGACAAACAATAAAAAAGTGGGTAATATGTATATATAATAAGCTCGACAGGCAAAAAGTATGTACAATATGCTACATAATTAAAGCAAGAAATATAAAATAGAGAGGAATGTTGTCGATGAAACAGTTCAGCTATGTTATTAAGGATGAAATCGGTCTGCATGCACGTCCTGCGGGACTGCTCGCCAAGGAGGCAAAAAAGTATCAGAGTACAGTGACACTTTCCTGTAAGGGGAAATCAGCTGCAGCAAGCAAGCTGATGGCGATCATGGGAATGGGCGTGAAGCACGGAGACAACGTGGAAGTTACGGTAGAAGGAGCGGATGAAGATACCGCCGCAGCAGAGCTTCAGAAGTTTTTCCGTGAGAACCTCTAGGAGAAGACCTGCACGACAGAGTTTGGAAGGTAGAAAATGGAAAAATATATTGGAAAATCCGTATATAAGGGAACAGCGATCGGACCTGTCAGTGTTCTGAAGAAAAAGGACAGTCTCGTTAAGAGAATCCATATCGACAACACAGCGGAAGAACTGAAACGGCTGGATGCGGCTAAGGAACGTACGATGACGCAGCTGGGGCAGTTATACGAGAAGGCGCTGCAGGAGGTCGGAGAAGTCAATGCAGCTATTTTCGAGGTGCATCAGATGATGCTCGAGGATGACGATTATCAGGATGCCATTCACAACATGATTCAGAACGAAGAAGTGAATGCAGAGTATGCGGTGGCAGTGACCGGTGATAATTTTGCAGAGATGTTCGCCAACATGGATGATGAATATATGCAGGCCCGCTCTGCGGATGTCAGGGATATCTCCAACCGGCTCGTCCGTAATCTGTCCGGCGAGGAGCAGATTGACTGGAGTACCATGGAGCCGTCGATCATTGTGGCAGATGATCTGACACCCAGTGAGACGGTACAGATGGATAAGAGTAAGATCCTGGCCTTTGTCACAGTACATGGCTCAACGAATTCCCATACTGCGATCCTGGCACGTATGATGAATATTCCGGCACTGATAGGGGTACCATTGGAACTGGAGAAAATCCATAACGGAACCCGTGCTATTGTGGACGGCAGGGAAGCGGTATTTTACCTGGATCCGGAGGAAGAGCAGCTCCGACAGGCAGAAGCGGCACAGCAGACGGAACAGAGACTAAGAAGTCTGCTGGCAGATTACAAGGGACGGGAATCCGTGACAAAGAGCGGACGCAAGGTCAATGTATATGCCAATATCGGCAGCGTATCGGATGTGGCATATGTACTGGAGAATGATGCGGAGGGTATCGGCCTGTTCCGCAGTGAATTCTTATATCTCGGAAGGGATTCTCTTCCGGATGAGACAGAACAGTTCAATGCTTACCGTCAGGTGCTGCAGATGATGGCAGGGAAAAAGGTCATCATCCGTACCCTTGATATCGGTGCGGACAAAAATGTAGATTACCTCGGACTGGGCAAGGAAGATAATCCTGCCATGGGATACCGCGCGATCCGGATCTGTCTGGAGCAGCCGGAGATCTTTAAGACGCAGCTGAGAGCACTTCTCAGGGCGGCAAAATACGGAACATTGGCTATTATGTATCCGATGATCATTTCCGTGGAGGAAGTGTTGGATATTCAGAAAATCGTGGCTGAGGTGGCTAAGGAGCTGGAGGAAGAAAAGATTCCTTACGCAATTCCGGAACAGGGAATTATGATTGAGACTCCGGCAGCAGTAATTATGAGCCGTCAGCTTGCTAAGAAGGTGGATTTCTTCAGTATTGGAACTAATGACCTGACACAGTACACGCTTGCGATTGACCGTCAGAACACAAAGCTTGATGATTTCTACGATGCTCATCATCCAGCCATTCTTGCCATGATAAGAATGGTTGTTGAGAATGCACATGCAGAGGGCATCTGGGCTGGTATATGTGGTGAACTCGGTGCAGACACAACACTTACAGAAGAGTTTCTTAAGATGGGTGTCGATGAGCTTTCAGTTTCAGCAGGCAAGGTGCTGGCTGTAAGAAAGGTGATTCGTGAGACGAGGATTTCTTAGGAAAACTGCTGTAAGGGTACGTCGTATGGTATGAGGCAGGATGTATGTAGAATCTGCGTCGGGAGAGCTTTTTCGAGCGGGCATTGTTGAGAGTTCTTTGGTTAGTGAGCGTTCTGGGCGTGCTTTTGCAATTTTCCTATAAGAAACATTTTTATTATGTATTGATAGGTTAATTCACCAACAAAATTGAAACATATGGAATAAAAAGCCTATAAGAGCAGTCAACTTGAGACATCTTATAGGCTTTTTAATTAAAAAACAAGACTAAGATAACAGACATATATAAAATAAACCTATAAGTGTTGTAAAAATGCGACTATTAATAGGTATCATAATAAGGAGAATTAGCTAATGGTAAAGAAAATAGTGAAAGACCCATTCTTTCTGGCACAGAAATCAGTGGATGCAACAGAGTCGGATAAACATGTGGTTACAGATTTACTTGATACATTAATAGCCAATCTTGACCAGAATTTTAAGAAACAGCATAGAAAATACTCAGGTTGGACAGCGCAGATAATCCAGCATGAGATTGACCATTGTAATGGGGTTGTAATATAAGATAATTGTTATATAGGAAGGCAAATTGTACCCATCGTGTCCTTGACACGAGGTACAATTCTTAAAAATATCCAACAGAGCTAATTTGAATATAGATCAGGCACTTTTCTTTAAAGAATAGTGCTGCTCTATATCTGTATTAATTGATGAAGTTCAGTATGCACCGGAATTGTTTGCCTATATTAAGATGAGCGTAGATAAAAACCACGAACCAGGAAGCTTCTGGTTGATTGGTTCACAGATATTTAAATTAATGCGGGGAGTACAGGAATCCTTAGCGGGAAGAGTGGCAGTGCTTTCTATGACATCCCTTTCTCAGGCAGAAATAGCAGGTGGTGAGATGGAGCGTTTACGCTTGACAAAGCATCAACACCGCGCTCTAAAGGAGCAGTTGTCTGTATGAAGCCTTCACTTGGTGCAATTGATAAGGATAACTATATCGTACCAATTTGGATGATATAGGGTGAGTAAAAATTGCTATATTCACAATCCCATCGTAATATGCTATCATAATGAAAATTTACAAAGTGAGGTTTATTATGTGGGAGAAATTTAAGGCATTTCTGAAACGCAAGGATATTGAAGTTTCAGTTAAAAGGTATGGAATTGATGCACTGGGTGCGATGGCGCAGGGATTGTTCTGCTCACTTCTTATAGGAACAATTCTTAATACATTGGGAACACAGCTGCATATTGGTTTTCTTACTAATACTGTGGCAACAGTGAGCGGTGTCAATTATACAGTTGGAGGGCTTGCGTCAGCAATGAGCGGACCGGCAATGGCAGTGGCAATCGGTTATGCACTGAAATGCCCTCCACTTGTACTGTTTTCACTTATAACTGTTGGATTTGCATCTAATGCGCTTGGCGGTGCAGGTGGTCCGCTTGCAGTATATTTTGTTGCCATTATTGCAGCAGAAGCAGGTAAGATGATTTCTAAAGAAACTAAGATAGATATTCTTGTTACACCGCTTGTTACTATAGGTGTTGGAACAGGAGTAGCGGCTCTTATTGCACCGGCTTTGGGAAAAGCAGCAATGAAGATTGGCGAACTTATTATGCTTGCAACTAATCTTCAGCCTTTCCTTATGGGAATTGCAGTATCAGTTCTTGTTGGAATTGCACTTACACTTCCTATATCGTCAGCCGCGATATGTGCTGCATTTGGACTTACTGGGCTTGCAGGCGGAGCAGCAGTTGCAGGCTGCTGTGCGCAGATGGTTGGATTTGCGATTATGTCATTTAAGGAGAACCGATGGGGAGGACTTGTTTCTCAGGGAATTGGTACATCTATGCTTCAGATGGGAAATATAATTAAGAATCCGAGAATATGGATAGCACCAATAGTTACGTCTGCAATTACAGGTCCTATGGCAACATGCCTGTTCAAGTTGCAGATGAATGGCACTCCGGTATCATCTGGTATGGGAACTTGCGGATTTGTTGGACAGATTGGTGTATATTCCGGTTGGGTAGCTGATATTGCTAATGGAACAAAGACTGCAATTACAGGATTTGACTGGGTTGGATTGATACTTATATCATTCATTCTTCCGGCAGTGATATGTCCGCTTATTAATATGCTTCTTAAAAGGATTGGCTGGGTTAAAGATGGAGATATGAAGCTTTCTTGATTGGGGGAACTTAATTGGAGAAACTAGATTGGATAAAAAGACAGGTTTATGTTAAAAATAGTGGCAGGACTTCAGGTATTCCTAAAGACTGCCACTTTTTATATGCATATTAATTAAAATGTTCTTTCAATTCACCAGAAAGCTTTAAGACATGCTCGATGCCATCGTCAACATTCGAAACGGCTTCTTCCTGCTGGCGGATGCTCTCTGAAATATTAGATATCATTGCAGCATTCTCTTCAGAGGTAGCAACAAGCGTCTGGATGTCTGAGTTAACACTGTCAAAAGCTGTTCTGACAGATTCGATAACTTTATACTGTTCCCTTACAAGATCGTGTGCAACTTCTGTTGAATTATTGATTCCGGTGAGGACATTGACGAGAGTGTCCATCTTGGAAACAACATCATTAGCTGATTCAGCACCTGCATTCACGCGGTTAGAAACTTCATCTGTCATACCTGAAAGACCGTTAATGATTTTGTGGATATTGTCTGCAGCTTCTGAACTCTGTTCAGATAGATGACGGATTTCATCTGCAACTACAGCAAATCCTTTACCATGTTCACCGGCTCTTGCGGCTTCAATTGAGGCATTAAGAGAAAGAAGATTAGTCTGGGCTGCAATTGCATTGATTTCTTCAAGAATAGAAGTAATCTTAGACATCTCGTTCATAAGCTCAGACATAGCTCCTCTGGCAGAGCCAACAGTTTCTGCCATCTCCGAAAGAGTGTTTTTAACAACATTTACTTCGTTATTACCGGCTCTGACTGATGTATCAACTTTTCTCAGTTACAGATATAGTTGCATTGGTTGTATCGTCAATAACGGTATTCATCTGAGAAGCAGCTTCATTTACCTTAGTTGCCTGTTCAGATAAGTTATCAAGTCCGTTCTTACAATTTTCGATAGCTGAATTAAGATTAATGGCTATGTCATTGGCTGCATGTGAGTTGCTGTTAATAGTAGATAGTGTTTCTTCACTCTGAGAAAGAAGCTCTCGTCCTCTGTCAACAGCTTTGTATAAAATAATAGCAACAAGGTCAAAAAGGAATACCTTTGTAAAGGCATCTACTCTGTCGTAATTAGCCCCATCAATAACGAATGGGAAAAATATGGTACATATAAGTGCAATATTAGCAACAGGAACAGAGTAATATATAATGTACTTCTTATCAAATATAATGCCATCATTGATAGAAATACAAAGTTGGCAAGAAATGCAACTGAGTTGCCGCCTAAAACAAAAGCATATACAAATGTAGCAATTGAAGGCGTAAGATTAATGAGCAAAGCTTTAATAAAATGATTCTGAATTAAGAACTTACCAATACCAGCAGCAATAAGACTGGCAAGCATTATGCCAATTCCGATAAATGCACGGATATTAATCCCTTCTGAAAAAAATGTCATAACTGATAATGCAATTGTTCCAACTAAAACAATAAGATAGTTGTGTGAATGTAATTTTTCCATTAGTTCCTCCCTAAAAATAATATTAAATTGTTCGAAAATTAATATAGAAATAATAGCATTTTTAAATACAAAAATCAATGATTAACAGGTTGACATTATGTAAAATTTGAAATATACTTCTTACTAAAGCGTTGACGAGAAGAGTACTATGTTACGGTTCTACAGAGAGAAGCATATATGGTGGAAGTGCTTTAGAATACGGATATGGGAAAACCACCTCCGAGCGGCCCCAATACGGCACGGTGATTCCGTTATAATCATAATGAGATGTTCTCCTGATTGAGAGAATAATAAGGGTGGAACCGCGGATATGTATATTCGCCCCTTATACAGATGGAAAGCCACTGTATAGGGGGCTTTTTGTATGTGTATATTGCTACGTCAAAGTGATAAAAAATTATAAGGAGATTTTTAAAATGGTAGATTTTAAAGCAGACGAGAGACTGAATACTTTAAACCATTCCTGCGCACATGTGATGGCACAGGCAGTAAAACACTTATACCCACAGGCAAAGTTCTGGGTAGGACCAGTTGTAAAAGAAGGTTTCTATTATGATATTGACCTTGGCGATGATATCATCAACGACGAAGCAATTGCAGCAATCGAGAAAGAGATGAAGAAAGTCTGCAAAGAAGGCAAGAAGATTTACAGACGTGAGATTTCCAAAGCAGAAGCAATGGAAATGTTCAAAGATGATCCATACAAACTGGACTTAATTGAAGGTCTGGAAGATGGAAACATTTCTGTTTACGATCAGGGAGATTTCACGGATCTCTGCCGTGGACCTCACGTAGACAACACCAAGCTGTGCAAGAACTTCAAACTGGTAAAACACTCCGGAGTATATTGGAAGGGCGATGCCAACAACCACGTAATGCAGCGTATCTATGGTGTCTGCTTCCCTACCGCAGAGGAACTGGAAGCACATCTGAAAGAGCTGGAAGAGGCCAAAGAGCGTGACCACAGAAAGATCGGCAAGGAAATGGAACTGTTCATGACTGATGATCTGGTAGGCCGCGGACTTCCCATGTTCCTTCCCAAGGGTTACACCGTATGGCAGGAACTGGAGAATTATATCAAGGATAAAGAGAGAAGACTGGGCTATCTGCATGTTATGACCCCCTGTGTCGGTACTGTGAATCTGTACAAGACTTCCGGTCACTGGGATCACTACAAGGAGAACATGTTCCCTCCCATGGAAGTGGAAGGAGAGTCCTTCGTACTGCGTCCCATGAACTGCCCTCACCACATGATGATCTACGCTAACACACAGCACTCCTACAAGGATCTGCCTATCCGTATCGGTGAGATCGCCCATGACTTCCGTTTTGAAGCCAGCGGAACATTAAAGGGTATCGAAAGAGGAAGACATTTCTGTCAGAACGATGCGCATCTGTTTGTTACACCGGAACAGATTAAGGATGAATTTACAAAGGTTGTAGATTTGATTTTCAGCACATACAAGGATTTCGGTATCACAGATTATCGTTGCGTGCTGTCTCTGCGTGACCCGGAGAACAAGGTAAAATACCACGATGATGATGAGATGTGGAACACAGCCGAGGATGCACTTCGTAAGGTATTGAATGACCTTGGCATCGAGTATACAGAGGAAATCGGCGAGGCAGCATTCTACGGACCAAAGCTTGATGTAAATGTAAAGCCGGCTGTCGGAAATGAATATACACTTTCTACCTGTCAGCTTGACTTCTGTCTGCCTGCGAAGTTCCAGCTTACTTATATTGACAAAGATGGTGAGAAGAAGACACCGGTTGTATTGCACAGAGCAATCCTTGGTTCGCTGGATCGTTTCATGGCATACATTCTGGAGGAGACAAAGGGTAACCTTCCAACATGGTTAGCACCGGTTCAGGTAAAGGTTATGCCGGTTAAGACAGACAACGAAGAACTGATGGCATACGCACACAAGGTTGTGGATGCGCTGGATGCGAAGAATGTCCGTGTAGAATTAGACGACAGAGCAGAGAAGCTTGGCTACCGTATGCGTGAAGGTCAGGTGGAGAAGGTTCCATATCTTCTGGTTCTTGGCTTCAACGAGGTTGAAAATAACACCGTATCTTACAGATTGCATGGTCAGGCAGATACAACTGTTGTTGGTCTGGATGAATTTGTTGCGAAGATTGAGGAAGAGATCAAGACAAAGGCGAAAAACAGATAATCAATGAGGAAACATCGAGTGCTTAGAGTGATTGGTTGCGTCGTTGGCGCAATCGTGATCATTCTGCTATATGAAATGATTGGAATATTTGCTGCATACAAGAAGCAGCCGGATCTCTCGGAAGAGACGAAGCAGAGCCTGCATCCCGAAGATATCTATACAGATGCAACAGTTGAAGAACGCGCATGTATCATTGAAGAAAATGGGGATGCGTTATTGCAGCGTGTCCGCCTGATCGAACAGGCGAAGGAAGAAATCATCTTATCTACGTTCGCATTTCACGATGATGAAAGCGGACAGATTATGATGGGTGCTTTGCTTCGGGCAGCGGAGCGGAATGTGCACATCCGTATCTTAGTAGATGGATTCGAGAGCTGGACGGCGATGGAAGGAAATGCATATTTCTATGCGATGTCGTCCCATCCAAATATCGAGATCAAGGTGTATAACCGCGCGAACCCGTTAAAACCCTGGGAGATGATGGGGCGGATGCATGACAAATATCTGATCGCAGATGGGAAAACATACATCCTTGGCGGACGAAATACATACAATTATTTCCTTGGTGAGTTCCCGGGACATAAGAATTACGACCGTGATGTGCTGGTCGTCTGTGAGAATCCGCAGGCAGATAGTTCCGTGAACCAGTTGCTTGCTTATTTTGAGACGATCTGGAGCCAGAAGGATTGTAAATATTTCCATGACAAAGAGAAGCTTGCCGACCGGAAATCTGTCAAGCAGGCAAAGGAAGATGTGCAGACGGCATTTGCCACCTATTACGAAGCACAGAAAGATACAATCACAGACACGGACTTTGAGAAAAATACGGTTGCAACTGACAAGATCATGTTGATCTCGAATCCAATCCATACCGGGGCGAAGGAGCCGACAGCATGGTATGAGATGGGTGTCCTGATGAAGCAGGCGAAGAAGCGTGTAAAGATCCACACACCGTACATCATCTGCAATGATATGATGTATGACACCTGGTCAGATGTAGCTGCAAATGTACCGGAATTTACGGTTATGACAAACTCTGTCGCGAATAACGGCAACCCGTTTGGTTCCGCAGATTACCAGAAAAACCGGGACAGGATCAGTAGTACCGGTGTTACAATCTGGGAGTATGAAGGAGGATATTCGTATCATGGAAAGAGCATTTTGATCGACGATGATATATCCATCATCGGTTCGTTCAATATGGATATGCGCAGTGTCTATCTGGACACAGAACTGATGCTCGTAATTCGAAGCAAGGAGATCAACGCCCAGTTGGAATCAGCCATGATGAAATATGAACAGGGCGCACGACAGGTGCTTGCTGACGGACAGTATGCGAATCCATATCATGTGGAGCCAATTGCACTCACACCGAAACGCCGCCGTAGAGTATTTGTTGTACGGTATCTGCTTGGATGGTTGCGGTTTTTGTTTTAGAGATTTTTATTCTGTAGGAGGTAATGGATTATGATAATGGAAAATGATGAATTTGTAATTCCAGAACAATATCGGAAAATGTCCGTTACTGAATTAGATGCAGAAGCAAATAAAATGTTGAAAGAGATACAACAAGGGAAACGAATAATTTGAGATAAGAAAAAAGCTGCACAGGGAAAGAATGAAATAGTTTTCTATGTTGAGTAGCAAAAACTCTCTGAGGTTTTGAACAACTTCAGGGAGTTTTTTTGTGTCTTATAGAGATTGTAAAGTGAGGAAGGAAAACAAATATAGATAAAGTTATACTATTTGGTGCAGGTGCGGAACAAGGATATAACCTTGCATTGGGAAGTAAAAACTCACCTATAAAATCGACACATTCCCCTATAAAAATCCCCTATTATCCGATATAATAATATGTAAAAATAATAATAGTTAATTGTGCGATACAGGAAACATGTTTACACGTGTGAAGTCACCGGGCGGTGTCCGGTGACTTTCCTGTAAATGAGCAAAAACGCGAAGGAGAATAATCTATGATTCGAATGGAGATTGCGCTGATATTGATTCTGGCGTTTGTGGCAGGAATCTATTTCTCGGCGAGGCGGAGACAGACCGCGTTACATAAGACATTTTCGGCACTTTTGATCGTGGTGATCGTGCATCTGATGTTCGATGCGGCGACGATCTATACGGTAAACCATCTTGCTCAGGTACCGCTTGTGCTGAACGATGTTTTACACCGGCTGTTTGTCGGTACGATGGCGTTAGTTCTGTTCTTTTTCTATCAGTATATTGCGATACTGGTGGAGGAAGAGACCGGGAAGAAGCGGACACTCGATCTGCCGGCACGGATATTTCTGGTGATTTCGGAAGTCGGGGCGATGACGCTTCCGATTACTTACATCGAGACACCGGATGGAAATTATTCGGCGGGACTTTATGCATATGTAAGCTATGTCAGTGTGGCGGTGTATCTCATACTTTGCTCATGGCTGCTGCTTGCAAACTGGAAGCGGATGGACAATAAGAAGAAATTCGCCATCGGAATGGCACTTATATTTGAGTTTACAATCTGCTTCCTACAGGGATTGCACCATACATGGCTGATCAGTGGAATGGGAATCACGCTTATGACGCTCGCATTCTATCTGACCTTGGAGAATCCGGATGCGCTGCGTGCGGAGCTTACGGAACAGAAGATGTCGATGCTCTATCTGAAAAGTCAGGTCAATCCGCATTTCTTATATAATACACTTGATACGATCCGGATTCAGGCAGAGCTGGACGGGGATAAGAAGGTTGCGAAGCTTCTGATGCGGCTCGTGGATTTCTTCCGGCTGAGTGTCAAGGTCGACCGTTCCATGGTCACGCTTGATGATGAGCTCGAACTTGTGGAAGCATATATGGAGCTGATGTGCTACCGGTATCCGGAGCTCTTCTGCGATTATGATATCGATCCGGACTTAGGGGCAGTGCAGGTACCGAACTTTATCTTACAGCCGCTGGTGGAAAACAGTCTGCTGCATGGGATGAAGAACCGCGGATACCGGGGGGAAATCGAGATATCCGTAAAACGCGCAGGCGCAGATATGGAGATCTGCATCAAAGACAGTGGCAGCGGATTTGAAGAGGGGATGAAAGCGCAGATTGACAAGATGTTACTGCACTACAACAAGCAGGAGGCAAAGCTGGATGGAAACAGTATCGGGATCCTGAACGTGCAGAAGCGGATCAAATATCTGTGCGGCAGAAAATATGGACTATCCTATGAGGAAAACAGCGCGGGAGGTGTGACAGCGCGGTTGCTATTGCCGGTTTGGAAGGAGGAAGCATCATGAGGAAATTACGCGTCGTATTAGTCGACGACGAGATTATGATACGTGAGGGATTCAAGAAATTATTTGACTGGGGCGCACATGACTGTGAAGTCGTGGGTGAGGCGGCGGATGGTGTCGAGGCGCTTGGGGTAATCGACAGTCTGGTGCCGGATATCGTGATCATGGATATCAATATCCCGATTATGAACGGCCTGAAGGTCATCCAGACCAGCCGCCTGAAATACCCGGATATGGCATTCATCGTTGTATCGGGATACGATGATTTTTCTTATTGCAGGGAAGCATTGCGGCTGCAGATCACGGACTACATCCTGAAACCGGTTGACTATGAGGAGTTCGGGAACACAATCGATCATTTGAAGATATCGATATTCGAGAAACAGACGAAGGATGTGACACCCGGCAGTGAAGCGTCAACGATTGTTGGAATTGTACGGTATATGCAGGAGCATCTGGCAGAAGAGATCAGCCTGAATGTACTCGCGGAAACA
>OIAD01000819.1_pt1 | contig 12576 bp, 9 predicted proteins | sample 1580601 | NCBI WGS metagenome assembly OIAD01 (sample SAMEA3882554, study PRJEB24775) | human gut metagenome | biome: human-associated habitat; feature: intestine environment; material: feces | place: Netherlands | collected 2009/2010
CCGGTGTCATGTTTGCCCAATGTTCATCCGGATATGGATGAGCCGAACAAAAGTCAATATACGGGGACTGCTGGATATAGACGAATGGATTTCCTTCATCTCCGCCAAATCCATACTGGATGCCGTGTCCTTCCAGCCCTGCATAAACCATGTGGTTCGGGTCAACTTCCTTGATATACGCACCCATTTCATCGACCCAAGCCCGCAGTGTCAAACCTGTGCTATCCTCGCCTGCATCCTGATACCGTGGCTCATTCATCAAATCCCACGCAAAGACGGTCGGGTCATCTTTATACTGCACGCCTGTAAAATAGTTGGTGCGTTCTGCAAAATGCTTTGCATAATCCTTGTACCACTGCTTGCAAGTTTCATTGGTAAAGTATGCCGCACGGCTCTCATGGCTGCCGCCGCTGCCAGCACTTGCCCAACTCAGTTTCTTGTCAATTCCGCCATAAGCTTCCCAGTAGTTTTCCAGCGTGATAATCACACGGATGCCGTGCTGCTGAGCAGAATACATGATATAATCGAACAGCATAAATTCTGCTTCGTTGTATTCGCCTGGTGCGAGTTCAAAGCCATGCCATGTTTCATTGGAAAAGCCCCATGTTCGCAAAACCCGAACGCCGTTATCTGCCATCTGCTGCATTCTGGTATCAATGGCTTCCTTGTTCATAAACTTTGTTTCGATTGCCTCGGTCGAATCGTTGCTCGAACCATCACCCAGTGTAAACATATCATAGGAATTACAGCCGGCAAAATAGAACGGTTCTCCATCACACATGAAATGTGTTCCATCGACATAGACAAAGCCCTCTGGAACGGTGGATGCTGTTGCTGCATCGGCTGTCAGCGGCTGTGCCAGAACAGAACCCATTCCGCATACACCCAATACGACACTGGTGCAAAGTGCTGCAAATTTCTGCAAACCCTTCATATCAAAAATACCTCCCCGTTTTCACGCTTATGCTGGCAGATCTGGAATCATCATCAAAACGAACTGCATCAAAGTGGTGCTGTCGCTATCACCCAGAGAACCATCTGTGTTGACATCCGCATTCTTCACTGCCTGTTCAGATAGTGTAATTTGTCCTGCAAGATACTTGTTCATCATAATTACATCCATCAAATCGACCTTGCCATCCAAGTTGACATCGCCATAATTGATGTCTGTATCTGCATCCGTTGTCGTGGTGGTTGTTTCGGAAACCGTTGTCGTGGTGGTTGTTTCGGAAACCGTTGTGGTTTCAGAAGCAGTTGTAGCTTCTGTTTCCGTGCTTGTGGTTTCTGTGGTTGTTGTGGTGGTTGTCGTTTCGGTTGGTTCAGTCGTGGTTTCTGTGGTTGTAATCGTGCTTCCGGTAACGGTAATGGTCAGTACCAAATCCGGACAAGTTGCAAAGCCCACATGATAGGTGTGAACGCCCTCGGACAAGGTTTCCAGATAGGATTGATTGAACCGGAACTGGCTGCCGTTGATGGCAAAATCTACGCCCTGCTGCAATGCTTCGCCCTCTTCTGAAATGCCAGTCACTGCATGCCCATTGGTAATGATGGTGAAAATCACATCTGCCGGAGCTTGCTTCGAGAAGGTTGCACTGCTTTCTACAACTTCTGCATCCGGAACAGTTGCACCATCCTGATACAAACCGATGTCATCAAAATACCAAACGCCAGTACCCGGATTGCCATTCTGTCCGGTATAAATGGAATATTCAGAAACACCATTCAATGTCGGTGTTTCAGCGGCAGTACCCCACTGCTGCAAACGGAAATCGGAGAACGGAATCTTGACTTCCTGCCAGCCTGTTTCCGCAGTCACATGCTGAATGCTCTCCCAGTAAGCACCTGCTCCATCAATGAACTGAATAGTGGTATCCCGATTGCTGCCATCGGATAGAATCCAGAAGTGAATGCCGTCAAAGCCTGTCCAATCTGCACCATTCAGTTTCTTGGTCGTTCCGCAGTAACCTGCTCCGCCGTCTGCAACGGAATATTCGTACTTCATTGCATAGCTGCCATTCTTGGCATGTTCGGCATCCAAAGAAACCGTCAGAGAATCCCCACCGCTGTTCCGGTGGTAAGCAGCTGCCAATTCTGCATCATCTGCATAGGATTCAAAATTGTCAATCACACTTTTTGCCTGCGTTTCTGCGTTAGAGTCAATCACGCTCACTAAAACAGTTGGCTGATTGCCATCGGTGGTCAAAATGGTAATCTTATAGTTGCCCAGTTCCAGACCCTCCAGAACCTTTGCAGAAATCGTAATCACATTGTCTTCCACCGTATAATCTGTGCCCTCTGTCAACATCTTGTCGCCAAACTGTACACCAGAAACGCTGCCCAGTTCCATCGTTGTCCGCAGCTGGATGTCTGCCGGCTTTACAATATCAAAATTTGCTTTCTTCGGGGAAACGCTGTTCTGTGTATTCTTGGCATCCATCCGCTGTGCGTGTGCCATGATGGCATCGCAAGCATCCTGTGTCGGGTTGCCCTTTGCATCGCCCTTATAATAAACAGTATAGCCGTCATAATCCTGATACAGTGTTCCATCTCCGGTCAGAGATGCCAGCATCCAGTAATTTGTTCCGGCATATTCAACGCCCTCATAGGTGTTCCCCTCGAAGATGTCAAACCATTCATTGTAAACGTCTGCTCGTTCACTCTTGTCTTTCCATCCAAATTCTTCTACGATAACAGGTTTATTCATTGCTGCTGCATCTTCGCCGTGCTTCTTGAACCAGAAGTTTCCCTGTTCCTTGGTCAAGCCCCATTGATCGCAGTAAACATGAATCGTTCCGTAGTCGATATTCGGCAAATTTGTCAGGCTCAGCCAGTCCATACCGGAACTGCCATGATAAACATACTTGTGGTCGCCCTCCGGAAAATCATTGTAACCGTAGTTGTAAAATCCTTCATCGCCGACTGCCAACATATGATTGGAGTCAATGGACTTTACATAGTCACTCATTTCAGATGCCCAATTTTCTACAACATGATTTTCACATCCGGCATCCGATTCACAACGTGGTTCGTTTGCCAGTTCCCAGGAGAAGATGGTCGGGTCATCTTTATATTTGACTCCGGTATACACATTTTCATGATTCAGCAATGTTTTAATGTAATCCTTATACCAACCCTTGATGGTTTCGTTGGTATAGAAATCATCGTGTCCTGTGACGTTTTCACCGGCAAGCTGTGCCCACTTTACATACTGACTCATACCGCCGAATGCTTCCCAGTTGTTGGTGAACGTAATCAGCAGCCGGACACCTTCCTGCTCTGCCTTATAGATGGCGTAGTCCAACTTCTGTAAACCGTCTTTTCCCTCATTGACCACTGGTCTTCCAAGGTCAGCATCAAAGTACTGGTAGTAAACGCCTTCCTTTTCCCCAGAACCGTCTACGCTGTCCGTGAAAACGGTGTATCCATCTTTGTTCACCTTGTCGGTCTTGACACCGGCATCCAGATTGCCCCAGGTACGAATGACTTTCAAGCCCATTGCTGCGGCATCTTCCATAACCTGATCGACTTCATATTGTGGCTTGAAGTTCAGGTAATAGTTGTTCGTTCCGGCATAATAGAAGGTAGAACCATCTAACAAAAACTGTGTGCCGTCGGTCTGTACAAAGCCTGTTCGGTCGGCAGCCTGTACCTTGCTGGGCTGGAAGCCAGCTGCTGCAAATCCGCTGAGTACCAGCGATAACCCTGTTGCGAGTGCGATCCATTTTTTCATGAGAAACCATTCCTTTCTGTACTGGTGTTTCGTGTTTACTTAATCTGTGATTTTATTTTAGCTTATTTTTCCGTAAATGTCAACTATTTTTTAGCTAAAATCATGCTTTTCTCTTTTCTGAACAAATTTCACATGGCTGTTTTGCACATATTCAACAATTATCAGCCACATTTTTTGTGATTCGTTGCAAATGTCGATTCTTTTTTAGCTAATTTTTTTGATTTTCACAACTAATTTCCTCGCTATTCGCCTGTGGAATTGTAAAATTTCTAAAATTGCAGGCGGCTGCCCTTGACAAATCGGACAGGTTTGATATAATTTAGTTAAAATTAAATTTAAAAAGATGCGGATGCAGGGGTAATTTCTCCGCTTGCATTCCAAAAGGATGTGACTTACTTGGCAAAAGCCGTTCGAATGTCCGATATCGCAGAACAACTACAAATCAGTACTGTAACCGTTTCCAAAGCACTGGCGGGAAAAGATGGCGTCAGCGAAGAATTGCGGAAAAAAATACAGAAACTTGCGGTAGAAATGGGCTATCAGTTTCAAAAAAATAAGCAGGAACAAACGCCCTGCTATACCATCGGTATCATTACCTCCTACCGCTATATTGAAAAAGGACAGTCTTTTTACTGGGCAATGTATGAGCGTGTGCTGTTTCATCTTTCACAGGGCAATCACATCGGCATTTTGGAAGTCATTTCAGAATCCGCTGAACAAACCTGTACAATGCCCCGTTTGATTGCAGAAAATCGGATTCAAGGCTGCATCGTCATAGGAAAATTTTCACTCTCCTATTATAAGATGCTGGAACAAGCTTCTGTTCCATGCTTAGTTTTAGATGCGTTTCAAGCAGAATTGCAGCAGGATTCCGTCATTTCAGACGGCTATTATGGCATGTATCTCATGACCAAACATCTCCTGCAAGCTGGCCACAGAGAAATTGCCTTTGTCGGCTCTATCGAAGAAACCAGCAGCATTTTAGACCGCTACTATGGCTACTGCCGTGCCATGCGGGAAGCTGGCATTCTCGTGACAGAAAAACAAGTGCTGCCTGACCGAGATGCTGAGGGAAAAATTGCAATCTCTCTCGAAAAACTCTCTAAAATGCCAACTGCATTTGCCTGCAACTGCGATTCGACTGCTTATATCTTGATCAGTCTCCTGCAAAAGGCTGGCTTTTCCATTCCAAATGATATTTCTGTTGTTGGATTTGATGATTTTATTTTTGCGGAATTGTCAAATCCGCCAATCACTACATATGCAGTTGATATAAATTTAATGTCAAAAAAAGGCGTGCGGCAGCTATTAGCTCGCATTAAAAACCCTGCAATACCCATCCGGCATATTGTTGTCAGCGGAACAATGATTCATCGAAAGAGCGTCCGGAATCTGCCACTCGCAGAGCCTGCATCACTTACATCAAAAGAAGGGAATCCAGCATGATTTTATTATCTGCACAAAATCTTTCAAAAACTTATCTGGAACGAACCGTCTTGAATGACGTTTCGTTTTTTCTCAACGAAGGCGACCGAGTCGGCATTGTCGGCATCAACGGGACGGGAAAATCTACCTTGCTGCGGATTCTTGCCGGTGTGGAAGAACCGGACAGCGGAACGGTCATCCGCACCAAAGGCATCCGGATTTCTTACCTACCGCAAATTCCAGACTTTGCAGAACATGGCAGCATCTTAGAACAAGTCATGGCACATTTGCCAGCAGACTTGAAATCGGCAAAAGAATTTGAAGCCAAATCCATTTTACAGCAACTTGGCATCTCCAACGTGGACAGCGACATCAGTACACTTTCCGGCGGAGAACGGCGAAGAGCTGGCATTGCGGCGGCATGGATTCAGCCCAGCGATGTCTTGCTTTTAGACGAACCAACCAACCACATCGACTATGAAACGGTACAATTCTTGGAAGACCAGCTGAAAAAATATCGGGGTGCGATTGTCATGGTGACACATGACCGTTATTTTTTGAATCGCATCACAAATCAAATTGTGGAAGTTGACCGTGGAAAGTTATTTGTTTCCCGTGGAAATTATTCCGAATACTTAGAGCAGAAAGCTCAACGAGAAGCCGATGCGGAAGCACGAGAACGAAAAAACCGCACGCTCTATCGGCAGGAGCTGGAATGGATGCGGCGAGGCGTTCGGGCAAGAGGGACAAAGTCCAAAGACCGCATGGAGCGGTTCTATGCCTTGGAAAATCGGGAAAAACCCGTGGAAACAGAATCCTTACAGCTGCAATCGGTTTCTTCCCGACTGGGAAAGAAGACCATCGAACTGGAACACCTCACAAAATCCATACAAGGGAATGTACTCTTGCAGGACTTTTCCTATCAGCTGCCCCGTGCGGCTCGAATCGGTATCATTGGGCGAAATGGTGCTGGAAAATCCACGCTGCTGAAACTGCTTGCCGGCATTCTGCAACCGGATAGCGGTACAATTACATGGGGCGACACCGTACAAATCGGCTATTTCGCACAGGAATGCGAAACGATGAATCCCACGCAAAAAGTCATTGACTACATTCGGGAAACTGCTGAACGCATTCAGACACCAGAGGGAACGGTTACGGCTGCAACCATGTTGGAACGGTTTTTGTTTACGCCGGAATTGCAGTGGAATCGCATTGAAAAATTATCCGGCGGAGAACGGAAACGGCTCTATCTGCTGAAAATTTTAATGACTGCCCCGAATATTCTATTGCTGGACGAACCAACCAACGATTTGGATATTGTCACCCTAACCATCTTGGAGGACTATCTGAAAAGTTTTTCCGGTGCAGTGATTGCTATTTCTCATGACCGCTATTTCTTAGATAAGATGGCTTCGGAAATCTGGGAGTTGCCGGGGGATGGCAGCGTCCGCCGTTATAACGGTAATTACAGCGACTATGCAGCAAATGCCCTGCCGACTGCTCCGGCAGAATCTGAGAAAAAATCAACCGAAAAGAAAGAAAAAACCTTTGTCGGAAAAAAGAAACTGAAATTCTCCTACAAAGAGCAACGAGAATACGAAACGATTGAATCTGTGATTGCAGACTTGGAAAAACAAATTCAGGAAACTGAAACAAAAATTGCAGCAGCGGTTTCCGATTATGTTTTATTACAGGAGTTATCCGACCAGAAAGACGACTTGGAAGAACAGCTTACAGAAAAAATGGATCGCTGGGTCTATCTCAGTGACTTGGCAGAACGAATTGAAAAGGGAGAAACTGTATAATTATATTATAAATAAAGGAGGCATCTCCATGAAAATGACATCCGCACAGGCAGCAAAACTGCTGCGGCAATGGAATGAATCACTAAAAGCCTTGCAAAGACGAGAAGAAAATACCAAAACCTTTCTTGCTTCTCTGGGAGAGGATATTGAATCGGTTCGACCGGAATATGACTATGCTGCTATGCAGGCGGAACAGGCTGCCATTGAAGCCAACATCCGCAAGCTGAAACATACGTTGAATGTATTCAACACGACCACAATCATTCCGGAATTTGAGATGACCATTGACCAGATGTTGATTTATCTTCCACAGCTGACCAATTGGCTGGAAAAGCTGTCCCGCATGAAAGAACTGCTGCCCAAACAGCGAGAAAATGCACTGTACAATCGAAACGCTGCCATCATTGACTATCGGTATGCCAATTATGATATCCAAACCGTCGAGAAAGATTATGAAGTCCTTGCGGAAACGCTTGCAAAGGCACAAACTGCTTTGGACTATATCAATAACACGGTGTTGCTGGAGGTTGACTTGCCGGAATAATCCCGTTCTTCCGTCTGTCTGAATCTTGCCCTTTTGTATTTTTTGTTCTACGTTTGCGTTTTCCGTTATCCGTTCATAGAATGGGCTGCCCCGATTGGTTTTTGTTCAAGGAAGATGCGAGGGCAACCATTCGGAAAACTCATGATTTTTTGCAGGTTCAGACAGAGAAAACTTTTGGCAGTAGAAGTTCGGTTTTAAGCTGCTCCCATTTTGTAAACTTTCTAAAAACGAAACCGCCCGATTGCGATACAATTTTTGCAATTAGGGCGGTTGATTCTTTTTGAAGAGAAATAAAAAAAGTCTTATCAGAATCTGATAAGACTTTTTCCTTGGCAGGGGCACCAAGAATCGAACTCGGGACACGCGGTTTTGGAGACCGCTGCTCTACCTGCTGAGCTATACCCCTATTTCTTTTTGACATCCCTCATGGGGAGGGACGCAAGATGTGTATTTGGTACGCCTGATGCGATTCGAACGCACGACCTTCAGAGTCGGAGTCTGACACTCTATCCAGCTGAGCTACAGGCGCATATTTTACATTCATCTCACGAACCTTTTATATTATAGCACACCCTCTTGCATTTGTCAAGGGATTGTGCTATAATAATATCGGATATTTTGTAAACAATTTTTTAGGAGTGAGAGAAATGCAGGATCACATCTTCGTTCTGCTGATGCAAACCGGAACATCCGTCGCAAAAGTATTGCAATTTTTTACCAGAAAGCCTTACAACCATGCCTCGGTAGCATTGGATTTGACGCTGGAGGAAATGTATAGCTTTTGCAGAAACCATATTCATTTTCCATTGCCTGCCGGATTCAATCAGGAAATTGTCGGCGAGGGTACGTTGGGACGTTTTTTGGTCATCCCCTGCGAAATCTATGCAATTCCTGTGACCAAAGAGAAAAAGCAAGAATTTGAACAAAACCTGGCATACTTCAAAAACCACCGTTCCATGTTTTCTTACAATGTGCTGGGGCTCGGCACAACTTTCCTGCGGATTCGCTGGTCGAGAAAACACAAGCTGCACTGTTCTCAGTTCGTGGCAACCCTGCTTGCACAGTCCGGTGTCCGCCTGAACAAACCGCTTTCCCTGCACACACCGGACGACTTGCGGTATATTTCAGATGCCCACCTCATCTATCGGGGCGAATTGAACCGCTTTTATCATACTTATGCAAAATTGATTCAGCAGCTGGAGGATTCCATGCCAATGTATTCAAACCCTGCCTGATTGCAGAAGTTCCCAGAACAGATACAGCAGGCAGCCATCTTCTGTTGCAAAAACCGGAACGGGCAGCGTTGTTTCCTGTATTTGTGTGGGGATGCGATAGGTGTTCTGCAAGAGTGAACCTTGCAAGGCTTCGGCGTTCTGCTCGGTAATCGCCACCCGAACGCCCGGCTCTCGCTGCAAAGCGTTTTCTGACTGACAGGCAACCTGCAAATATGCCAGCAAAAAGAATTGCAATAACAAGTAGAGTGCACCGTACTGGCATAGACGGTGCCATTTTTTTGTCCGTTTTTTCAAGTTTCCTGCTCCTTTCTGATTCCTGTGAGCGGATTATTTCAAATCTAGCAGCACCTCTGCCAAGGATTTCCCAATCAAATGCCCAGAATATACAGCTTGTTCGACCGTGTTTCCGTGAGAACCAACCTCAATCAACAGACTGCCGGTTGTCAAATCCTGATTATAATGCCGATAGTCAAACAAAATCGGACGGGTAAAATTCGGATACTGCTGCTCCATTTGCGATTGCAAGCGACAGGCAAACCGAAAGTTCATCAGATAATTCGGCATATTCATCGTTCCATCGTCACAGCCCGAAATAATCATAATCTGAGCAGCTTCTTTTCCGTCTATGGTAACAATCGGCTGACTTAAAGTCGTATCGCTGCAAATTGCATCCCGATGGATGTCCAAGACCACTTTAATACTCGGATACTCTGCTAAAATGCCCCGAACCGTTTCTGCACTGCGGTCATATGCTCCATTATAAGAGGGATAGTCATGCACGGCATCGCTGTGTATCACACCAATTCCGGCAGCCTGTAACTCTGCGGTAATCGCATCTCCAACCGCCACCACATTTTTGCTGCAATCGGTTGTTCGATAGCTAAACTGTGGGTCGTAATGTTCCCGCACTTCCGGTTCATAGGTTTCCGTTGTATGCGTATGCATGATTAAAACTTGCGGCTGGTCGTTGACTGCAATCCGAAACGCTGGCGGTAGTTCGCTTTCTGCAAGCAATTCTGCATTGGAATGGTCGGTCTTATTTTTTACCATGCCCCCATTCGGCAAGGTAAAAAAGGCATCTCCCGTATAATCTTCATAGGTGGTACGAATCACATCACACGTTTCCTGAATGTTCCAGCTGGTCGGGTACGGGACAACGCTAGCATCTACGCTCGGATGTTCCACTTGCCCACTGTCTGCCAACTGGGTTTCTGCTGCCTGCATGGTGATTTGCTCTGCTTTTTCCTGCAAAGGATTCCAGACCGGCAGCGATACACACCCTTCACTTCGGACATTCTGCAAGGCAGTATCGGCGGTATCGGACTGCGATTCTGGTTCTTTCTGGGGGTCGGCGGAAACATGCCAAGCTGGTACACTACAAAGAATTCCCAACAAGCAAACTGCTACGCCCCAAATCCGTTTTTTTCTTCTGTGTCTGCGTTTTCTTCTCATGCCATCACCTCATGATGATACCCATTTTGCACTATTTTATGCAGTAGCTTGTAAAAATATGACGGGAACGGATTCCGTCATTTCTCTGCTTTTCCCGTATATTCCAGCCAATCGCTGCATAAAGATAAACAGAATATCCGCTAAGGAGGCACTGCGTATGCATCGTTCCCACAAAGGCATCTGGTTCTTGATTCTGGACGGCTGTTTGATTCTGCTTGCATTTTTGCTCACAAAAGGCTGTCCGCAAACCGTTCATGCAGAAACGCCCGTTTCTCTGACCGTTCTGATGTATCACAGCATTGCCCCCGGCACAGAGAGCGATTATCAGATTCGACCGGAAACATTTGCAGCCGATTTATCCTATTTAAAAGATGCTGGCTATACGAGCATTTCTGCTGCGGAACTCATTCGCTATGTCAATGGCACGGGAGATTTGCCGGAACAGCCGATTCTACTGACCTTTGATGATGGATTCTATAACAATTACAGCCTTGCTCTGCCTTTGCTCGAACAGTATGATATGTGTGCAATTGTTTCAGTGGTCGGGCAGTTTACAGATGAACTCGCTCCGGAATCACCGCATGAAGATTCCTATTCCTATCTGACGTGGGAGGATTTGCAAGCCCTGTTGGATTCTGGGCGGGTCGAACTCGGCAGCCACACCTATCAAATGCACAGCCATACAGACCGCTGCGGTTGCCGGATTCAGGAGAATGAACCGGAAGAGCAGTACCATGATACCTTGCTTTCTGATTTGGGATTGCTGCAAACCCGTTTTCAAGAGGAATTACAGATAGAGCCTGTGGTGTTTGCCTATCCCTATGGCTTTCTCTGCTCGGAGAGCAATCCGGTTTTGCGGGAGTTGGGCATTCAAATGACGTTGAACTGTCGGGAACAGGGGAACATGATTACACGTGACCCAGAATGTTTGTATGGATTGAACCGCTATAATCGATTTGGGAACTGTGAAACGGCAGTCTGGATGCAGCGAATTGCAGAATAGATACAAAAAAGCACCTCCGTTCGGAAGTGCTTTTTTGGGGTCTTTTTATGAGGAAAAATCATTACATTTCCGGTCGATAAATCACGCCTGGTTCATCATGACCATTGCTATTATCTTTCCCCTTTACTACGATTCTTACATTAGAATAATAGTACTGGTTTGGATTGTCTTCTTTATAAATCGGATATTCATCCTCTTCCAGACCTTCAATCACCTGAATAGACAATCTTGCCCATCCATACAACATACAGCAGCCATCATTGACATCCAACTTTCCACTCAAATCCACATCTGCCAGATTTTTCTGTACCGTTGTCCAATTCAAATTCCAACCAGCAGCAACTTTTGCACTATATTGGAGAACCTGAACAGCATCTGTCATCCCGAAATATCCATTCAGATCAACATCGCCAAGTTCATAGACCTGCATTTCATGATGAAGTTTGTCCGCATCTGCCTGATCAACAACCCCATCTTCGTTGACATCTGCCAACTTCAGTTGTTCATCTGTCAATGTATAAGTGTCATCCAGCACATAACGAGAAACCATTGCCGTATCATGACCGGTCACAACACCGTCCATATCCACATCGCCCAAGGCATAGGTTGCTTCTTCCGCATTTACCCCGCATACAGGAAGAGCGGACAGCGTCAACACCGCTGCCATGCACACGCCAAAAACTTTTTTCATTTGTATCATTCCTTTCTTGTAAACGTCGATGTTACTTTTTGTTTACAATATAATACTATCATATTTTATTATTTTTATCAAGTTAAATTTAAAATTATATTGTCGAAATTTCATGCTAATTTTTGTGCATTATAAACAAATTAAAGAATGATATCTGCATATACAACCTTAGAAAGTTTAGTGTTGATCAATGTTTGTGGATTCTGACCTGCAGCAATTTGTGCAGAGTATTCAATCAACAGATCGCTATCTTTCTTTTCAATCATTCCATTTTTATCGCAATCGGCAATTTCTGCAAATGGAACATTGTTTGCATACAAAGAGTTTTTCAATCTTTCCCGATACTTTCCAGTTGTACCATTTTGCATAGTATAGGAAGCATCTGCATTCAACAATGTATTCAAAACAGCTGTTTTTGCCACATTTGCAGTCGTACAAGAATTCAAGAATGAAACAATTCCCAACGATTCTGTTACATCGCTCATACTGATCAACTCATCCGGAATCACATCACCGATTTTTCTTGTATAAACGCCCTTTACAATTGCCGCAGTTACCTCATCTGGAATTACCGGAACACTGTGTATATTATCTCCAAATGAAATTCCTTCCGACCGTGATTCATATTGATAAACACACGCTGAGAAATCATAAACGCCGCCAGCATCTTTCATCTTAAAATAATATG
>OIAD01000832.1_pt1 | contig 12409 bp, 10 predicted proteins | sample 1580601 | NCBI WGS metagenome assembly OIAD01 (sample SAMEA3882554, study PRJEB24775) | human gut metagenome | biome: human-associated habitat; feature: intestine environment; material: feces | place: Netherlands | collected 2009/2010
GACTTTCCTCAGAGCGGTCAAAGCCGCCCCGCCGCCGTATGTTCCACTCGTTTTCTGTTCCCCATAATACCATAAAAAAACAAGATTTGCAAGTGACGATAAAATTTGGTATAATAAATTTAAATATGGCGTGAAATTTTTGGGGAGGGACAACGGATGCAGCTGCTTTTCAATGTCCCGCCCGAAGCCGATGGCGTGCTGCTGCGCGGCTTTCTGCGCCGGTGTGCCGTCTCCACGGAGCTGGCCCGGGCGGTCAAATTCCATGGCAGCGGCTTTTTTGCGGACGATGCGCCCATTCTGGCCAACCGCCGCGTGCAGGCGGGGCAGACCATCCGCTTTGCGCTGCCCGCCGACAGCCCCGGCGTGGAGCCGCAGCCTGAGATCCCGGTCAGGGTCGTTTATGAGGATGCTTTTGCCGTGGTGCTGGAAAAACCGCCCCATTTGGCGGTCCACCCCACCCTGAACTACCCCCGGGATACCCTGGCCAACGGCTATGCCGCCTGGGCGGCTGCCCACGGCGAAAGCCCGGTGTTCCGCCCGGTGAACCGGATCGATAAAGACACCAGCGGGCTGGTGCTGGCCGCAAAGAACGGCTATGCCGCGCCCCTGCTGGCCGAGGGCGTGGAGAAACTCTACTACGCCATCGTGGAGGGCGAGCTGCCCTTGGGGCCGGGCGTGATCGACGCGCCCATCGGCCGCCGGGGCGACAGCATCATCGGGCGGTGTGTGACCCCCGAGGGCAAGCCCAGCCGCACCGAGTATACCATATTAAGGGCAGCGCAGGGCCTGAGCCTTGCCGCCTGTGTTCCCGTGACGGGCCGCACCCATCAGATCCGGGTGCACTTTGCATCCATCGGCCACCCGCTGGCCGGGGACGACCTTTACGGCGGGCACCGTGACCGCATTGCCCGGCAGGCGCTCCATTGTGCCCGGCAGAGTTTCCGGGTGCCGGCTTACAGCGAGGTGCCCGGCGGCATCCGGCTGGAAACGTCGGTGGGGGAACACGCCCGCACCGTTGCAGTGGAGAGCCCACTGCCCGAGGATATGCGGGCATTGCTGGATGCTGAAATATGAAAATACGGTGAAACCTCTGTGAAAGCTCTGCCCAAATTTTGTGACAAGCCTTGTATCGGCCCGGGCAGAGTGTATAATTGATATGAATTTGTAACTTTCGACCCAAAACGTCAGGAAGGAGCAACCCCTTTTGATCGAAGAAAAAACAAAGGAGCCGCAGAGCCAGGCTCCTGCAGCGCCGGTAAAGGGCAGAGAAAAACTGCGAAGCTTCTGGGCAAAGGTCCAGATCTCCGGCCTGCTGCGGCGGCACCGTTTCCGCCGCAAAACGCAGCGGCACATGAATGATGTGGCCAAAAAGCTGCGGGCCAGTGCCGTGGTGCTGGCAGTTGGCGAGGCATTTTATGCACTGGGCTTTGCGGCAGAGTACATGGTGGTGCGCACAGGGCGCGGCATTGCTGCCGTGGCCCACAGACTGGCCCGCTGGTGCAGGAATGCCCGGCATACCATCATTGCAACAGCCTTTCCCGGTGCGGCGCAGATGTTCAAGGATCTGCTGGCACCGCTTTACCTGTTCTTCAAGGGCCTCGGCGCTGTGGCGGCCCACGCCAACGACGTGCGCCGGGAGCGGGGCTTTGGTGCTTCCGTAAAAGCGGCCGGGCGCTATTTTGTGGGCGGGCTCAAGCGCAACCTGAGCCTGCTGCCCCGGACAGCAATGTACATCCTGCCCCTGTGTATGCTGGCCGTGTTCGTCACGGTCTGGAACAGGACGATGGCCCAGCCCTATGCGCTGGCTGTGCAGGTGAACGGCCAGACCGTTGGCTATGTGGCCAATGAGGAAGTGTTCAACCTCGCAAAAGAGGATGTGATGCAGCGCATCAACTACGCCGGTTCGGACAAGACCGAGCTGACCATCGAGCCGACCTATACCATCTCCGTGACCCACAAGACCATGGACGAGAGCGAGACGGCGAACGCCATTCTGCAGAGCGCCAGTGACCAGATCAGTGAGGGCACCGCCCTGTATCTGGACGGGGAACTGACGGCAGTCAGCTCCGATGGTGACACCCTGCGCAGCTATCTGGAGAGCTTGCTGGCCCCCTACGAGGATCAGACGGACGAGAATATCAGCGTGGGCTTTAACAAAAATGTGACGCTGGAAGATGGAATCTACTTCAACGACAGCTTTGAGGATGACAATTCCATCGAGAATATGCTGACCGGCGTGCAGCAGCAGGAGAAGATCTATACGGTCAAGGCGGGCGATACCCTGTGGGCCATTGCCCAGAAGAACGACCTGACCTTCCGGGAGCTGTGTGCCCTGAATACGAATTTCAAGGGTGCTCCCCTGACCGAGAACTCCAATATCCAGGAGGGCGACCAGCTGATCGTGACCAAGCAGGAGGCTCTGCTGGAAGTCCGCATCACCAAGGTGGAGACGCGGGAGGAGGAGATCCCCTTCGGCACCGAGACCACCCAGTCCAACGAGTACACCAAGGGTACCACCAAGACCCTGCAGGAGGGCCAGAACGGCCTGCGCCGCGTCACCATGCAGAACGTCTACGATACCAATGGCGCGCTGCTGGAGCAGACCATCCTTTCCACCGAGACCATCCGGGAGCCGGTGAACAAAAAGGTGGTCGTTGGCACCAAGAAGGTCACGAAGTACGGTGCGGCGGCATACATCGGTGGCAGCGGTCAGTTCATCTGGCCTGTGCCGGGCTACCGCAACTGCTCACGCTGGTATAGCAGCGGCCATAAGGGCGTGGATATCTGTGCCTCTGCCGGTACGCCCATCTATGCATCGGCGGGCGGCACCGTGACCAAGGCGGGTTATAACAAGGCCGGTGCCGGTACGGGCTATGGTTATTCTGTGATCATCAGCCACTCCGGCGGCTATACCACGGTCTATGCCCACTGCCTGTCTCTGGCGGTCAGTGCGGGCCAGACCGTGCGGCAGGGCCAGCTCATCGGCTATGTGGGCAGCACGGGCCGCTCTTCCGGCAACCACTGCCACTTCGAGATCCGCCGCAATGGCTCGTACATCGCACCGCAGAGCGTGTTCTCCGGAAAGCGATAAATCAGAACAGAACCTCTCCGTCAATGCTTCGCATTGCCACCTTTCCTAATAGGAGAGGCAAGAGAGCGGAAGCATAAACTTGGCTCCCCTATCAGGCAACAACGACGACCGCCGCCAGTGGCGGATGAAGGGAGTTGTTGGGGCAGCGGCCAGCAGGACACGAGTGCAATACTTTGCACGAAGTGGACGCTGGGAGCCGCAACTCGTATGCTGGCGTGAAGCGCCTGAGAGGTTTATTTTACAAACAAAAAAGGAGAATGATTATGGCAACACCCCACATCAGCGCTGAAAAAGGCGATTTCGCAAAGACCGTCCTGATGCCCGGCGATCCGCTGCGGGCAAAGTTCATCGCGGATACCTTCCTCAAGGATGTCCGCCAGGTCACCGGTGTCCGTGGAATGCTGGGCTTTACCGGCACCTATGAGGGCCGCCCCATCAGTGTGATGGGCAGCGGCATGGGAATGCCTTCCATCGGCATCTACTCCTACGAGCTGTACAAGTTCTACGATGTGGACAACATCATCCGCATCGGCTCTGCCGGCAGCTACACCGACAAGGCCAAGCTGTTCGATGTGGTGCTGGCTGCCGGTGCCGTGAGCGAGAGCAATTATGCCCGGGTCCAGAGCGGCTTTGAGGGGGACCTCACCCTGCCCAGCCAGACCCTGAACGACAAGCTGCGCGCTTCCGCCGCAAAGCAGGGCATCCCCCTGATCGAGGGCAACATCCATTCCTCCGATGTGTTCTATCGCCAGCCCTCCGATGAAAAGCCCACCTACTGGGAAAAGCTGCGGGATGAGCGCGGCTGCCTGTGTGTGGAGATGGAGAGCTTTGCCCTCTTCGCCAACGCTCAGGTCCTGGGCAAGAATGCCGCCTGCCTGCTGACCATCTCCGACAGCTTCGTCTCCCCGGAGATCACCACCGCCGAGCAGCGTCAGACCAGCTTCACCAACATGATGAAGGTCGCACTGGGCGCGGAGTACTGATTTGCATTCACAAAAAGGGTTGTTGTCACACGACAACAACCCTTTTATGTTTTAAGTGTCACTATAATGACCGAAACAGGATGCGATAATGATATTGCCGTCCTGCTCTTTATAAACAATGCGGTGCGTATCGTCGATGCGGCGGCTCCACCATCCACTCAAATCACCTTTTAAGGGCTCGGGTTTTCCAATGCCCTCGTAGGTGTTCCGCTGGATGTCTTTCAGAAGTGTGTTGATACGCTTCAGCAGCTTTTTGTCTCGCGTCTGCCAAAGGCAGTAGTCCTCCCATGCTTCCTCTTCCCAAAGCAATCTCATTTAATCTACCTCGATCAAATCGTGCTCAGTGAGCTTGGCTTTTCCGGTATCGATGTCGTGGACGATCTGGCGGAGATGATTGATGTTGCTTTCCGAGTAGAACGGGTCGGCGGAAACCTCAAAGGGAATGCGGTGCTCCCGGGAAACTTTTTTGGCGAAAATCGTGAATGCCGTTGTCATAGAAAGTCCCATCTCGGCGCAAACCTCTTCCATGTTGCGTTTCAGGTCTGGGTCCATCCGGAAGTTCACATTGACTGCATTTGCCATTTTAATACACCTCCTTCTTGATTCTATTATATGCGTCTGTAATGAAAAATGCAAGAACTTTCGTTACATGATAAATGAATAACGAGAAATCTCTTGAAGAATTTGAGAACACGCCGTATAATTGAAGCGCAAAAGAGGAAATGAAAGATGAACGACTTTCAACCAAATCAGGATATCTGCCTTGTACCTTATTACCCGGCCTATGAAATTGCCCTTCCGTGGTATCAGGACGCAGAAACGTTTGTTTATACTTTAGAATGAAAAGGAGGTCCCTATGACCAATCTGACTTTAGACGAAAAGAAAGCCCTGATCCGGATGGCGCTGGAAGCCCGGGAGCAGGCCTATGCGCCCTACTCCGACTTTATGGTGGGTGCTGCCCTGCGGGCCGAAGATGGCCGCATCTTCACCGGCTGCAATGTGGAAAACGCCGCTTTCACCCCCACCAGCTGCGCTGAGCGTACGGCCCTGTTCAAGGCGGTGAGCGAGGGCGTGACCCGCTTCACTGACATTGCCGTGGTGGGTTCCCGCCGCGGCGAGGTGAACAAGCAGATCACCTCACCCTGCGGGGTCTGCCGTCAGGCACTGTTTGAGTTCGGCGGACCGGAGCTGAATGTCATCATGGCAAAGACCCCCGATGATTTCATCGAGCGCAGCATGGAGGAGCTGCTGCCCTTCGGCTTTGGCCCCTCCAACGTGGCGGGCAACAAAGCCGTGGAAGGGTGAGGCGGGAAGCGGATATTTTGCCAAAATTGGTGAAGCAGTACGACTTTTACGCGAATTTTACAAAAAATCTGTAAAGATTTTGTAATCGGAAATGCCTTGCTTTCCTCACATGACCCGGCTATACTTGGGTCAGTAAATGTGCAAGTGTGCGCATTCCCTTTTTAAAGCGCAATTTTTAATGTATAAAAAGGAGAGTTTTCTTATGATGATTTCTCGTCGTAACTTCCTGGCTGTGGCTGGCGCTGCAGCTGCTGCCGCTGCTCTGACCGCCTGCGGTGGTTCTTCCTCTTCCACCAGCACCGCTTCTTCCACTGCTTCTTCTGCAGCTTCTGAGGCTGGCTCCGAGGCTGCCAGCAAGATCACAAAGGTCGCTCTGACCTGCGATACCGGCACGATCGATGACGAGAGCTTCAACCAGGCTTGCTGGAGCGCTGTTTCCAGCTACATGGGCGATGACTGCCAGTACTACATCCCCGAGGCTGACGCTTCCGATGAGGATCGTGAGACCATGATCCGTCAGGCTGTCAACGACGGCGCTGAGGTCATTGTCTGCGTCGGCTACCTGTATGGCGCTTCTCTGGCATGGGCTGCTGAGCAGTACCCCGATGTCAAGTTCATTGCTATCGATGTCACCCAGGGCGATATCGGCACCGATGAGATCCCCTCCAACTGCTACTGCATCACCTTCAAGGAGGAGCAGGCAGGCTATCTGGCAGGTTACGCCATTGCCAAGGACGGCAAGACCAAGCTGGGCTTCCTGGGCGGCATGGCTGTTCCCGCTGTCATCCGTTACGGCTACGGCTTTGTGCAGGGCGCTGATGCTGCTGCTCAGGAGCTGGGTCAGAACATCGACATCAACTACTTCTACGGCGGCCAGTTCTACGGCGATGCCAACATCACCTCCCGTATGGAGGGCTGGTACTCCAACGGCACTCAGGTCGTCTTTGCCTGCGGCGGCGGCATCTACACCTCCGCTGTTGAGGCTGCTCTGAAGAACAACGGCTACGTCATCGGCGTTGACGTTGACCAGAACTACATCGGTGCAAACGGCGTTGCTGACGGCACCTATGCTTACAACCCGTTCATCACCTCCGCTATGAAGGGCCTGTCTGAGGCTGTTTCTACTTCTCTGTCCGACATCGAGGCAGGCGAGTGGAGCACCATCGCAGCAACCAACGGCAACTTTGGTCTGGAGGACGGCGATTACGTCGGCCTGCCCACCGCTGAGGACAGCTGGAACTTCGAGACCTTCACGGTTGAGGAGTACGAGGCGCTGAAGCAGAAGATCGCTTCCGGCGAGATCGTTGTTGACAACAGCTCTGACGACGCTACCAAGCCCACCGTCAGCGAGTTCACCAACGTCACCTACATCCAGTAAAATTTGAACAGTCCGCAAGGGCTGTAGGGAACGACCCTCTCCGTCATTGCCGCCAGGCTTTGACGGAGAGGGTCGTTTTTGTCTCGCGAAAAATCGTGCAGCTTGCACAAAAGTAATACTTATAAGAGCACATCCCGCCAAAAAATCAAAAAGAAGTGTGCAAAACCGCAAAAATACGGTATAATGGTACACAGAATAGTATAGGTGTCGATTTGACACGAAAGGAGAGTGAGCAGATTGGCAGAGGATTTTGTGATCGAGATGCTCCACATTACCAAGGAGTTCCCTGGAATCAAGGCAAACGATGATATCACCCTGCAGCTGCGTAAGGGCGAGGTACATGCCCTGCTGGGCGAAAACGGCGCTGGCAAAAGTACGCTGATGAGCGTGCTGTTCGGCTTGTACCAGCCGGAAGCCGGTAAGATCCTCAAGAACGGCAAGGAGGTCGCTGTCCGCAACCCCAACGATGCAAACGCGCTGGGCATCGGCATGGTGCACCAGCACTTCAAGCTGGTGGAATGCTTCAGCGTGCTGGACAACATCATTCTGGGCGTGGAACCCAACAAGATGGGCTTTTTGCAGAAAGCCGAGGCACGCAAAAAGGTGATGGCGCTGAGCGAAAAGTACGGCCTGCGGGTGGACCCGGACGCCCTGATCAGCGATATCTCGGTGGGTATGCAGCAGCGCGTGGAGATCCTGAAGATGCTGTACCGCGACAACGAGATCCTGATCTTTGACGAGCCCACCGCTGTGCTGACCCCGCAGGAGATCGACGAACTGATGGAGATCATGCGCGGGTTCAAGAAGGAGGGCAAGTCCATCCTGTTCATCACCCATAAGCTCAACGAGATCATGGCTGTGGCCGACCGCTGCACCGTGCTGCGCAAGGGCAAATATATGGGCACGGTGGATATCAAGGACACCACCAAGGAAGAGCTTTCCCGCCGCATGGTGGGCCGTGACGTGCAGCTGCAGGTGGAAAAGCAGCCCGCGCACCCCGGCGAGACCGTGCTGGACGTGGAGAATGTTACCATCCACAATGACCAGCGCAAGAAGGACGTGGTGAAGGATGTGTCCTTCAAGGTGCACGCAGGCGAGATCGTCTGTCTGGCGGGCATCGAGGGCAACGGCCAGACCGAGTTCATCTACGGCCTGACCGGCCTGAGCAAGCTGTCTAGCGGCAAGCTTACGCTGGACGGCAAGGATATCACCCACGAGAGCATCCGCCAGCGCTCCAAGGACGGCATGGGTCACATCCCGGAGGACCGCCACAAGCACGGTCTGGTGCTGGATTTCAGTCTGGAAAACAACATCGTGCTGCAGCGCTACTGGCAGCCGGAGTTCCAGAAGGGCGGCTTTATCCGTGCCGATAAGGTGCGCGAGTACTCTGACAGACTGATCGAGCAGTACGATGTGCGCAGCGGTCAGGGCAGTCTGACCACCGTGCGCAGTATGTCCGGCGGCAACCAGCAGAAGGCCATCATTGCCCGCGAGATCGACCGCGACCCCAAGCTGCTGGTGGCAGTGCAGCCTACCCGTGGTCTGGACGTGGGTGCCATTGAGTACATCCACCGCCAGATCGTGGCCGAGCGCGACAAGGGCAAGGCCGTGCTGCTGGTCAGCTTGGAGCTGGACGAGGTGATGAACCTTTCTGACCGCATCCTTGTAATGTACGAGGGCGAGATCGTGGGCGAGTTTGACCCCAAGACCACCACCGTGCAGGAGCTGGGTCTGTATATGGCAGGCGCCCGCAAGCAGGGAAAGGAGGAGCAGTAACACATGAATAAGAAAAAACTTTCCCGCAGCGGCAGCCTGCAAAGCTCTGTTACCAGCGTGCTGGCTGCACTGCTGTGCATCCTGATTGGTTTGCTGGTGGGCTTTCTGGTGCTGGTAGCCATCAACCCCGCACACGCATGGGGCGATGGCTTTGTGCGCATCATCAAGGGCGGTTTCCACGATGCCCCCTACGGCGTGGGCAAGGAGCTGGCCAATGCCGCACCCCTGATCATGACTGGTCTGTCCGTGGCCTTTGCCTTCAAGACTGGCCTGTTCAACATTGGTGCAGCCGGTCAGTATACGCTGGGCGCTTACGGTGCGCTGTACTGCGCCATCATGCTCAAGCTGCCCTGGTTCGTCTGCCTGCTGGTAGCAGCAGTGCTGGGCGGCCTGTGGGGTGCGATCCCCGGCTTTTTCAAAGCCTACTTCAACATCAACGAGGTCATTACCTCCATCATGTTCAACTGGATCGGCCTGTATCTGGTGAATGAGCTCATCTACCAGAACGGCACCGGCCCCATGTACGACGTGCGCAACACCCGTACTTTGAACCTGAGCAAAAACGCCGATTTTGCCCAGTCCCTGATCCCGGACTTCGGCCTGAACAAGCTGTTCCAGACCAACAGCACCACCATTGCCATCTTCCTGGCCGCTGTGGTGGCCATCCTGATCTGGGTGGTGCTGAACAAGACCACCTTCGGCTACGAGCTCAAGGCCGTTGGCCTGAACAAGAACGCCGCCCGCTATGCCGGTATCAACGAGAAGAAGAACATCATCCTCTCCATGGCCATTGCCGGTGCGCTGGCAGGCTTCGGCGCAGGCCTGTTCTATCTGTCCAACGTGTCCCAGTGGAACCCGCTGAACTCCACCAGCCTGCCGGGCATGGGCTTCAACGGTATCTCGGTGGCACTGCTGGCAAGCTCCAACCCCATTGGCACCGTGTTCTCTGCGCTGTTCATCTCCCACATCTCGGTCGGCGGCTCCTTCCTGTCCACCAAGTTTTACCCCACTGAGATCTCGGATCTGATCAGCGGCATCATCATCTACCTGTGCGCATTCTCCATGCTGTTCCGCGGCAAGATCCAGAGCCTGCTGTTCCGGAATGCCGAAAAGACCAATGTGAACGCAGAGCCTGCGCCTGCCGCAGAAAAGACCAAAAAGGAGGGCAAGTAATATGCTGCTTCTGATCAAATATACCCTGCTGTATGGCATCGTTCTGATGCTGGTGGCACTGGGCGGTATGTTCAGTGAGCACTCCGGCATCATCAACATCGCGCTGGAAGGCATCATGGTCATCGGCGGTGTGGCGGGTGTTCTGACCCTGACCATGCTTCCGGCCGACATGTCGCCCTTCCTTGTGGTGCTCATCTCCATTCTGGTGGCAGCGCTGGCGGGCATGATCTACAGCCTGCTGCTGGCCTTTGCCTCCATCAACCTGAAAGCGGATCAGACCATCGGCGGCACAGCCCTGAACCTGCTGGCCACCGCCATCGCCGTGGTCATTGCCAAGTATTTCAGCGACAGCGGCAGCGCCAAGCTGAACTATTCCAACAAGCCGTTCCTGTTCAGCATCGGCGGCCTGGAGCTGAGCATCTTTGTGCCGTTGGGCATCGTGCTGCTCGTCATCAGCTATGTGGTGCTGTACAAGACCCGCTTCGGTCTGCGCCTGCGCGCCTGCGGCGAACATCCTCAGGCAGCCGATTCTGTAGGCATCAACGTCTACAAGATGCGCTACGCGGGTGTGCTGCTTTCCGGTGCGCTGGGCGCTATCGGCGGTCTGGCATATATCGTGCCCCCGGTGCAGACCTGGAACTTTGAGGTCGGCGTGGCTGGCGCGGGCTTCCTTGCACTGGCTGTTATGATCTTTGGTCAGTGGAAGCCTTTCAACATCTGTGCCGCCGCCATGTTCTTTGCCGTGTTCAAGAGCCTGGCAAACATTGCGGACTCCACCTTCCTGGCACAGCTCCACTGGTCCAGCAACATCTATAACATGATGCCGTTTATCGCATCCATGATTATTCTGGCCTTTACCTCCAAAAACAGCATGGCCCCCAAGGCTGAGGGTATCCCTTACGACAAGGGTTCCCGCTGAGCGAGGTTTGTTCCAAGGGCGCAGCTGCTTTTCCGGGCAGCTGCGCCCTTGGTGTTCAAAACCCGACAAAGGAGACGGAATGTGGATTGCCTTTGTCAAAAAGTCTGTTATAATGGAATTTATTGAAAGTCATACTGTCAGACAGGAGAATTGCGATGCGTATTTATGATCTGATCGCGAAAAAGCGCGATGGCGGTACCCACACCCGGGAAGAGTTGGAAGCCATTGTCAACGGCTTTGTCAGTGGGGAAGTGGCCGATTACCAGATGGCTGCCTGGATGATGGCGGTCTACCTGCGCGGCATGACCAACGAGGAAACAGCCGAGCTGACGGACGTGATGGCTCACAGCGGCGTGATGGTCGATCTTTCCCCCATCCCCGGCATCAAGGTGGACAAGCACTCCACCGGCGGCGTGGGCGATAAGACCACCCTTGTGATCGCCCCTGTGGTGGCGGCCTGCGGTGTAAAGATCGCCAAGATGAGCGGCCGCGGCCTGGGCCATACCGGCGGCACCATTGATAAAATGGAGAGCGTACCCGGCACCAGAACTGCCCTTTCGCAGGAGGAGTTCTTTGCCCAGGTGAACAAGATCGGGCTGTCGGTCATTGGCCAGAGCGAGGGCATTGCTGTGGCGGATAAGAAGATGTACGCCCTGCGGGATGTGACCGCCACGGTCAGCTGCATCCCGCTGATCGCCTCTTCCATCATGTCCAAGAAGCTGGCCTCCGGCTCTGATGCCATCCTGCTGGATGTGACCACCGGCACCGGTGCCTTTATGAAGACCGTGGACCAGAGCATTGAGCTGGCTGAGCTGATGGTCGCCATCGGCACCCACCATGGCCGCCGGGTGGCCGCCATGATCACCGATATGGACACCCCGCTGGGCCATAACATCGGCAACAGCCTTGAGGTCATGGAGAGCATGGACGTGCTCAAGGGCAAGGGCCCTGCCGACCTGACCGAGGTCTGCCTGCAGCTGGCCGCCAATATGCTGGTGCTGGCAGGCAAGGGTACCCCAGCGGAGTGCCGTGCCATGGCACAGGCTGTGATCGCGGACGGCTCTGCCTTTGCCAAGTGCAAGGAGATGTTTGCGGCCCAGGGCGGCGACACCCGTGTGCTGGACGATTACAGCCTGTTTGAGCAGCCCGCAGCCAGCTTTGAGCTGCTGGCCGAGCAGGATGGCTACATCGTGGCCAACGATGCCGAGAAGATCGGCTCTGCCAGTGTGCTGCTGGGCGCTGGCCGCCAGAAAAAGGGAGACCCGCTGGACTTTGCGGCCGGCATCACCCTGCACAAAAAGCGCGGTGACTATGTGCACAAGGGCGAAAGCCTGGCCACCTTCTACGGTGCGGCAGATAAGTTTGAAGCCGCTGCTGCGGAGTACCGCAGCGGTCTGGTCTATGGTGCGGAAAAGCCCGAGGAGGCCCCGCTGGTCTACGCCCTGGTCACCAAGGACGGCGTGGAGCGCTACTGAGAAAGCATCCTTCCCGCAAGGCGGGAGGGACGGAAAGGACATTTTCTATGAAGATCATTCTGGTGGGCTGCGGCAAAGTCGGCACAGCGCTGGCACGTCAGCTCAGCGAGGAAGGCCACAATGTCACGATCATCGATACCAACAAGGCCCGTGTGGAGCATATCAGCGAATCCTATGACGTGATGGGCATTACCGGCAACGGCTCCTCCATCATAACGCTGTCCGAGGCGGGGATCGAGGAGGCGGACGTGTTCATTGCAGTCACCGGCTCGGACGAGCTGAACCTGCTCTGCTGCATGTTTGCCAAA
>OIAD01000842.1_pt1 | contig 12326 bp, 10 predicted proteins | sample 1580601 | NCBI WGS metagenome assembly OIAD01 (sample SAMEA3882554, study PRJEB24775) | human gut metagenome | biome: human-associated habitat; feature: intestine environment; material: feces | place: Netherlands | collected 2009/2010
CCGGCTGGCTCGACCGCACCGAAGTCCATCTCTACGAGCTGCTCCACAGCAGCTGGAAAAAGCAGACCGGAAAGGGGGATGCCGTATGAAGCGGAGAAGTGCAGAACTCATCGCCCGCGACCCGGAGAGATTCTTTCACCATGACCGCGTCTTCCTGAACAATCCCGTGGTCATGCAGGGCATGGGCCTTGCGCCGCTGGTGGTCCTTGCCACCAACGGCCAGAACGCTCTGATGCTGGCGGCGGCGGTGGCGCTGCTGCTGACGCCCTCCCGTCTGCTGGCCTGTCTGCTGAGCCGCTTGTTCCCCCTGCGGGAGGAGCACCCGTCCAAAGCAGAGCTGGAAAAGAAGCTGCTGCCCCGCAGCATCCTCTATTCGGGCAGCGCGGCGGTGGTCTATCTGGCAGCCTACCCCATCCTGAACCGCCTGTTCGGGGTGAGCCTGCTGGTGCTGGGCATCTACCTGCCCATGCTGGTGGTGGAGCCGCTGCTGACCTACCGCTTCGGCCGCGTGCAGGAGACGATGAAAAAGGCCGTCTCCAAGGGCATCCGCATCACCGTCGGCTACGGCCTGCTGCTGCTTTTGCTGGGCTGTGTGCGCGAGTGGCTGAGCGCCGGTACGGTGTTCGGCCATGTGCTGAGCCGTCCCGTCCTGCCCATGGCCGGTATGCCGGCAGGCGGCTTCATCGTGCTGGGCGTGCTGTGCGCTGTCTGGCGCACGCTGGCCAAGAAGCAGAAAGATTATCTGACATCGGAGGCCCGGGGCCTCATGGCAGTCTACCGCCAGAGAGAGGGGGAGCCTCAGGATGAGCAATGATGTGATGCAGGCCGTCGGCGTCTTTTTCAGCTACGCCGTGTTGGCCATCTTTGCGCAGAATGCGGTGTTCACCCGCGGTCTGGGCGTCTCCCGGCTGGTCCAGCTGGTGGGCGACGAGCGCACCAGCAGCGGGTGGTTCGCCCTGCTGCTCTGCGTGACGCAGGTGCTGGTGGCTCCGCTGGCTTTCTATGCAGGCAGTTTCGCGGCCGCCCAGCCCAACTTCGCCCAGCTCCGCCCGCTGGTCTATCTGGCCTGCGTGGCGGTGGTGAGCCTGTTTGAATTCCTTGTGCTCTGGGCAGCGCGGGGCAGACGCCACGGCGGCCAGCTGCTCCGCATCCTGCCTGCTGCCGCAGTCAACAGCGGTGTGCTGGGCACGGTGCTGGTGGAGCGCACCCAGAGCTTTACGCTGGAGCAGAGCATGGGCTTCGGCCTCGGCAGCGGCCTCGGCTACCTGCTGGCCGTCATGCTGGTGACGGAGGCCGACCACCGTCTGCGCAGCGAGGCCATCCCGGAGGCGTTCCGGGGCCTGCCCATCACGCTGGTCTATGTCGGCGTGCTGGCGCTGGCCATCTATGGTTTTACGGGCCACTCGGTGATCCTGTAAGGAGTGCAGGAGAAAGGGACGAACATGGCAAAGTATAAAAAGGTCAAGCGGTATCACCGCAGTTTTTACAGCCCCGGTATGTGGGCCAAGAAGGTCGTCGGCATCGTGGTGCTGGTGGCCGTGGTGCTGGTGGTGGGCTGGCTGGCTGCGCCCCATGTGCTGGACTGGGCCACCCACACCTGGTATACCGTGGTGCGCAACCGCGACCTCTCGGCCTCGTCCGGGCCGGCAGCGTCCAGCGTGGCCGCTTCGTCCGAGGCGGCGGCAGAGCCTGCGGCCTCCTCGGAAGCACAGCCTGCTTCGTCGGAGCCTGTTGTGCCCGCCAATGCCATCATTGAGGGCAGCTGGGGCGTTCTGGACACCGCTGCGGCCCGGGATGAAGCTTCGCTGCGGGCTGCGGCGCAGGAGCTGGCCCGGCAGGGTGCGGCGTATGCCGTCGTGACCCTGAAGGACAGCAGCGGGCAGATCCTGTACCCCTCCGCCCTCCCCGCTGCGGCGGGCAGCATCGAGGGCGCATCCCTCGACCCGTCCCTCATCGCCTCGGTGCTGAAGGAGAACGGCCTTGTGCCGGTGGCCAAGCTGGCTGCCTTCCGCGACCCCGCCGCCGCCCGCGCCAACCGCGGCATGGCCATCGGCTACACCGGGCAGGAATACCTCTGGCTGGACAATAAGGCCTCGGCCGGCGGCAACCCGTGGCTGAACCCCTATTCCGACGAGGCTGTGCAGTTCATCGGCGACCTCATCGGCGAGGTGCAGAGCATGGGCTTCGACCATGTCCTGCTGGAAAATGTCCAGTTCCCGCTGGCCCAGAACGGCAAGCAGGACTTCGGCTCCACCGGCGGACGCGACCGCAGCGCCCAGCTGGCTGCGGACATCGCCGCATGGGATGCCCGCTTTGAGGGCAGCGTGACCCTGTGGTACGGTTACTCGCTGGATCAGGTGACGGAGGGCGCTTCCACCGTGGGCGGCTCCGCGACGGCACTGGGCGTCAGGAACCTTGTGGTCGAAGTCCCCGCAAAGCAGACCATGGACGACACCGCCCGCAGCGAGCTGCGGGACACCCTGTCGGCTTCCGGCGTGGAGCGTGCCGTGTTCTGGGACGATGCAGCGGGCATTTTCCAGTGAGAACGCTCCATTTGCTGTTGGTGATTTATGTGAGAGTGAGGAATGTGTTATGAAAACTGCATCCTGCTTTGGTCCGGCCCACATCCTGCTGCCCGGGGAGAATATCCCTCTGGAAAAGTGGGGCTGTGTGGCCTGTGACCAGTTTACCAGCGACCGTGCCTACTGGGAGCGGGCAGACGCTGCTGTGGGCAGCTGCCCCAGCACCCTGCGCCTCATCCTGCCGGAGGTCTACCTCGGGGACAAGGACGCGGCCCAGCGCGTGGAGCACATCCACGCCGCGATGGACGCCTACAGCCGGGATGTGCTGACCCGCGCCGTGGACGGCTTCGTCTACGTCGAACGCACCGAGCAGAGCGGACGGGTGCGGCAGGGCCTTGTGGGTAAGATCGACCTTGAGGCCTACAGCTACGAGAAGGGCAGCCGCCCGGCCATCCGGCCCAGCGAGCGCACCGTCACCGAGCGCATCCCGCCCCGTATGACCGTGCGCCGGGGGGCGGCGCTGGAGACGCCCCATGTCATGATGCTGGCCGACGACCCCGGCTGCACCCTCATCGAGCCGATCGGCGCGCACAAGAGTGCGCTGAAAAAGCTGTATGAGGGCGAGCTGATGCAGGGCGGCGGCCACATCGCCGGATGGGCCGTGGAAGACCCCGCCCTGCTGGCCCAGATCGAGGCCGCACTGGCCGGGCTGGGCAGTCAGGAGGCCTTCGACGCCAAGTATCCGCAGGCCAAGGGCGCAGCGCCCCTGACACTGGCCGTGGGCGACGGCAACCATTCGCTGGCTGCGGCCAAGGCCTGCTGGGAGGAGCTGAAGCCCACCCTGACGCCGGAAGAGCGGGAGAACCCCGCCCGCTGGTGTCTGGCCGAGGTGTGCAACGTCCATTCGCCCGCCATCGAGATCGAACCCATCCACCGCGTCCTCTTCAACGTGGACTGCGGCGCGGTGCTGCTGGCCCTCATCGCGTGGAGCGATGCCAACATGGCTGGGATCTGCTTCGGCGACTCGAAGCAGCAGGCGTTCACGCTGGCAGGCCCCCATGTGTCCAATGTCCTCAGCTTTGAGGACCCCGTCGCCCCGCTGACCGTCGGCACGGTGGACGAATTTATCGAATACTTTATGGCCCGCCACAGCGAGGCCCGGGTGGACTATGTCCACGACGAGCCGGCTGTCCGCGCCCTGACCAAGCAGGGCGGCGTGGCTTTCCTGCTGCCGCCCTTCGAGAAGAGCGACCTGTTCAAGGGCATCGTGATGGGCGGCGTGCTGCCCCGCAAGACCTTCAGCATGGGCCATGCGGAGGAGAAGCGGTATTACATCGAGTGCCGCAGGATCAAAGAATGACCAAGGAGTACCATGACTTTTAATGAACTGAATCTGTCCGCCCCCCTGCTCAAAGCTGTAAGCGAGGCGGGCTATGAGACCCCCTCGCCCATTCAGGCCTCGGCCATCCCGCCGGTGCTGGAAGGGCGGGACCTGATGGGCTGCGCCCAGACCGGCACCGGCAAGACCGCTGCCTTTGCGCTGCCCATGCTCGACCGCCTGACTGCCAGCGCGCCCCGCAAAAAGGGTGCCATCCGCGCCCTGATCCTGACTCCTACCCGGGAGCTGGCTTTGCAGATCGGCGAGAGCTTTGAAGCCTACGGCAAGTATCTGACCCTGCGCAGCACCGTCATCTTTGGCGGTGTGGGTCAGGCTCCGCAGGTCGCAGCCCTGAAAAAGGGCGTGGACATCCTCATTGCCTGCCCGGGCCGCTTGAACGACCTGGTGGGGCAAGGGCTGCTGGATCTCTCCAACATTGAGATCTTTGTTCTGGACGAAGCCGACCGGATGCTGGATATGGGCTTTGTCCACGACGTGAAAAAGGTGATCGCCAAGCTGCCCAGGCAGCGCCAGAACCTGATGTTCAGCGCCACCATGCCCAAGGAGATCGAGCAGCTGGCCGCAGGCATCCTGCACGACCCGGCCTTTGTCAAGGTGGACCCGGTGTCCAGCACGGTGGACCGCATCCAGCAGAGCCTGTATTTTGTGGAGAAGGGCAACAAGAAGTTCCTGCTGCCCTGGCTCATTAAAAACCTGAGGCCTGAGGTGGTGAACGCGCTGGTGTTCAGCCGCACCAAGCACGGGGCCGATAAAATTGCAAAAGACCTGAACAAGCAGGGCATCCCCGCTGCCGCCATCCACGGCAACAAGAGCCAGACCGCCCGTGTGACGGCGCTGGAGGATTTCAAGGCGGGCAAGACCCGGGTGCTGGTGGCGACCGATATCGCCGCCCGCGGCATTGACATCAGCGAGCTGTCTCATGTGTTCAACTACGACCTGCCCGAGGTGCCCGAGACCTACGTCCACCGCATTGGCCGCACGGCCCGTGCCGGTGCCGACGGCACTGCCGTCAGCTTCTGCGCCCCGGAGGAAAAGGAATATCTGGCCGGGATCGAAAAGCTGAACCGCCGCCAGATCCCGGTCGTCTCCGGCCATCCCTGGGACGGCGTGCCTGCCCCTGTCAAGGCTGCACCCCCGGTGCGGGGCAAAAAGCCCAAGGCGGAAGCAGAGCAGCCGGAAAAGCCTGTGAAGGCAGAGAAGCCTGCCAAAGCAGAAAAGGCAGCCAAGGCCGAAAAGCCCGCTGCCCCCAAGAAGGAAAAAGCGGCTGCAAAACAGCCCAGCCCCAAGAATACCGAACCGAAAGAAGGAACATCCATGGAGGAAAACCAGAAGCGTACTTCCGGCGGCCGCAGTGAGAACCGCCGCTCCAATAACAGCCGCACCCGCCGCGAGGGCAATACCCCGCAGCCGGCCAACCGCGGCAGCAACGCCCAGCCCAAATTCGACCCCCACTTTGTGAGCGCCCCGGAGGCTACTCCCCTGCGCCCGGTCAAAAAGGCTCCGGCTGCGCAGCCTGCCGCAAAGCAGACTGCTCCGGCCCAGAACGGCCAGCGTCAGCGCGGCGGTCAGCCTGCCCGTGCCGAGCAGCGCACCGACCGCAATGATCCGCGCACCGAGCAGCGGGCAGAGCGGAATGCGCGCAATGCCCGCCCGGCCCAGAACAGCCAGAGCCAGCAGGGCAGCCGCAATAATCGCAATGCAGTGCAGAGCAGCCGCCCGGACCGCCCCGCCAAGAGCGAGGCACCCCGCGGCCGCAGCCGGAACACCGCCCCCGCACGGGACGAGGACCCAGGCCTAATGCTGATCAGCCGCCGCCCGCCCCAGCAGAAGTTCACCAACTTTGAAGAGTATATGACCGCCCACGGCGGTGCCACCGCACCCATCGAGGATCACACCGATGAAACCTGAGCCGTTTGCCCCCTGGCAGTGCCCGCTCTGCGGCGAACCCCTGACCGGGGACACTGCCCTGAAATGCGGCAGGAACCACAGCTTTGACCGGGCGAAAGAGGGGTACTGGCACCTGCTGCCGGTGCAGAGTATGCGCACCAAGGTCCCGGGCGACAGCAAAGAGATGGTCGCCGCCCGCCGTGCCTTCCTGAACGCCGGGTATTACGGCATCTTCGGCCGGGCGCTGGGGGAGCTGTGCCTTGCGTACGGCACTTCCGCCGGGGCAGATGCACCGCTCCACCTGCTGGATGCGGGCTGCGGCGAGGGCTGGTACGACCGCTGCATTGCACAGGCCTTTGCGCAGGCGGGCCGGTCGGTGCAGCTGGCGGGCTTTGATATCGCAAAGCCTGCGGTGCGTCTGGCCGCAAAGGCACTGCCTGCCGCAAAATACGCGGTGGCATCCAGCTTTGCCCAGCCTGTCCGCACCGGATGGGCCGACCTGCTGCTCAACTGCTTCTCGCCCTTTGCGCAGGAAGAGTTCCGGCGCGTGCTGCGCCCGGGCGGACGGATGATCTATGTTGTGCCCGGTGCGGAGCACCTCTACCAGATGAAGGCTGTCCTCTACGACACGCCCTACAAGAACCCGGTGCAGGAGGTGGCCTATGAGGGCTTCCGCCCCATCGGGGAGCGGGAAGTCTCGGGCAGCATCACGGTGCCTGCCGGGCAGCTGGAGGCGCTGTTCGCCATGACCCCCTATTACTGGAAAACGCCACGGGATGGCGCGGCCCGCCTGGCCGCCCTGCCCGAGCTGACCACGGATATCGCGTTCCGCTTCCTTGTGTTTGAAAAAGAATGATCGAAAAGCCCCCGGCCTGTGAGGATACAGGCCGGGGGCTTTTTGCGTGCAGAAAACAGGGTCACATCGCGATCCAGCCCAGTGCGTTGGCGACCGAGCTGGCCAGGATGATGGCTGCGAAGATGGGGCAGAGATACCGGAGCATAAAGTTGAACACCGGTTTGCGGCGGAAGGGCTGACCTTCCCGTGTGACCTCTTCCTCGATCTTTTCCACACCGACGATCCGGGAGACCAGCAGGCAGGTGGCAATGGCCGCAATGGGCATCATCACCGAGTTGGTCAGGAAGTCGAAGAAATCGAGGAACTGCATCCCGAACACGGTCACGCTGGCAAGGGGGCCGTAGCCCAGCGCGGAAAGGCTGCCCAGTGTGATCATAATGCAGCCGATGAGGATGGTGGAGCGGGTGCGGTCCCAGCCCAACTCGTCCTCAAAGGTAGAAACAGCACTCTCGGTCAGGGCAATGGAGCTGGTGAGGGCCGCGAACAGCACCAGCACAAAGAAGAGCACGCCTACGGCAGTGCCCATGCCCATGCTGGCAAAGACCTTGGGGATGGTAATGAACATCAGGGCCGGGCCCGCCTGCAGGGTGTCAGGGTCGCCGCCCGAAAAAGCGAACACGGCGGGAATGATCATCAGGCCCGCCATGATGGCAATGGCGGTGTCGAAGATCTCCACGTTTTCCGTGGACTGCTCAATGGACACGTTCTTTTTCATGTAGGAGCCAAAGGTCACCAGGATGCCCATGGCAATGGAGAGGGAGTAGAACATCTGGCCCATGGCGGAAACCACGGTCATCCACGAGAAGTTGGCCGGGTTGGGCACCAGAAAATACTTTACGCCTGCCAGTGCGCCGGGCCGTGTGACCGAGTAGACGGCAATGACTACCGAGAGCACCACCAGCACCGGCATCATCACCTTGGAAACGCGCTCCACGCCGTTGCGCACACCCGCAAAGATGATGCCCAGCGTGATAAAGGTGAACAGCAGGAACGCGATCTCGGCCAGCAGACCGTTGGAGATGAAGCCGGAGAAATACCCGTCCGATGCCAGCGCGCTGCCGTGGCCGGTGAGATACTGGGCCAGATAGTGGATGACCCAGCCGCCGATGACCGAATAATAGGGGACGATCAGGATGGGGATGACTGCGTTGATCCAGCCGCCGAACGCCAGCCCCTTGCCCTTGCCAAAATGGCTGTAAGCGCCCACCGGGCTCTTGCGGGTCATCCGGCCCAGCGCCGTTTCGGCAATGATCATGGTGTAGCCAAAGGTGACAGCCAGCAGGATGTAGATGAGCAGAAAAATGCCGCCGCCGTATTTTGCGGCCAGATACGGGAAGCGCCAGATATTGCCCAATCCGACCGACGCACCGGCGGCGGACAGCACGAATCCGAGTTTGCCGGAAAACGCACTGCGCTTGTGTTGAGTTTCCATGTTTTTTTCCTCTTTTCCAGTTGATAAAATCAAGTGTAACATAGAGAAAACGGGATTTCAACGAATCGCAGGCGTTTCACCGGTGGAGAGATTTCAGGCGAAAGGTGAAGAAAAGTGAATCACTTTCGGGTAAAGGGCTCCATACCGTGCTCCTCGGGGGCGTAGTATTCCATCAGGGAAATGTAGTTTTCCGGGTGGTGGCAGAACGCCGCGCGCAGAACACTGTCCAGCTCGCCCCGGGCGGTGAGCAGACGGATGATGTACTGGGCCACCATCTGCACCACATCGGTCTCGATGCCGTAGCACAGGCCGACCGCCAGCACCGGGATAAGGATCTGCCGGGCCAGCAGGGGCACGTTCTGGCCGTACCGCTCAAGGATGGGGCGGCTCATGGTGGAGGCGGCCCAGACGCTGCCCACGATCTGCCAGTAATCGATCTCTTTCATGTGGGAAAGGCTCTGCAGCCGCTCCACGATCTCACCGTCGCTGAGGATGTAGCCATCGACCACCTCTTTTTCGGAGCGGATAAAGGCACACTGGATCATGTCCATGATGGCGGCCTCGTACTTCTGGTGGAAATTTTCCCGGGAAACGCAGAACTTGGCTACGATGCCGATGAGGGCACTGGTGTCCTCGGCGGTGGCAAGACTGCTGACCACCAGCGGCGTGGGGCCGAATGCCGCCCCCAGTGCGTCCAGGTCGGCCAGCTCTTCGGCATTCCGGGTGGCGGGCAGAAAGCGGTCACAGCCGTTGCGGTGGTAGCCCCAGGCAGCGGGCAGCACCCGGGCCACCGCGTCGCCGCTGGAAATGATGCTGAAGATGTTGCTCTCGGGCCAGTTTTCCAGCAGGGTGCCGTCCGGGGCGTGATTGGCATCGAAATCCTGCTGCAGGTCAGGCCGGTCGGCGGCAGTCAGGGCTGCAGGCACCGCAAAGCCGTAGGCATAGATGTTCTCCCGCCCCAGCTGGGGCAGCTCCCGGGCGATCTTTGCCGCCAGCAGATTTGCAATGATGGAACCGCGGCTGTAGCCGCCCAGCCAGAGCTTGAAGGCACCGCCCTGCCCTGCCCGGGCCAGATAGGCCTTGAGGGACGCAAACACCGCTGCCACAGGCGTGACAAAGCCGGTGTGCGCGCTGGTATCACCTGTGTGGAAGTTGCTGGCCCACTCGCCGCCGTAGCCGCCGCCCCGCAGGACAAGCGCCACAAGGGTGGTACGCTGGCCGTTCAGGGTCAGGGTCTTGCGGGCCAGCGAGTAGCCCACAAAGTCCCCGGCCCGGCCGGTGTCGAGGTCGTAATTGTAGAACAGCGCGTCCTCAAAGCCCAGGGTCTCGTAGGCGGCGGCAATGTGGGCTTCCCGCCCCACAGAGCCGTTGACCCAGTATTCCGCATCGCTGGCCACGGTGTTGGCCGCAGCGCAGACCAGACCCAGCGTTGCCAGCGCCAGCTGGTGGTCATATTGGGTGGCCGGGTGGGTGAAAAAGCTGTCGGAATAATAGAACGCGTGGGTCAGGTCACAGCCGCTCAGGTCGCTGCGGATGCCGATGGTGTAGCGGCCATCCGGCACTGCATGGCCCATGGAGCCCTGCCCGGCGGCCTGGACCATCAGCCCGGGCAGCAGAGTGCTGCCGGCCGCAAACCCCAGCACCTTGCAAAAACTTCTTCGATCCATAATTTTTCCCCTCAAAAACCAGAATGGATTTTTTCTTAGTATACCGTATCCCGGGCGGGGATACAATCCAAAGTTTTCCGGGCGGCAAAAAACGGGCCGGTGTTGCACACACCGGCCCGTTATGTTACACTGTTGTTCAGTCCAGATCCTTGCAGTACTCCACGATGTGGTGGAACATCTGCTCCACGGCGGGAGCCATGGCGGTGGGACGCTGGACGGCCAGACCCACCACGCGGTCCTCTTCGGGCTCGATGGGGTAGATCTTGACCGCTGCCGTGCAGTTGCGCAGCAGCATCCGGGGCATGATGGAAATACCCAGGCCTGCCTCGACCATGGCAATGTTCGACTGGTCGTCGATGACATGGCAGCGGCGCTCCGTTGAGAGGGAATACTTCTTGAGGAACTGACGCATCTCCGCATCGGTGGCATCCCACTGCACCACAAAGTTCTGCCCGTTCATCAGGGCGGGGGTCATCACGCCGTTGGGCGGCTCGGGCCAGTCCATGGGGGTGATGCAGAGCAGCGGCTCGTGGAACAGCTCGGTCAGAACAAACTCCTCCCGGCAGTTGTTGGAGAGGAAGGCAATGTCCACCTGACCGGTGCGCAGCCACTCCTTAACATCGTCGTAGGTGCCCTGATAGACCTCGACTTCGATCTGGGGGTAGTGGGCCATAAAGCCCTTGAGGATGCTGGGCAGCAGCCCGGAGCAGATCGAGTTGAAGGCACCCAGCTTGACCTTGCCCTTTTCCAGGCCGTTCAGGCGGGCAATGCTCTGCTGCAGGGCCTCGTCGCTGTTCAGCACCGCACGGATGGAGGGGTACAGCGAAGCGCCGTAGCTGGTCATGGTAACGCCGTTTTTGCCGCGATTGAATAAGGTAAAGCCCAGCTCAGCCTCCATCACGGCGATGGCGTGGCTGATGGCTGAGGGGGTCAGATGCAGCTGCTGAGCCGCCTTGTTAAAGCTGCCCTGCCGTGCAACTGCGTCGAAAATCTCATAAGAAAACAGCGTCATTCCCAATGCCTCCTTCCGGTCTGATCTGGTTCGGAGACGCTCGATCCTCTGTGAATCTTTTTCATCTTTGGTTTGAGATAGTTCAATTATCTTCTTGATTTTACTATCCCGCGCCCGTCCTGTCAAGCATTTTGGGCTGATTTGTGCACGCTCTGTGTAGATTTTGCCGCAGCAGACGCAGGAAATGCCACCTTTCCTCCGTTATAGTTCTTATAACGATTTTTTACAAACTGACCGAGGTGTTTTTTTATGACCGCACTTTCCCCGCGCTGCAGTTTCAGCGGCACCGCCCTTAAAACCATTGCCTGCATCACCATGCTGGTGGACCACATCGGCGCGTCCTGCATCGAGGCCGGCCTTTTGCTGCCGGAACTGGAAAGGGGAGAAGTTTCCGGCGGCGCATGGGATCAGCTTTCGCTGTTCCAGCTGGACAGGGTCCTGCGCTTCACCGGGCGGCTGGCCTTTCCCATCTTCTGCTTCCTGCTGGTGGAGGGCTTTGTACATACCCGCGATGTGAAAAAATACGTCCGGAGACTGTTCCTGTTTGCTTTCATCAGTGAGGTGCCCTTTGACCTTGCATTTTTCTGCACGCCCTTTGCGCTGGACCATCAGAATGTTTACTGGACGCTGGCGCTGGGCGTGCTGGCCATGGCAGGCCTGAAGCATTATGAAAAGCCGGACGGCTCTGCCAGCTGGAAAGGGCTCTTGTGTGCGGCAGGCTGCACGCTTGCGGCGCTTCTGGCTTGTACGGACTACAACGGCATCGGTGTGCTCATCATCTGTGCGCTGTACCTGACCCGTGGCGACCGCAAGCGGCAGTGCATCGTGGGAGCCGTGCTGTTTGCCTGGGAGCTCACCGCCCCGCTGGCTTTTGTGCTGGTCTGGTTCTACAACGGGCAGCGGGGCGCGTGCAGTCCGCTGCAAAAGAAGGCCTTTTACTGGTTCTACCCGGTGCACCTGAGCGTGCTGGCTGCGGTGACGAATCTTCTGCTGTAAAAAAGCAAAACGCGCTTTTCGGAAGGCCCCGGAAAGCGCGTTTTGTGTAAAAATCTGTTCAAGCCATGTGCAGCTGCTCTTTCAGTGCCTGCTGAAGGACGCAGGAAAAATTGATCCCCTGTGCCATGGCGGCATCGTTCAGCCAAGCAGGGATGGAAAGCGTCTTTTTGACAGATCTCTCGAAGTGCTGTTTTGCATATTCTGCCACGTCAACAGAAACAACATTGACAAATGCTTCAGGAACAGGCTCGTCGGGAGCAAGTGCCCGAGACACAGCGATTGGGTCGATGGAACCCGGACGAGACGGTGTGGGAATCGTTTCGCCATCCCGCTTGCAGGTGTAGAGATAGCCTGCAAGGCAGTCCACTGCCATCTCCATGGCTTCCTCAAAGGTATCACCCTGTGTTGCAAGGTTGTTCAAATCAGGAAAAACGACAGAATAACCTTCTGCCTCTTTATAAAAACAAGCCGGATACATGGATAACATCCTTCATCCCTCCTGTATGATGATATGGCATTATTTGAGCCCTGCCTGCTTTCGGATGGAAAGCTCTG
>OIAD01000843.1_pt1 | contig 12313 bp, 9 predicted proteins | sample 1580601 | NCBI WGS metagenome assembly OIAD01 (sample SAMEA3882554, study PRJEB24775) | human gut metagenome | biome: human-associated habitat; feature: intestine environment; material: feces | place: Netherlands | collected 2009/2010
ATGGTCCGGTAGATGGCACCGGTATCCACATATAAAAAATGAAGTGTTGTCGCCAACCGCCGGGCCAGCGTGCTCTTTCCGGCCCCGGCAGGGCCGTCAATGGCGACATTCATGGTTTTCATAGCGAACTCCTTTTTTCTCCTTTACTTGCAGCAGAACTGCTGCGATCAATAAAAATAAAATCCATCTATTTCAAGCCGGCAGTTTCTCCGGCACGAAATCATTTTCATAAACTGCCAATGGCATCCGCTGCACAAGCGGCAGTGGAAAAGGCAATCTGTAAATTAAATCCCCCGGTGTATGCATCCACATCCAGCACTTCTCCGGCAAAATACAAGCTCTCACAGCATTTGGATGCCATGGTTTTCGCCTGTACTTCCCGAACAGAAACGCCGCCCCGTGTAATAATCGCTTCTTTCAGCGAACGTCTTGCAGTGATATGCAGCGGAAATGCCTGCAAGCCCTGCACCAAAATCCGGCGTTGTTCTTTTGTCAGAGCATTTGCCTTGGTTTCCGGCGGAATGTGAACCGCTTCCAGAAAAACGGGAACAAGTTTCAGTGGCAGCAGCCCTCGGAAAATCGTGCCCATTGCCTGATTGGGGTGGGCGGTACAATCTCGCTGAATGCGTTTGTCCAGCTGTTCTGGTGTCAAGCCGGGTTTCAGGTTCAGTTCCAGCCGACAGCTGCCATCTTTCGGAATCTGCTCCGGCAGCAGGGAACTTGCTGTCAGCACCAACGGTCCTGAAACCCCGAAATGTGTGAACAACATCTCTCCCAATGCATCATAGCAGCATTTTTTCCCGTTGTACAGTTTCAGGGAAACATTCCGCAAGGAAAGCCCCATCAAGTCACTGCACCATTTCTCCTGCACTTCCAACGGAACAAGTGCTGGCAGCGGTGGCACAATTGTATGCCCTGCCTGCTTTGCCAGCGTATAGCCGTCCCCCGTAGACCCCGTTGCCGGATAGGATGCCCCACCAGCTGCCAGCAGCACACAATTTGCAGCATACTGCTTACCAGAGGCAGTCTGTACGCCAGTACAGCGACCTTCTTGCAGGAGCAATTGCTGCACGGTTTCCCGATAAACGGGAATCCCTGCCCGTTTCAGGGCACGCTGCAACGCTGCCACAATATCTTCTGCTCGGTCACTCACCGGAAATACTCGATTGCCCCGTTCCACTTTCAGCGGAACACCCAACTGTTCAAAATATGCCATCACATCTTCCGGCATCCAGCGAGCAAACGCACTGTACAAGAACTTTGGATTTCTCGGCACATTTGCCATGAGCGTATCCAAATCACAGGCATTGGTGAGGTTGCAGCGACCTTTTCCGGTAATCCGCAATTTTCTCCCAATTTGCCCATTTTTTTCTAAGATGATACAGTGTTTTCCGGCTTTTGCCAGCAGCAGGGCAGCCACCGTTCCGGCAGCCCCTCCGCCAATGATGAGTACATCTGCTTCCATTTAGTCCCTTCCTCTTTTTCGTTTTCGCATCCGTTCCAAAATCCGGTTTCGGCGTTCTTCGGTTGCAATCGCATCTACTTCATAGTGGTCATGAACCCATTGTAGAACATCGCCATCCCGTGCCCCTTCCGGCATCTGGTCTGCTGGTACTGTCTGCATTCCCGTGTCGGTTTCCAGAACGGCAACGCCATCATCCATGCGGTCAATGATGATCATGATGCATACTCCTTATCAAACGACCACTTCAATTCCCCGTCCTCTACCTTACAGATGATTGTTCCATCTAAATCCGTCCGGTAAATCTTATCGCAGTAAACGCCTAGTCGGTCGAGTGCTTCTTCATGCGGGTGACCATAGGAATTATCCGTTCCGCAGGAAATCACTGCATAAGCTGGCTGAATCTGCTCCAGCAGAGCTTCGCTGGAGGATGTCCGGCTGCCGTGATGCCCTGCCTTAAAGACATCCGCATGCATGCCATCAAATACGCCGCTTTCCAGCCAGTCGGCTTCTTCGTCCTTTTCTGCATCACCCGTAAACAGGAATGTTTTTCCGCCGCAATTCAAATATGCTGCCATGGAATAATCATTCAGGGAAGAATAGGTTTTTCCGGCTGGCGGTGCAATGAGTTCCAGTGTAGTACTGCCGCCTAAATTCAAGGTCTGCTTTTCCGATACAAAGGTAGGGTCAATGTGGTTGTCTTCAATGCCATCCAAAAATGCTTCATAGACTCGTGTCGTCGGCACGTCTTTGTCCGGAATTTCCGGCAGCAGCACCATGGAAACGGTCAAATCAGAAGAAACCGCTGCATCTTCCAACACATCTACCAATCCGCCGATGTGGTCAGAATGCGGATGAGAAGCAATCATGTAATCAATGGTGGTAACACCATATTTCTTCAGGTCGTCCAGTACAACACTGCCCTGATCTCGTTCGCCGCCGTCAATCAAGACGGTTTTTCCGGCTGCCTGAATCAGAACGCTGTCCCCCTGTCCAACATCCAGAAAAGAAACGGTTGCACTCGCATTGGAATCCACCGCTGATGCACAGCCGAACACTTTTGCACCACCTGCAAAGGCAACGACAACCAGTGCAATCAGCCCAATGATTTTTTCTTTCTGCTGGTTGGCTTTCTGTTTGCCGTTTTTGGCGGCTGGTTGTTTGCTTTTTTGGGTTGCTGCCATTTTGAAGTGCCTCCGTTTCGTCTTGCAGCTGCTGTGACAGGCTGCCGAGTTGATGATTTCTTTGCGTGGGTGTCTTTCCGCTCTGAACCTGCTGGAATCAGGCAATGTGCACCGTTTCCAACCAAATCCATTCTACCGGCTTTCCGCAGGGCTGCCAGCACTAAAGGACGGTTCTGCGGCAAGAACGATTGCAGCAAGGCTCGCTGCATTGCCTTTTCCTGCTCTGTTTTCGGAACAAAGACAGGTTCCATCGTATAGGGGTCATATTCGGTATAATACATACAAGTGGAAATCGTTCCGGGCGTTGGATAGAAATCCTGTACCTGCTCCGGATGGATGTGATTTTCTTTCAGATAAACTGCCAGTGCAATTGCATCCTGCAACGTGCTGCCCGGATGGGAGGACATCAGATAAGGGACTAAATACTGTTCTTTCCCAATGCTCTTGGTAATCTCATAGAACCGCTTTTGAAATGCCTGATAGTGTTCAAAGTGCGGCTTTCCCATCTTATCCAATACATGATTGCTGCAATGTTCCGGAGCAACTTTCAGCTGACCGCTGGTGTGTTCCCGTACCAATTCCCGAAAAAAAGTGTCGTCTGGGTCGGCAAGCAGATAATCAAATCGGATACCGGAACGGATAAAGACTTTCTTCACCTTGGGCAACTTTCGCAGCTGCCGGAGAATGTGCAGATATTCAGAATGGTCGGCGTGAATTGCCGGACAAATCTCCGGAGCAAGGCATTTCTTGCCCTTGCAAAGCCCTTTTGTCAGCTGCTTTTTGCAGGATGGAGCACGGAAGTTTGCCGTAGGCCCACCAACATCGTGAATATAGCCCTTAAAGTTGGGCATTTCTGTAATCTGCTTTGCCTCTTTTAAAATGGATTCCTCACTGCGACAGGTGACACGTCTGCCCTGATGCAGGGCAATGGAACAGAAGTTACAATATCCGAAACAGCCTCGATTATGGGCGATAGAAAACTGTACTTCTGCAATTCCCGGCACACCGCCTTGTGCATCATACATCGGGTGCGGCTTTCGCTGGAATGGCAGCTGATACACTGCATCTAATTCTTCCTGTGTCAGCGACAATGCTGGCGGATTTTGTACCAGCATCTGTTTCCCATGCCGTTGAATGACCGTCTTTCCATAGATTTCATCCTGCTGGTCGTACTGCTGACGGGTTGCCTTGGCATATGCCTTTTTATCGCTAGCAACCTGTGCAAAGTCTGGGCACTGCACCGCTCCCCACGGGGTGTTGACAGGGTCTGTCAGGTAACAAGTCCCTCGAATATCAGTCAGGGCAGAAATCGGCTCACCATCCCGCAGACGAGCTGCCATTTCTGTAATGGAGTGTTCCCCCATTCCATACATCAGGAAATCTGCACCGCTTTCCACCAAAATAGACGGTCTGACCGTATCCGACCAGTAGTCATAGTGTGCAAACCGCCGCAAGGATGCCTCCAGTCCGCCGATAGCAATCACTGCATCCGGATATGCTCGGCGGATACACTGACAATATGTAATCACGGCACGGTCTGGACGAAGTCCGGCTTTTCCGCCGGGGGAATAAGAATCTTGGCTGCGTTTTCGCTTGGCAGCAGTATAATGTGCCACCATGGAATCAATATTGCCGCCTGTCACCAAAAATGCCAGCTTGGGCTTTCCAAACCGCATGATGTCCTTGGTGCTCCGCCAATCCGGCTGCGGCAGCATTGCCACGGAATAGCCCTGTGATTCCAGCAGACGGGAGATGATTGCAGCCCCGAAACTGGGGTGGTCTACATATGCATCCCCGACCACATAGACAAAATCCGGCTGGGAAACGCCCGTTTCCAGCAATTCCTTTTTCGTAACCGGCAAAAAGCCTTGTGCCATAATGGCTGTTCCTCCTCTTGGTTTCTTTTACGGCAGATTCCGCATTTTTCGTTCTTCATACTGCTGCTTGGTCATCAGCACTTTTCGAGGTTTTGCCCCGTTGTATCCGCCGACAATCCCCATCTTTTCCAGTTCGTCAATCATTCGGGCAGCACGAGCATAGCCAACATTCAAATAACGCTGCAATGAAGACGTGGATGCCTGCCCCAACTCTACAACTGCCTGAATCGCCTCTTCGAGTCGAGGATCTGCATTTCCGTCCGGACTTGCCGTTTCACCCTTCAGAACCGGAATATTCTGTTCAACACCGACCAAAGCAGAATCATCATAAGCCGCCTGTGCTTGCTGCTTGACAAATGCCACTGTTTTTTCAATTTCCTCTGTGGAAACAAAACAGCCCTGTACACGAATCGGTTTCGGCATACCATTCGGCAAATACAGCATATCACCGTGCCCCAGCAGTTTTTCTGCTCCGCCTGTATCCAGAATCGTTCGAGAGTCCACCTGCGACATGACAGACAGGGCAATCCGGCTCGGAATATTCGCTTTAATCAAACCCGTAATAATATCGGTGGTTGGTCGCTGCGTTGCAATAATCAAGTGCATTCCGGCAGCTCTTGCCTTTTGTGCCAGCCGGCAAATGGCATCTTCCACTTCTTTGGATGCGGTCATCATCAAGTCTGCCAACTCATCAATCGCAATGACAATTTGCGGCAGCGTCTGCCCGTCGGGCTGACTCTGGATTTTCTTGTTATAGTCTGCCAAATCCCGTACCCCATTGTCCGCAAAGGTCTGGTAACGGTGTTCCATCTCCTGTACTGCCCAGTTCAATGCACCAGCTGCTTTTTTCGGGTCAGTGACAACCGGAATCAGCAAGTGGGGAATGTCCTCATACACCCGAAATTCTACAATCTTCGGGTCAATCAAAATCAACCGCACTTGTTCCGGTGTCGCATGAAACAAAATACTCATGATGATGGAATTGGTGCAAACAGATTTACCAGAGCCTGTTGCACCGGCGATAATCAAATGCGGCATTTTTGCAATGTCGCCAATGATCGCATTTCCGGCGATGTCCTTTCCGACTGCAAACGCCAGCTGGCTTTTCGCATTCTGGAATGCATCGGATTCGAGAATATCCCGCAGCTTCACCACATCTTTTTTCCGATTCGGGACTTCAATCCCTACGACTGATTTTCCCGGAACAGGGGCTTCAATTCGGATGCTCTGGGCAGAAAGATTCAAGGCAATATCATCCGATAAACCTGTAATTTTAGAAACTTTTACCCCAGCATTCGGCTGCACTTCATATCTGGTAACAGATGGCCCACGCTGAACATCCTTCATGGAAACACCTACATTGAAATCTTTCAGGGTTTCCTCCAGCATTCTTTTATTGCGTTCCAATTCCTGTTGGATCTCCGGACTTTTGCCCGTGTTGTTACTCCGCTTCAACAGAGAAAGGCTTGGAATCTGATAAGCAGGCTCTTCCAGCTCTGGATGCATTGCATTTTCCGGAACAATTGCTCCCATTCCCTGCTCCTGAAACAAATCCAACTGTCTTGGCATCTGTTCCGATTCTGGCTCAAAAATCGGTTCTTCCGGCTCTGGAGGTTCAACATCAAGCGTTGGTTCAACGGCAGCATCATACTGCATCTGAAACGGCTCTTGTAAAGGCGGTTCTTGCGGTGGTATCGGTGTTTCCGCTAACCCATCGGTTGCAGCGATGATTTCGCCAGCATCCAATTCCTGTGTATTTTGTGCTTCTGAAGCTTGCACTGCTTCCGCTTCCTGCTCCTGTTCTTCTGCCTTATGGAATAAGTTGGAGAAAAAGCCGATTCTTTTTGGTTCTTCCAAATCTGGAACATCTTCTTCATCCGGCAAGGCATCTTCCGTCGGAAACAGCAGATTTCGAAGAAAACTGCCAGCCCGACAGAACCAATCTTTCAAGTCCAGCATATCCCAGCCCATCAGCCACATGACAACTAAAAACAGGACAAACAAGACACAAATTTTATCGCCGGGACTGCCCAGCAGAGCCGATAAGATATAGGCGAGCACACTGATTGCACCGCCATTGAACAAGGGATTATCCTGTCCAGCGTGATAAAATGCAATCAGAGCATCTATCGGGTTCTTGGTTCGGAGAGCCTCCCCAAACCAGACCTGCACCGTACTGCTGACCAGAACCGCAATGCCCAATCCGTACAAAAAATATGTACTGACATCTTTCGGTCGGTGTTCCTTTGGTTTTTGTCCCTGAATCTGCCGCTGTAAAAATAGTCCTGCCAGAACCAATACAATCGGCCATGTTAAAACCGAAACACCAAACAGTCCCAGTAATCCATTGTGCATCCATCTCCAGCCGGAACTTCCCGGAATGAATACCAGCAGCAATACCAATGCCGCTGACACCATCAGCAGAACGGATTTGAATTTCAAATCCGCTTTCTGCTTCTCGGTGAGTTTTTCTTCTTTTTTGGTATCCGCATCGGCAGCCCCTTTGATTTCGGCTGCATTAAATCCCTGCGTATTTTGATGATCGCTATTTTTGGGGGTGGCTTTTTTCTTTGGTTTTGATTTTGCCGTTCGTCCCACTGCAACCGTCCTTTCCCAGTGTAGATGACGGCACAGACGCATCCGTATAACGCAGCGGTGCTGCTTCAATCAATTCATACAGGCAGGAAATCGCATCCTGTAAGCTGCCGAGCTGGTCAATCAGCCCTTCTGCCACTGCTTCTTCACCGGTCAGAATCGAACCGATGTCGGTTGCAAGGGCATCTGTACGATGCATGAAAGAAAGCAGCCGTTCCGTTTGGATGTGACTGCACCGTGTAATAAATTCGATAATTCGATTTTGAATCTGATTAAAATAAGCAAATGTCTGCGGCACGCCGACAACCAGTCCATTTGTCCGGACGGGGTGAATCGTCATCGTTGCCGAAGGCACAATAAAAGACCGCTTCGCACTCACTGCCAGCGGCACTCCGATGGAATGACCGCCGCCCAGCACCAGAGAAACGGTCGGGGTTTGCATTCCGGCAATCATTTCTGCAATGGCAAGCCCTGCTTCCACGTCACCGCCAACCGTATTGAGTAAAATCATCAGTCCTTCAATGCTGCGATCCTGTTCAATCGCAATCAAAGCGGGAATGATGTGTTCATACTTGGTTGTTTTATTTTCAGCCGGCAGGATATAATGCCCTTCCACCTGTCCAATGATGGTCAAACAGTGGATGAGATGTTTTGCATTCTGTGGGCGAATGCTGCCGGATTCTGCAATCAAAACGGCTTCTTGCAACTGCTGTTCTGATTCGTCTGCGGCAGAAGGCGTTTCTGCCGAAGTGAATGCTGTCCATGATGTCTGCATATCCATTCCGCCTTTCCTGTGGATTGTTTTTCAAACAGTATTCCACAAAAGCGAAAAAATATACTGCAATACCATTTAATAGACAGGTTGGCATACTGCTATTATTATAACATTTTACCCTTAGAATGTCAAGCGGAAATCCAGCTGGAAAATAGAAATCAAGCTGCAACTTCCCTATAGAAAAACGGGAGCAAATGGTTTCATCTGCTCCCGCTGCATATTTTATTTTTGACACTTAATAGAAATCAATGTAATTCTCATCGACCCAGCCGTAATAATCCCCGTCATCGGAATCCCATAGTTCATACCAATTCGTTCCGTAGTTGTAACACGAATTCTTTGCAGTTATATGCCAAGTATCTCCAAGGCTCTGCCGAACCATTCCGCATGCACCGCCATTTACAACATAATCGGTCGTATATCCAGCTACAACACCGCCATGACAGTTGATTTGTCCTCTTATATTGAGACCATCAATTAAAATTCCACCTGTATTGATTGTTCCTTCTGCATCGGTTGGAATCGCACAAGTAACTGTATCTCCAGCATTTCCGGCATCATCATACGGTGTGACAGAAAGCGTGGTTTCTGGATTTGCAATCGGATTAAACGGCAATTCCACATAATCGCTGAAATCGCTTCGCAATACAGTGGTATCATAACTGATGCCGTTTATTTTGATGTAGGCTTTGTAGAAATTGCCGTCTAAATATAACCGCACCTTAGAGCCATCATATCCGGAGAGCAAAAATGTCTTTGCAGAGGCAGTGACATACGGCTTTGGTTTTGCGGTTACCACTGGTTTGGCAGTGGTTGCAATGGTCGTAGTCGTTGTCACGGTAGTGGTCACTGTAGTTGCCTTTGTGGTGGTGGTTGTCGCTGTTGTTGTCAAATCTGTGGTCGTCGTTTCATGAGAGTCCTGCACTTCTGCAATGTTTTTATCATTTGGTTCTATGGTATTTTGTTTTCCTATTTTCGTTGTTCCCAACGCAATTGCAAGAATTCCAACAAGCACTGCCAAAAGCAGAACAATCGCCCATGGAAACCATTCCTTTTTCACAATCGAACTGGCACTGACTGCTTGACTGCCTTCTACATTAGAGGTATCTGTTTTTTTAGTTTTTTCTGTCGATTCCGCTTTTTGTTTCATAGATGCTCCGCATTGTACGCAAAATTTTGCATCATCTGGCAATTCCCGTCCACAATTTTTACAAAACATGATCAATCCCCTTTTCGAATCTATTTTTTCTATAGTATAACGCTATTAGTTTTATTTGTCAACCCCACAAGTTACAATTCCTACAAAAAAGCCCTCGTATCACTTCCAACACGCAAAACGGGAGCAAATGATTGCATCTGCTCCCGTTGTATGGTTTATTTTTGACGCTTAATAGAAATCAATGTAATTAGCATCGACCCAGCCGTAATAATCTCCGTCATCGGAATCCCACAGTTCATACCAAGTGATTCCGTAATTGTAACACGAATTTTTTGCGGTTACGTGCCAAGTATTGCCCAAACTCTGCCGAACGATTCCACATGCACCGCTATTTACTACATAATCCGTGGTAAATCCTGCAACCGTTCCTCCATGGCAGTTGATTTGCCCTTTCATTCCACTGACAGAACTGGAAGCGTGAGAAGCATTATTCGATGAATTTGCATTTTGACTTGCATTGGATGTATTGCCGGAATTGCCTCCAACTGTTTTGCTGACGATAAATGTACCGGAAGAATCTGGATAAGAAACGGTCTGGCCGTCCAACGTATCTAATCCATAGGTTGTAATCGTTCCGCTAATCTTAACTTCCCCAGCGGTTGCACCCGTTACAGTCACTCGAATCAGAGAATCATAAATATAGGTCGTACTTGTTTCAACACTTGCAGTTCCATTGGTGCATGTCAAATTGCTCAAAACTGCAATTCCTACATGACCATTCAGCATCAAGCCAGCTTGTGCAATCAATTCATCTGCTTCAAATGTAACGCTATAGGTTTGTACCTTTTCTGCGGTGGTTGCCGTTGTCTGTTTGGTTGTTGTGATTGCAGCGGTGGTTGCTTTTGTCGTTGCCTTTGTGGTGGTAATGGTTGTTGTGGCTGCTGTCGTTGTCAAATCTGTGGTTGTAGTTTCATGAGAATCCTGCACTTCTGCAATGGCTTCATTGTTTGGTTCAACATTGTTTTGTTTTCCCATTTTGGTTGTTCCCAATGCAATTGCAAGGATTCCCACAACAACAACCAAAATCACAACCATCATCCAAAGAAGCCGTTCCCTGTTCGCAACGGCACTGGTATGGACGGTTTGACTGTCCTCTGCATTCGATGCGATCGGTTTCCCATCTGTCTCTGCTGAGGAAGATTCTGATTTCAAAAGTGTTCCACACTTCATGCAAAACTTTGCATCCTCCGGCAATTCATGTCCGCAATTTTTACAAAACATCCGAAATCCCCTTTTCTGATTTTACTCTTTTCTAGTATAACACTATTAGTTTTATTTGTCAACCCTGATAGTTTTTACACAATACAAAAAATTCCAAAAAAAGCAACGCTCCGATTGTTGGTATGCAATTTGACAATTTGTGTTGATTTATGGTATAATCATAAAAAATCAAGGATTCTGTTTGCAGTTGTTCCCCTTTTTCACAACACAGCAGAATAGAAAGGACAAGAAAATGGCTACTGAAACCAAAGACCCACAAAAGAAATCAAACGCAATCACTCGCTTTTTTGGAGAGTTCAAAGAATTCATCTCCAAAGGCAACGTGCTGGATATGGCAGTCGGCGTTGTTGTCGGCAGTGCGTTCACCGCAATTGTCAATGCACTGGTAGACAATGTGCTGATGCCGTTGGTTGGGGCAGTGATTGCCGGCATCAACTTCCAAGACCTCGGCTTCCATATTCCGTGGGGCAATCACCCTTACATCAACATTGGTGCATTTCTCTCCGCTGTCATCACATTTCTGATTACTGCATTCTGTGTGTTCCTGATTGTCAAGGCAGTCAACACCATGCGGAATCTGACCCTCAAGAAAAAAGAAGAAGAAAAGAAGGAAGAACCGGAAAAGGTTGCTCCAGACATTGCCCTGCTGACTGAAATTCGGGATTTGCTGAAACAGCAGCAGAATGAAGAAACAAAGCGGTGATTCCATGACCCATTCAAAAAAACAAAAAGCAATCACGCTGATGGTCTATTTTCTGCTTTTCTATGCAGTCTGGGCAGTGTATCATGTTTGGATCGCTCCATTTCTGACCGCACACATTTCCTCGGATTGGCTCTGTTCATTGGTCGCAAATGGCGTTTTCAAGAATCTCATCTGGACGCTTCCAGCAGCGATTCTGCTCTGTCGGTTCTCCGGCGATGTTTACGCCACCCCAAAGGAATGCTTTTCCTGGAATCGCAATCAGTTGCCGTGGCTGCTGGTCTTTCCGTTCTTTGCAGTTTACCTGCTCTTCGGAGCGTATCGGCTGCATGGCGGTTTGCAGATTCTGCCGGACTTCGGGCTTTCCTCGGTGATTGTCGTTCTGTTTGTTGGACTAACAGAGGAACTTGTTTTTCGAGGCTGGCTGCTGAATCTCACTTACTCTGAATCTCATAAAGAAATTGCCATTGGCATTAATGCCATTCTATTTCTGATGATTCATTTTCCAAAGTGGATGATGGACGGCACGTTTTTCTCAAACTTTGCACACTTCGGCTTCATCAGCATTTTACTGCTGAGCGTTCTGTTCAGCGTGATTTTTGTGAAAACAAAAAGTCTGCTGCTGCCGATTGGGCTGCATATGTTCTGGGATCTCCTGATGATGATGGTTTATTAAACAGAACAAAAGACTCGCAGATTGCGAGTCTTTTTATTTCATGAAAACGATTTCAGCCAAGTCATCCTATTACAGCCAGATTTTCCAAAAGCCTTTGCAGGTGCTCTCTTTACAGCTTCCAAAAAATATGATACAATAAACAACAGGAGGCGATTGCAGTATGTTGCGAAATCTCTGGCATCACTTTTTATTGATTACCCGTCATCGGCATAAAGTCATTGCCCACTGCAAAAAAGCAGGGATTCTCTGGCAGGGACTCCGCCATGACCTTTCCAAATACAGCCCGACCGAATTTATTCCCGGTGTGAAATATTATCAGGGAAACCGCAGTCCAAACAATGCGGAGAGAGAAGCAACAGGGCTTTCAACAGCGTGGATTCATCACTATGGAAGAAATAAACATCATTTTGAACATTGGGTAGATTATGGGATTGATTGTGATACCATTATAAAAGGAGTGCCGATGCCGAGGAATTATATAGCGGAGATGGTGATGGACAGGATTTGTGCTTCAAAAGTGTATCATCCGGAATCTTATACGAACCGTGCACCTTTAGAATATTTTTTGAGAAGCAAGGGCAAATTGTGGTGTGTGCATGAGGAT
>OIAD01000846.1_pt1 | contig 12297 bp, 5 predicted proteins | sample 1580601 | NCBI WGS metagenome assembly OIAD01 (sample SAMEA3882554, study PRJEB24775) | human gut metagenome | biome: human-associated habitat; feature: intestine environment; material: feces | place: Netherlands | collected 2009/2010
CAATATCCTGGTAATCGGAATTGCAGGAGGAACAGGCAGCGGAAAATCAACACTTACAAAACAGCTTGTAAATCATTTTGGCGATCAGATTACTGTGCTTAAGCATGATGATTATTATAAGGCACACGATGAAATGACGTATGAGGAAAGAACACATTTAAACTATGATCATCCGAATGCATTTGACACTGATCTTATGCTGCAGCATCTGCGTCAGTTAAAAAATGGTGAGCCAATCAACTGTCCGATTTATGATTACACAGTTCACAACAGAAGCCGTAATTTTCAGGTGATTTACCCGACGAATGTTATTATTGTGGAGGGAATCCTGATTTTTGAAAACAAAGAGCTGTGCAAAGAAATGGATATTAAAATTTTCGTTGATACAGATGCAGATATTCGTATTATCAGAAGAATCCAGCGTGATGTAATTGAGCGTGCGCGTTCATTAGAGTCTGTGATTTCGCAGTATATGAATACAGTAAAGCCAATGCACGAGGAATTTGTAGAGCCGAGTAAGAAGAATGCAGACATTATTGTGCTAGAGGGCGGTATGAATCTGGTAGCAATGGATATGATTAAAAATCGCATTCGTCAGCACCTGTCTTCACAAGCGCAGGCTTAATATTTTTACTTTCAAATGTAAAATAAAAGAAGAAATTTTGAGAAAAACACGTAAGGTGACTGTTGACGACACAAAAGCAACGTGCTACAATGAACAGGAATCGGAGCGTTATCAAAAAACGCAGCATCTAATAAGGAGGAGTCGACGATGAGAAGGAAACAACTTTTTGCCGTTTTGATGGCAGGTTCTATGGCAGCATCTCTTGCAGCTTGTGGAAAGACTGACACAAAGAAAACTACAGCAGCAACTGAGAAGAAGACAGAGGCAGCAACTGAGAAGAAGACAGAGGCAGCTACTGAGAAGAAAACAGAGGTAGCTACTACTGAGGCTAAGACTGAGAAAGCTACTGAGAAGGAAACCGAAGCGGCAACTGAGAAAGAAACAGAGGCAGCTACTGAGGCAAAGACTGAGGAAGCATCCAGCGAGGAAGCAACTGAAGCAGAGTCTGAGGAAGCATCTAGCGAGGAAGCATCTTCAGAAGAAGAGACAGAGGCAGAGACAGACGAAGCAGAAACATTGGAAGTCTCCACCGGAGATGACAAAAATACGGTGCGGGTTGTGAAGCCGGATGGTACGGTTATGGAGATTGATGTCAGTGATCTGCCGTCTGCACAGGAGAACGAAAGCGACGGACAGATGCAGACAGAAACCACGGCACCGGCCGTGCCAAAAGTATCTTTTGGCGAAAAAATTCGAAAAATTCCGGGGAAAGTGAAAAATGCCCTGGCGGCGATGAGCAACCGTATCCTGGAGTTTGTCATCAAGCTGGATGTGAAAAATATCGGTTACATGATCCTGGCATCTTTTGCACTGTTGCTTTTGCTTGGATTTATATTCTGTGTTTTCAGGCAGCCAGGATATGGAGCGATGCTGATGTCCATGGGATTCTGTATGTGGATCGTGACCATTTTGCTGTGTGCAGGCGTGTTTGGACTGCCGCCGTTGATGGATGGAGCAAGATGCAGTATTTATTATGTTTATCTGCTCAGTGCGGCTCTTACGGCACTGGCAGACGGACTGCTGTATATGGTGCTGCCGTTGCGGAAACTGCGGCTGGTAAGGAATGCTGTGTCGCTGGCTGTTGCGGCAGCGGTTCTGATGGGAATGTTCCAGAATCATATGATCAAACAGTCCGATTTCTCCAGCGGTTTTGTGATGAATGGAGCGATCACCTGCCTGAGCAATATTATCCATGAAAATGAAGATAAGACCTGGATGATCGTATCGGCGAACGATGAGACGCAGATGGGACTGGATCACGGATGGCATTATGAGACGATTACGTTTCTGCGTGGAATGGAAACTCTGGAAAAAAATACGAAAGTCATCATTCCGACCAAAACGGTTTATTTCTTTATTGAAAAAATTCCAGGCGATTATGCGGTTTCTTATGCAAAGAGCGGTCAGTCGATCTCCAGAAAGGGAGCCAGCCGTTCTCTGCCGAATGTGGGCGGCATCGGTATGTATCAGGGAGAAGGAAGATGGATCGTGATGTCCAGAATGTATTATTGGGCACAGGCGTTTATGGAGCTTTATCCGAATGAAATGAAGGTCTATTATGAGGACAATAAGTTCATCTGCTATAAGATCGAGCAGAATATGTATCATCAGTATGATTTTGCGATAGACTACAGATACAATCAGAACAAGATGCAGGATGAGACAGCCGAAGATACACAGGATGAGACGCAGCAACAGAGTGAAGCAACGAATGAAACGCAGCAACAGAGCGATGCATCCGGAAAACAGGAGGCAGGAAAATAGAGTATGGTTTCAAAAAGAAAATTTTTCAGTATTGTGATTATGATGGTTGTACTGTTATTCCTGACTCAGTTTTCCATGGTACTGCGAGATCAGGCAAACCAGTATGATGCCAATGCCAGTCTGTCTGAGCGAAAAGCAGACGGAAAAGAGGTCATCGAACAGTCGAAGGCAGAAAGAAAGGATCTGTCTTTACTCATTTCGGAAAAAAGCGTGCTTTTTATCGGCGATGTTTCCGGTGCTATGGGAACGGAGGTAAAGAGATGGGCGGACTATGTGAAGTGGGATATGTTTTCCGTTAAATCCATGGACGAATACATTCAAAGCAAGACTCATCTTCCGGAAATGATCATTCTGGAATCAGAAAAGTATGCACAGGGAGAAGATCTGGATTGCCTGGAGCGTTTTCAGAAACGGGGAGCGATCATTGTCTTCGGATGTCTGGAAGATCCGGCTTTGATTGAAAATAATGAGGAACTGATGCACTTTCTCGGAATCAGTAAGGTTGTTTCAGAAAAAGTAAAGCTTAATGGTGTAAAGTTATTTGAAGGACTGCTTCTTGGCGGTGAACAGATCTATGAAACGCCGGTTAAAGAGAATGAGAAAGACAGGCAGGATCTGACGCTCGATGTGCCGTGGTATCAGGTTGGAAGCGGCACCAAGACCTATATGGTCGGAATGTTTAAGGAAGAAACCAGCAGGGATATCAAAAATGAAGATCTGCCGACGCTGATCTGGAGAAATGGTATGTACCGGGGCAGTATTTTTGCAGTGGTCGGCGATTATTTAAAAGATGGCACGGCCAGCGGGATTCTGGATGGAATGCTGACAGAGGCATCAGAGTACAGCATTTATCCGATCGTAAATGCACAGAATCTGTCGATAGTCAATTTCCCGGGATTTGCGGATGAAAATAATGCGGAAATGATGGAGCTGTACAGTCAGTCGGTGACCGGAGTCGGACGTGATGTTATCTGGCCGACCCTGATCTCCATTGTGGAACACAGCGACCTGAAGATGACTTGCTTTATCCAGCCCCAGGCAGATTATAAAGACGGGATTGAGCCGGACAGTGAGTTCCTGGAGTTTTATCTGAAACAGTTCAAGGAGCAAAGTGCCGAAGCAGGTCTTTCCATGGAGTATAAAAGTGCAGATTCGCTGGAGGAAAAAGTGGATCGTGACGGCGAATTTTTTGCAGATGCAGACAGTGATTATCGCTATGGTGCAGCATTTGCGGAAGAACGGGATCTTACCGATGTGCTGAATTTATCGGAGATAAAGCTGCTGAAAAATGTCAGTACGCTGATCTGTGAGTATACCGAGAAGCATCCGGTCGTGTCCTATGCTTCGGACTCGATCACACTGCAGTCGGTAGTCGGTGACGGCATGCATTATACATACAGTGCGGATCTTCGCATGCGAAGCATTCAAAGTGCACTGGGGTATACGAATATCATGCTGAATCTGCAGGATATTTTCTGGCCGCAGAACGAAAAAGACCGCTGGGAGATCATGGAGAGGCGATTTGCGAGCAATCTTCTGACCTACTGGAATAAATTTAACTGTTTTACGGCGACGACACTTTCCGAGAGCGACCGGAGGGTGCGTACCTTCCTGAATGTGGATTATACGGAATCGCGGGAAGAAAATGTGATCACTTTAAATACGACAAAAGCGGACAGCTGGTTTATTTTGCGGACGCACGGAGAAAAGATCGAGGACATCGAAGGCGGAAGTCAGACAAAGATTGAAAAAGATGCTTATCTGATCCATGCGGAAGATCATACCGTAAGGATACAGGTTGACGAACCGGGGCTTTCCTATGATTCCCGGCATCAGTGATAAAGAAGAGGAAGAACATGAAGGTTTGTATTGTAGCAGAGGGCTGTTATCCTTATGTGGTCGGAGGCGTTTCCGGCTGGATCAACAGCATGATCAAGTCATTTCCAAATATTGAATTTATTCTGCTGACGATCGTGGCAAACAGATCCGTGCGAGGCAAGTTTGTGTATGAACTGCCGGAGAATCTGACGCAGGTCTATGAACTGTATCTGGAGGACTGCGAGTGGGAAGAAGGAGAGAGAGAGCGAAAAGTACGAAAGCGTTTCCATCTCTCGAAGAAGGAACGCACCGAGCTGACGAATCTGGTTATGAACCGGAAAATCGAATGGGGTGTGATCTTTGATCTGTTCCAGCGAAAAGGCGTGTCGGTGGATAATCTTCTGATGGGACCGGATTTCTTTCAGATTGTCCGGGAGTGCTGGCCGGTGTGATGCAGATTTGCAGCAGATGGTATTCTGTGTTAAAATAGAGGGGCGAAAAACGGGAATACAGGGAAAGATGGAAAATCATTACAGAGGTGAAAGAGATGGAGGAAAATGCAAAATCAGAGGAGGAGTCATTCAAGACTCCGGGGGAACGTATCGTAAAACTGTGTGAAAAGCAGCAGATCTCCCAGAGGGAGCTGGCAAGGAGGATCGGTGTGACATCTTCACAGATCAGCCGTATTTTAAAAGGGGAGACAAAAACGATCAACAGTGATATGTTGATGGCTCTGGCACAGGAGTTTGGCGTATCCACGGATTATATTCTTGGAATTGTGAACAATCCGAAAAATACGCAAAGTGTGGAAAATACAGAAAACCTGGCAGCAGAATCAAAGGACATGGAGGAACGCAGGGAACAGCCGTTTCACACGCCGATGCTTCTGATGAGTTCTGCTTTTCCGCTTGGCGGCTGCATAGATTTTATTGAGTCACTTGCAGATCAGGACGAAAAGATGATGGCGTACGCAGAATATTATTATTTCAGCGGCCATCACGAGAAGGCGGTAGAATATGCGGAAATGTATCTGGATCATCCGGATATCATGCTGAAGATGTCAGCCTGCCTGATCTATACATTTGCAAATCTGTCGCTGAACCATATCCATTCGGCACGGATGGGGCTGAACAGGCTGACGGAGAATCTCGATCAGGTGATGAAATGAAATACGGATCGGAAGGCAAAGGCATTTGGTGTCTTTGCAGCTGTCGCGGCACACACACTTCTGCATCTTCCGGTTGGCGATATTCCGCCGCTGTCAGATTATGTCGGAGAATTCGAAAAAGGAAAACAGCTGTGGGGTGTTTACGTGCTTGCACATAAGGCATATCTGGATCGGGAATATCAGCGTTCTCTTGGCATCGTGGAGGCATGTCTGATGACGACAAAAGAGATGTATCCGATCTCGATGATCTACCTGAATCTGGTGGCGGCAATGGATGCCATGAATCTGATACAGACAGAGCTTGCAAAGAAATATTTTATGCAGGCGTGGGAGATCGCAAGACCGGATGGTCTGATCGAAGGCATCGGCGAACACCACGGACTTCTGCAGGGGCTGATCGAGACTTGTCTTAAGAAAGATTATCCGGAAGATTATGAGCGGATCATCGCAATTACTTATAAGTTCAGTTTTGGCTGGCGGCGGATCCACAACCCGGACACGAATGAATATGTGGCGGATAATTTAACAACCACAGAGTTTACGATCGCCATGCTTGCGAGCCGCGGCTGGACAAATCAGGAAATCGCTGATTATATGAAGATCACGTCAAGAACCGTGAAACAGCATATGACCTGTATTTTCAACAAAATAAGTATCTCTAACCGAAAACAATTAAAAGAATACATGCTGAGATGATGCCGAATGTTTAAAGAATAGCGGGACTTACTCTGTAACGGAGCAATTCGTAGCATCATTATAAAAGAACCAGACACTACCTGAAGTTAAAAAAGAAAATTTTTCTTTGTAAATGGACATTCTGAAGAGGAAATGTCCATTTTTTTTGTCAAATGGACGATGTCTGTAAAAATTTTTTGAAGTAAAATATAAAAAAGGAAAATGTGCCGGGGACGGCACAGGGAGAAAATTAAAACAGAAGGAGGCGTAGTTTATGGAGAAATTAAAGCCAAAAATCTCGAAAAAAGTCAAAAAAGTTTTAAGTTCCGTGCTGGCGGCAACGCTTGTGCTTGGAAGTGTTCCGGCGAGTACCTTTTTGGGTGATGCCATACAGGTGCGTGCGGCGGCATCTTACAGTCCGCAGAAGTATGGTGTGGGCGTACTGTGCCGGGATCTGACGACCGGAGACAAGGCAAAGGAAATTTTCAATGCACTGGTACGGTGCAAGTCCAAGAAAGAGGATTCGCTTTACGGCAGTATTTACAACAATGTTGGTATGGTGAAATACAAATACAGCAAGACGAAAGCCGGCTCCGGGGAGACATTTTCAGTCAAAGTGCAGAAGGACTATCCGGTGCTGTACAATCAGTCCGGACAGATCAGTCAGAATCTGATGGCATACATAACGAATGATAAACATAAGAATTTCGGACACCACTGGGGAAACCGGACGCAGTACGGGAAAATTATCTTTGGTTATCCGACCAATGCAAATAATAACAGTTTCTGGCTCGGGCAGAGCTACAATACAGGCGATCATAATTCAGATGGAAGCTGGACGGTCGGGGATCGTGATACCTGGGCAGCATTTCGGCCATCGCTGGGAGAAAATAAAAGAGCAGCTCTCTATGTGACTACGAAGAAGGGCTGCGGCAGCTGCGGAAGTGCCAAGATCCAGAATGTATCGATTGCATTTAAGGATGAGACCGCTCCGAAGATCAAGAGGATCACGATCACGAGTGATAAAAACTCTGACACACCAGCCTTGTATTTTAAGGAAGGTCAGACGATTTATGTAAAGGTGAAATTCAGCGAGTATGTGCGTCTGGCAGATAACAATGCAGGCAGTACACAGTCAAAAAACATCAGACTGGCGTTGTCGCTTGGACAGAAAAATACGGCAGATGTGGCAACTGCGTATGCGAATCTGGATACTTTGAAAGATGATATTGCAATATTTTCTTATAAAGTTCCAAAAACCATTGATAACAAAACGGTAGATTTTTATGTGTCCGGACTTGCGGATATCGGCTATCAGACATCGATCATTGATCAGAACGGCAGCAAAAATTATGACCGAAATTTTGTCGGTTATGATGGGGGTACCTTGTCTAATGGAAGTGGGACGATGAAAAAACTGAAAGCAGCTGTTGGGGGTTCCAATTATAACACACTGAAAAAAACAAGCAGTGCCATTACAGACCTTGCCGGCAATCCGCTCAGTCTGGACGGATTTCGCAATGTGAAAAAAGAATCCGCAGGATGCAGCGTGACAAGGGCATACCTGGATACGGTAAATCCGATCGTCGAAACGGTTTCGATCACCACGAATCAGAAAAACCAGACACAAAATGCAAACGAAGCCAATTATCTGAAGGCTGGAACGACCGTGACGGTATCTGCTGTTTTAAATGAACGCATCCAGAATATCAGTGATGCCAACCGGAAAAAGATCGTCGCTTCTTTAAATATTAAAAAGAAAGACGGCAGTCCGGTGAAACTTGAGGCAAAATATGTTTTTGATCAGTCGTCAACCGGAAAAACGGTTGTCATATTCAAGGATTTTATCGTGGATCGGGATATGGTTTTCCAGAAGAAAGATAAGCTGAGCTACAGCAAGAAAACGGATTATAAAGTGACGATTACGGGAATTGCAGGCCTGAGCGAGATCAAAGATTATTCCGGAAATACACTTTCTGTGGCAAATGATCTGAGAGGCAGTACAAGTAAAGATTTCTATCTGGATAACGAAGCTCCGACGATCATGATCGACAGTCAGGCTGTATCAGAAACAAAAACGTATGAGATGGCGAGAATGACGAAGTCAGAAGATGAAGTGTATTCTCTGGCGTTCAGCGTAAAAGATTATGATACGGTGAGCGGAAATACTTCCGGGCCTCTGGCCTCGGGTGTGATCGGCGGAAAAGCCAGCATGACAGTGAACCTTCAGGGACAGGGAGATGCCAATAAGTTCTGGTATTATGCATCACAGACGGCACTGAAAGAAGATGAGATCGACCAGACAGGATTCAAAGAGGCACAGTCTGGAAAGACAAAGATCGATCTTGATCTGACCAATGATACAACAGATCTTCATCTGTATCTGAAATTCGACAAAAATATTGATTATTCTTCCGTAAACAACGGAGTCAAAGTGCAGGTATCTGCAAGTGATATTAATCATAATACAAAGACCGTAACAGCAAAATACAGCTACACGGCAAAAGACAAGATCGCTCCTGTGATTTCTTATGAGAGCATACAGCTCAAAGAAAACAATGACAACAGTGCATATCAGGAAGCCGTTGTGAGAGTTAAAGATGCAGGCGGCATCAATATCGACAATATTCGCTACTTCTGGCTGGAAGAAGGCAGCACGCTTCCGGGAAGTGACAAATTTACTACGGCAGCTGTGGGGGATGTGACGGTTGTGAACCAGTCCGGCGATAAAGTGACCGAGTGCCTGGTTACGATCCGTACAAAAACAGTCGGAGCAAACCAGACTTATCAGGCAGCACTTTATGTCTCGGCAGCCGATATCGCAAAGAATGAAACCATAAGCGAAAAACTTGCAGATGCGGCAATCGACCGAAATATTCCGGCAGTGGAAATTATAACACCGGAAACAAAAACGAACGAAGCAAACAAAGAATCTTCGCTGAAAGTCCGCGGACCGATCACTTCTTCCGCAAATGAAGCGGAACTGTTTGTGGCAGTGAAAGATCCGATTGAACAGGATGCTTATTTTATCCGCAGCGTGTCAGGAAAGGCATCAGAAATACTGATCGATAACGAAGAATTTTTGGATGCGGCAAAACTTCCATATTCTTCCGGATATCAGAGCAGCGAGACCGGAAAATGGTCCTACGGAACGCTTATCATGACCGGAGATCAGAAATATGAGATCACGACAACTTACAACAGTTTAAATGATGCAAATGCGGCGACCGTAAGAGAACGTTTCCTGGCGATCAGCGGAAATAAATACTATGGAAATGTAACCGTTGCAGCAGGGTCCGGTTTTAAGAGCAGTGCTTTTGCGACAAGCGGAAATAAAAAAACATTTGATGCATCAAAAGGAAAACTGGTCACAAAGACCTTTACCATGACTCCTGACGAGTATGGATTTTCCGATAAGAAAGATGTAAAAACCGGAAGTTATCAGATCGATCGGACACCGGCAAATACCGTGACGATCAAAACAAAAGATAATGCAAATTACGGGCAGCAGGTAAAACGGGAAGATTTTGGAGATGCATACAATCCGGAGGTAAACGGAGCAGAATATCTCTCCACACTTACCGGGGCAGCATTTGACATCAGCTTTGCAAATCAGAGAACCAGCCATTTTGTGATGGATGATATGGATTATGCATCGCCGAATACCTATATCTGCCTGAAACAGACAGAAGGTGATAAGGAAACCGAAGTTTACCGGTGGAATATTATAAAGGGAAAATCCAGCCAGACGGTAGAAATTCCGGAAGGTCTGACACTGCCAAACGGACAGTATAAACTGGAAGTTTCTGTCAGCAACAAACAGGGTAATTCGGCAGAACCGGTCATTACGACGGAGCAGTATGACAACATTTATCTTTATAATTATGATGCTGATATGACAGAAGCATTTGGTATCAGCAAAGTGACGGGAAGTATTCATTTTGCAGCAGAAGATCCATATCAGGGAGCAGATAAAGTTCCGTACTATGGATTTGCCGCAACCGGAACGTATGAATTTAACCGGACCGTTGTGGATGACCAGAAACCGGATTTTACCGCAACCGGAGCGGATGGCTATACGACAGATGTTCTCTATCTTGGAAACTGTGCAACATCTGAGACAACGGAAGGGATTACTTACAACCGCAGCATTCAGTTTACGGTAAACGGCATGGAAGATTACGATGCCGGCAATTACTGGATCAAAGTCTGGGCGGGTGATAACGAGGCTTCTGCGAAATGGTTCCCGCTTAAGGATTATGATGCAGAAAATAAAGTGATGATGTTTGACGTAAAGCCGACGGATGCAAAAGCAATGTTCCAGGTGGAGGATGCGGCAGCCTTTTATGCAGGTGGATATGCAAATGCAGATGTATGTGCAGTTCCGGTCTTTGAAGGCAGCAACACGATCTCTTATGAACTGATGAACGTTGGAGGCGTGAAGTCACAGCGTCACGAAGTGGAGATTTATTATTCTGCAAAAGCACCGGATTTCAAAATAGAAGTGGAAGAAAGTAAGACTTCCAGGCAGAGTATTTCTGCAGCAGTAACAGAAGCAGACAGTACGATGGTTGCAAAAGATCCGGAAATGTATGAAGTGAATCTTTCTGCTTCCGATGACACTGCGGATACGCTGATAAAAGAGAGAAGTTTTGCTTATACAGAAAACCAGCGACACCTGTATTATCTGCTGGATGGATATGGAAACTTAAGCTATCAGCAGTTTTATATCACAGATGTGGATCATACGGCACCAACAGCAGAGTTTACAGTGTTAAAAAGTGCCACAAGCGAGATTACTGCAACTGGCACAGACAGTACCGCACAGAACGAAGGAGAAACGGATGAATATATCACAAATCCGAGCTTTGAAATTGAGATCCGCGACGATCGGAATCTGAAAAATGCAAATATTCAGCTGATCATCGATGGAAAAGATCCGATCCATGTGGTACAGACAAACGATGGATATGGATCCGACTGGGATGGCTCTTATTACTGCGGTATGGAGTTCACAAAGGATATCAACCAGAGTCTAGGTTTTCTGAGTGAAAATTATCTGGTGAATGAAGATGGCAGCCACACCCTGCGTCTTATGGGAGATTTCAAGGCAGACATTGATCTTTCCAAAGAGAAAGGACTTCATATGCCGCACAGCATTGAGCTGAGGATTGTCGATGAGGCCGGCAATGTCATGGAAACGATTTCTTCCAAAGACCAGGACTTCTACGGAATCAACCAGCGGCCGAAGATCCGCAGAATGGATGTTTATCCGCAGGACGGCATGGTAAACTTTGAATTCAATATGGAAGTCCATATCAAAAAAATAAATGGAATCGAACTTCCGCAGATCATGTACAGATACATCTATTATGGCTCGTACTTTATGCTTGGAAGGGCAAGAGATATGCTGCGTCAGTTTGATGTGCCGGTGGACGACGAAAACGTCTTGCTGAAGGATTACTGCGGAATCAGTAAGGATGGAACTTACGAGATCGAGTATGAAGATATTTATGGAAATTCATATACGGAGCAGTTTACACTGGAGGACTTTTTCGGAGATTATTCGGCACAGATCCAGTACAGCACGACAGAGAAAACAAAAGAAGATGTAGTGGCAACGATCGAAGGTGTCAGCGAAAACGCACAGATTTCCCTGAAAGAAACAGAAAATACAGGTGAGAACGGTACGAATGACAGCAAAAACAAAGAAGATACCAGTGACGCTTATACGATCAGCTGGAACAAGCAGAAATCAAAGGCAACGATCGTGTTCCACAAAAACGCAAATATTACATTTGAACTGACCATTCCGGGAGCAGCCGAGCAGAAAACGGTGGATTACAATGTTACGGTAGAAAACATGGATAAAGATGCACCGAAGGATGCAAAGGTTTATTGGAGATTTCTGGAGAACGGAGAAGTACAGGAAGGAAATACACTGGATATTTCAAATCTTGAAGATCAGAGTACCACAGACGGTATTGAAGTCTGGATCGCTTCCGAGAGTGAAGATCTGTATGCTGCAAATGGAAAGGAATTAAAGCATACGTTCCTCTATTCGGAAAACATGGAACGAAGCTATACCTTTGAATACAGTGATGAGTGCGGAAACGAAGGTGCACCGATCACGGTTACACTGCCGGATGAGCTGAACATGAAGCCGTATGAAGCACCGGTGGAAGAAGAAGGTGCTTATGAAAAAGACACAACACCTCCGGAAGTCGTTGCGGAAGTCTATGCGGTC
>OIAD01000854.1_pt1 | contig 12162 bp, 5 predicted proteins | sample 1580601 | NCBI WGS metagenome assembly OIAD01 (sample SAMEA3882554, study PRJEB24775) | human gut metagenome | biome: human-associated habitat; feature: intestine environment; material: feces | place: Netherlands | collected 2009/2010
TGTTTCCTCCTTATTTTCTCCTCTATCTTCTGTATTCCTTGTTTTGCTTTCACGAATTAACGTGTTAAATTCATTATAAGCTACTTCTTTTTCTTTTGCAACCGTTTTCAGGTCATTTTCCAGATCATTCAGAACATATCGTCCAATCTGCATCAGGACTGGTCTGCTGATCTCGTTGACTGCACTTCCCAGATGTCCTAATACTATCAGCTGATTAAAGTCCGTAATATGCCGAAAATCCTCTGCATCCAGATATTCCTGTGCATCCAGTCCACACCGGTTTAGTAATACATACCAGACACTATTGGTCATCAGTTCCCGAAATTCGACTTCCTGATTCTGTTCGTCCAGTTCTTCCAGAAATGTCCCTGTTACGTCCAGTCTCAGTTCTTCCAATGCATCTGGAAGCCATTCTTGCATACTCTCCTTCGCTGCCTGATGCAGACTTTCAGCAAGTCCTCCTTCTGTATCTTCCAGTGATAACTGCTCCTGCAGATAATCTGCCACCAGCTGTTCTCCTTCCACCGGAAGATTCCATAACTGAGGATCCTTTCCAAGATTCCGCACTTTATAAGTGTCCTGCACATCAAATACATACCGAAGTTTCGTTTTCGGTCCGGAAGTATTGTCAATCAAGGCAATCCCTTTGGATCCCTTTTTGATCCAGCGGTACATCTTCTGATTCCAGATTTCCATGGATGCTACGGCAGTTGCTTCCGGTCGCTGTGCATAAATTAAAAGCTGTTCTGGAAAAGTGTATTTGTACAGTCTGGATGCAGTGTTTAGGAACCGCATCCATTCCTGCGGACTGGCAGCTACATCTTTTGCCACCTCTTCCGTCAGCTGTTCCATTGCATATAATTTATTTGCCATGTGCTACTCCTTTTCATAAAATCAGGGACTGCTTAGCACAGTCCCCTTAAAATCATCGTTGTTACTCTTTATAATGCTGTGGCAAGCTCTTTTGACTTATTCTTTGGCACTTTGTCTCCCTCTTTTGCCTTGATTTCTGCCTTAGCTTTCTCCAGTCTTCCATGGATTCCACCTTTTACTTCCGCTTTTTCGGCTGCTTTTTCTTTCTCCAAACGAGCTTCCCTACGCTCAGCATTTTCCATTACTGCGGTCTTTTTATCACAGAACTGAACCTTATCCGAAAGCTGTTCCTGTCTTTCCACCTGTGTCTCATTGACTTCCTGTACCATCGCATTTAATTCCGGAACCTGAAAAATGCCGTTATCAGGAAGAATCAGCACTTCATGAATGGAAGATGGGATGACAAAGTAATCACTTCCCAGGCATTCCCCAATCTGTTTACGAATATCTTCCTGCAGTAACAGGGAAGCTCCATTCATCTTAGCTTTGTTTGTCAGGCAGAACATTGGGTTTTCCATGGCTTCCATATCCATTTTTTCATTCAGCAGGTTTTCTGGTTCTTCACCAAAAATCATAGATTTGATAATCTCATTCATATCCATAAGTGTGACACCACGTTTTCGGTCTGCCACCATCGCATTCGCTTGAATCTGTTCGGCAGATACTCCCCACTCGTTCATCAGAGAAACAGTTACCGGAATACTGCTGATCCCTTCTCCATTTTCCTCCAGATTTACTGCATAATAAGCTGCAAAATCTCCGTGTTCTGTGACTACTTTATCTGCAAGAAGATCGGTATTCCATTCCTTATCACAAATTCGCACCTGTAATTTGTCTTTCATCTTTTCATAATCCAGAATATCTGGAACTCCCATATCAAAAAATTCTGCTTTTCCCTGTGCCTCAATACGCATATCAGCCACATCGCTAACACAAGAGTCTACATCTTTTCCATGGATATATTCCTGGTAGAGGGAATCCAGATAGACTGTCGGTACGATTCTCTGATCTCCGTTTGGAATCGTAATACCTGTCAGCTTCAAACCGTTGTTTTTTTCTACTTCCTGCAGTTTAATTTCTGCGTCCTTATAAGACTCTGGCAGATACTCCTTTACATTGTCTTTGACATATTCATAAAATTCTTTTCTGTTCATCATACGCTTTTACCCCTTTCTGATCATGTGATGGTTCATTCTTTTTCTGCTGACCATCTGCTCGGCTTTCTTCTGATAAGCCATCATTCTCTTTAAAGTTTTCTCCTGGTTTTTTCGTGCTTCCTGTCTTTTTTCCATTGCTTTCATCATAGTTTTCTGTTCCTTTCTGTGATTTTTTTGTATGAAAAAGGGAGCCTCACATAGAAGCTCCCAATCATAACCATTGGTTTTAGTTTCCTTATTTGCTTTTCCTTTTTCTGCAGATATAAAGTCCTGCCATACCTCCTGTGGAGATTACCAGAAGAAGGATCGGCAGCCAGATATTTGTGCTGTCACCTGTTTTCGGTGCGTTTGATACCTTCGTCTCTTCATGGGACTGTGGTGTATCCGGTGTGTTCGGTGTTTCTGGAACTTCCGGTTTCTCATTTGTCAGATTGAAAGTAACTTCTACAACCGGCGTACTGTCGTCTGCGTAGGCAAATGTCACTTCATGCTTGGTCTGATCCAGTGTGTATCCATCCAGTGTTTTTGTTTCCACCAGATAATACTTGATAGCGGTATCATATTTGCCATTCTTAAATGTGGCAATCTCATACAGCTTGCTTTCTGCATGACCGGCAGCATCTGTCTTTAAGGTTTCCAGAACTTTTCCTTTGCTGTCACGGAGTTCAAATTCTACCCCTTTCAGTGGTTCTCCTGACGATTTATCTGTCTTATTGAGAATCACTTTTCCCTTAGCAGTATCATCTTTCATAACCACTTTTTGGATTTCTCCGGTATCTTTCACCTCAAATGTCACATCAGCAGTCATAAGATATCCTTTCGGTGCCTGCTCTTCACGTAAGGTATATTTACCGATTGTCAGTTTTTCGATATAGTGTGTTTCCTCTGTGGAAATCCAGCTCTCTACTACCTGATCATCCTTATCGAGAATCGTCAGTTTCGCACCTGGAATCTCAGTTTCTCCTGTGATATCAGTCTTACTGATCTCTACTTTTGTCACATCATCTTTCATATCATGCTTCTGAACCTCTGCTGTATTCTCTACTGTAAAGGTAATACTTTCTGCAGTGACATATCCATCTGCCGGTTTTGTCTCTGTCATGGTGTATTTCTTACCAACAACCAGTTCTTTGATCACATGGGATTCTTCCGTAGAAGTCCATTCATCTACTGTATTGCCATCTGAATCCGTCACTTTCAGGTGTGCACCTGGAAGTTCTTTACCTGTTGTCAGGTCTGTTTTGGACAGCTCCACTGTGGTTGGCTGATTTTCAAAAGTAAAGTCGTAGCTTACTTCTGCCTGGTCTTCTCCGGCATATTCAAAGGTAAATTCCTGTACTTCTTCTGTTGTAACAAATCCGTCCGGCGCAAAGATCTCTTTCACATAGTATTTTCCGTCTACCGGAAGATCTGCCGTAAAAGTAATCTGTCCTTTTTCATCTGTTACTCGCTGCTCGATCAAACTGTCTTTCTCAAGAAGTACCTCGCCCTTTGCATTTTTGATATCTTCACTGGTATAAAGACCGAAGACACCACCTGCAAGGACACGTTCTGTATCTTTTTCTTTCTTCAGAACCGTAACCTTTACTTTCTGACGGGCATTCTGCCATTTCTCATCATAAGTAATGACTGGTGTGTCCTGATCACGGTAGGAAAGGTCAACATATCTCGGCTCTCCGTCCAGCACATAACCATGGGCTGTTTTTACTTCCTTCACATAGTACTTGCCAGCCGGTAGATCTCCCATCTGTGCAATACCATTGGAATCCGTAGTAATGGTTCCTACTTTTTCATCTGCTTTGAAATAATCTTCACTGACACCATCTGCCGCTTTGATATCTTCCGCAGCAAATACATCGAAAGTTACATCTGTAAGACTTCCAGTTACATATTCAAAGAGATGCTCCACAGTACCTTTTACATTGTCCAGAAGTGTCACTTTATCCAAAAACTCTCCATTTTTGTTGATGATCAGAAGTCCTGTCGGTACTTCATCTTTCATCTCTACTTTCTGAATCTCTGCGGTATCTTCCAGCGTGAACTTCACATCCGTTGCTTTCAGATAACCATAAGGTGCCATTTCCTCACGAAGGGTGTATTCCTCTCCAACTGTCAGTCGTTTGATCACATGTGGCTGATCTTTTACAGAAATCCACTGATCCACAACATTTCCTTCTTTATCAAGAACGGTGAGTTTTGCCCCATCCAGTTCCACACCTGTTGTTACATCAGATTTTGTGATTTCTACTGTTGTCGGCTGGTTCTTTTTCACTGTTTTCAGTTTTACTGTTTTCACATCCTGTCCCTGGTAAGAAGCATCCAGTTTCAGAATTTCATCAGAGGATACAAATCCCACCGGTGCTTTTAACTCTTTCACATAATACTGTCCAAGTGGCAGATCCAGCGTACATGCTGCAAGACCATCATTATCAGAAGTCATTTTCTGTAAGAGTGTATCTGCTTTCACAATCACTTTTCCATCTGCCTTGATATCCTCTTTGTTATAGATACCAAAGACAGCTCCTGCTACGGTTGCACCATTTTCTGCATCCTGTTTTTCTACCTGGATTGCAACTTTCTGGCGGTCATCGCCAACCGTCACTTCCTGTTCGATCACAGGTGTATCCTGATCTGCATAGACAAATGCGACATCTGATCTGTCATGGTTCAGGACAAATCCTTCCGGTGCAGTCTTTTCTACTACATAGTAAGAACCAAGTGGCAGGTTATCAGCAACTGCTTTTCCGTCTTCCCCAGTCGTTACCGTTGTTACCAGTGCATCTTTTGCATAGATCAGCTGTCTGTTTCCGTTTTCATCTTTCTGATAATCCGGTGTATAGATATTTTCAGCTGCATAGACATGAAATGATGCACCCTTCAGGTATCTTTCTTCATAAACAAAATCCTTTTTAAATCCGGTCAGCATCTCACCTTTTTTATAGATCGTCAACTTTCCTTTTACCGGATGGTTCTCGTAATCTACCGTAATAATGGCATCTCCACTCTCAGAATCCATCTGGTATGCTGTGTTAGCATCCACCGCAATCTCTACATAATTCTTATTAATCGTGTACCCTTCCGGTGCATTGACTTCCTCAATCCTGTAATGTCCGATCTTCAGATTCTTCGGCATGATCAGATATCCCTGGCTGTCCGTAAAATAGGACTTGTGAGTGGTTGTCACTGGGTAAGTTGTTACCTGTTCCACATACTTTTTGTTGTCCAGGTCATATACCTTAAATTCTGTTCCGGCAATCAATACGGATTTCTTTGTTTCATCGTCTTTTTTCACGATTTTTAGTTTTGCCTTAAACTCTTCATCCAGAAGCACTCGCCAGATCTGCGGCTCATTTGGATGATGCTCTGTGATATTCACTTCAAAATCATCGACTGGCTTATAATTGTGCGGTGTTGTAGTTTCACGCACGATATAGCTTCCAAATGGTAATGGAATACTGCAGGCATACCCTTTTTCATCTGTGAAAATCTCAGTTGCTCCATTTTCTCCGCTCACTACTGGTTTGGCAGAATCAAAATCATAGCTTCCATCTGCTTTCTTTGTAAGGGAAGATTTCAGATAAACTGTAAATCCAGCTCCAGATAACAGATCTGCATCTGTCTTTCCATTGTTGGCTGCTTTGATGATCTGGAATGGCTGCTTGATGACCTGCTCACTGGAAGTGCACTCTCTTTTTACTTCTGCTGTCATATCTCCTTCATAACTGCACGTAAGATCATGCTCTTCTGCATCTGCCAGGTATCCGGTCGGCGGAGTAATCTCTTTGACATAATATTTGCCAAGATATAAGCCATTTACAGAAGCCTGTCCTTTGTCATCTGTTGTAAGAGAAGCTACCTGCTCTCCTGCTTTATAAATAGTTCCCGTTGCTCCATCCGGGTGCACGATATCTTCACGGGCATACAGTCCATAAACTGCACCTTTCAGTGTGGCATCTCCCTGTGGTACTGCTTTTCCTGTTTCTTTATCAACTTTGAATAAATTGATCTTTGCTGTCACACGGTCATTGCTGAAGGTATGGGCAAAAGATACGGTTGCTTCTTTATCATTGGTGTAAGAAAACTTGAACGTATACACATCTTCTGTATTTCTTACATAGCCTTCCGGCGCCTGATCTTCTTTTACAGAATAGGAATATCCAATCGGAAGATCTGCTGTAAATTTTGCAGTTCCATCTTCGCCAGTAGTTACTTTCTCAATCAGCGTTCCTTTTTTCACAACAGCGCTTCCGTCTGCATTTCTGATATCATCGGATGCATACAGAGCAAAAATACCGCCTTTCAGTGGTTTCTTGGTGTCTTTATCCTGTTTTACTACGGAAACATCTGCTTTCTGTCTCTCGTTGTTAAAAGTCACATCTGCAAATACAACTTCTTTATTCTGACCAGCATAAGTTAGAGTCACTGACTTTTCTTCGCTGCCGTTATAGAAAGAGTCCGGTGCTTTTGTTTCTTTTACCACGTAGGTTCCAAGATGCAGGTTTTTCAGTGTGACAGAACCATTCTCACCTGTTGTCAGGTTTTCTTTTACAAGGTCACCTTTGCTGTACACTTTTGTGCCATAAGCTGTTACGATATCTGCCCCTGCATACACGTTATACACTGCATTTTTCTGTCTGCGGTTTTCATACTGAAATACCGTTCCATTTTCACTGACATCTGCTCCGGTCAGAACCTGTCCTTCTTTGTAAATGGTAAGCTCTGCCAGCTGTTCCTTATTTTCCACGGTTACAGCTGAGGTCTTACTTGCTACCAGTTTTACATTTGTTGCCGTTGCATTTACTACATATCCCTGTGGTGCTGTGATCTCTTTCAGATAAACCGTATCCTGTGTCTTGATGATCGTAACAGAAGATTTTCCATTCTTATCTGTTGCCGGCATCTGAGTGATCAGCTTTGTACAAGCCTCATCGCTGTATACACCGAATACTGCACCTGCAAGATTGACATCCGCTGTATCGTCTTTCTTTACGATTTCGATCGTAGCCTGTTCAATCCAGGACACCTTTAAGCTTACATATTTTTCATCAGCAACACCTTCTCCAAATACAAATGCCAGATCCTGAACACTTGCATTCGTAGTCAATTTATATGCTGAATAATCTTTTGTAATACTTCCCTTCATTTTTGCAGAAAAAGTATCACTTACATCTCTTGTCTGTGTCAGAGGAGCTGAGAGATAAAACGTGGTTCCTCCTCCAATTGTTACGCTTGCACCTGCCGCACTTACATTTCCAGTAGATACATTATGGAGCTTTACTCCCTTTGGTAAGTCCATTGTAATTTTCTGCAGGGAAGATGCGTTGAACTTAATGTTCTCCGTTCTCTGAACATTTCCGTCTACATAAGCTTTTACATTCGGCTTCGAAAATGACATCGCTACATCTGGTATTTCCGGCTTATTCACACAATAATTATAGAGTTCTTTTGCCAAAGCCTCTCCTGTAGCATTGGTTCCGTAAAATGCATCACTGCTTCCGTTGGCATATGATGCAGCCATGTGAATAATGATGAATCTTTTTCCTTCTGAAAAATCCGTGTGTTTATTCGCAAAAAAGCTTTCGCTCCCTGCGGCATCTGTACCGTAATAACACACTTTTGCTAATGCCTGATTGTCTCCAATCTTTGTGATTGTATAATTTCCAGATCCAGGTCCTGGCTTTGCTGGCTGTACACAATACGCAATTGCTCTGACGCTTCCGTAGCTGATATAGTACGGCTCTGTCAGATAGGTTCCAAGATTATAATCTGCATATCTATACATTGGTCCTTTTTCAATTGTTACCTGTTGTGTACTTCTTGCTGCATAAGCCGAAACTGCTTCAAATGTTGCAATCTCTCCCTCTTCCATAGCATCAAGATCCACGCCTTCTTCTCCTGCCTGTTCCAAAACATCATGAAGTTCTAACCCTGATTCTTCATCATAGGTATCCTGATTCTGTGCCTGCTCTACTAAATCATCAAATTCATCAGCGTCAATATCGGTAATCTCCGAGTCTGCTTCGGACTCCTCCGCTTCCTCTGTCTGCTGTTCACTGCCAGCTGTTTCGGATTCGGTCACTGTTTCACTCACTGCCACCTCTGTCTGAGTTTCTGTTGCTTTCTCACGCACAATCAGTTTTCGGCTGATCTGGTACTTCGGATGCTCCTGATTTACCGGTTCCACATAATAGACCGCTTTGTAAGTGTCCGCATGATCTGTCGTAAAATCCTCATTCTTATCATTCTTTGCTTCCTCAAATGTGACTTTGACCTTGTTATCATCCTTAATTTCCAGTCCTGTAAAGTCTGATTTCACATCAAATACACTGCCTGTTTCCATTTCATAATCTTTGGCAGTCACCACCTCATCTTCATCCAGAAGGTCTTTCACTTCCTCATAAAGTGGTGGTTTTTCCGCTGGCTGGATCTCCGCTGCATATGCAGTCATCGGAGACAACACTGTACTAAGGATTGTCATGCCTGCCAGCAAGCCAGATACTACTTTTCTAAAATTACCTTTTTTCTTCATGCAAAGGTCCTCTCTTTCATAATATTTGTATTAAAACAGACAGTCCTTAGACTGCCTGCAATACACTACTTATCGTTGTGGGAAACTCAGATTGAACTGTACATTTCCCTCTCCAGGATCAACCATCTCCACGGTTGCTTCATACTGTCTCCCTGTTTTTCTTGATACCAGATCCTTATAATGGATTTTTCCTTTAGACAGGAACTTCTTTGCTGCCGCCTTATCCATCTTTTTCCCCTGGCTTGCAAGGAATTTATCATTCTTCCATAAGGCAAAAGCACAGTTCCGGTCAGAACAGTAAAAGTTTACTTTCCCTTCCCTGACATCTGCTCCACAGCGGGGACATTTGCCAATGACTTCTCCTTTTGCTTTTCCCTGAAACTGCTCTTTCTTTTCTTCTGAAATCCCCTGATATCTGGCAACCAGTTCCTGCATCAGCTCTGTAATCCCATTTAGGAATTCATCTGCTGTCTCTGTATTCTGGGCAATGTGATTCAATGCCATTTCCCACTCTGCTGTCATCTTCGGAGATTTAATCTCATCCGGCAGAACCGTAATCAGGACATTGCCATCATCTGTCGGCACCAGATTTTTCTTTTCCCTTTTCACAAAGCCAGACTGAATCAGTTTTTCAATGATTGCTGCCCTTGTTGCCGGAGTACCAAGTCCTTTCTTTTCTGTATCTTCGGTCAGTTCTTCATTCCCTGCACGTTCCATCGCAGAAAGCAGGGTATCTTCTGTGTACTGTTTCGGTGGCTGTGTAAAATGCTCCGATACAAAAGAATCACAAGGACCGTAATGCTTGCCATCCCAGATATCCAGCTCCGGCTCTTCTTTTTCACTCTTTACGCCAAAGAACTGTTTCAATTTATTTTCGATCGACTTGAATCCTTCCTGCTTTGTTTTCTTTGCTGTGAGATAAAACGTATGATAATTACAGGTAATCTGGCATTTATGGCTTTCATAAATATAAGGATCTGCGGTTGCTGTCAGTACCCTGGCACTGATCAGATACAAAATCTTGCAGTTTCGTTCTTTCAGTTTACCTATATCTGCCTTTGCTACTTCCATGGTCGGGATAATTGCATGGTGATCAGATACTTTCTTTGAATTTAATACCTTACTCACGTCCGGTTGATATTCCAGACCTTCAGCATAAGGCATTTTCCCAAATAACATCTGAATCAGAGTTTCTGTGCTTTCTCCCATCTCATCTGTCAGATACTGGCTGTCTGTTCTCGGATAAGTGACAAGCTTCTGCTCATACATCTCCTGCACAGCATCCAATGTCTGCTGTGCGGTATAGCCAAACATTCTGTTAGCTTCCCTCTGCAGGGTGGTCAGATCATAAAGCTTCGGAGGGCGGACCGTTTTCTCTTTCACATCATCCTTCTCCACTTCGCACATACGCTCCATACAGTCCGCAGCCACTCTATCTGCATCTTCTTTTTTCTGAAAATGCTCTGTGACCGCATCCATATCGTCAAACTTGATATGAGCCATATAATATTTTTCTTTGGTAAATTCCTTGATCTTCTGATTTCGATCCACGATCATGGCAAGTGTTGGTGTCTGTACTCTTCCAACTTTCAGATTCTGGTTATACAGAACGGAAAAAAGACGGCTCGCATTGATTCCCACCAGCCAGTCTGCCTTTGCCCTGCAAAGTGCTGACTGATAGAGACTGTCATAACACGAACCGTCTTTTAATGACGCAAATCCATCTTTAATTGCCTGTTCTTCCATAGAAGAGATCCAGAGCCGCTTCATCGGCTTTTTGCATCCTGCCTGCTCATACACCAAACGAAAGATTAACTCTCCTTCACGTCCTGCATCAGTAGCACAGATCACTTCATCTACTTTGGAATCTCTCATCAGTTTTTTCAAGATTCCGAACTGCTTCTTTGTGCCCTCCAAAATCTTGTGTCTCCAGCATTCCGGCACAATCGGCAGATCTTCATATCTCCATTTTTTATATTTTTCATCGTATTCCGATGCATCACATAATCCAACCAGATGTCCTACGCACCAGGAAACGATATAACCGTTTCCCTCCACGTAGCCATCTTTTCTTGTTCTGGCTCCAAGCACGGAAGCCAGTGCCATCGCAACCGATGGCTTTTCTGCAATCACTAATTTCATTTACTCCTGCTCCTCTTCTTCATCTTCCAGCACATTATCGTCAAAATCTTCATCTCTCAGGATTTCCGGTTCTGTACTTTCTTCCTGCTCATCTGCATCGTCTACTTCCCGTTTTTCTGACTCTGAATCTTCGGATTCATCTTCATCCTCTTCCATCTCATCTTCGTCATCATATTCATGCTTTGGTTTATAGACTTTGAAGTAATATCCTCCTGCCGCAGCTCCGACTGCAACCAGTGCAATCAAAAGATACGTTCCGAATGGACTTTTATCTTCCGGCATCTGAATATCATCCTCTACCTTATCTTTCTCAGCTGACTCTGTCGTTTCCGGCTTTTCTTCCTCTGCTTTTTTCTCTGGTTCTGCATAAACCGTATCTACTTCCGGAAGTGTCACGGAATCAGAAAGTGTGAAGTTCATCAGATCTTTCTCACTGACTTCGGTAAGGAAATACACATTATCCTGAGATTTTGAATTGTCAATAATCAGATAGAAAATCTTACCACTCTTAGTTGAAATGGTATAAAACTCTTTTGTGCCTTCCGTAGCTGTTTTAGTAACAGAATCTGCTGTCTCGCCTTCTTTATTAAGCTGTTCCTCAATACCTGTCACTGTCCGATCATCCACAGTTCCTTTTGCATCTGTTGGCTCAGAAGCTTGTGCATCCTGCGGAAGCGGAGAAGTCGTTGTTTTTTCAGTCCCCATTGCATCTGCACTGGTCGTAGTTGCCATTGCACCATTACTGTCACTGGAAGTTTTCTGTTTCTCTGCCTGCTTCTTTGCCCATTCATAATAAGGATTCTGCAACACATACTTTTCAGAAGTATTTCCGGCACCGTCTGTTACCGTAATCTCAATCTGTTTTGTAGTAAAATCTTTCTGTGTCAGTTGCACTCTCAGCATTCCATCCTTCAGATCTGTATAAGTGGTGCCATTAACTGTCACAGAAGTAATGCCGGAAACGGTATCATTTCCCTGAATCGTCAGTACACCATCTGTCAGAGATGCAGAAAGCGTAGGCTTTTCTGTGTCATAACACTTAATAGAGCGATTCTGCTCATAGACCTTCCCCTCACCATCTGTCACACGCACATAGACCGTCTGATTACCAGTAATGGAAATACTTCCATTCCCTGTCACATCCTGCCAGCTTCCGTCTTTCCCAGCTTTCGCTTCAATTTTTGTGATAGAAAATCCTTCTGGCATATGACTGGCATCCACAGTAATTGCGACTGCCGTTTCCCCCTGTCTCCAGCCATCTGGCTTTTCAATCGTAATTGCGGGTGCTGTATTCTCTGCCGCTAACACACTCTGTGTCTGCAACATAGGCGATGTCAAGCAAAGAATCGTTGTTGCCGCAAGCAATCCTTTTTTCACGCTATTTTTAGATTTCTTCTGTTTCATCTTCTCTAAATTCATCATCAGACCTTGTTTCCTCCTTCTGTATTTCTACCCTGCCGG
>OIAD01000856.1_pt1 | contig 12124 bp, 7 predicted proteins | sample 1580601 | NCBI WGS metagenome assembly OIAD01 (sample SAMEA3882554, study PRJEB24775) | human gut metagenome | biome: human-associated habitat; feature: intestine environment; material: feces | place: Netherlands | collected 2009/2010
GAACGATAGAAGTAATCGCAAACAGTTCCATCGAAGTTCTTTCCTGGCTGCTTGCCAGCAGTTGTACCCCCGGAAATCTTTGCTGTGACAACCGGGATTGTGTTATCCACGCGGAACTTCATCGTCTTGGAATCAATGTTTCCTGCCTTGTCTGACACATTGACTGTCACGGTGTAGTCACCATCTGCGGCTTTCTTGCCGATCAGGTTATTCAATGTGAAGCTGTTTTCCTGGCTGACATTTACCAGTTCCTTTGCTCCACTCAGATTTGTTGTCACATCGGTGTCTGGTCCCTTCACTGTGATCGTCGCCTGATTGATTGTCAGGTTATCCGATACCGTTGTCTTGATCAGTACCTCGCCATCCAATGGCTGTGTAATGTTTGTCTTTCCATTGACTGTCAATTCAGCCTTAGGATTTGTCTTATCGACCTTGATCTTATACAGATTGTTTAGAAGCAGGTTCTCACTTGCATCCTGTGCATTAAACACAAGAGATGTACCTGTAATTCCTGCTGACTCCGGAATCGCAATCGTTCCGTTCACAGAAGTCTGTGTTCCATTCAATGCGATTTCCTTGTCTGTTACATTTGCCTTGCTTCCTGCCAGAGAATAACCGGCATTTGCAAGTGGTGATTCCACGCCATTATCACCAGAAGTAATCGTATAGTTGATTGTATATTCCTTATACCATGTGCTGTCGTTTGCCACATTCACCGATACAGTTGGATTGGTACGGTCATATAAAATTGTACCAAGCGTTTTAGATGCATCCTGTGGGTAACGAATCTTCTGTGCATTTCCATCTATCACATTCAGATACATACTATCCAGCTGTGCATTTATATTCGTCTTAGCAGGCAATTCAAATTTCACCGTTGTGCTGTAACGATGACTGTTTGTATCTTGTTGATTTGCAGAGGCAGCTACATCCTTTGTCTGGTCATTCGTACCGCCTGCAATCAGTTCAAACTTCTGAATGACATATGCAGAGCTTGCTGTCACTTCCAGCTGATATTTTTCATTTGTATTCTTTCCTGCTAGAACATCGCTTGTTACATCGTTTCCAGCTGCATCTATAATCACACAGTTATCTACGCGCAGGGTATCATCAATCTTTGTAACTCCACGAAGTGTCAGAGAATCTGATACATTTCCGGCTACATCCGATGCTGTAACCGCAACGAAATATGAGATATCTACCTTCAACTGATCAGATGGAATATTATATACATATGTATTTCCCGTAGTATAAGTAAACTTGTCCGTTGGTGTTACATACACATCCTGTACACCACTTTCTCCAGTTGCATCTGCAACAGTAACCACATACCGGTAAATCGTATTTAGTTCTGTCACGATACTATCTAAATCTCCAGCTGCAGAACCAACCTCTACCCATGTTGTTCCGTTATCTATACTTTTTTCAAGTTTTGGATTACTGATCACTGGTGCTTTTGCGTCGTATGAAATATTCTTAATCTGCTTTGTGCCGGTAATCGTAATCTCCGAATCACCAGCATATGCCTTTACCTCTAATGCATTTAACAGCTCTGAAACTTCCAAATCTGTTGGAATTGAAATATTCGCTGTAACTGTGTATACACGTGTTGTACTAGGTTCCGAACATACGACCTCGTCTGCATTAAATTCTTTCGTACCATCAGAAAGTTTAACATTTGTAATTTTCTTATTTGAATCTAATGTTACCTTAATCTGCTTCTTTGCAGCCAAGTGTGAAAGTATCTTGCCCTCTGTTAAACCATCCCAGCTATCATCATCTACAAATGTAACACCGGTTACCTTTGTTCCCTCTGTCGCCTGCTGGATCTTGATTGGGCACTTATAATCTTTAGAATTTCCCTTGTTGTCAACTGCAGTTACAGTTACAACATCTCCGGTTGCCTGCTCCTTTGTAAGTTCGATTGTATATACATTTGAACCAGAAGCTGGAGATGTCACGGTCAAAGATGTACCATTTAATGTAGCTGTTACATTCTTAATTCCAGATGTATCTTCGCCATCCTTTGTTGGATCTTCAACGGTAACTGCATACTTGTATTTGTCGCCCACGCCATAATAAACACTATTTTCATCTATAAACCTATTCTGTATCGTTGCATAAGCAGAAGTCTCTTCATCCAGATAAGATACAGCCGAAGCCTCACAGCTAATATTTGGTGCTTGTGTATCGTTACTCATATGAGTCGAGCCAAGTTCGATGTACTCCAACACTTGTGCAGGTGTCTCATTGGATACCAGCGCCGCATATGCATAAACCTGTTTTCCACGGTTGTTCTCAGTAGTACTGATTGTATCTCCAATAAATGTATAACTGTTTATATCCTTTTTTTCAGACTCATCTGCTGCTGATCCAATTTTTACATAATATTTTACTGTCGCGCCCTCAATAGAAGCTACTGTGGTTGGAGCCTTTAATGTTGCTTCACTGACATATGAATCCGATGTCAGACTTATGCTTCCAGCATACAGTCCGGCACCTGTTGTAAATGCAGAATCCACAAAATTAACAGTAAGAACATACTGTAATTGCCAATCTGCCGCACTGTCTATTCTTGCATAAATTGCAATTTTTCGATCTTCAGTAATTGCATTAGCTGCTAAATCATTCTCAACATTTTCTGTTAAAGGAAATAAATTTTCGCCAGCAGAAAGTGTTGACTGTATTTGCTTATCCAAGGTCATAAATCCGGCACCTAACGCAACCGCATCACCACCATCTGTCTTGCATTCTGGTAATTGTAACTTACCTACCTTCTGCGCATCCTTGATCAAAGTTACGCTTTTCTCATATGTCTCACCAGTATGCGGAACCACTACACCAGTATCATCCACTTCAATACTCAACCCATTCGGTTCTTCCGACACAATCTGTAGATTGCCAGTTTTTACTCCAGTTGCACTTCCCCCTTCTGCTTTCGCGACATTCTTATCACCGACATGGTTTGCAAATGGTACAATCAGCAGAGCAAAGACAACCCATAATGCTATGAGCTTCTTTACCGGGTGTTTTGAATTGTTTGATTTTGTTTCTTTTCTTTTCATCCTTTTTCTCACCTACCCGACTCTATACTTTCATCTGAATGAACAACTACTATATTGTAAATTACTTTTACCTTCTTCGCTAATGTTCCGGTTGTCAGCACGCTTGTACCTTCCTCGTCATCATCTGCACGTAATACATCGGTTGCATCACTGTCGTCATCGTCGGCACGCAATACATCGGTTGCATCACTGTCATCATCGTCCATCCGCAGAACGTCGGTTGCATCCTCATCGTCTCCCCGAAGTACATCGGTTGCTCCGTCATCTCCTTCGTCATTCCGAAGTACATCCGTTGCTCCGTCATCTCCTGCCGATGTATCACGAAGCACATCTGTTGCCTCATCATCCGCACCTGAACCGAGTACTTCTGTCTCGCCATCATCCGGTGTATCATAATCATTGATGCCCGGACGAAGGATGTCGGTCTCTTCAAACTTCTTTTCTTTCTTCTTTGATTTCTCCAACAGTTCGGTGGAATCGTTACCATTAGCCTTACGATCCTCCCGCGTAGAAACCGCTTCTTTCGCAGTGATCTTTCCACTTCCCATGTTGTAGTATTTTTCCTGTTCTTTCTTCGCTACGCTGCCCGGACTCGCTGTACCATCCTGCATTTCTTTCATTGCCTTTTTCGCAGCACTTCCGGTCAATTCTCCAATTACCTTCGGTATCTTCAATACAATGAATAACACGATCGCCGCAATCAGAAGGAGAATCGCCAGTACCAAGCCGCCATAGAAACATATCTCATATACGTTTTGCATGCTGATCACTCTCCCATCTCTGCTGACTGCGAATCATCGGAATTTGCATCCGGTGCCTGCGTCGCTTCTTCTTCGCTGATATCATAGCTACCGTCCTTCAACATCTGCAACGTATCTTTTCGTTTGTACCATGTTTTATTGCTGTCGATGCCAAGAACGTTACCACCATCATCAAATACCTGAATCAGCTTCTTTGTCAGATCTGGAATCTTCGTCGTCCAAAGCTTCGGATCCTGCTCCTGTGCCTCACACAGACGATACAGATAATCCAGATGCTCTGCATATACGTTGTCGCTCCACTCGTTCTTTGTACCGAATACCTTTTCTGCGGCTTCGTATATCTTGAGTGCATCATCTGTCTTGCCCTGTGCATCATAACAACGTGCTTCCGTCATCATCTTATTGTAATAAGACTGGTTATACGCGTTGACAGAGGAACCACCCAGCGAAATGCTCGGATCGCTGTCTACCTTCATCTTCAGGATTCCAATATAGTCTTCACAATAACTGATTGCCATCGAATAATATCCATTGGCAACTGTTTCATTATCTGCATTTTCCTTGGCAAGTTGCTCATAGATCATGATCAGGTTATCGTCGTAACGATAATTCATATCCATAACTGCTTCTTCGTCCAGATCATTGCCTGTGTACTCGTCCAGATCTGCAACCGCCTGTTCCATCACCGTACTTGCCTGTTCTGCGATGCTTGTCTCCGCATCCTTGCTGACGTTTGTACTGTAAATCTCGCCGATAATACGATAGTTTACGAACTTGGTTGCTTCCTGGTTCGTAAAGTTGTTCTCGTTGTAGGTTGCGAAATCATTTACCGCCTGCATCAGCTCTGATGCATCCGACGTACTGTCAGATCGCAGCTCGGAAATGGATTTGTAAAAGCCTGCAAGCTTTCCATATTCCTCGTCCTTCTCGTCAATCATGCCGAAATATTTGGCTGCCTGACTGTAAGAACGCTCTTCCTCAAAATAAGTAAGTGCCAGCTTGTAAAGCACTGCGCTGTTTTTCTCAACACCACCATGTTTACTGCTGATTCGATTGGAAACCAACGTCAACGCATCATCCAGATTCAGCGTAGATTCCGTTCCGGCTTCCTCCGCCTTGTTCGTAGCATCAATGTATGCCTGTATGTACTGTTCGTAAGCTTTTTCCTCCGAGCCGTCCAGTTCGATTGCTTTCTTGAATTCTGCCGTTCCGGCTTCGTAATTCTCTTCCCGGCAGTAGTTCATACCATTTTCGATATACTGGTTGTAGTTGTTCAGCTTGATCCGCTGCATACCGGAATATCCGATTCCGGCTGTGATACCGGATACAACTGCCAATGCCACGGTTGCTGCAAAAAGCCCAAGCTTCTTCTTGTTCTTCTTCCGGTAGCTGTCGTCAAGCTCATCGTAATGCTCCAATGCATACATCAGCTCCGTACAGTTCTGATAACGGTCGTTCGGATCTGCCTGTGTACATTTTAAGATGATCTTCTCCAATCCAGAGGACAACATCGGATTCCACTCGCGGATCGGCTTGATCTCATACGGTGGCTCACATGGGTTCTTTCCTGTTACGATATGGTACAGGGTTGCACCCAGATTATAGATATCTGTTCTTGCATCTGTATTGTAGATACCACGTCCCTTGGAATCACCGAACTGTTCCGGTGCTGCATAGCCTCTCGTACCAAGTGCGGTTGTATCTGCATTGTTCTCTATCTCGTACTCTTTTGCTGTACCGAAGTCAATCAGCTTTACGCCGCCCTCCGGTTTGATCATGACATTCGAAGGTTTCATATCCCGGTAGATAACCGGTGGATTCATGTTGTGCAGGTAATTCAATGCACTTGCAAGCTGCAAGCCCCACTCTACCACCAACTCCTGTGGCTGCGCGCCTTCCTTCTTCAATCGATCCTGAATCGTATCACCCTCGATATAATCCATAACAACGTAGATTGTTCCATCCTGATTGATGATATCTACGATTCGCGGCAACACCGGATGATCTACGTTCTTCAGAATATTCGCTTCTCGTTCCAATCCCTTAAGCAACGTCTTTGCGGATTTCTTTCCATCATTCTTGATCTCCTTGACCGCCCACTGCTTATTCAAACGCTTATCACGGGCAAGGTACACGATGGACATACCACCTCGACCAACTTCTGCCAAAATTTCATATTTTCCGTCTAGTACGGTTCCTTCCTTCGTCATGGCAAACCCTCTCTAAATCAAATCGTGCGAACCATTGCTACTGTGATATTATCACGTTCCCCACGGTTCTTTACTAACTCTGTCAGATATATTGCTCCATATTTCATCTTTTCCTCGTCCGTCGCCTCACCCGGTCCGATCTTCTCGATGATTTCCTCCGGTGTGATCACATGACGGAATCCGTCTGAGCAGAGCATATAAACTGCATTTCTTGTTGCAGTTCCCTTTGTAAATTCCGGCTCAACAACCGGCGATGCGCCGACACACTGCAACAGCACACTTCGTCTCGGATCGATTTTTGCCTGTTCCGGTGTCATACGTCCCGCTGCCAGTTCTCTTGCGATAAATGTCTGGTCGTTTGTCAGCTGCTTCGCTGTCTTTGTAAGCTCATACACGCGGCTGTCGCCCACATGCACAATATAATACTGATCCTTGTACAACAGGATTGCAGATACCGTCGTACCAAGCTGCAAATGATTTTCCTCTCCATATGCGCCCAGCCGGCGATTCTGAGTCTGGATAATATCATCCCACTGTTTTACAAGATTCTGCTCTGTGAATGTTCCATTTTGGATTTCATCCACCAGTGTGTCATCAAACCATGTACAAAATGCTTCGATTACCTCTTTGCTGGCAACCTCGCCTTTTGCGAGTCCTCCCATGCCATCACACACGATTGCAAATGCAACATTTCCCTCTTTTGTGTTCACAACCTTGATTGCAAGAGAGTCCTGATTCGTTTCTTTTCTTGTACCTACATCGGTGTGATATGTTGCAATGTACTCCATATTACTCTCCTTTTCTCAGAAGGAATGTGAATTCCTCATCTCCCAATCGAACTTCTGTCTTATGCTTCAGAAGCACTTCCTTACCCGGCTGCAACTCTACCCCGTTTACATAGGTATGGTTTGTAGAATTGTTATCCTTAATATAGTTCACGCCATCGCGCTGGATTACAATACAATGCTCCCGGCTGATTGCGCTGTTGTTCTCTATTGCATAATCGGCTTTCGTCTTTGACTTACCGATGATAAATTCTGGTTTTGTAATATTGATGATCTCACCAGTTGATTTACGCACAAAGTGTGGAATCGGGCGTGCACCGCCAAGCTGTCCCATCAGGTTGCCGTTCTGCATCTGTGGCGCCTGTGGTCTTGGCATCTGTCCCACCATCGGCTGCCCCATCATTGGTTGTCCCATCGGAGGACGCTGTCCACCCATCGGTGGTACTGGCTGCCCCATCATCGGCTGTCCGCCCATCGCTGGACGCTGTCCCATTGGTGGCATCTGTGGCTTTGGCATTTCCGGTTTTGGTATTTCTGGCTTTGGTGCCTCTGGTGCTGGTGCCTGTGGCTTTGGCATTTCTGGTTTCGGCATCTCTGGCTTTGGTGCCTCCGGTGCTGGTGCCTGTGGCTTTGGCATTTCCGGTTTCGGCATCTCTGGCTTTGGTGCCTCCGGTGCTGGTGCCTGTGGTTTTGGCATTTCTGGCTTCGGCATCTGCCCCATCGGTGGTATTGGCTGCCCCATTGGCTGTCCGCCCATCGGTGGTACCGGCTGTCCCATTGGCTGTCCGTTCATCGGTGGTACCGGCTGTCCCATCATTGGCTGTCCGCCCATCGGTGGTACTGGCTGCCCCATTGGCTGTCTGCCCATCGGTGGTACCGGCTGTCCCATCGCTGGCATACCCTGTGGACGCATGTTGTTCATCACGCCGACACGATTTACTTTTACATTCTGGTTCTGTACTTCCGGAGCTGCGGTTGTATCCGCTTCCTTCTTAAGTCCCTCGTCTCTTGTATAGAAGAGACCAAGTTTCTCCATCTCCGCATCTACAAGCCCCTTTAATTTCATATTGGAATAATGATCCGTATTGATCAAGGTCAGGATTCTTGCTACATAATCATCCTTGTCTGCTTCATCAAAGCGCATATGTGACACAATATTTCGGAAGAAATCCGGGATATCAGACTGTCCCAACGGATCCTGCTTTACAGGAACCATAATGCACTTTACTGCCTTGCTCTCAGGATCTACATAGATATAATTCAGATCGCGTACCAGATAACAGATCTGCACACCTGCTGCACCAATCTCAAATGCACACAACAGTCCCTTCAGGATTGCAAGTACATCTGCCTTCTTCAATGTCTGACGCAGCATCACTTCCAGAGAAGTGTCATGATGCACATAAGAGACAATACTTCTCTTTCCATCCTCGTCCTTGTACTGGAACGGAATAATATTTCCGAGCTGTGCAACCTTGTCTGACACTCTGTCGTCATAGACATCTGCTACTCCAAGCTGATACTCCACCAATGTCATTCCGTTTTGTTTTGTTACATTCAACTCTAACCCCTTCATTTGCTACCTCCTCATGATATAATCATCCTAATTAGCGAATCTTAAATGTAAACTCTTCATCTGCAAGTCTTACGAGAGAATCATGTGTCAGAATTTCTTCTACCCCATCCTCTACACGCTTTCCATTCACATATGTATGATTCGTAGACTTGTTATCTTTGATATAACATACCCCATCTTTTTGAATGATAAATGCATGCTGACGGCTGATCGCTCCATTTCCGCCAACGGTATAGTCCACACCTCTGGTTGCCTTTCCGATCTTGAAGATCGCCTTGTTCAGCATGATACGTTCTTCTGTACTTACACGGATCAGATATGGCAATGCTTTCGGCGAATTGGTTGCTGCAGTCGCTGCACTCACAGCACCAACGGCATCTTTTACAAGCTCTGTTACAGATTTATTCAAAATAGATGTACTCTTTGGCTTCTTGTCCTTTTCATCGTCCTTTTTCTTCTCAATGTTCATGTCATCGTAGATATCCTCGATCACAGGCACCTTGATGTTTTCTGTCTGTCCGCTTGTCGGTTCTTCGTTTTGTACGGTTGTTTCCGGTTCAGCAGACTCTGCTGTCTCAGCTGCTGCTTCTGCCTCAGCTGCCTCCATCTCAGCCTCTGTCTGCTGGATGATTGCCGCACGGTTTACCTTTACCACATTCCGCTTAACCACAGGTGGCTTGTCTAAGAAATGATCCAGATCTTCCAATGTCTGGATATTCTTGGTTGGCTGTGCTGTCGGCTTTGCAGATGGAACTTCTCCAACCAGCTCCTTGATCCGATCCTTGATCAGGTTGATATCGGATTCCTTCTTGTTTGTCTTTAACTGCAGCTTCTCGCCACCATTTGTTGCCCCCTCTGGCTTCACCTGTGACAGGATCTGCTCTGCAGCTGGGGAAACCTCTGGTTTTTCTGCTACTGGTTCCGGCTTTGGTGCTTCCTGCTTTTCCATCACTGGCTTTGGTGCCGGTGCTTCCTCGACAGGTGCTGGTGTCTCCTTGACAGCCTCTGTCGGTTCTGCCACCTTCTCCTCTACCGGTGTTTCTTCTTCCTTTACCTGCATGCCAGCTGGAAGGATACTTTCCAGTTCTTCCTCTTCCTTTACAGGTTCCTCTGCTTCTTCCTCTTCGTCTTCTTCATCGTCGCCGATCTCCGGAAGTGGTGTATCATCCTCTTCCTGCAGGCTATTCATGATGTCGCTGATATTTTCTGCCGGTGCTTCTTCCTCTGCACTTACAACTTCTACACCGTCTGCATCAATGGCTCCAGCCTCCTCGAAGCTGATTCCTTCCTCTTCCATCAACGCCTCTGCAAGTCCGATCAAGCCACGCAGATTGAAGTTATCTCCATTGATATACGTGAGGAGCTTACCAACATAATTCAGATCCTCTTCCACATCGTATTTCATGTTCGCAAGCAGCTGGCGTACAAAGCTCTTGAATTCTACAGAAAGTGCGCCCTTGCTTTCGATTGGCAGGCACAGGAACTGTACTGTCTTCTTCTCAGCATCCACGTAGATAAATCCACGATTCAGCAATACATACGAAAGTGGAATCGCCTGCTCCTTCAAGGAAATCATCTCCTGTGCGACATTCCGCAGGATGAGCAGTACGCTCTCGCAATCATGCTCCTGCGCAATGTACTCCTCCAGAGATGTCTTGCCCGTAATCTGGTAGGTCAGATAATCATAATCGTCATCTTCTTCATAGATAATCTCTATCAGTTCTTCCGGCGCATTGTCCTGACAGTAATCCAAAACATCCTCATCTAACTCACAATCCTCGCCCATTGTGTATGACAGATATTTTTCTTCGCCGATGTTTCGCGCCCTAAAATTAAAAGTTCTCATAACGTCCCTCCTAATACATTATTTATTCCTATTGTGATTCTTCGGTTGTCGATTCCTCGGTGGAAGCTTCTCCATCCGGTGTCACGCCGTTTGGTCCACCAATAATCTGTGTATCTATGTGATCTTCATAGTTTTCTGTAAAGATATGTGTACCTGCATCTTCGTCGCCAACATGGTAATACAGGTAATTATGCTCTTCCGGATACAATACTGCCTGGATACATGCCAGTCCCGGATTACAGATCGGACCTACCGGAAGTCCGGCATTCTTATAGGTGTTGTATGGAGAATCCAGTTCCAGATCCTCGTACAGAACCTGACTCTTGTCATACATTCCATCGGTCAATGGATATAAGACAGTCGGACACATCTGCAAAGGCATTTCTGCTTTCAGACGGTTGTTGATAACACCTGCAATCGTCGCACGTTCTGAATCCACCTTTGCCTCACGTTCTACAATGGAAGCTCTCGTCACAAGCTCAAATGCACTGTATCCAAGCTCTGCCGCACGATCCTGCAGTTCCTGTGTATAGTAGTTGTCGAACGTTCTCAACATATAATCGACTAATGATTCCGCTGTCGTCGACTCATAAATATCGTAAGTTGCCGGGAACAGGAAGCCCTGTACCTTATAATTGACATTGGCACCTGCCGGTATGTCTGCCAGATATGCAAAATCAGATTTCGTAACCGATTTGCATGCATTTAAAAATTCAGTTGCAGAACAGATTCCCTGATCTTCGCACCGCGCTGCTATCATCTCTACCGTAAAGCCCTCTGGCACAACCAGATAATCGACTGGCTGATCTTCCTCAAATGTCGGGCTCATGGCTGCCATCATCTGCAAGGTTGTCATACCAGTATTCAAGGTGTATGTACCACCATGCAGCTTGCCACGGTACTCAGAGTCCTGCAGACGCTTTGTAAATGCACGCGGATAATTGATCAATCCATTGTCCTTCAGGATCTGCGCGATTTCCTTGACAGATGCGCCTTCCGGAATCGTAACAGTTACATCTTCGCCCTGTGTCGACTCCGTTCCCTTGTATTCGTCCATATAATCATCGTAATAGGTTCGTATATGTTTATAGGTCATATTGGCAAGTGTGACAATCGCCACCAACAATATGATTCCCTTCACGACTCGAATCACCGTTTTTCTCACTTTTCGTACCTCTTCTTTGCATTTTAGTTTACATAACTTTTTAAAAAATTACACACTTGATGTAATTTTACAATAATGGTATTATACTATCATCTTTTAGATAAAAATACAAGAAAGGATGATAAATTTGAGTAATCCAATTGTTACAATGACAATGGAATCCGGCGATGTTATGACGTTCGAACTGTATCCGGATATCGCACCAAACACAGTAAAGAATTTTATCTCTCTGATTAAGAAAGGGTTTTACGATGGATTGATCTTACATCGTGTCATCAATGGTTTTATGATCCAGGGTGGCTGCCCTGACGGAAATGGTACCGGAGGTCCTGGATATTCAATCCGCGGCGAGTTCGTGCAGAACGGATTTGCAAATGATCTGAAGCACGAACCGGGTGTTCTTTCTATGGCACGTACCATGATGCCGAACTCCGCCGGTTCGCAGTTTTTCATCATGCACAAGAATAGTCCGCATCTCGACGGAAGCTATGCTGCTTTCGGCAAGATCGTGGATGGTCTGGATATCGTGAATAAGATTGCAGATGTTCCAACCGACTACATGGACCGCCCGCTTGAAGACCAGCGTATCAAGACCGTTACCGTCGACACGAAGGGTGTCGAGTATGACGAGCCGGAGAAGATGTAATCTTCTTAAACGGACGCACAGCGTACAAAAATAGAAATCCCCTGCAGACTGATATGTACCCAGAATTCTG
>OIAD01000859.1_pt1 | contig 12045 bp, 10 predicted proteins | sample 1580601 | NCBI WGS metagenome assembly OIAD01 (sample SAMEA3882554, study PRJEB24775) | human gut metagenome | biome: human-associated habitat; feature: intestine environment; material: feces | place: Netherlands | collected 2009/2010
AGGATATAAGTCCACCTGCCGTTATAACTTGGCTAAAGATTGTTTCATTCTCTCATTCTGTCTTATTGGAATCAATTCAGCAGACCTTTACAATGCTACTGAAATGAGAGGGAACACTATTATCTATAACAGAACCAAAACCAAGGCTCGTAGATTGGATGGTGCAAAGATGATGGTAGATATTCCTAAGATAGTGCAACCTCTTATTGATAAGTACAAAGATAGCACAGGAAAACGTCTGTTCAACTTCTATCAATATTATGGGGATGAAAAGACATTTAACAAGGCTATCAATTCTGGATTGAAAGAGATTGGTTCAATATTAGAAGTAGATGATTTGGAGTACTATGCAGCGCGCCATTCATGGGCTACTATTGCATTGAACAAAGTAGGCATAGACAAATATATAGTCCATGCAGCCCTTAATCACATAGACGACTCAATGAAAGTGACAGACATTTATATTGAACGTGACTTTGTAAATGAGAACAAGGCTAACGCCAAAGTTGTGAAGTACGTGTTTGGTAAGTAAGCTAATAATTCCTCACTTGCAGCAAATGCAGGTGAGGATTATTTTTTAACTTTGTACTGAATTAGAGCAAAAAGCATTATGGATGATAATCTGTTCATTGAATATATAAACTCCCCTTATGAAGAGCCACAAGATATGCTCCCTAAGATTGATGAAACTATGCTGACTGATATGGAGAGTAGTTTAGAAACTGATTTCAAAAATGAATATCAGCATGAAGATGTTACTTCTATTTTGGAGAGCATTGAATATATCAGAATCTATTGTAGAAACTTCCCATGCTTCAATGGCTTCGATTATCAACCACTCCAAGCTCCATTTGCATACTATCGTAGTAGAGAAATCTATCTAAAAGAACTACCCTTTACAGAAGATGGATTTTATAAATTCACGTACATACAGGATGCAATAAAAAAGTTAGGGCTAAAAGCTCAACCTACATTTGAGTTTATTGCATTCTTATATCATATTATTAAGGTGTGGAGCGAGAATCAGATAACCACAAGTGGGACAAAGATTGATAACATTCTCTACTTATTGAAGGAGCAACCCAATACCAAATTAACTATGAATATTAAGGTAGGCAGTAAATCCTTCGAGTTTAACAATTCATTGTTCATTCAATCTTTATTGGAGTTCTATTCTTCCCATGACCTTGTCTCTCATGGTCTCATTGAAAGAGAGAATAAGAGAGTGAGAGAACGTACCATCCAATATTCTTTGGTCAAAACATTGTTAGACTATCTTCCCATCAAAACTGATAAGTCTGAGGGAGTCAGCTTTGTACAGGCAGAAAGAGACTTAGCTTTATGCACTTTATATCTATGTAAATTACTAATGGGTGACCCTGCATACGTTTGTACCAAAGATAACAACGCTACATTTGACAAGTTGATGAGAGACTTCAAAGACTTTAATATTACACTTCATAAGATGCTAACCTAATGATATTCAGCAACGTAAAAACAGGGATATAAAACTTACTCTTACATACCCTATTTAAGAGACATATCTTTGCACCGCTTTCAGAAAGCTGGCAGGCACGTTGCCACAGACTAATCACTGAAAGCCCCAAAGACATGAAGAACTTAAATTTATTGTTCATCGAAGGTAACCGCACTAAAATTGACAACTCTAACGTAGTTGAATCTTACAACAAGATTAAGGCATGGGGATTCATCGAAACAATGCCTATTGAATACTTCCCAATGGAAGAAGCTAAGAATAAATTAGGCGGTAGAAAGTTGTACAGACCTACTATTACTCGTAAGAAAGGGGAAGGCTCTGCTACTATCAGCAATTTCGAGATTAAAATGGTTGAAGTACAGGAAGCAGACTATGACAAGTACGACGGTGTTTGTGGCGATGGTCAGCATAGAACAATAGCCCTCATGTTTGATGAATTGAAAGATGTTACAGCTACTTATCAGCCAGTAAAACTCTCTAAAGAGAATATGGATATATTGGCTTACATATCAATACGTAACAATGGCAGGAAATGGTCTAATGATGATTTTTATGCTTCCAATATTTCAACAGGAGATACTAATGCAGACTATATCCTTAATAAAAGGAAAGAAGGCTATATTCCTGCATTCCTTTTCAATGTTTATACTCTTGGAACATCTAATCTGACAGCAGCACAAATCAAGTCAATCCAACAAGGATATAAGAAACTCTCTGACTTTAGTAAAGTTCAAATCAGCAAAGATACACAAGATAAGGGAGATAGAATCTTAGCGGCATTAGAATCTAACAGCTTCATCTCTAATGATAGGTTTACTGGACGTTTTGGAGCAGGACTGAAAGCATTCTTTACTGAATGTAAGGATATAGAAATAGTTGTAAACACTATCAACCATATCAATAAAGAGAATTGGAATAAGTACTTCACCCCAATTGCAGGTCAGAGCATGGAAGCCAAATCTTATAAGGAAGCTCTAACTAAATTGACAGAACAAATAAAGAAGTAACCTGTTCGATAGCCCATGTGACAGGTGGGCTTCTCTACTCCAAATTCTTGGGTTTAGCATTTCAGCCTTATAGAACTATCTCAAATTACCCATTATATGAACTTTAGACATATCTAAGATTCTATAATTGGGGTTACAGCTAACAGATTTTTAAAAGCCAACAATATATGATAACCAAGTTAGATATTCAAGAGAAAGATGGATTCCTTACCATGAAGGACTTCCCTATGAACTGCATCTTTAATAAGGTCAAGACAGGTTGCGGTGCTACTACCATAGCACTTACCAATAACGAGAATTATATCATTACTGTTCCAACCACAGAACTGATTGAGAACAAATGCTATCCAACTAAAGATGCAGATGGTAATGTGAAGTTCTGGAAGAAACATGAACGCAGAGCAGGATTAAGTCCTGTTGTTAATAACCTGTTTGGCTTATATGGAAATTTCACCTTAGAGCTAAAGAAAAAATTAAAGGATTACTTATCTTCTGTTGGAGTAAAGAAGATTATCTGCACCTATGACAAGATAGACAAGTTGATGGAGTTTATCAATCCTAAAGACTTTAAACTGACGATTGACGAATACCACAACTTCCTTAAACAATACTCATTCAGAGACAAGGCTATTAATGGGGTGTTGGCTCACTTTAAAGAGTTCAAATCCTATTGCTTCTTGTCAGCTACTCCTATTCCAAACAATTTGAAGCCAGCAATCTTCAATGACATTCCAGAATACATAGCTGATTGGAATACAACAGATGATATTACTGTTTATCCTTACCATACAGACAAGCCTTATATGGTAGCAGCCAAGTTTATCAAGACCTACCAAGCTAAAGGTTGTCTGAATGTGAACGGCATAGAGAGCAAGGAAGCATATTACTTCATTAACAGCGTTACAGAGATTAAAGCCATACTTAAACAGACACAACTAACAGAGGATGATTATAGAATTATTTGTGCTGACAATCCTAAGAATAGAAGAACCTTAGAAGAATATACTATATCAAGTTCTGCTGACGCTCCCAAGAAATTCAACTTTATCACTTCCAAATCATTTGAGGGTGTGGACTTCCATTCTGAAACAGGATTATGCTTTGTTGTCAGCAATGTTCAGAACAGACACACATTGGTCAGCATTGATATGGATATACCTCAAATTGTAGGAAGAATCAGAACCAAGTCCAATCCATTTAGAAATAAAGTAGTCCATATCTTCAACACTAAAGCTACTGACCATTACACAACATTTGAAGAAATGGAGCAGATTGTGGATAAGGAAGTAAAGGCAGCACAAGAAAGGGCTGATATGCTTAATAATACCAAACTATCAGAAGCGGCAACCAAGCAACAGATTAATGAGATTAAGAAAGTTGGGATTGAATCTTACCTATCTTATCAAGAGAATAAATTTGTCGTTAATGATATGGTAGCCAAGTTACAGCTTTACAGCTATTATATTGCTACTGTGGTTTACCAATCAGACAAATCATTAAGAGAAACTTATGCCCAATCTGGAATAGTAACTACTAAAGGTAAATGGCATATCGCACCAGAGAAGTTTGTCAAGGAATTAATTGTAAAGCCAACTTTCAGAGAACTACACAAACGATATTGTGAAATCAAAGCAAACCCAATGACATTTGACTTGCAAACCATTGATATAGAACATGAATATCCAATCTTAGGCAGAGCTTACCGCCAACTTGGAGTGAAAGAATTAAAGCGATTGCGAACCATCAAATCCATTCAAGAGGCTTTAGGTGAAGCATAAACCTATCTCATAAGATGATTACATAAGTTTATAGTGTAACGAGCGAGGAGGTACACTACATTATTATCCCCCCTCATGGCTCTAAATAAAAAAGAATGCTTTAGAAATGTAGTCCAACGGCTGACAGGAATAAGCATTCTTATTAATCTAAGAACAGGCACGATGCACGATTATCACAGTCTGCCAATAATTTACTAATGCTCCTCATTTCCTTTGAAAGAATCTTTAGGGAAAGACATAGGACAGCCTAAGATGCAAGCGAAGAAATTCACTTGTGTTTTAGGTTTGTTCCTATTAAATCCATTCAATCAATAACCATTTAATTCAATTTCATTATGAGAGATTTAGTAATTATGCCAGCTATGGCACAGCGTAGAGAATCATTAAACATGGGTGAGTTTGCAGAAGAAGCAATCATTGTAGAAGAAGTTACAGCACCCAAGAAAGTAAACCATTTCATTGAAGCAAACACACAGGAAGTAACCTTACAGCACTTACAGCAAGACTGCATCATTCCAAGTTTTGCATCAATGGAGGAAACCATAAGCCACCAATCCTTTATAGGTGCAGTAGTAGATGCAGCTAAGGATTACTTTCATGGAGAACAGTTTGATATGCCAGAGATTAGAATCTCACACCCTATCAATGGCAGAATACCAAGTGCATTAGGTAAGAAAGCATCTGAATTGACAGACGAAGAGAAAACTTTGTTCTATCAGAGAATGTGTTTCTGTTTTGAAATTCCATCCATTGTACATGATGAATACGGTAATCGTTTAGCGTTATCCATTGGTGGAGTGAGAGCATATAACGAGATTAACCTATACAGTAAGAAGTCTGTTGAGAGATTTAAAATCTTCATAGGCTTTCGTAATCGTGTGTGCTCAAATTTAATGCTTACTACTGACGGCTTGCAGGATAAGATAGAAGTCCTAAGCATACAGGAACTATATGCAGCAGCATTGAATCTGTTCCATGCTTACAACCCATCCAAAGACCTGCATCTGTTAAGGACACTTGGGCAGATGTCAATCTCAACGAGTGAGTTCTGCCAGATAATAGGCAGGATGAGATTATATCAAGCTCTTACACCCAACCAACAGAAACGCTTACCTCGTCTATTATTAGGAGACAGTCAGATTAATGCAGCTTGCAGAGCATTCGTTTCTGATGCGAACTTCAAGAGTACAGGGGACAGCATTACAGGCTGGCAGCTCTTAAACCTGCTCAATGGTTCTGTAAAGTCAAGTTACATTGATAACTTCTTGGAGAGGAATCTTAACTGTACAGAGTTTGTACAAGGCATTCAACGTGCCAAATTAGGAGATAGTGAATACGCTTGGTTCTTGGGCTGAGTGGATTGTTGATTGAGAGAGGAAAGGGCAGCTATTCAATTAGTTGTCCTTTCTTTATATCTACCAGCTTATTAAGACATCAAATTATGGATATAGATTATACTGTGGGAGAAGTGGAACTGTCCTACAAACCCAAATTCAAGAATATATATAAGGTAGTCAGTTCAGAGGATGCTTATAAATATTTGCTTCCTACATATAAGGAGGGTACAATCTGTTACAAAGAATATTTCAAAGTCTTGTTTCTAAACCAAGCCAGCCAAGTTTTAGGTTACACTCTCATATCAGAGGGAGGAATAACAGATACGACCGTAGATGTCAGAGTAATTCTACAAGCTGCATTGCTCACCAATTCAGTAGCTATCATTCTTGCTCATAACCACCCAAGTGGTAGCATGAAACCAAGCAGGCAGGATATGGAGATTACTAAGCAGGTCAAAGAAGCTGCAAGACTTATGAGAATTACAGTAACAGACCACCTCATATTAACAGATGCAGGATATTATAGCTTCGCAGACGAGGGAGAATTATAATAAGGTAGAGGGCACTCAATTTCTAAGTTGGGTGTCTTTATCATATTCACTTCTACTATTAGTGAATGTTCCATTAATAATCAGTGAGTTAGTAAATCCAACTCAGAATTAATATTCACTTCTATTCATTAACTTATAAAACAGAACATTATGTCACTTAAATATTCAAGCACAACCGCAGACTATCTTGTTTGGTCTGATGCAATGAACCTAATAAGGAAGTTAGCCAAAGACGAGAATTATAAAATCTCACTTCTTATAGCTTTAGGATGCTTCACAGGATTAAGAATATCTGATATTCTATCTCTAAGATGGAAGCAGATATTAGATACTGACGAGTTTACAGTAATTGAACAAAAGACAGGCAAGGTAAGGACTATCAGACTAAACCCACAATTACAACATCATATTAAAGAGTGCTACGAGCATATAAATCCTGTTGGAATCAATGCGCCAATTCTTATAAGTCAGAAAGGCACTATCTTCACAGTTCAGAGAATCAATATCATTCTTAAAGAGGTGAAGAAGAAGTACAGGTTAAAGATTAAGAACTTTAGCTGTCATTCGCTTAGAAAGACATTTGGTAGGCAGGTCTATAACATGAACAGCGATAATGCTGAACTTGCCTTAGTAAAGCTGATGGAACTGTTCAATCACAGTTCTGTAGCCATTACTAAGAGATACTTGGGATTAAGGCAGGAAGAAATCTTACAGACTTATGACTGTTTGAGCTTCTAATTGATTGGGACAGGATTATTAAGATACATCTTTATAGTGGTCTGAACGGTTCTGTCCCAAATCAATGAAATATTGAGTTTAGATATATCTAAAGTCCAATCTTGACAGTTCGGCATTTCAGCCTTATAGAAGTAAGTCAATTCCATAAGTTTACAGATTTTAGGATTATCTCAACTCTTATTAAGCATGTTACAGATAACACTTCTTAAATATCCAACAATATACTGACTTAAAGATGATAATTCAAGGCAGGTAAGAATATTCAGAATTTAGTCCTTATATGGGGAGAAGTGAATTTGATACCCACATGGATTTAGAGAGTTTAGATGCGACTCTGCTTAAATACTCCATTAATTCCCTGTTTTGTAACACAATAATTACTATTTCTCCTTATTCCATGCCTATTAATTTAGAACCTTTCGCTATCTTTGCACCAATTCCAATGAACTAAGGAGATAGAGAGTTGGAAGGACATATTTAACGAAAGGTGTTATTGAAATTATCTTCTGTTTCTTAGATTCTCGCAAAATTTAAAAACGGTACGAAGATGATAACAATAGCACCCACACATTTGATATATATTCATCGCTTAGGTGAACTATATACCTTTTGGTGTGGGGCTATTGTTTTATCCGTACCAAAAGGCAATGCGAGAAGCCCAAGAAACAGGATAAGACAAATATAGTTCCCACACCTCTTTTATTTTAACAGCTTATCCATAGGGAACAGATAAGCACTAATTATCAAACACTATGGGTTTATTTGGTGGTATCAATGCTGTAAATGAAATCAATTCTCTTATTGCTCAAATAGAGAGAAACATGAATGCTTTAGCTCCTATGATAGAATTGAATGGGATGAAGCATACCACACAATCTAAAGAATTAACAAAGTTAGTCCGCAGGGATTTGGATAGAATTAAAGACCTGTTGAATCAACACAGTTCTGCCAGAATAGCTGTTTACAGACTTAAAGGCGACAAGGTGGATTCTACAACATTGGTTGGATTCCTTGAAATGTGTCTTAAACAAGCTGAAAGTCTTATATAATTATGGATGCAAATGATATTAAGTTAGGACTGTTCATTTTAGTTATAGTCCTTATAGGTGCTTTCATTGGCTATTGTTTGGCAAGTTAAGACAGATTACTAAAACAGCTATCACATGAAAATATTTCATCTATTAGGGTTAGTGGTACTGCTATTATCTTCTTGCGATGATACTTCTGGTACATATATAATTTCTGAAGTCGCATTTAAAGTTAATAACCTGTCTGAACAAGAGAAACAGAAAACTATCAATGAGTTTATCAATCAAGAAGTGTTACTTACAGTTCTTAAAGGAAAGATAGAATTAACATTATCTAACAAACCAACCACTTTACAACGCGTGTCTAATAACTGTTATTCAACGACTGATGGAAATATAACCATTAATTTAGAATTGGAGAAAAAGAACTTTGTACAGACCAAATATAAATTGATTGAATATGGTGGCACAGATGACAAGTTCTTTAGCTTACATATGACTTTGGATAAACAATAACAAATTTATTGCATAAGAATCAATGAGAACATTTAGATTATTAGCAACTTCATTATTGGTTGCATTGAGCATGGGAGTTAGCTCTTGTAGTGAAGAATTGGATAGCCAACCAATGGAATCTTATCCAGAAGGTGGTGAGCCTTTAGATGTAGTTTGTAAAGAATATGGCATTAGTGACTATGAAGACATAGAATTACTTTCTTACTATAAGAACAATTTGGAGCAAGCTAACTTCTCTGGCTTACGAGAAGAGAAGCTATGGCTTGCATCATTCAATGTAAAAGATAAGTCGCCTATTATTAATTGGACTGACGAATTACCATTTAATAGGAATCGTAAGATTTACAAAGGCTATGGAGAATATGAAGATGTCACCATTCAGCAGATAACCATGTTGCAAACCATGTACTTTAATCCGAAGGAGTTTGTAGCATCATTAAGCTATTACTTTGGTAAAGATTATGGTTACCTCGCTTTACTCTTTAGGCATGATACACAAACTAAAGAAGTTCAAGTTAAGCGTAGTGAAATACTTGCTGGATTTCAATATTCTATAATAAACAATGATTGTTGTTACTCATTGTCTGGCGATACGCTCTATATAGCAGAGAAAGGCTTTGGATATTCCAATGTAGGAACTCTCTATACTTCTGAATTTATATCTCACGAAGAAGCAATATACACCCATAGAGATAATAAAGGCTTCTTTGTAGGAAGACGGAATTTCAAATTGGGAGAAGATTTATGGCATATCCAAGTACCACAGCTAAATGATGAACCTGCTGATGCTAAGATTGAGGTTAGTGTAGAAGATAATTCCAAGAGAGTTTGGAAGTACAATGTCAATATTATACATTATGATGGAACTAAGAAGAATGTAACATTTGAAGTGGATATTGACAACGGTACAATTAAAGGAGAGAATGATTATACTTCTCTCATTATAGGTAAATGGAAGAAGACAAGCGGTGATGCTGTTGCTACCCATGTTACTTATAAGAATGATGGCACATTTGAATATACAAGTACAGAAGATAGCTCTTACAAGGAAGTGGGCAAGTACAAGATAGACGGTAACAAGCTCTATGAAATGTACAGCGATGAAGAAGAATGGATTATCAATGATATTCTGTTACTTAATTCTATGACCTTATCAGTGCAGGAATTGGAAGCAGACGGAGTTACACCCACAGGTCAGAAGTACTCTTATCAGAGAGTGGAATAAAGAACTTATTCATACTAAAAGTAGGCAGCATTTGAGGAAACTCTTATGCTGTTTTCTTTTTTATATAAGCACTACGAATGTTACATACTAACAACCCAATTCTTTGGAATATAGGAAACTAATATTTAACTTTGTACCGTAGGTTTAGCTGTTGACTAATTGTTGACTGATAAACTTCCAATGAGATTATTAATACGTTGACATATTGCAATTTAATAGGATGAAATTTAGAGCCTCATAATCTGGAGGTCCCTGGTTCAAGCCCAGGCTGGTCCACAAACAAGAGGCTCATTCTTAATAGAATAGAGCCTCTTTTAATTTTTGGACTCCGCCATACAAGCCCGGTATTTGTGTAATAAAACAACCTTCATCATGAAATACGGAGTATCTCCAAATACACTGCTCATAACTGCCGGAACCATATGGTCATTGGCAGGAGTCAATATTCTGCGTATAGGCCTGACCTGCTGGATAGATGACGGACATTATTGGCTATTCAAAGTCTGCGAAGCCAGCCTGGTATTCCTTCTGTTCTTCGGCATTATTTTCCATAGGCTGTACAAGAAACATACTCTCCGTATCTCACAGAAGAAAGGTAAGCACTGCCCCTTTTCCTTTTTCGACGTAAAAGGATGGATTGTCATGATAGGCATGATTGCAATGGGAATTGTAATACGTACCTGCCACCTTCTGCCCGACTCCTTCATCGCAGTGTTCTATACCGGACTTTCTCTCGCGCTTCTCGGCACCGGGCTACGCTTCATCTGGTATTGGTGGAGGAACAGATAACTCCGGATTCACCGATTCCCATCCTATGCAGGCTCCGGCAAAGTGCTGACCGCCTCGTTCTTTATCCTTTCAGGCTTATTGCTATTCCCCGGCAATTTCCAAGCCATGCTGTGGCCCTTGGCCCTTATCCTCATCGGCATCTTCCTTCTCAGACATCACCATAGGAGAAACTGGACACACCAAAGGACAGTGCATCGCCGTGCCAAGATGGTACAACGGATGATGAACAAGAGAATGGGAGAGCAAGAGGAACATAGCACCCGGAGAAACCTACATAGACCTGGACTGCAGTTGGGGAGGAGTGGAACTGCACATACCCGCCGACTGGCAAGTACGCATAGAATGCAGTTGCTTTTGCGGCGGATGTGAAGACAAACGCTGGCAAGGCACACCTGCCAAACAAGCATTCCTTTCCGCCTCTTGTTCGGTATTCCTGCCTGGACAGCTATCCTTTTGTGGTATCATCTGCAGATTGTGGCAGACACTTCATTACAAACAGAAAAATTCACCGCCCCCGAGGTAGAAAAGGCCGCTCCCCTGCCACAAGAAGAAAGTATTGACCGGATCACGATAAAAGACGGCTCCCGGATTCACATCATCAAAGTGGAAGACCTATTATACATCCAGGCTTGTGGGGACTACGCAACCCTGGTGACATCCGACGGAGAGTACATCAAGGAACAGACCATGAAAAACTTCGAGACACATTTGCCAGCAGATAACTTTGTCCGCATCCACCGCTCGAGCATTGTCAACGTAACCCAGATATCACGAGTAGAACAGTATGGAAAAGAGACCTACCAAGTGACGTTAAAAAGTGGCGTCAAGCTACGGGTAAGCCTCTCCAGATACCGGTTACTGAAGGAACGGTTGGGCATATAAATGCCGCAACCAGTCCTTCAGAATACTTCCTGCAGAGGAAAAAGACAATTAATCTTAAAATACAGCGGAATATATAACTTTGTCCAAAGTTATTTGTTCCTTTATCTTGCTATGATGAAACATCTGTATTACATACTTATGTTTACCTTCCTCTGTCTGGGTTTGACTACCATCTCCCAGGAGGAACAGCCAGACTCACGGAATACTACCGGGAGTCCGGCGGGAATAGTTGTCGGAAGTCCGGCCTCCGAATGCTCCTTTACCGCCTACACACAGTGCGCATCGTACACAGCCACCCACCGTTCACTGACGAAAATACCGACTGCTGGACCAACGAAGCGTTGTGTCCGAACAGCCTATACACACATAACCACGCCTCTCCGAAATTCCTGAAGATGAGAATTCTGAAACCAGCCGGGCAACTGGAGCATCTGCTTTCCAGCCATCTGTCTGCCGGAGAGAGCGCCAACCTTTCATTCAATCCCAATGCTCTCCGCTATTCCTGCGGATACTATATCTATGCACTGCTGCATATCCTGATTTAGACTTTATCGGACTTATTGCAAACCATTACCGGAGGTGTACTGCATGTACATCTTTCGCTTTTTTATTATCCATTTCATCACATTAATATCATAACTATGTCCGATTTATTCCTCCCCACCCTTGAGATGATGGGGCTCACTTTTGCAATCG
>OIAD01000883.1_pt1 | contig 11858 bp, 10 predicted proteins | sample 1580601 | NCBI WGS metagenome assembly OIAD01 (sample SAMEA3882554, study PRJEB24775) | human gut metagenome | biome: human-associated habitat; feature: intestine environment; material: feces | place: Netherlands | collected 2009/2010
AGAGCTGAATGCTTACGCTTCCATGTTTGGGGTAGAGCTTGTTCCGTGTATTCAGACCCTGGCTCATCTGCACAATGTGCTGAAGTGGCCGGGAATGGATAAGATTCGTGATTCTGCGGACATTCTCCAGCCTGAAAAAGAGGAAACTTATCAGTTTATTGAAAAGCTGCTCAGCTCAGTAAAAGAGAATTTTTCTACCAACAGGGTACATCTTGGAATGGATGAGGCTGTCATGCTGGGACTTGGAAATTATCTAAAAGAAAATGGATATAAAAAAGGGTCACTGATAATCAGGGAACATTGTAACAGGGTCGTAGATATTTGCAGAAAATTAGAATTAAAGCCTATGATATGGAGTGACATGTACATTACAGCAAATTCTACAGGCGGATACTATGATCTGCCCGAAAACACGGACTGCTCCAAATGGGAAAAACCGAAAAAAGATCTAGGATTAGTATATTGGGACTATTATCATGATGATACCAGAACCTATGAAAAAATGCTGGATATCCATGCGCAGCTTTCGGATAACGTTATTTTTGCAGGAGGATCTTGGATTTGGAACGGAATTTCCCCCAATTATTCTAAGACCTATGCGTGTACCAAAGCAGCTCTTTCTACTTGTAAAAAATACAATATAAAAGAGGTGCTCTGTACAGCATGGATGGATAATGGTGCAGAAACCCCGGTGGATGCTTTGCTTCCGGGACTTGTACTTTTTGCACACCTTGATTTTCACAGAGACTATGACGAAACAATCCTTAAGCAGGAGTTCAGGAACTGCACAGGCGGGGAATTTGATGATTTTATGGCACTTGACAATTTTGATTCCTTATTCTTAAATACGAAAGAGAATAAAGAGGCTCAAAATCCTTCAAAATATCTGTTATACCAGGATCCAATGTTAGGCATTTTTGATTATCATGTGAAAGAATCAGGTGTCAATACAAAATCTTACTACCAAAACATACAGAAATGTATGAAGGAATGTGCAAAAAAAACAGGAAAATATCAGCTTTTATTCTCATTTTATGAAAAACTGGCGGCGGTATTAGCTGATAAAGCCGATTTGGGCATGTGTATAAAATCAGCATATGACAGATCGGACAGAGCAGCGTTGAAAGATATCAGTCAGAATGTTATTCCTGGAATCATCTGTAATCTGACAGATATGAAATCATCAAGAGAAAAAATCTGGATGAACGATGCAAAGCCATTTGGTTATGAGATTCTGGATATAAAAATTGGTGGCGTAATTACAAGACTTAAAAGTACAGGATACCGGATTGATAATTATCTGAATGGAAATGTGCTTCGTCTGGAAGAGCTGGAAGAGGAAAGACTTCCCTATTTTACCAAAGGAATGGACAAGCGGGAGAACTTATGGAATCGCATCATCAGTGGATGTGATTTGAATGACACGATCTGATAAAGGTAAATGAAAGAAATCATTTAAAAATATAAAAAAAGGAGATTCCGGAGTACTGACTTATCAGGGAAGCAGATATTTGGGATTCATAAAAGACTGATCATTTGCCCCCAGATGTTCTCACCAGGGTTATAAACGATCAGAAAATAACGGTTTATACAGGAAATCAAAACTATTCTCACAGAATGGTCTTGGTTTCCTTTTTTGCTGTTACAAATCAGTTACAACTGCATTATAGAATTTAATGTATAATTAACCTGTGAAAAGATAGTTATAAAAACATGTGAGGTAATAATTATGAAGGCAAGAATTCTTGTGATAGAAGACGAAATGTCAATCAATGACCTGCTATGTATGAATTTGGAGATTGCAGGGTATGAAACAGTAGGATATCTGGATGGAAATGAGGCATATGAAGCAATTATTCAAGATCATGCGTTTCAGTGTGCACTTGTAGATATCATGCTTCCCGGAAGAGACGGATATAGCCTGTTACCGAAACTGAAGCAGTATGAAATCCCCGTAATATTTCTTACCGCAAAGGGAGATATCGCGAGCAAGATAAAGGGATTAAAAGACGGTGCGGAAGATTATATTGTAAAACCATTTGAAATGCTGGAAGTGATGGTTCGTCTTGAAAAAGTACTGGAACGTAATGGCACTGTACAAGAACAGATTCAAATTGGTGATGTCATCATTGATACTGCTAGTCGTACTGTTACAAAAATGGGCATGGAAATCTATTTAAAGCCAATGGAATATAACTGTCTCATGGTGTTCGCCAAAAACCCGAATAAAGCACTGACCAGGAATCAGATTCTGCAGGAACTGTGGAATGAAGAGTTCTGCGGAGAAACAAGAACTGTGGATGCACATGTGGGTCGTATCAGAAAAAAACTTGGCTGGCAGGATAAGATTAAAACAATTCCCAGAATCGGTTACAGACTTGAGGTGGATTTATGAAACTCTTAATAAAGATTTTTTCTCAGACTACATGTATCATTCCGTTGGTATCGTCAGGGATTTTTCTCTATACCACTTATTGTTGGAAAAATCAGAGTATACAGAATATCAACAGTTATGAAAGCAGTATATTCAGAACAAATATCTTACAGTTTGAAAATAAAACAAGCCTTTCTGACAATCAGAAACAGAATGCCGACAACGAAATGCGCCCCCAAATAGTTACTTATGCTTTTCGGCAGGTTTTTCATGACAGCGCGGTTTTATATCTTGATGGAAAAATGACCTATAATGGAACTGTTTATGAATTCGATGTAAAAAAGTTAAGAGAATTATGTGCAAGTAAGGCAAACATGGTGGATCATGGCAGCAACAGTGATGGTCATGGCCCTATGATCAGTCAGATAAATGGAAGGACACTTTTGTTATTTTACTATGGCAATGTAAATATGGGATATCAGATTGTTACTTATAAAGATATAACAGATGTAATAGAAAAAAGTCATCTGCTGTTTTTTCAGACGGGTGGATTTACTTTATCTTTGATCGTGGTGATGGGAATTATCCTTTATTTGAGCCTTAGAAAAATCACAGCACCGCTTACAGGCCTAAGAGAAGCTACGCTTCTTGTTTCTGAAGGTATTTATGATTTTAAAGTACCGTCAGAGGGAAATACAGAACTTGCGCAGATAGGTGCAACCTTTAATTTTATGACAGGTAAAATAAAAGAACAAATTGAAAGTCTTTCTAACATAAACCGGACACAAAAACAGCTTATTGGAAGTCTGGCTCATGAGCTGAAGACCCCAATGACTGCAATCATAGGCTATGCAGATACATTGCTTACTGTGCGCCTAACCCCGGAAAGGCAGGAGAAGGCTCTGATTTATATTGAAAATGAATGTCGCAGGCTGTCAAGACTTTCTATGAAAATGCTGGAATTAACTGGACTCTACGAAGCTTCGGAAGACTCATTCAATCCAGCTGAAATACAGGTGGATAACTTCCTGAAAGAAGTAAAAGAACTTATTGATTGCAGGCTTCAAGAAAAAAACATCTCTCTTGATGTATTTTGTGAACCAAAAGAATTGGTAAAGAAGTTTGATCAGGACTTAATGATAAGTGTAGTGACAAATCTAATTGATAATGCAGTCAAAGCTTCCAGGAAAGAATCTAAAATTGTGCTTGAGGCAACCCCAGACCATCTGATGGTTCAGGATTTTGGAAAGGGAATACCGAAAGAGGATCTGGAAATGGTGACGGAACCATTTTATATGGTAGACAAATCTCGTTCCAGGGCAAAAGGAAGTGTAGGGCTCGGTCTTTCTTTATGTCAGAAAATTATAGAACTGCACGATTTCCAACTGAAGATTGAAAGCAATCCGGGAAAAGGAACTACCGTCTCTGTTTTCTGGTAATCACACTAACGTTTACATATCAGTTACAAATCGCGAAAGATTTGGTGTAATGCTCGATGATATACTTATAACAACCTTAGAAAGGAGATATTACCAGAAATGAGAAAAAACATAAAAAAGTTTGCAGGAATAGTGCTTTGTATTGGAATGTTTACAGGATGCGCACAGACCCCGGATTCTTCTTTGGTAAAGCCGAAGGGGAGCAAGGCTGTAGATGCTTATACGGAAGCGGATGATGTTAGCGGTTCTAAAGGAGAAGCATCTGAAAGCAAGAACGATGACGGTTCAGAGTCAAAGACAACCATCAGGAATCTCATTGATGCTCCTCAAAATTATAAAAGCCATGTGGAAGATGACAGTGCCAAGCTCGTGGTAAATACAGATGCAAGCGTAGAAATTCCGGAAGTGGAAAAGATATCTGCTATTTCTGTCACTGCGGCAGAAGTTACCCAGGAGCTTCTCGACCGTATTACAAACGCATTCTTCTCAGAGGCAAAACTTTATACCCTGGATAGTTATTATGTGAAGACAAAGGATGAAATTAAAAAAACTCTGGATGAACTAAAAGAAGACGTTGCTAACGGAAACCTGGATCCGTATAACTATGGAACAGACGATGATGGGAATTATGTCTATGATATCTATGAAGATATTGAGACATGGGAACAGGAATACGAAACTGCTCCGGAAAAGAAAACCCTGACAGAGGCAAAACCTGTTGCCGGAAATTATTTCAGTTGTATTGCACAAATGCCAGACGATTCACAATACTACTATATGATATCTTCCGATGGCTCCGATACCTTGTCAGTCAAGATCAAGAAAGCAGCAAACAAGGGCGGGGAAAAAATACCGGAGGATGCAATGTGGTGTGATTACGGATATTCTGAAGAGGAAGAAAAACCCACAGAAGAATCTATCGGGCTGTCCCTGGATGAAGCAAAAAAACTTGTAAAGGAAAAAGTTGAAAAAATGGGCATCACAGATTTACAGTTTTCTAACTGGAATTACGCGGTGTGCAAAAGTTTTGAAGGCGATAATAGTTCAGGTAATTTTGGAAATGGATATAGAATTGATTATGCACGTACCATAAATGGTGTGCCGGTAACTCAGACAATTGCAGACGGTGGGGCATTGGAAGATATGGACAGCACAATGGAAACATGGTCTTATGAAAGTCTCTGTTTCTATGTCGATAAAGATGGCATAGAAAGCATGACTTATTCAAATCCCTACACAATTGGTAACATAAAGACAGAGAATTTAAATCTTCTTTCATTCAGCGAGATTATGAAAATTTATGAAAAAATGATGGTGGTAACAAACGCTGATAATATGCAATATGAAAATTCCAGAGTCTATAATATTGATCGGATCGTTCTTGGCTATGCCAGAATATATGAGCCGTCTACTGACGCACACACAGGTATTTTGATCCCCGTCTGGGATTTTTTCGGCAGCATGACTTCAGAAAGTGAATATAACGGAGAAACAGAATCAAATACCAGTAAAGATCCAAATGAAAGTTTCCTCACCATTAATGCCGTGGATGGCAGTATCATAGACCGGAATCTGGGTTACTGACATGAGACAGGTATTTGGAATTGTAAGGTACAATTTCTTCGGATTTTTACGCAATCCCAAAGTTATTTTTATATTTCTGTTAGAATTTGTACTTAGTTTCCTGCTTACAGGCAGAATCATGGTTGTAATGGAGACCTACGATACACCGGTACAGGCCATTGAACCATTTATCTGGACATTTGGGGATGGGATAGCAGTACTGTCCAGTTCGCTGCTCTTGCTTCTTATGTTTTCTGACCTGCCGAAGATGACACCTATTACTCCATACCAGCTGACCCGGACAACCAAGAGGAAATGGCTTTTAGGTCAATTCATTTATGTTATTCTTGTAACTGTTTTATATACGGTTTTGATGCTGCTGTTTACGGCCGTGCTGTGTATGAAAAAGAGTTATCCAGGTAACCTGTGGAGCGAAACTGCGGCCATGCTTGGTTATTCAGAATTAGGAAAAAACCTGCAGGTCCCTTCTACAGTAAGGGTCATGGAAAGTATCTCACCCTATGGCTGTATGCTGCAGGTTTTCTTCCTTCTGTTTTGTTATTCGCTGACCTTAAGCTTTGTAATCCTTGTAGGGAATCTCTATAAAGGGAAGACTAAGGGGATGATTTTTGGCCTTCTTTACAGTGTCTTTGGTTTTTTATTGGACCCGAAAGTACTGGCTGCAATTTTACATAAAGAAAAATACGAAATGTATCAGGTAAATGTATTAATCTGCTGGATCAGTCCTCTGAACCAGGCAGTATACGGAAAACATAACTTGGGTTATGATCCATTGCTCCCGAAAATCCCGCATTCCTATATGTTTTTTCTGGGTATTTTAGTTCTTCTTGCAGTTTTTGCAATTAACCGGATGAAAAAATATACCTTTGAATTTCTTGGAGAAAAGACATGATCGGAAGGGGGAAAACCTATGTGGGGTGAAACAAAACGTATGTTTTTTAATAAGAATTTTCTGGCAGCATGGCTGATAGCCTGCATTTCCATCGCCATTGGACAGACTTATCCCAGCTTAAAAAAAGCACTGACATGTGGTACTTTTATCAGTATACTGGAAGGTTCCTTAAAAAGTCAGGCAGTATCTTTTGCCATTCCGGTAGCAGCCGTATTGCCATGGAGTGATTCCATTCTGCAAGAATATAAAAGTGGATTTTTAAAGGAGATACTTCCCAGAACGACTCGCAGACAGTATATCGAAGGTAAAGTCTTTTCCATTATGGTATCTGGTTTTATGGTCTGGACGTTATCTATACTAACGGTACTTTTTATCAATTTTATTGTGTTCTATCCGCTGGAGATAAAGGGTGCTATTCAGAAAGAAGCACTTCTGAACTTACTCATGAAGGCATTTCGGACAGGACTTATCGGAAGTATCATAAGTACTTTCGGTGGAAGCTGCGGGATTTTATGGGATTCTGCTTACATGGCATATGGAATCCCTTTTGTAAGCTTTTATTTCGGAATTATCCTTCATGACCGCTATTTTAAGAATCAGATATGGTTTTATCCAGTAGAATGGATACTGGCTGATGAAAATTGGGGACCGGACAAAATAGGAGTTTGGCTATTTCTACTGTTGTTTTTATTAGTAATGCTGGGAATTCTGGGAGGTGTTTTATATGGAAGATTGGAAGAAATCTGAAGGGACATTTAATCTGGCCTGTGATCCGCAAAGAGTAAGTGGAGTGATGCAGAACACCTGCGTAAAAATAGAACACGTGACCAAACGTTTCGGTGAAGACATCGTGTTACAGGAAGTAAATCTTTCCTTGAAAACAGGGAACGTCTATGGGATTGTTGGAAATAACGGTTCCGGAAAGACCGTTCTTATGAAATGCATCTGTGGGTTTCTCCCTGTAACTACGGGCACTATTTTTGTATTTGGAAAAAAAATAGGCCATGATGTGGATTTTCCTGAAAGTCTTGGAGTTATTATCGAGACTCCCGGTTTTCTTACACAATATACGGGCTTTAAAAATCTGGAGATCCTGGCAGACATGAATGGCCGGATTTCGAAGGCCGATATCCGCATAGTCTTAAAAAGGGTAGGATTGGATCCGGACATGAAGAAACCAGTCGGAAAATATTCCCTTGGAATGCGTCAACGCCTTGGTATTGCACAGGCCATTATGGAAGATCCTCTGTTTTTGATCCTGGATGAGCCGTTTAATGGACTGGATAAACATGGCGTGGAAGAGATAAGAGAACTACTGTTGGATTTAAAAGCAGCAGGAAAAACCATTTTGCTGGCAAGCCATAATGAAGAGGACATCAGAATCTTATGTGACCACGTATATGAAATGGATGGAGGAATCTTAAGAGAAAGGACTGCCTGATAATGAAAAATTTATTTGTAAAAACGGCATTAGTATTGTGTACGACAATAATATTTCTTCCGGCTACCGTTTTTGCCACAGAGCCTCAAAACACGGAGATTACATCTGCTGAAGAAGGATTTACGGACTCAGATCCGTCCGTATCTTATGAGAATGACAACTCGTTAACCCTTGATAAAAAAGAGGATGATTCTACAAGTACCGAACCTCCGGCAGAGGATGAAAAGCCTCCTGATAAAGCTGATACCGATAAAGAAAATCCGGATCCGGATATTTTTACATCAGGAGATGACTTTGGTGATGGTTCTAAATCGAATCCTTTTCATGTTGTAATAGACAGTGATAATCCGGAAGACGGTGACGCCCCGCAGATAACAGATCCGGTTATAGACAACGGAGGGTATTCGGGCGGTGGGGGAGGAGGTAATTCAACATCAGACTCATCAAGTGAAAAAATATTACATAAACCGCAGGTATTATTAGAAGACAGCAATCTTTCAGGTGGACGATTGGAGGCTGGTTCTACAACAGAAATGTCGCTGACATTTCGAAATAAAAGCTGCAGTCAAAATGTATTTGGTTTAAAAATTTCCCTTTCTACAGAGAACAAAGGAATCGAATTTGAGAAAAACTCTTTTTATGTACAAGTCCTGGCTCCTGGTGAAGCAATTACTTTGGAACAGATGATTACTATAACAGAAAACTGTGATCCTGGCCAGGCTGTCATTACTTTTTCTCTGGATTATGAAGATTCGAAAGCAACGGCAACTACCGGTACAGAATTACTGTCTTTTCAGATCATCCAACCGGTTCGTGTTAAGCTGGAAGCTTCAGATATTCCATCTGTTTTATACACTATGGATACAGTAGAGATCCCGGTAAAAGCAATGAATCTCGGAAGAGACAAAATATACAATGCAAGTGTCAGCTTAAAGGCTGATGAATTAAGCTCAAACGATACTGCATTCTTAGGGACCATAGAGGCCGGAGATTTATCCCAGGGAAGTCTTCGCATATATGTAAAAGGAAAAACAGGAAAATGTGCAGGTCAATTAATTCTTACGTATGAGGATGCAGATGGCAAATCATATGAGGAAGAAATAAAATTTGATTCTGAAATCAAAGAAACCCAGATAAAGTCCTTAAAGGTTGAAGATGACCAGGAGAAAACCAATAACTGGTGGTATTCCATAGTTGCAGTTGTTGCAGTACTGCTTATTTCCATAATCCTGATTCTGGTCAGAAAGCTTCATAAGAAAAATATTCTTCTCGAAGAAGTGAGAAAGGCGGCTTCTCATTGAAAAGAAAAAAAATAGACAGCTTTACCTTATTTGTCATACTTCTGCTGGCATTGATACTTACATTATTAGGAATGCTGCTGGCAGGCATGAAAGAAGAAAAACGGCAATTTACTGTGTTGCTCCCACTTGGAGATCTGGCTTATGATGAAGATTTTTTGCAGAAAGCGAAGAAGATAAAAGGTATAAAAGAAATCTGGCCAGTCATAGAAGTCCCGGTTGTCATCAAAATTGAAGATTATACGGAAACAACGACTTTTTCAGGAATTGATATGAATGCGTTTGGAAAAAATCCAACTCAGAATGAACTGGGGAAGATGCCATTGTTATTGCTGGGAAATGGTTCCCTGCAGGATATGAAAGACTATAATAATCATGCCATTTCAAAAAAGCAACAGGAAAAATTTTTAGAGATGGGTGAAAACCTGAATATTTTTTATTCCCTGGATGAAAAAGAGAAGGATACTTCCAAAGCCATGGATGATCTTACCACTTTATCCGGCAATTCCGCAAGAGAACCGCAAACCTCATATATGCCCTGTAAAGCCGCTGTAGTAATAGAAGGCAACGAAATCTACATACCCATTTCCCAGGCACAGGATCTCTGCAGAGAAATAGGAGAGCCTTCTGAGATCAGTAAAGTATATCTAAAAATAAATGGAAAAAATAACCTGGAGAACGCAAAGAAAATACTTTCAGGAATTTAACATAATATATAGCAATTCGGCGATCGTCTTCGAAATGGTCTGGCAAGAAGTCTCTTTCCTTTACAGATGTGCAATGAATTGTAAAAGCACTGTACGAACGCTGTAAAAGCAAAAAAGAACACTTGGTTGGTGATGCAGTTCATGGTATAATAGTATCAGTTGATAACATAAATGATAAAAAAGCTTATTTTGTTAAAAAAAGGATCACAATGTATATTTGAATATCAGATTTACTGTTTTTTGATCATGTGGTTGTAATGTTCCGTGCATAGCCCAGAATGGAACTAAGTAAATTTATCAATGTCTGTCCCTTTTTCAAAATCTGAGATTTAATTGGCAGAAGTATATCACATGATAATGTTTATGGTATGGAAAAAAGCTTTCGTTGTAGCCTATGGTTCTGCATGGAAAGTTATTGGATAAAAGATACTGATTAATACTTGGTAAAATGAGGGAGCTCACAAATGAAAAAAATTACAATTGCCTTAATTATGGTTATATCATTAATAGCACCAATTCAGACAATGGCGGAGAGTGTTACCCAGAACGGTACAATAATAGAGCCTTTGGAACAGAATATTGAACAGATCATCGATGAAATCACTTCTGAACCGCATCCAATAAATTCTGATGCAATACAGAACGTAAAAGAATATATTAGTGAATATTTTGGCAATCTGGGATATGACAATATAGAATACCAGAAATTCGAATATAACGATGAAAACAATGAGAATGCAATAAGGCATTCCTCGCAGGCGGATGTGTTTCTGGCATCAACAGCCGAGAATGCAATTGTTGACGGCATTGGTGAAAATATCATTGTGACAAAAAACTCATCCATTGATACCACAAAAAATCTGATCATAAGTGCCCATTATGACAGTGCAGAAGATTCGGTGGGCGCCAATGATAACGGTTCCGGAGTGGCAGCAGTGCTTGAACTGGCAAGGATTTTAAAAGATACAGAGATGCCGTATAATATAAAATTCATCCTGTTCTCGGGCGAAGAGAAATATATGCTGGGTTCAAGATGGTATGTTGGTAAGCTGACGGAGGACGAGCGGAAACAGATCATCGGAGTAATAAATATTGATACTATTGCAGAAAAAAGTGATTTGGGTTATATGGCGATGATCGAAGGAAACAAAAGACCAGACAATGCGGAATATGATGATGAGGGATTGAAAAAACTGGCAGAATTAAATAAAAACAGTATGTCAGAACTATTTACACCCAGTGACAGATTTTTCCTGACAATGGCAACCAACAGTGACCATTATCCGTTTGCATTAGTGAATATCCCGGCAGTATCGATTGTCCAGGACTGGCAAGATGGTTTGAACGTGAATGATAGTTCTGATGTAAAAGAAAATATGGATATACAGAGAATTGTGGAAGTGATTGATCAGGTTATGGAAGTACTTCCAACGATCAATTAAATTTATATCAAAAATCTTCCACTAATGGTAGTGCCAGATAAAAAACATTGTAGAAGTCAGTAATATTAATGTTTTTCATGGTGCTAGCACGGTGTGAAGTCGAAATAATCAAATACTGACAGAGACTAGGAGGTGGAATAATGAAAAAATGGATCGTGATGCTGACGGTACTTGTTATGTTCTGTCTGGCGGGATGCGGGGAAAAGCCGATGACAGCAGTGTATTTTCATCCAGATGATAACAGCTGGTATTTTGCGGATCTGGACACGGACACGATTTTCTCCGGAACGATACCGGATAAGCTTACGGATGAGAATGGAAAGAAGCTGACAGAGGAAGATATGACAGACGGAGATGTTTACCTGATCTATGGAGATGGTATCATGCTGGAAAGCTTCCCGGGACAGTATCCGGGAATCACAAAGATGGTACGGAAAGAACAGGGCAATCAGGAAAAGGCCGATCATTACCGGAAGGAGCTGCTTTCCATGATGCGTCCGGTGACTGGAGAGTGATAAAATAAAGCTTTTTTAGAAAAATACTCAACTTTCCCAGCTGATATCTCTAAATAAAGCCCGAATAAATGCGGCTTGAGATGCAATCCATTCACTTATTTTACATTTTATGATGGATGTAATATCAGTAGATAATGTTAAAATGTGCTCCACAAACAGAGCCATA
>OIAD01000895.1_pt1 | contig 11713 bp, 9 predicted proteins | sample 1580601 | NCBI WGS metagenome assembly OIAD01 (sample SAMEA3882554, study PRJEB24775) | human gut metagenome | biome: human-associated habitat; feature: intestine environment; material: feces | place: Netherlands | collected 2009/2010
TCCGCCTCGGTACCAGCATCCGGGTAAGCAAGCAGAGCTTTGACGATTGGTTTGCAGCGGTCTGAGGGAGGGAACATCTATGGCATCTATTCTCAGGCGCGGAGATTCCTACTCCGTTCGTTTCAAATACAAAGACCATGCTGGCCGGATCTGTGAAGGCTGGGAGAGTTTCAAAACCAAGAAGGAAGCGCAAGACCGCAAGATCTCGGTAGAGAAAGAACTCTTGGACGGTACGTTCCTCATACCCGATGCAATGACGGTAGCGGAAATGCTGTACAAGTGGCTCCCCATCCAGTCCAGCAAGCACAAGTGGGCACCCAAAACCTACACCCACACGGTAGCCATGATTCAGAATCTTGTCGTGCCCTATCTCGGCAAGAAGCAGATTCAGAAGGTTCAGACGTATGACCTCGAACAGTTCTACGCCACTTTGAGCCGGACACCGCGCGGACTGTATAAGCAGGGTGTCAAGCAAACGCTCACCGACAAACAGAAGCGGCAGTTTCTGACGGGTGCTTCCATCCGGGAAGTCCACGCCATGCTCAAGACTGCTTTTTCCTATGCCGTTGAGTGGGGTCTGCTCCTCAAGTCACCGATTCCGAGAGAAGCCCCGAAATCGACCTCGGAAGAACGTGCCATCTGGGACGAAAAGACCATGCTTGCTGCGTTGCAGACCATGACCGACCCTACGCTCCACTTTGCTGTTCATCTGAGCATGATTCTCTCGCTGCGTGTCGGAGAGATCCTTGGCTTGCAGCCGGGAGACATCGACTTCGATGCAGCGGATGGACGTGGGACCATCACGGTCGGCAGGAGCTTACAGCGCACCGAAAAGGCTGCACTGGAAAAGACCGACCCGAATCAGATCTACCACATCTTCCCCGACCAGCGTGAGGGCAGCAGCTCCGCACTGGTGCTGAAGAAGCCGAAAACCAAGAAATCCAGCCGCACCCTTTATCTGACGAGACCCTTGAAAGAGGAACTGCTGGCTTGGCTGGAAAAGCTCCGGCAGGATGAGATTGCCATGGATGGCAGGTATCGCAACTGCGGTCAGCTTTTCCGCCTGCCCAACGGTATGCCTGTTGCCCCGGAAGCCCTTTCTAAATGGTACCGCACTTGGCGTGCAGAGCACCCGGAGTTTGAGAAGATCGTGTTCCATGGTCTGCGCCACTCCAGTGCTACTTATCAGTTGATTGAATCCGGCGGCAACATCAAGGCCGTGCAGGGCAACACTGGCCACGCCACCACGGGCATCCTGATGGACACCTACGCCCACACGCAGGACAAGCCCCGGTTGGAGCTGGCTGAGAAGCTGGAAGCAGACTTCTACTCGCAGGACATCGGTTCCCCCAAATCCGGCTCTGTGCCGGTAAAAGAAAATCTGCCGGACAGCATCCAGATCACCCCGGAAGGGATGTTGAAAGTTGTCCGACAGATGAACCCCGAGCAGCGGCGTGAGTTTACCCGCCTGCTGTTCGCCTGAAAAAAGTATGGAAAAAACGCTCACGATGCACAGAATGCAGACAATGCAAGGAAAAACACGGCTTTCCCGCCGGTGTGCAAAAAGTGTGCAAAAGTGTGCAGAGCCCCAGAAAATGGAAAATCCCACGAGGAATCTTACGATTCTTCGTGGGATTTTGGTGCGCTCGAGGGAACTCGAATCCCTGGCCCTCTGATTAAAAGAATCCAAGGTGCATCATTCGTCAAATTTCAAAAGTTCGAAGAAGCATTATTTTTATCGCATCATCGCAAAACACGCCTTTGCACACACCGCATTATTTGCATACAGTGTAATGCTTTGCAACCGTTATCCAGCTATTCAGGTGTGCAAAAAGTGTGCAAAAATGTGCAGACGGGCAAAACAAAGCCCAATGGACAAATCAACCACCGGTTTTATGGCAGGGTTTAGGACATCCGAACAGACACCGTTTGATATAGAAATGAGGTTCACCATGAACAAACTGCTTTCCTGCCGCTTCAATATGGACACCAACCGGGTGGAAGCCCGGTTCGAAGATGGCACCATCGTTGCCATCGACTGCATCGCCGTGGAGGACGAGTACGGCAACGCCCCAGCGCAGCGGGCTGAACTGGACTGGCTGCTGTACAACAAGCCCTTGGAGTATGTGCAGATGGTGCTGGAAGGGGAGATGGAGCGCTATCTCTCCCTCAGCTGCAACCACGGTAGGCTGGAAGATTAAGCCCCTATAAAGAACACGATGCCCACCGACCTATGGTTTTCGCCATAAGCTAGTGGGCGTCGTTCGTTATTCGGGATTCTTTGGCAGGCGGTCGTACAGCACCACCGTGTCAGCGATTTCAATCTGTACCCTCTCTTTCTTGAGCAGGGTAACCGTCCAACGGATATGCCGATGGTTGTTTCATTTTTCTGTAACGGCATCTTGTGTGCCAATAAAGGGTGAAACCCTCCCTTTGCAGGGCTTCGCTTAAATAGTTGAGCCTTATCTGAAATCTTTTGTCGAATTCAGTATTTTATCAGTTATAACTTTTGGTTTTGCAATTTCTCCATTGAGTTTCAATCGTAAGTGTGATATACTGTGGTCGGCCACGGAAGGAGAGTGAAGTTTTATGATCAAACGCGAACTGTATATGAGCCGCATCCGTCCGTTTATCGGGACGGAGCTAGTCAAGGTCATGACCGGTATCCGCCGCTGCGGAAAGTCGGTCATGTTGGAGCTGATCCAGCAGGAACTCACGGAGTCCGGCGTCAGCCCAACACAGTTTATCGCCATCAACTTTGAGGATATGAGCTACTCCCATCTGCAAACCGCGCAGGCGCTGCATGATGAGATCACCAAACGCGCCAAGGAGATCGACGGCAAGGTCTATCTGTTTTTTGATGAGATTCAGGAGGTCAAGGACTGGGAAAAGTGCATCAATTCTTTCCGCGTTTCGCTGGATTGCGACATCTATATCACCGGCTCCAATGCAAAGCTGCTGTCTGGTGAGCTTGCAACCTATTTGGGCGGACGGTATGTGGAGTTTGTGATCTATCCGTTCTCATTCGGAGAGTTCATGGAGCTGTACCGCTCGATCAGTCCTGATGCGTCCATTCAGCAGTGTTTCCAAAAGTACCTGCTTGCCGGAGGGATGCCCTATCTCGCAAACCTCCGCTATGCGGATGCGCCGTCCAAGCAATATCTTCACGATCTGTTCAACTCTGTCCAGCTCAAGGACATCGTGAAGCGAAATAAAATCCGTGACGTTGACCTGCTGGAACGGATCATTGCCTATGTGATCGCCAATGTGGGAACGACCTTCTCGGCGACCTCTCTTGCAAAGTTCCTGAAAAACGAGCAGCGCACCGTTGCCCCGGAAACAATTCTGAACTATATCAAATACTGCTGCGAGGCGTACCTGTTCTATCAGGTGAAGCGGGAGGACTTGCAGGGCAAACAGATCCTTGCCTCCAACGAGAAGTATTATATTGCCGATCACGGAATCCGCGAGGCGGTCTTCGGCGGCAATATGCGGGACATCAACCTCATTTTGGAAAACATCGTCTATCTGGAGCTGCTGCGCCGGGGCTATGAGGTGACTGTCGGCAGGACGGGCGATAAGGAAATTGATTTTGTATGTGACAAGCGCGGCGAAAAGCTGTATGTTCAGGTCACTTATCTTCTGGCATCGGAAGAAACAGTCAACCGCGAGTTCGGCGCGTATGATAGCATCCGCGACAACTTCCCGAAGTACGTTGTTTCCCTCGATGAGTTCGACATGAGCCGAAACGGGATCAAACACCGGAATATCCGCGATTTCCTCTTGGCGGAGGAATGGAACTGAACAGGAAGCCCGGCATCACGTCAAATGGCGCGATGCCGGGCTTCTTAAAACTCAAAATGGAAAATCTAAATGATAGGCATCTTTGACTTTTTGTAATTCCTCCATAATCTTATGGGGACAATTAAAAAGGAGCTCCTGTAGAGAAGGGAATAAAGTATACTCTCGCGGATTTCCATAGCTTGTCCAACTGCTTGCATATACAAGCTCATTTTGAACAAAAAATTCAAGGCAGCTTCCATAGTTATTTGAAAGTGTGGAATCAAGTGTGTTTTTGCTCTCCCACTGCCTTATATTTTCGATTTCTCCTTCTGCCATCCAACGGTCACCAAACGTGCGCATTCTCTCTTCCACGATATAAGCAACAAACAGCCGTATATTAATATCAAGCGTGTCATCTGACCAGATTTTTTTGAATATGTTGACGGCTAATTCAATATGCTGATCCACGCATTTTTTAAGTGGTGGAAGCACCCGTGCTACGTTTGCAGAGTATTTGCGGAAAGTGTCGATGCCAAACTCCAGAGTATCGTTATTCAAAGCCCCGTTATCAAAAGATGACAGCAGATCAAACGCGTTATCGACATTTACGCCACGGATTTCGCATTTGTTTAACCAACTTGAAATAGTAGATTTAGAGACTTTTCGAACATTTTCATGAAGTATGTAGTATAGCACGATTCGTTCATCGTCCGTGGTTATTTCTGCAATAGTATCTGCGATAGAAATATCAGAACCACCCGGGGGCAATTCTCTCACTTTCAAATATTCTGCATACCTTGTTCTAAGTTTATTATTCTCGTATGTGATAAGACTGGCTTTTGTGTGCGGAGCCGATACCGCTTCGCTCACAGTATCATAAATGTACGAAATATCTGTATCGGAATCCAACCGCCTTAACTTATATTCGTTATTTAGGAATCCGTACATGTTGCCCGAATTAATTTCCGGCAAGGCAACTGGAATTACAGGAACGTCCTCATACCAAAGCACTCCCGCTTCATTCAGGCAATAGGCACTCTGATAATAATCATGCGAAAGAATCGCAATGTTAACTGCGCTGCTTTTCAGCGCAGATCTGACTTCATCAGAAATGCGTTCATTTATGTCGTTGCCCGGCAGAGAAGAGCAGAAAACTGCTTCCTTAGAAATTCCGGTTCCTGCAAAAAAGTCAACAAGCATATCCGCAATACCTTTATCAGTTGATCGGTGGCTTATGAAAATTGTATTTTTCTCCTTTTTCCCTTGTGTTGCATTGGTGGGGTTATGCGTGTTATACTCAGCCAATCGTTCACTATATGTTCTTGCAGAATTATTTAGAATGACAAAGTATGGCTCATTATCAGCCCATTTAACATCAATATAGCCGAGTTCTTTTAGTTCTCTTATGATACCGTCAAGTTCTTGCTCTTGTTGCGTAGAAAGCCCGTTGTATTGTTTCCGCAATACCTGCGTAGGGTTTTCTGAACAGACCAGCTTTAACAGTAACCCTTCAGAATTAGATGGAAGTTTTCTAAAATCCATAGATTCTCCTTATAATTGCGGCTTGTCTAACACATACATCAGCTGGCTTGCCAGCATTATTTGCTCCATAGCCTCACGTTTTTCATATTGAAGATTAGCATGAGCCGCAGGATTGCGATAGGCTGCCATGATTCCTTCAAACAGAGATTGGATTCCACGTCGGTAGTCCCTGCCACTGGTAGTAGTTGTGTCACAGAATTTGAAAGCGCCGTTCTCGCTCATAAGTGCGCCAATCACATCGCCGATCTTTGAGGGAACTGCTGCGCCAGGTTTTAACTCTGAAAACTTTTCGCGCAGACGTGATTCCACTTCTTTAATTGCCTTTTCTGCCGCAGCTGAACAATGACCATCTACAAATAACTCACGGGAAACATTCACAATCCGCGGGTGTATCTCTGACCAGAACTGGACAACAACGGGTTCTGCTTTGATATGGCGAACAATTACCACCAACTCGCCAAATGCCGCAGGATTCAGGAAAATAGCACCCACTTCGTTTTGCTGAAAAAGTATATTTGCAACACAGGGGAGCGTAGTCGCATAAAAAGGATAGTCTGCTTGGATTCCTCTCGTAATTGCATTGATCCATTGGTAAACGCGCTGAATTTCCTGAGGCGTGTGGAGAAACTGCATATGCAAGTTTGCATTTGTAAAGTCTATCCACTTTCGCAGCTCATACAGTTCGTTCTCATACGGCAGTTTCAAAGCACGCACCTCCCTTACAGCGCCTTTACCGTGTCGATAAACTGGCTCATGCTCATTGCACCCGGCAAGAGGTTTTCCTCATTCTCAAATACCATGTAATAGCGGAAATCCTTGCCTGCTGCTGTACGCCACGCCTGACCGAGTGCGATTTTCTCCCGGCTGTCATCGTTTTTCAGGTGGTCGCCCTTGGTTTCCGCGCAGATGAGCTTGCCGCTTTGGGTCATAATCAGAATATCCGGGTAATGCTTGATAAAGCCGTTGATTGAAAAGCCCTGTCTGGCAATATTCCGATGCCACCAACGGACATTTGGCAGGGCGGTCAGCTCTACGACCAGCTTTTGTTCCAGTTTGTTCATGTCGCCGTCCTCCGCCGTGTACAGCGAACGGGCGTATATGTCAGTATGGGTGGTGGGATGGATTGCGAGGGGCAGGCGGAACGAGGGCTTGCAGACAATGCGCTCCGTTTCCAGCCACTTTTCAAAAATTTCCCGATAGTGGGCTTCCAGCAGCGTTTCAATCTTGTCACGGATCTTCGCCGCATAGCCCAACGGCGCTTTCTCCATGGCGGCGAGCTGCGCCTTGTCCATATCGTCCACAATGCGGTCTATGTAGGCTTTCAGCTCGGCAGCGTCCACCATGTTCAGTTTGTTAAGCTGCTTGAACATCATGTCCTTGCATTGGCGCACCCGGCTTTCCTGCGGCAGATTGTTGAACCACTCCTTGAAATACCGCTGCTCGGCGCTCTCCATCTTGAACACCTTCGGCAAACCGCCGTCCTGCTCCCGCACGTCGATTTCGCGGATTTCATCGTCTGCGGCGGCAAAATCAATGTCGTATGCTTTGCCCTTGAGGGTAAAGCCCTCTGCCAGCATTTCCTTGTCCAGCAGTTCAAAAGAGCCGTCCGTAAACAGAGATTGCTCGATTTTCAGGAAAAACTGCGGGATTTGCAGCGTTTCAATATCCTCCCGGAACTGCGGGTTTACCCCAAATGATTTCACTTTATCCCGCACCTCCCACGGAAGATTGTCCATCACCGGGTCATTGCCGGTCTGCTGAATTGCATCTGTATATGCCTTTTCGACCTCTGCGGCAGCGTCCAGCATGGTGTCGGCCTTCGGGGCAGTTTCAGGCGTTTGCGCCTGTTCTCTGCGCCGCTCCAACTCTGCCCCGATCAATTTCCCATCCAGCCCCGAAAAATCGTCCTCTGCGGTTTCCAGTTCGGAAACTCCTTGCGGGTCAGGCAGCGTAATTTGTTCTGCTGGCTGTTCGGGAATCTGCGGTTTTGCGGACTCCCCGATCCGATAGTCCTTATCGCTGAAACCTGCGCTGTTCAAGCCCTTGACGATATGCGCCACGGTGTTGTTGAAGTCGTTGGAGGAAGTCAGCACATAGGACATATTGAGTGCGCTTTGCGTATGCTGGCTCGTATGGGGCAGACGGAGAATCCGTCCCAAAATCTGCTCCACGTCAACTTGACTTGTCTTATTGGCAAGGGACGCAAGAATATAGGCAAAGGGGCAGTCCCAGCCCTCTTTCAGCGCATTGACCGTGATAATATATCGGATCGGGCAGTTTGGGGACATCAACTCCACATTTTTCAGCTCGTTCACATCGGCGGTACGAATGGCAATTTGATCGGCAGGAATCCCGGCGTCCACCAGCTTGTCCCGCAGTTTTTCAAAGGTGGTCGCGTCCTCCTTGCCCTTCGGCTGTGCCTGAAACAGCGCGATAGGACGGATATATTTACCCGTCTTGGCGTACTCCGCGTTTGCGATTTCTTCCAGCTTGTTCCGCAGGTCGATTGCATCAGTCAGTACCTCGGCTTGGCTGTCCCGGTTATAGACGATCACCGGCAGCTTGACCATGTGTTCGTTTTTCAGCTGCACCGCGTCCACATAGGAGATGATATTGCTCTCCTTTTTCGGTGTGGCGGTCAAATCCAGCACAAAGCAGGGATTGAAGTTTTCCAGCATTTCAAGGCTCAATTCCGACCGGGCATGGTGGCTCTCGTCCACGATGACAAGCGGGTTAAGCTGGTTGATGATCTGGAACAGAGCGGTTTCGTCCGCTTTTTCAATGGGGCTGTCGGGCTTGCCCAGCACCTTTGCAAACGCGGCAAGATTGCTGTTTTCCTGATAGGCTTTCAAGCCCTCCTTACCGCGACCGCGGAAGGAATCATAGGACAGCACCATAACCGACAACTGCTCCGTTACGGCCGTGGGGTTGAAGTTCTGACCGTTCAAAAGCTCCTGCTTGGTGTAGACCTCCACACGCCCGCCGAAATCCACGTCGATTTTTTGGCGGTAGGGATGGGAGGTGTCTTTCAGGGCTTTCGCCGTCTGTGTCAGAATCGCGTCCGATGGAACAAGCCACACGACCGCCTTTGTCTTGGTAGCGGGGAGCGCGTCAAAGATAGGGCGAACGGCGTTGCAGGCAATGAAGGTTTTGCCGCCGCCTGTCGGTACCTTGAAGCAGAGATTTGGAACACCGGGTATCACGTTTTGGTATCGCCCTAAAGCCGGTGCGCTCTTTTCCCGCCAGAACTGCTCAAACGCTGTCATATAGTTCTGCGTTTCGTTCAACAGTTCCAGATAGCGGGTCAGGTCCGCTATCACTTTTTTCTGATAAGATTTCAGTTCCATACAGCGAACACCCCTTACAGTCTGCTAATATCTCTCGGTATTTTCTTGAATGTAACGCCCATTTTTGCCAGCTTGTCCTCACTGATGGAGCAGCGGTCGGCGTAGATCACCGTTCCGTCGGCTTTTTCCGTAATGGTGGAGAGGAACGCATAGTCCAGCACCGTCACGCGCTGCGGCTCGTAGTAGAAGTAATAGCCTGTGCTGTTGTGCTTGCCGAGGTAATAGGGATTTCCGCCGCTGGGCGGGGCGTAGGGCTGCTTTGTTTCCATGAACCAGATGTATTCGCGGATTTTCTCCGGGGCAACCGCTTCGTTCAGGCAATCGCCCATAAGCAGCGGTTCGCCAAGATCATAGAAGCTGAAATTGCCGCCTGTGCCCTCCACGGCGTTTTTACCCTCACCGTAGCCCTTGATAACGCGCTTCACGCGCTCGGCGGTGATGCTGTCGGCGTAGTCCATCATCTCGACAAGAATAAACTTGCGGTGTCCGCCGTCCGCTTTGTTCATGTTCAGCACCGCATGGGCGGTGGTGCCGGAACCGGCGAAGGAATCAAGGATAATATCGGCATCTTTTGTGATTGCTTGAACCACGCTTTCAATCAGTGCAACCGATTTCGGATAGTCGAACGTTTTGGGCGATTCAGGAAAAATGTTTTTAAGCGTTTGCGTTCCGTTAACAGTGAAAAATGCTTTTTCAGCCCATATCGTAGGAACCTGTCCGCCTACGGTCTGATTTTCTCCAAATAACAACGTCGGAACACCATCTTCATGCCCTAAAACTTCCAACTCGCCGTCTTTGATTTTCTTGATAACTCCGCTTGGCAAATACTGGACACTGTATTGGTTCTGATTGCTCCCGCTTTTGTTTTTTGAGATTTTTATATAGCCTTTTTCCCAATCCACTTGTAATCGTCCTGAAATCTGCCGCCAGACACACTGCTTGCCTTTTGCTGTTACGGGCCAAACGGCAACTTTCCCTTGTGGAGCGATAGAGTAGTCATATGGAAAATCAGCTTTCTCTCCGGTGTATGAGCCGTCATCAATTTGCTCTTGTAATGATTTTCCTACACCAGCAAATACACCATTTTCGTCTATAAAAATTGGATATGTCTGATTTGGACGTTGTGTCTTGTCGAACGTACTCAGTGTAAGCCCCTCGAATGGCGTTCTGTTATTCCCGCCACAAAAATCAAGTGCGTTTGCGTGAAAGTCCGCAGGCACAACAAAAACCAGATACTCTTGCACATAGTTAAAACCGCCTGATGGTTTCCCACCAGAAGTTTGTACTGTGACAGTCACAATCTGCTTTGTCCCAAAAATCTCTCGCAAGAGATTTACAAGATTATGTAGTTCATGGTAGCTGATGCTTATAATTAAGCATCCATCATCCGCCAGCAGCTTTTGCAGCAGCTTCAAGCGCGGATACATCATGCACAGCCACTTGTCGTGGCGGGTCAAGTCCTCGCCCTCTTTGCCGACGACCTCGCCCAGCCATTTCTTGATCTTGGGGTCGTTGACGTTATCGTTATAGACCCAGCCCTCGTTGCCGGTGTTGTAGGGCGGGTCGATGTAAATGCACTTGACGCGCCCCTCATACCGGGGCAGCAGCGCTTTCAGGGCTTCCAGATTATCGCCCCGGATGATCATGTTTTCGCTGCCGTTATCTTCGCTGTGCTGTCCGTTTTCATCAAAGCTGTACTTGCGCTCCAACACCCGAAACGGCACTTTCTGATGGTGATTGATCACCTTGCTTTTTCCAATCCATTCAAGTGTTGGCATGGCTGATTTCCTCCTGAAAATAAAGCATATTTCGTAATTCACAATGCAGAATTTTCGACAGATTACAATTATGCATTACGCATTATGAATTATGAATTTTCTTCTTGATATACTTGCCGTTCTTGATTCTTGCGTCCGCCGGTTTCTCTGCGTCCTCTGGAATCCCCCAGACCGAGCCAATGCGGATCGCACCGGGGACACGCCCCTCGCCGCACAAAATCTGAATACGGCGGGTGGAGATACCCCAGCGTTCAGCGGTTTGCGCGATTGATAAATACTTCATGGGCAGCACTCCTGTTGCAGTTCCGTTCTGCGTCTGCTTATAAAATCACAGTATAATTATAATCGTCAAAGCGAATAAAAGCAAGGACTTTCCGGAAAAGCTCAGGAAGTATCTTCAACCTAAAAAACAAGGGTTTGGGGCTTTCCCAAAAATCAAAATGGGCGTATCGGCTGCAAGGCTGAAACGCTCATTTTCCCGGTGTGTACGGACACCGGATATGCTTGCTATTCTCTCAAATCTCATATCCGCAGATACAACGCGCTCCCGCTTTCGCAAAAGCAGGGGCGCATATTTTTTGAAAATTTCTCATTTTGATCCCTGCGTTTTGACTTAAAAATGTCCGTTGTAAAGTGAAAGGAGTTCTTTGATATGCCAGACCGCACGCGACCCATCCGCAAGGAAATCTGCCTGAACGAGCAGGGGTTGAATCTCATCCAGCACAAGATGCGGCAGTTGGGAACGCACAACTTCGGTGCGTATGCCCATAAGATGCTGATCGACGGCTACGGTACTTTACACTTCACTTTTCATAAGTCCTACTATCACCGCTTTATCACAATAAATTTTACAAAACCATCTTGACGCACCTTGCAAACCGTGATACCCTTTATCGCAAATCCCGCCGAGCTTGTCGGGGCAATGCCCCTCCATCTTGCTGCGCAAGACCGCTCTGCCGCTTAAAAGCCCCACTGGGGCTTTCATTGCTACGCAAACGCGGGTCGCTCCAAACACATTTTCACGGATGGGGATGGCTTATTTCTGGATGGCCTTCATCAGGCCGCCGGCGGAGATGATGTTCTGGATAAAGGGCGGGAAGGGCTCGGCGTGGAACACCTTGCCGTTGGTCTCGTCGGTGATGACGCCGGTGTCAAAGTCTACCTGAACGGTGTCCCCTGCCTCGATGGCGTCCACAGCCTCCGGGCATTCCATGATGGGCAGGCCGATGTTGATGCTGTTGCGGTAGAAGATGCGGGCAAAGC
>OIAD01000897.1_pt1 | contig 11703 bp, 8 predicted proteins | sample 1580601 | NCBI WGS metagenome assembly OIAD01 (sample SAMEA3882554, study PRJEB24775) | human gut metagenome | biome: human-associated habitat; feature: intestine environment; material: feces | place: Netherlands | collected 2009/2010
CTGCGGAGTGCATCGTGGCAAAGAACCGCCACGGCGAGACCAGCACGGTGCCGCTGGGCTGGGATGGCGCACACACCCGCTTTATGGATGTGGACTTCAAACGCTGATGAACGACGAAATATCAAAATTGATCGCAAAAGTAGAACGCTTTGCCCGGCAGGAGCAGCTGTTTGCGCCTGCGGAGCCGGGCCGGGCTCTGCACCTGTGCGCCGCCGTTTCGGGCGGAGCCGACAGCATGGCGCTGCTGCGGGTGCTGCTGGAGCTGCGGGAAACCTTTGGGTATCCCCTTACGGCCTGCCACGTCAACCACGGCCTGCGGGGTGAGACTGCAGACCGGGACGAAGCTTTTGTCCGGGCCGAGTGTGCCCGGCTGGGGGTGCCGCTGACAGTCTTCCGCCCGGCAGATGTGGGAATGACTGTGCCGCCCCATGCCGGGGAGGACTGGGCCCGCAGACTCCGCTATGCCTGCTTCGCCCAACTGCTGGCAGGCGGGATAGACTGCATTGCAACGGCCCATACTGCTACTGACCAGGCCGAGACCCTGCTGTTCCGGCTGGCCCGGGGCACCGGGCTGCACGGGGCAGGGGGCATCCGGCCCAGGCGGCCCGGCTACTGCCGCCCGCTGTTGGGCCTGACCCGGGCCGAGACCGAAGCGCTCTGCGCCGCCTTCGGGCAGGGCTGGGTGACGGACGAGACGAACGAGTCCGATGCCTACGCCCGCAACCGCCTGCGCCATGGGGCCGTTCCGGCCCTGCGCAGCGTCAACGCCGCGGCAGAGGAAAATCTGGCCCGCTTCTGTGAAAAGGCGGCCCGCGCGGATGCCTACTTTGCCAGGCAGGCAGAACAGCTGCTTTCCATCGCGCGTCTGGATGCAGCCCAGACTGCCCGTAAGGCCCCGAAAGCCAAGGCGGCATGGCGGCTGGAGCCGCTGCAGGGCGCTGATCCGCTCATTCTGGAAGCGGCGCTCCACAGCCTTGTTGCCCCGGTGCGGGATGCCGAGGAAAAGTACATCCGCCTGCTGGCAGAGCTGGTGGAGCAGGGGAGCGGGGCGGTGCAATTGACCGATACGGTCCGCTTCTGCGCAGGCAGCAGGATGCTCTGGCAGGAAAAGAGCCGGCCGGAAGCGGCTGCGGTCCCTGCGTTTTCGCTGTCGTTTGCCCCTGCCGATGGGGCGGAATTTGCTCTGCCTGGGGGCCAAACCCTGAAAACACGGCTTTTTGTAAGCGGTTTTCGAGAAAAAACACAGGGTGTTCATAAAAAAGACTTAAAAAATCGGGCGGATTATGCTAGAATAACCTTGTTATATTCTGCCCTTACGCTGCGCACCCGTCAACCGGGAGATCGGTTCCGGCCTGCGGGGCGGGGGCTGAGCAAGCCCCTGCGCAAATGGATGAATGAGGCAGGCATTCCTGCCGGAATACGAGAGGGCCTGCCGCTGCTGGCGGCGGGCAGTGAGATCCTGTGGGTCTGTGGGGAGGGCTTTGCCGAGGGGCTGGCCCCGGACGAGGAGACAGAACAGATCTTGCAGTTGGAATTGGAAAATGGAGGAACAACCCATGAGCATGAATGACGATATCAAGAACATCCTGGTCAGTGAGGAAGTACTGAAAGCCAAGGTTGCCGAACTGGGTGCACAGATCAGCAGGGATTACGAGGGCAGAAACCTTGTCCTCGTCTCCATCCTCAAGGGTTCGGTGGTTTTCATGGCCGACTTGATGCGGGCTGTGACCATCCCCTGCAGCATTGATTTTATGGTCGTGTCCAGCTACGGCGGCAGCAATACTACCACCAGCGGTCTGGTCAAGATCATCAAGGATCTGGACGGCAACCTTTCCGGCAAGGACGTGCTGATCGTGGAGGACATTCTGGATACCGGTGTCACCCTTTCCAAGCTGGTGCCCATGCTCAAGATGCGCAACCCGAATTCCGTGAAGATCTGCACCATTCTGGACAAGCCCAGCCGCCGCAAGGCCGACATCCAGCCCGATTACGAGGGTTTCCAGGTGCCGGACGAGTTTGTGGTGGGCTATGGTCTGGACTACGATGAGAAATACCGCAACCTGCCCTATGTGGGTGTGCTGAAACCGGAAATCTACGCATAACAAAAACGAATTAGAACTGGAGTTGATCCCTTTTGCAACCGAAACGACCTCGCTTTAATCCCCTGATCCTGGCGCTGGCACTGGCCGGTGTCCTGATGATCTGGTCGGTGCTGGGCACCAGCGACAGCAGTACCGGCGGCTCCACCATGAGCTACTCGACTGTGGTGCACTACTTTGAGAACAATCAGGTCACAGCCTTTACGCTGGACCGCAACACCAGCATCATCACCCTGACGCTGAAGGAGGGCAAGCAGGAGCTGCCCGAAACCACAGGTGCCACCGCTGCCACACAGGCCTCCGGCGGTCTGCTGAGCAATATGTTCTCCTCCTCCACCTCTTCCGTGGGGGCGACCAGAAACGATGACGGCACGGTGACGGTGCGCTACAAGCTGCCCTACGCCTATGTGTTCATCGAGAACGTCCAGCAGTATATCGATTCCTACGACGCAGTCAACCCGACCGCGCCCATGGAGTACGATTACACCACCCTGAAGGAGTCCATCCCCTGGATGGAGATCCTGTTCTACCTGGGAATGCTGGGCTGCACCGGCTTCCTGCTCTTCTCCATGATGCGCGGCGGCGCTGGCGGCGGCGGTATTATGAACGTGGGCAAGGCCAAGGTGAAGGACGAGCACGAGAACAAAAAGACCGCGACCTTTGCCGACGTTGCCGGTGAGGACGAGGAAAAGGAAGAGCTGAAGGAGGTCGTGGAGTTCCTCAAGAGCCCCGACAAGTTCAACACGCTGGGTGCCCGCATCCCACACGGCGTTCTGCTGGTGGGCCCTCCGGGTACCGGTAAGACCCTGCTGGCCCGTGCCTGCGCCGGTGAGGCGGGGGTGCCCTTCTACTCCGTGGAAATGTACGTCGGTGTCGGCGCGTCCCGTGTGCGTGACCTGTTCGATAAGGCCAAAAAGACCATGCCCTGCATCATCTTCATCGATGAGATCGATGCCGTGGGCCGTCAGCGCGGCGCAGGTCTGGGCGGCGGCCACGACGAGCGGGAGCAGACCCTGAACCAACTGCTGGTCGAGATGGACGGCTTTGAGGCCAACGATGGTGTCATCGTGATGGCAGCCACCAACCGTGCCGACATTCTGGATAAGGCACTGCTCCGTCCGGGCCGCTTTGACCGTCAGGTCTATGTAGGCCTGCCCGATGTCAAGGGCCGCGAGGAGATCCTCAAGGTCCACACCAAGAATAAGCCTCTGGCTCCCGATGTCTCCCTCAGAGTCATCGCACAGCGCACCGCAGGTTTTGCGGGTGCTGATCTGGAGAACCTGGTCAATGAGGCCGCTCTGCTGGCTGCCCGCCGCAGCCGCAAGGCCATCACCATGGAGGACATCGAGGAAGCTTCCATGAAGGTCATGGCAGGCCCTGAGAAGAAGAGCCGTGTTGTGACTGCCGAGGAAAAGAAGCTGACCGCCTACCATGAGGCGGGCCACGCCGTGGCAGGCTTCTATTGCAAGCACCATCCCCGTGTGCATGAGATCACCATCATCCCCCGCGGCCAGGCTGGCGGCTACACCATGTATCTGCCTGAAAAGGATCGCAGCTATGTGACCAAGGGTGAGATGTTCGAGGATATCGTTTCCAGCCTGGGCGGCCGTGTGGCCGAGCAGCTGATCCTGGAGGATATCTCCACCGGTGCCTCCAACGACCTGCAGCAGGCAACCAACATTGCCCGCCAGATGATCACCAAGTACGGCTTCTCCGAGCGCCTGGGCCCTGTGGTCTACGGCACCTCGCAGGAGGAGACCTTCCTTGGCCGCGATTTTGGTCAGGGCAAGGGCTACAGCGAGACCACCGCTGCCGAGATCGACAGCGAGACCCGCGATATCATTGACGAGGCCTACGAGACCTGCCGCCGCACCCTGACCGAGCACATCGACCAGCTCCATGCGCTGGCCAAGGCTCTGATGGAGCGCGAAAAGCTCAACGAGGAGCAGTTCAACACCATTATGGCCGGCGGCACCCTGCCTCCCTGCGAGGATGCAAAGCCTGAGCAGGCACAGCCCGACCAGACCGTGCAGCCCGCCCCGGTGCAGCCTGCAGAGCCTGCGGAGACTGCCGAGCGTGCAGAACCCGCCGAGCAGGCCGAGCCTGCCCAGCCGGAAATGCCGCAGCCGGATGCACCGGAGCAGCAGGACTAAGCTTTTTTAGGAAAGGAGCGAGCATCGTGGAGGAAAATTTTAACCCGGTCGCACAGACCCGCGCAAACTACTATACCCCTGGCAGTCCGGTGCAGTTTGTCTGCGTGGAGCTGCTCAAGGGAGACGTCAGCGGCGAGCATGCTGTCTGCCTGACCTTCAAGAATATTTCCCGCGTGACCCTGACCGCACTGGAGATCCACTTCAAGTGCAAGGGCGTGGATGGCGTGATCCTGTGCGAGGATAAGTTCGAGTACCGGGATCTGCAGGTAAAGCCCGGCGAGCTGTTTGGGCAGGATGATGCCGTGTTCATCACAGCCAAGGCCATCACCAGCGTGGATGTTACCCTGTGCAATGTGTACAACGGCAAGCGCGTGGTGCATCTGGACGGTATCAAGCGTGTGCGTCTGCCCGCACCCCGCCGTCTGGCTCCGGAGCTGCAAAAGGCGCTGGAGGCCCGCATGAACCGCACCGGGCTCAAGTATCAGCCGCAGGTGTTCGAGAACGGCTGGTACTGCGCCTGCGGTGCCTTCCACCCCACCGAGGAGGACACGGTTTACTGCTCGGAGTGCGGCTGCGACCGTATCCTGTTGCAGAACGCGCTGAACACTCTGCTGCAGCCCGCTGCCCCGGCAGACGAGATGGAAATGCCCCTTAACGCCCCGGCTGCTCCCGCAGCGCCCGCTGCGGTGGAGGAGCCTACCCGCATCGTGGGCGCAGCCCCTGCTGCTCCGGCGGCTCCCGTAGAAGAGCCCACCCGGGTCGTGGGAGCACCGGTCTACGAGCCAAAGGCTGACCCCATCCAGCCTGTTTCGGAGCCTACCCGGGTGCTGGATGCCTCTGTCCGCGCACCGCTTTCCGGCGCTGCTGCGGCAGACGAGGGTACCCGCGTGATCCCCGCCCACCGTCCGGCTCCGGTGCGTCAGCCCGCGCCTGTGGAGGAGGACGAAGAGTACGAGGACAGCCGGGACAGCGTGGCAGAAGCGCTGATCCGCTGGGTGCCGCCTATTACGGCCATCCTGTGTGCAGCCATCGCGCTGTGCGGCTTTGTGTACTACCAGTTCGTGCTGTAAAATAAGAGATCATCCCGGCGGAGGGGGCAGCGTGCCTTCTCCGCCTTTTGTGTGCACTGCACAGAAAGGAAATACCATGCCGGAACAAGCCTTACAGGTGGCTTTTGAGATCAAGACCGCCTGCGATGAGATCAGCCACCGTCTGCTGCGCTGGCACTGGGAGCGCAAGCCCGGGGCGCACAGTCTGGATGCGCTGCTGGAGCATATTGCTGCCCGCAAGCAGGAAAGCCCGGATTACTACGACCGTATGCCGGACCTTACCGGCAAGACCAGCTGGCAGCAGCTGGACACTACCCTGTGTATGCGGGTGCTGCTGGACCCGGAGACCGATGCCGCCCGCCCGCTGGACCTGCTGGGCAACACGGCGCACCCCTCTGCCGCCCGCCATGCCTGCAACGCCATCCGCACCGCCCGCAACGAAGCTGCTCATGCGGCAGTTGCAGCAGACGGCGCACAGGCAGCCCTGCTGTTCAACGAAGCCATCGAGGCGCTGGAGGAGGGCTACGCCGGTACTGCCTTTAAGGAAAACGAACTGGCGCAGTATTACCGCGAGGCAGAGGATTACCTGAGCCGCTGCAGCGAGGGCAAGCCCCTTAAAGTGCGCCAGAGCAGCCCGCAGAACGCACAGCAGGGAAAAGCCGCCGCCCGCACAAAGCCCCGCAATCCCCAGACTGTCCGCAGCACCAAAAGCACTGCCGGGCGGCAGAATACCTCTGCCCGCAGCCGCAGCACCGGTACAAAACAGAGCCGCAGCACGGCATCCCGCAGCAAAAAGCAGCAGACCGGCGGCGAGAGCAGGGTGGCACTTGGCATTATTCTGGCAGCGCTGGTGCTGGGACTTATCGCACGCGCCATCAGCATGGGACTTGTATAAGCGCTACGGTTTTCGCAATTCTGGCGGTAAATCAGAAAGCAAGATTGTTTGGATTGTGTAAAATCACCAAAAAAGCAGCGGGCAGCCCCACAGAAAAACGGTCATTGCACCTCTTGCGGGAAATATGAAACGGATTTATAATAAGCATGAAAACGTTTACACATTACCACCGGAGAGGGAACGGAGAATAACCCCATGACCATCAGTGATATTGCAAAGATGGCAGGCGTTTCCAGCGCTGCGGTCAGCCGCTATTTGAACGGCGGCCCCCTCAGCGAACAGAAACGTGCCGTGATACAAGCCGTAGTGGAAAAGACCGGTTACAGCCCGGACACTGCCGCCCAGACCCTGCGCACCGGCAAGGTGCGTCAGGTGGGGGTCATCGTGCCCAGCATCAGCTCCCAGTCGGTGGGGCAGATCACCAGCGGCATTGCAGCCGAGCTGGGGGCCAGCCGCTACCTGATGCTGCTGGCTGATACCGAGCTGGACGAGCAGATGGAGCTGGAATACCTTACAGCATTGCAGCGCAACCATGTAGCCGGTATCATTCTACTGGGCTGTGATAATAGCCCGCAGCTGTGCAAGGCACTGAAGGACTGCCGTGTGCCCGTGGTGGTAACAGGACAGCGCTTTGCAGACCTGCCCTGCGTTTATAACGATGACCGCGCTGCCGCCCGCGACCTGACCCGGAAGATGCTGGAGCATGGCCGCAGAAATATCGTGTACATCGGCGGCAGCGAACAGGACGCCGCCACAGGAATTGCCCGCCGTCAGGGTGTGCAGGATGCACTGCGGGAGGCCGGACTGAACGCAGATGGTCTGCCCCGCGCTTACTGCGCCGCTTTTTCCATGGAAGAAGGGCACCGCTGCATGGAGGAGCTACTGGCACGCTGCCCGCAGTTGGACGGTGTAGTCTGCGTGACAGACACCGTGGCCTTTGGCGCTTTGCAGGTGCTGCGCGACGCCGGGCGCAAAGTAGGGCAGGATGTCGGCCTTGCCGGCATCGGAGACAACTGGGCAGGCAAGGTGGTGGAACCCGGCCTGACCACCATCCGCTTCTATCAGCGGCAGGTCGGGCAGGAAGCTGCCCGGATGCTGCTGCAAAGCCTGGAGCATACCGGGCCGGACGCTGCACCGGTACGCCAGACCACGCTGGGCTATACGCTGGTAGAGCGCGGCTCACTGTAAAAAAAGAGGAACGAATGAAACAGAAACTGATCTTTTTAGATATCGATGGCACTCTGCTGCCCCCGGGCGAGATGCTGATCCCCCAAAGCACGGTGGAAGCGCTGCACAAAGCACATGCCAATGGCCACAAGCTGTTTCTGTGCACCGGGCGCAACCTGCGCATGACCCAGCCGCTGCTGGACTATGGCTTTGACGGCGCGGTATGCAGCGCCGGCGGTTATGTGTTCTGCGGGGATAAGGTGCTGGTAGACCTGCCTATGGAGCCGCAGCTGGCACAGGGCGTGCGCAGCGCCATGGAGCGCCACGGCGTGGAGTGCACGCTGGAAGCGCGGGATGCCACCTACGGCAGCCTGAAGATGATCGAGCGCTGGAGCTTCACCCACCGGGATGCAGGCCCCCTGAACAGCGAAGCCGCCCGCTGGCGCAAGGCCATGGAGGACGGCATGACCATGAGCCCGCTGGCCGAGTACAAGGGCGAGCCGTTATATAAGATCGTGTATATCGCAGAGCGCAGCGAGGACTTGGACGAGGCTAAGCGCCTGTACGAGGACAGATTCGTGTTCTGCGAGAGCAAGCCGGACGGTCTGAACGGCGGCTATGTGAACGGCGAGCTCATCAACCGCAAGTTTGATAAGGGGCGCGGCATCAAGGCCGTATGTGACTATCTCGGCGTGCCCCTGCAGAACAGCATCGGCTTTGGCGACAGCGACAACGACCTGCAGATGACCGATGTGGTCGGCATCAGTGTCTGTATGGCCGACGGCTCTGCAAGCTTGAAGCAGCGCTGCGACCGCATTGCCCCTTCGGTGTATGAGGACGGCATTGCCAAGGAGTTTGCAGCCTTGGGGCTGATTTGAGATTTCTTTTAGTAAAAACAGGGCAGGGGAACATCCGCAGACGTTCCCCTGCCCTAAAATTATAAATAATACTTTCGCATCATTTTGTAACAAAAAGAGCGCTGCACAGTATTTTGTGCAGCGCTCTCTTTATATTGACAGATCAGTAGTGCAGATCCTCTGCGGTCAGGCTTTCCAGCACAGGCAGCATGGCAGCGGCCTCGGCCTTGGCGGCAGGCAGATCCATATCGCGGTAGTTGCCGCACTCCACCTCGCTGGCACCGGGCACGGCGCCCTCAAAATCGGCCATAAAGCGGTAGGCGTCCACCGTCAGCTGCAATGCCTGCGCAGGGGTCAGCCCCCGGGTCAGCAGGTAAAAACCGGTGCGGCAGCCCATGGGGCCAACATAGATCACCCCGTCCTTCACGGCGCTGTTGCGCGCGTAGGTGGCAAACAGGTGCTCCAGCGTGTGGGCAGCGGCGGTGGTCAGATAATCGCCCTGATTGGGCTTTTTCATGCGGATGTCCCAAGTGAGCACATCGCCGTCCTGACGGCTCAGATACATCCCGCGCTCCAGCCGGGTGTGATCCACGCAAAAACTTGCGATACGTTCCATACTACAGCTCTCCTTTATCAGCCCTGCAGGCGCTGCACACTGCCGTGTGCGCAGTCCACAGCCACCATCAGGCCATCGCGGATGTGGCTGGTAGCACCGGCGGCACCCACAACGGTGGGCTTCAGCAGTGCCTTGCCGGCAATGGCGGCGTGGCTGTTCAGGCCGGGCTCCTCTACCACCAGAGCGGCAGCATCGCGCACAAAGCTCAGCATTTCGTTGCTGGTGGAAGGAACTACCAGCACCATGCCGGGCTTGAACTTGGCGCGCACTTCGTCCATGGTGCGGCAGACGCAGGCCTTGCCGCTGGCAACATCGTTGTTCTCAGGGCCGACACCCACGCCGGTAGCCAGACAGTTGCCCACCATGTGGATCTTGATCATGTTGGTGGTGCCGGAAACGCCCACGGGCACGCCTGCGGTCACAACAGCCAGCTCGCCGTTGTGCAGGTAGCCGTTCTCCTTGGCCAGAGCGGTGGACATCTCGATCAGCTCATCGGTGCTGTGTGCCAGAGACATCATCAGCGGGGTGATGCCCCAACTCAGGGACAGCTGACGCTGCACCTGCTCGCGCATGACGCAGGCAATGATGGGCTGCTGCGGGCGGTACTTGCTCAGCAGGCGGGCGGTAGTGCCGGACTCGGACACGGTCACGATGGCGGCGGCGTTCACATCCCGTGCGGTCAGGCAGGCGGCATGGGCGGTAGCGTCAGAGACGCTGATCTTGCCGGGGTTGGAATCCATCATGCGGCCGCGCAGATGGAAACCCTCCTGCTCGGTGCGCTCGGCAATGGCGGACATGGTCTTGAGCGCCTCCACAGGGTAGGCACCGGCAGCGGTCTCACCGGACAGCATAATGGCAGAGGTACCGTCGTAGATGGCGTTTGCCACGTCCGAGATCTCGGCGCGGGTGGGGCGGGGGTTCACGATCATGCTGTCCAGCATCTGGGTAGCGGTGACGATGGGCTTGCCGAAGGAGAAGGAGCGCTCGATGATGGTCTTCTGGATGCCGGGCAGCTCGGTGAAGTCAATCTCCACGCCCAGATCGCCACGGGCGACCATCACGGCGTCGGCAGCAGCCAGAATGCTGTCGATGTTGTTCACGCCCTCGCGGTTCTCAATCTTTGCAATGATGCGGATATTGGAATCGTACTGGTTCAGCAGGTTGCGGATCTCGTACACGTCCTGTGCGGTGCGCACAAAGGAGGCGGCGATGAAATCGTAGCCCTGCTGGATGCCGAAGATGATGTCATCCTTATCGCGCTGGCTCATATACGGCATGGACAGGTGCACGCCGGGCACGTTGACGCCCTTCTTGTTCTTGATCTTGCCGCTATTCAGTACGGTGCAGACGATGTCGGTGTCGTTCACGGTCTGGATCTGCAGCTTGATCAGGCCGTCGTCCAGCATGATGGTGCCGTTCGGCTCCACGTCCATGGGCAGATCCTTGTAGGTGATGGAGCAGATCTCGTTGGTGCCCTCCACATCGCGGGTGGTCAGGGTAAAGGTCTGGCCGGCAACCAGATTCTCAACGCCGTTCTTGAAGTCCTTCAGGCGGATCTCGGGGCCCTTGGTGTCCAGCAGTGCGGCCACGGGCTTGCCCAGCTCCTCGCGCAGAGCCTTCAGCTTTTCAAGGCGTCCCAGATGCTCCTCGTGGGAACCGTGGGAAAAATTGAAACGAGCCACGTTCATGCCGTTGGCGATCAGCTCGCGCAGAACGCCTTCCTTATCGGTGGAAGGGCCAAGGGTGCAAATAATTTTCGTCTTTCTCATGCAATATACCTCCGTCAACTCTCTCTTACCTATATCCGGCACAGCATCCCTGCAGGCTGCTGTGTATGACCAATGGGAGTAAAAGCTCCCGGTACAGCGGGTCGGTTTATATGGCAGAGCGGGAAAACCCAAAACTCTACCACCTATTATTATAATCATTCCGGCGCAAGAGAGCAAGAGGAATTTTTGCTTGAATACAAGTTTTTGCATCTGTTGATGCCCAAAGGAAAGATTGCAAAACTTTTAACGATGCGCCGCAGCTTTCTGCGTGCTGTCTGACAGGGGAAAACTGCTGCAAAACGTGAAAACTGATAAGAACATACAAGACTGCTTCCTCTTGCATCGGAGGGGGTTTTTGCTTATAATAGGGGTAATAAAGTAGTACTGTTCCGGGGAACGCCCGGAGAATGGAGTGACCATTATGGAAAAACGCGTTTTTCTGATCGTGCTGGACAGCTTTGGCATCGGCGCAGAGCCGGACGCCGCTGCCTTTGGCGATGCAGGCACCAACACCCTGGGTGCCATTGCGAACCACCCCAATTTCAATTGCCCCAATCTGCGCAAGCTGGGCTTGTTCAACATTGACGGCGTGACCGCAGGGGAGAAAACGGATGCCCCGGCGGCTGCCTTTGCCCGCCTGCAGGAGCAGAGCATGGGCAAGGATACCACCATCGGCCACTGGGAGATCGCCGGTGTGGTCAGCCCGAACCCGCTGCCCACCTTCCCCAACGGCTTCCCGGAGGAGCTCATTCAGGAGTTTGAGGAAAAAACAGGCCACAAAGTCCTCTGCAACCTGCCTTATTCCGGCACCGAGGTGCTGAAGGACTACGGCGAGCAGGCCATGAAGGAAAATGCCCTCATCGTCTACACCAGCGCCGACAGCGTGTTCCAGGTGGCCGCCCACGAGGAGCTGGTGCCCGTGCACGAGCTTTACCGCTACTGCGAGATCGCCCGCGAGATGCTGAAGGGCGAGTACGGCGTGGGCCGCGTCATCGCACGCCCCTTCCTCGGCCATACTGCCGATACCTTCTACCGCACCACCAACCGCCACGACCTGAGCCTCAAGCCGCCCCGCAAGACCATGCTGGATCTGCTGAA
>OIAD01000898.1_pt1 | contig 11697 bp, 8 predicted proteins | sample 1580601 | NCBI WGS metagenome assembly OIAD01 (sample SAMEA3882554, study PRJEB24775) | human gut metagenome | biome: human-associated habitat; feature: intestine environment; material: feces | place: Netherlands | collected 2009/2010
CGGCGGAAACAGGGAGGAGTTGTTGGGGCAGCGGCCAGCAAGACGCAAGTGCCGCTCAAGGCACGATGCGGATGCTGGGTGCCGCAACCCGATAGCGGAGGGCATTTTAAATCGTCCTGTCTGCCGCCGCAAGTAAAAATTGCATCCGGCGGCAAAAAGGATTATACTATAAAAAAGCGCTGCGGGGTACAGGCCGCAGGGCAGGATGCGGGGGATGAAACCATGAAACGACGGGATTTTTGTAAGGGTCTTGCGGTGACCCTTGCAGCGGGGGCGCTTGCACCCGCTGCGGCGCTGCCGCAGGCTGGGGCGGCTACGGCCTTGGTCGGCCGCGCCGTACCGGACGACTACTATACCCTGTGGTACCGCAGCGACCGCTGCGGTGCCGACCTGCGGCACGACTACTATTACAGCGACAGCCTGTTCGACCACGCCGCCACAGAGTACGACGATAAGCTGGCACTGGCCACCTTGGGCATGGCTGCGGCTGCGGACAGCTCGTGGGAGAGCGACCAGCGCTATTGGATGGAGGGGGAAGTCGGCCGCGCCGACCATATCCGGGACGCCTTTGCAAAGCTGGGCTTTACCGAGGTGCAGCTGTTCAACTATACCCACAGCCTGAACGACACCCCGGACACCGTGGGCTGCGCCATCGCCCGCAAAACGCTGGTGCGCGGCGGCAGGCAGGTGACCATCATCGGGGCGTTCCTGCGTGGCTCCGGCTACGGGGCCGAGTGGTCCGGCAACCTTCATGCAGGGCCGGGCAGCGCCCACGTCGGCTTTGTGACGGCGGCGCGGCAGCTGGTTGAAAAAATACGAGGATACGTTCAGACGTCGGCAAAGCGTCAGCCGCTGGGCACCCTGAAGCTCTGGATGGGCGGTTACAGCCGGGGCGGCGGTGTGGCCAACCTTGTGGCGGCGCGTCTGCCCGCCGTGCTGCCGCAGCTGGAAAAGAAAAACACCTTTGTCTATACCTTTGCCGCCCCGGCGTCCCTGACGGCGGCAGATTGCCCCGATTTGCAGCAGGATTATGACAACAACCACGCGGCAGACGGCAGCCTGAAAAAGAACTGGGGCACCAGCAATATCTTCAATATCGTTTCCAGCGGCGATGTCATTCCCCGCATCCTGCCCGCAGAGTGGGGCTTTTACCGCAACGGCAACGACCGCTTTCTGCCCTCCACGGTCATCCCGGAGGAGTTGCAGGCACTGAACGACCGCAGCGCAGGGATGGAAGGCACGCCGATGGACTTCGGGCGGCTGGCGGTCTCCGAGGAGACCGATGCCGTGCTGCGCTCCATGCTGGACCTGTTCTGCGACCGTCAGACCTACTACAAGGGCTATGAGGACGCCATGCGCTGTATGCTGCAATGCGCGACCACCCGCACGGAGGAAGAGGTGACCCGGGGCATCGTGCGTGACGATGCCGCCGTGGTGGCGCAGCTGCGCAGCATGGAACTGATGCAGCGCTTCCCGCAGGAAAAGGTGGAGCGCTGCGTACAGGCAGCCTCGGCGCTGAGCCGTCCGGTACTGGAAAAGCTGGGCAGCGCGGTGCCGCTGCAGGCGCAGCAGATCGTCATCCCTATGCTGGCGGTGGGCCTGTGCTTTGAGCTGCAGCCGGAGACGGTGCAGCTGGTGGCAGACTTTGTCCTGTCCACCATCACGGTAAAGGGGCAGCTGAGCGGCATTTTAAAGACCGTGTTGTGCCACTTTCAGGAAAACTACATTACCGTGCTGGAAGCCTACGACCCTGCCGACCACGGCATGACGCCCTACACCCGCCGGGAAGAGCTATAAACAAAAGTCCGCTGCGCAGACACCGCGCAGCGGACTTTCTCGTTTTTGAAAAGAAGCTCAGAACTTGAACAGGTTCAGTCCGGTAACGGGGTCGTACTGGCGGTCTACCGTGCCGTCCAGAACATCCACCACCATCTCGCAGGTGGCGCTGACCACCGCCCGGTTCAGATGTCCGCCGAACACCTCGCCCTTGTCGTTGCCGGCGCTCATGTGCAGGTGGGTGTAGAATTCACCGTTCATGGTGTTGATGGTGCCGGTCAGGGACACGATCTCAAAGCTGCCGCTGAAGGTGTTGGCGTAGTATTGCTTCTCTGCTACATTGTATACGCCCACCGTAAAGCTGTTGGTGGCGCCCAGCGCCTGCACGGCGGCAAGGCGGATGTTTTCCTTCAGGGCAAGCTCTTTGACCTGTTCAAGGATCTCTTCGTCCTTGTCGATGCGTACAATGATCTTATTGCCAAAACGTTTGTATTCCATGGAAAAGCATCTCCTTTATGTGGCTTTTTTGTGCGCTGCCCTTTGCCGGGAGCGCGTGCGGATTTATTGATCTTCTGGACCCGATCCAAGTTCTTCCAGCTCTTTTTCGTTTTGGAGATCTTCATTGGTTTTCTCTCCGGTGATAGCACGGTAAGCTTCTTTGATGCCGTTTTTCACTGCCCATTTGATAACGTAATACAGCGCGATCAAAATAAGGATGGCGGTTCCTCCGCTGATGCCTAATTCGTTCCACATGATTCGAGCCTCCAAATTTCAATTTGTTGAACTAAATCGAGTATACCACACCCGCCAAGGAAAGAACACCCCGATAGCGTAAAATTTGCAGGTGGAAACTTGTCGGGGCGGGGACTTGGCAAACCCGGCGTGATTGCGCTATAATAGAGCCGTAACAGTTCCACAAAGGTGTGGTAAGGGAGGTGCGGTCATGATCCGGGTGGCAGTCGTAGAGGATGACGCGGAGGTGCAGGGGGTATTGCAGGAGTACATCCGGCGGTATACCCGGCAGTATGGGACAGAATTTGAGGTATCGGTCTTTGCGGACGGGGTGGACATTCTGGAGGATTACCGCGCCGTCTACGATGTTATTTTTCTGGATGTGGAGATGAAGCATCTGGACGGCATGACCACGGCAGAGCGCATCCGGCAGATGGATGCAGACGTCATCCTGATCTTCATCACCAATATGGCGCAGTATGCCATCCGGGGCTACTCGGTGGGGGCGCTGGACTATGTGCTGAAACCGGTGCCGTATTTTGCATTTTCCGAGCAGCTGAAAAAGGCCGAGAAAAATTTGGCCCGCCGCGCCAGCCACTATCTCATGGTCCCGGTGGAGAGCGGCCTGCGGCGGCTGGACAGCTCCCGGCTGTATTATCTGGAAAGCGAAGGCCACCGGGTGCATTACTACACCGAGGACGGCGATTTTTCGGCACCGGGCACCCTCAAGGCAGTGGAGGAAAAGTTGGCGGGCCGCCCCTTTGCCCGCTGCAACAGCGGCTATCTGGTAAATCTGGCGCAGGTGCAGGCGGTGCAGCAGAACACGGTGCAGGTGGGACCCTATGTGCTGCAGGTCAGCCGCCCCAAGCGCAAGGCCTTTCTTGCTGCACTGACCGACTACATCGGAGGTGAGGGCTCATGACCATGCTGCCGAACATCCCCCGCCTGTACACGGCGCTGGCAGAGGTGTTGGCGGTGCTGCTCTACGCCCGCCGCCTGCCGCGGCGGTTCCACCGGCAGACCGCGGTCACGGTGGTGTGGGCACTGGTGCTGGGAATCTTTTTGCACAAGACCGGCTATGTGCCGCTGGCGTGGTGGGTGCCCTGTATGCTCTGCGCGGTGCTGCTGCTCTACGGGTACCTGTGGGGCAGCCGGGCGGTCAACTGGCTGGAGGCACTGTACATCACCGCCCGGGCGTTTCTGCTGGCAGAGTTTGCTGCCAGCGCAGAATGGCAGCTGCACTGCTGGCTGTTCCCGCACCGGAGCGGCTTTGACCCGCTGGCGCTGGCGCTGCTGGCGGCGGTCTACGGCGCGGTCTACGGCCTGATGTTCTGGCTGGAGCGCAGCCGTCCGCTGCCCGAAAAGCATCTGGACATCAGCAACAAGGCTGCGCTGGCGGCATTTGTCATGGCGGGCACGGTGTTCGTGGTCAGCAACCTTCTGTTTCTGGGGGAGAGCCCGGCGACCATGAACGTGTTCTGCATCCGCACGCTGGTGGATTTCTGCGGGGTGCTGATCCTGACGCTGCAGCACGAGCAACTGCGGGAGAGCGCACTGCATCAGGAGCTTTCTGCCATGGACAATGTGCTGCACCGGCAGTACGAACAGTACAAGCGCAGCAAGGAGGGCATCGAGCTCATCAACAGCCGCTACCATGAATTGAAGGTCCAGATCGCTGATATCCGTGCCCAGCGGGACCGCGCCAAGCAGGACGCGGCGCTGGCAAAGATGGAGAACAGCATTCTGCAGTATGAGGCGGAGAACAAGACCGGAAACCCGGTGCTGGACATCCTACTCACCGCCAAGAGCATGGAATGTCAGGAAAAGCAGATCCGCATGACCAGCGTGGCAGACGGGCATCTGCTGGACCATCTGTCCACCCGGGAGATCTGCACGCTGGTGGGCACCGCGCTGGACAACGCCATTGAAAGCTGTGCCGCCGAGCAGGACCCGGAAAAGCGGCTGATCCGCACGGCGGTGTATGCCCAGAACGGCTTTGTGCTGTTCCGGGTGGAGAACTACTGCAAAAAGCCGGTGGAGCTGGGTGCAGACGGTCTGCCGCTGCGCAGTGCCCACGGCGGTTACGACCTGCGCAGCCTGCGGGCGGCTGCGCAGCAGCACAGCGGCAGCATGACCGTGCACTGGGAGGACGGCTGGTTCACCCTGCGGGTGCTTCTGCCGCAGGCGGGGATTCAACAGACCGAGGGCGGGGAGTGATCCCCGCCCTTTTTGCGATATGCACAAAATCAGGGGCAGTGGAATTGTGAATAAGCACAATAAAAAATGAAACCAATTTGAAACTTTTTTCAAATTATGCATCCCAAACGACAGATTGTGCAAAAGATGATAACGATGCGCAAATATCCGTTATAATGGGTCACAGTTGGGTACGGCCCAAAAAATATAAAAGAATATGGAGGAGACAATACAATGAAGCGCGATCCGAACAGCAAAAAGCCCACAAAGTTGCTGACATCTGTTACAGCACTCTTACTGGCAGTTGGAATAGTGGCAGATGTAGCAATGTTTGGTGTGTTTCCTAGTTCTCTGGACAAGGCATTCCCTGGCCAGAATGGAGACCCGGAATTGCAAAAAACATCTTATGCAAATGGTTTGTCAGTGGCTCAGAAAATCGAGGAGGAAGGCGCAGTCCTTCTGAAAAATGACGGCGCTCTGCCGTTGGCAGGAACAAACCGAAAAATCAATCTTTTGGGCTATGCTTCCGCAAATCCGGTTTATGGCGGTACGGGTTCCGGTGGCAGCAGCTACACTGCAAACCGGACAGATTTTGTAAAAGCCTTTACGGATGCAGGTTTTGAAGTGAATCAAAATCTGGTCAATCTCTACAGCCCCAAAAACAACGAAGGCGGAAATACATTCTCTGTTGATTTTTCCATCCCGGAACGGCCTGCAACCGAGGAATTGGCTAAGGACATGGGTGTGGAGTACCAGTATACTGGAGACTGCTCATTTGAAGCAATGAAGGATTTTTCGGATACTGCTGTGGTCGTGTTCTCCCGCAAGGGCGGTGAAGGCAATGACCTGCCCACTTCGATGGCTGAAAATACCTCGTATGCACCGGATCAGAGCAAGCATTATCTGGAACTGAACAGCGCGGAACAGTCTTTGCTGGAACAGGCAGAAGCGACATTTGATAATGTTATCGTTCTGATCAATTCAGGCAATGCTATGGAACTGGGCTTCCTGAATGATGAAGGCGTTGATGCAGCCCTCTGGATCGGTGATCCCGGTGATGTGGGCACGATTGGAATTGTCAACATTCTGACGGGTGCAGTCAACCCCTCTGGCCGTCTGCCGGATATCTACCCTTATGCAGTAGAAACGACCCCTTCTTACTACAACTTTGATACCTTTGAGTATACCAACTCTAATGACTGCTTCAAAAACTTCGAAAGTCATCCTGCCTACCTTGTAGAGTATCAGGAAGGCATTTATGTGGGATATCGTTATTACGAAACCCGTGAAAGCTACGATTACACTACCCGTGAAGGAGAAAATCTGACGGGACTTTCCTACAATGATGTAGTGCAGTTCCCCTTTGGCTATGGCTTGAGCTACACAAGCTTTGACTGGGAACTGGAAAACACGATTCCGACTACCGTTACCGCACAGGATACGCTGGAGTGGAATGTCAAAGTTACCAATACTGGCAATGTGGCTGGCAAAGATGTTGTGGAACTGTATTACAGTGCGCCCTATTACAGTGCAGCTGAAGGCGGCAGCGGCTTGCAGAAGGCTGGCGAAGTACTGGGCGGCTTTGCAAAGACGAAGGAATTGCAGCCGGGCGAAACGGAAACGGTTACGATTTCTATGCCGGTAGAGCAGATGGCTTCTTATGATGCACAGAAGTACTACACTTCTACCGGTTCCTATGTGCTGGAAGCTGGCGAGTATCAGATTTCTCTGCGTACGGATTCTCATACGGTGAAAGATAATCTGACCATGACCTGCAAGGTTGCTGAGAATGAAGTGTTCCAGGACAGTACGTTTGGCAATGGTGTGGAAAACTGCAAGTATGTCGGCAAGCGCTCTTCGGATGAAGTGGTAGCAACAAATCAGTTTGATGATGCAGCTGGTGATGTGGCTTACCTCAACCGTGACACTTGGCAGATCGTTCCCGGTACCAGCAAGGAAGCAACTGCTGAACAGCTGGAAGCCTTCAACAATGCGCTGTTGGTGGATGATAGCTATGTGGATGCAGATGACACTGCGCCGACCTTTGGTGCAAAGAATGGCCTTACTCTGAAAGACATGGAAGGCCTTGCCTATGATGATGCACAGTGGGATAAGCTGCTGGATCAGCTGACCCTTGATGATATGTACAAACTGCTGGGCGCAGATGGCTGGGGAAGTGCAGCAGTTGATAATATCGGTAAGGGACAGACTTATGAAATGGACGGACCTGCCGCTCTGAGTTATGTGTTCGATGCCTTTATGGGAACCTGCACATACAAGACGGTTACTTATCCGGCAGAAGTTCTGCTGGCGGCTACTTGGAATGTAGACCTGGCTTCTGAATTTGGCGATGCAATCTCGCAGGAAGGAAAGGCGTGGAATATTTCCGGCTGGTATGCACCTGGTGCTAATACCCACCGCAATGCATTTGCTGGCCGTAACTTTGAGTACTATTCTGAGGATGGCTTCCTTTCTGGTTCCATGTCCGCTGCTACGGTTGGTGCGGCAGAGAAAAATGGTATGTACTGCTACATTAAGCATTTTGCACTGAATGAGCGTGAAACCTGGCGTCATTATGGTCTGTGCACCTGGGCCGATGAGCAGGCAATGCGTGAAATTTACTTCGTGCCGTTTGAAAAGGCTGTGAAGGAAGGCGGCAGCACGGCTGTGATGTCTTCCTACAATAATATTGGTACTACTTGGGCCGGTGCAAGTACTGCACTACTGACCAATGTTCTGCGTAATGAATGGGGCTTTATTGGCACTGTGATTACGGATAACAACGAGGAGCATGGCTTTATGGATATTGAAAAAGCTGTCTTGGCAGGTGGTACCAGTCTGCTGTTTGGCTGGGGCACTAAGACCTTCGATAACCTGAGCCAGACTGCTACCGGTCAGCTGAAGATGCGCGAAGCTGCGCATCAGTATCTGTATACGCTGGCGAATAGCTACGGTGTAGATGTAGATGCGCCTGTGCCTATGTGGCGCACGCCTGCACTGGTAGGCAGTGTGATTGTCTATGTGTTGGTTCTGGCAGGTGTTGTGGTGATTCTTCGCCGCCGCAAGTATAATAAAACGCTGGCTAATACCAATGCAGGTGCGGATGTGAGTAAGGCATAAGTACTGACCCGTAATCAAAACTGTCTTTCTTCTAATCCCGGAACACGGCTGCACGGCAGTTACGACCTGCAGCCGTGTTCCCTTTTGGAAACAGAATCACGCTTCTTCTCCTTATGCGTGGTCCTGTTTCCAAAGGCAATACCGTTTCTACTGAAAGGAGATTTCCCCGTGAAACATCAGGATATTATTGCAAAACTGAGCCTGGAACAAAAATGCGCCCTGCTGAGCGGCGGCACGGTGTTCACCACCCGGGCGCTGCCGGGCAAGGGCATCCCGGCCATTACCCTGTCGGACGGCCCCAACGGCGTGCGCAAGCAGGCGGGCGCGGCTGACCATCTGGGCCTGAACCCCAGTGTGCCTGCCACCTGCTTCCCCACCTCGGCTACCGTTGCCAACAGCTGGGACCCCGCGCTGGGCGAGGCTGTGGGCGCAGCCATGGGCGAAGAAGCAGCGGCACAGGGCGTGTCGGTGCTGCTGGGCCCCGGCCTGAACATCAAGCGCAGCCCCCTGTGCGGCCGCAACTTCGAGTATTTCTCGGAGGATCCCTACCTTGCCGGTAAGATGGCGGCGGCCTACGTTCGCGGCATCCAGAAAAACGGCATTGCCGCCTGCCCCAAGCACTTTGCCGTGAACAGTCAGGAGCTGCGCCGCATGGCCTCGGATTCCATCGTGGACGAGCGCACCCTGCGGGAAATTTACCTGACCGGCTTCGAGATGGTGGTCAAGGAGGCGCAGCCCAAGACCATCATGTCCGCCTATAACCTTGTCAACGGCACCTACGCCAACGAGAACGCCCACCTGCTCATGGAGATCCTGCGCAGGGACTGGGGCTTTGACGGCGCAGTGGTCACCGACTGGGGCGGCAGCAACGACCACGCCCTCGGCGTAAAGAACGGCTCTACGCTGGAAATGCCCGCCCCCGGCGGGGACGCCATCCGGGAGCTGATGAAGGCAGTGCAGACCGGCAAGATCACCGAAGCGGACGTGGACGCCCGGCTGGAGGAACTGCTGGAACTGGTGTTCACCACCAAGGCGGCGGTGGACGCCGCACCCGGCAAGTTCGATGCCGATGCCCACCACGCACTGGCACGCCGGGCTGCTGCCCAGAGCATCGTGCTGCTGAAGAACGAAAACAGCCTGCTGCCCCTTGCAAAAGGGGAAAAGGTGGCGGTCATCGGCGACTTTGCCCAGACACCCCGCTATCAGGGTGCAGGTTCCAGCGCCGTCAACTCCATCAAGGTGGATTCCTTCTTGGATTGCCTTGCCGAGAGCGGCCTGAACAGCGTCGGCTACGCCAAGGGCTTTGACCGGCAGGGCAAGCCCGACGAGGCACTGAAGGCCGAGGCGGTGCTGCTGGCAAAGAACGCCGATGTGGTGCTGCTGTGCATGGGTCTGGACGAGATCAAGGAGAGCGAGGGCATCGACCGCGCCGACATGAAGCTGGCAGAGAACCAGCTGGAACTGCTGGCGGCTGTGGCGGCGGCAAACCCCAACGTGGTGGTGCTGCTGAGTGCGGGCTCCTCGCTGGAAAGCGATTGGGTCAAGGACTGCAAGGCGCTGGTCTACGGCTGTCTGGGCGGTCAGGCCGGTGCGGGCGCACTGGTCGAGGTGCTCACCGGCGCGCAGAACCCCTGCGGTAAGCTGGCTGAGACTTGGGCGCGCAGCTACGCCGACACCCCCGCAAAAGCGCATTTCGGCGGCGACGGCCCCACTGTGGAGTACCGCGAGGGGCTGTATGTGGGCTACCGCTACTACGACACTGCCGGTGTGCCCACCGCCTTCCCCTTCGGCTACGGCCTGAGCTATACCAGCTTTGCGTACAGTGACCTGAAAGCAGACGAAACCGGCGTGACCCTGACTGTCACCAACACCGGCAGCTGTGCCGGTGCCGAGGTGGTGCAGCTGTATGTGGCAAAGCCGGATGCAAAAGTTTTCCGCCCCGTCAAGGAGCTGAAGGGCTTTGCCAAGGTGCAGCTGGAAGCCGGAGAGAGCAAGACCGTCACCATCCCGCTGGACGATAAGGCGTTCCGCTACTGGAACGTCAAGACCGACCGCTGGGAGGTGGAGGGCGGCAGCTATCAGCTGCTGGTGGGCGCTTCCAGCGCCGACATCCGTCTGACTGCTGCCGTTACGGTGGCGGGCACCGGCGCACCCGACCCCTACGCGGGCAAAGACCTTGCCCATTACCGCACCGCACAGGTGCAGAATGTGCCGGACGCGGAGTTTGAAGCGCTGCTGGGCCGTCCCATCCCGGAGAACAAGGTACACATCGACCGCAACATGACGCTGGGCGAGATGGGACACGGACGCAGCCCCATCGGCTGGCTGGCGGCTGCCGTACTGGGCACCCTGCTGCGCCGCAGCATCAAAAAGGGCAAGCCCGACCTGAACATCCTGTTCCAGTACAATATGCCTCTGCGTGCGCTGGCCAAAATGACCAACGGCGCCATCAGCATGGGCATGGTGGACGGCATCGTGATGGAGCTGCAGGGCTTCTGGATCATCGGCCTTGTGCGGGTGATCGTGGAGGCTGTGAAGAACATCGTGCTGAACAGCCGCATGGAAGAGCGCTTGAAAAACAGCTGAAAGGAAGCAGGCTATGAATTTCTGGAATAACTTCGCGGCAAAGCACCCCGCCGCTGCCAAGTGGGTGCGCGAGGGCGGCCTGTTCGTCATCGTGTCCAACCTCATCACCGTGTTCAAGTACCTGCTGCTGCAATTTCTGCCCAAGGCCTTTGCCAGCCTGCCGGTGGTGGATTTCGGCTGGCCGGGCATCGACATCACCCTGTTCGGCGAGACCTTCAAATGGAACATCCTCGGCTACGATGCCGCCCACGGCGGCCTGCCCTACTTCTGCGCCTACATGATCGCCATGGTCATCGGCGAGTGCATCAATTTCCCCATCCAGCGCAATTTTGTGTTCCGCAGCAAGGGCAATCTGGCAAAACAGATCGGCTGGTATGTGCTGGCGTTCTGCGTCATCACCTGCATCGTCAATTCCATCAACTGCATCTGGGTGGCGGTGGCCGGGCTGCTGGTGCCGGACTTCATCTACAACATCGGCACCACCGTCCTCAACGGCGGCATCTCCATGGTCATCTTCTTCTTTGTGAATAAGATCATCTTCCCGGAGGGCGAAAAAGCCGCCAAATAATAAGACATCTCCTTCATTTTCTTCTCTTCATCATAAACCAGAAGGGCTGCTCCGTTCTCCGGGGCAGCCTTTTTGGTTTGGGGAGAGAACCCCCTCAGTCATCTTATTTTTGTTTTTCTGCACAAAATGTTCTGCGGGCAGGGTTTTCCTCTTGACAAGCGGGCAAATGTTTCGTACTATATTTAGTAGTATGGAATCAAAGACGCTGTACGCAGGTTTCAGTGTGACCCCTGTGCCCGTTTCAGGCAAAGCGTGCCTGTTTGATATAAAATGGAACCGTAAAGAGAAAAGCCGTATGCTTTTGCCCGTGCCGCCGGTTTTGGGTGGTGCGTATGGTTTTGGTGTCACTTTTTGCATTGAAAGCTCTTTCTATATCATTGCCCGTGTCCTGCTGCGCAGCGTCTCCTGCTTTTAATTTTGCATTGAATTGAAACAAAGGAGAGTGAACGCAATGACCGCGATCGGAGTGATCGTGGCCTTGATCGTTGCTGTTGTCGGTGTGGCTGCGGGCTATTTTATTGGTTACAACAACCGTAAAAAGACCGCCGAAGCCCAGATCGGCAGCGCCGAGGCCGAGGCTACCCGGCTGGTGAACGAGGCGATCAAGACCGCCGACCAGAAGCGCAAGGAAGCGGTTCTGGAAGCAAAGGACGAGGCTTTCCGTCTGAAAGCCGAGGTCGATGCCCAGAAGGCAGAGGCCGACAAGGAGATCAAGCAGC
>OIAD01000940.1_pt1 | contig 10935 bp, 10 predicted proteins | sample 1580601 | NCBI WGS metagenome assembly OIAD01 (sample SAMEA3882554, study PRJEB24775) | human gut metagenome | biome: human-associated habitat; feature: intestine environment; material: feces | place: Netherlands | collected 2009/2010
ATTTTTTACACAAATTATCCCCTGCCGCATCAATTCCGCATAAACAGGGGATTTTTGCCATGTTTCAATTATGTTTATTGCTATTTTACAAAGATAGGAAGCTTTTGTCCGAGCTGTTCCACCAGATATGCCAGATAGTTATTTTCATACAAACATGTAAGTATTCTGCTGTCTCTGGTATAATCTACGATCACCTGGCCCAAGGTTCCCAGGTCTCTGAAGATATTAAATGCGTATATTGTCCAAACAATTAGAACAGTTTCCAACATTCCAACCACAATACCTAGTAATTTGTCCAGGCTATGTACTATAGGTAGTTTCACGATCATCTTTGCCGAGAAAAATACGATATTAAGAAGATGATGCACCAAACCGATCGCCGCCAGCAACAGTATTGTCAGGATCACATTGAACATCTTTCCATCAAAGTAACTGCTCAGACCATTCCCGATCAGGAACAGCACCACACAGGTAATCAGCAGGGAGATCAGAGAGATCAGGGATTTTACCATTCCCTTCTTGTAGCCGTCCATCACCATGCAGATCAATACTACTGCCATGATGACCAGTAATAAATTCAGATTCATTCGTATACTCCTTTATTTTAACTGTATCGTATCTATTGTACTATCTGTCACCAGATAATATTTGTAGGAACCTCCTGCAGGAAGCAGAAGCCGGGCACTCTTACCGAAGCTGCCATGGTATTTTTCCACACCGTCCGTTGTAAAGATCTGGCACTCCGATTCGTTGTAGATCACCATGTCATCATCCCCGAAGAAAATATCCGTATAATCCACATCAAAATAGTAGCTGCCCACCTTTGCTGCCGAAGTATTGTACACATCCATGCGGTACTTGGTCTCCGCCTGGTCCGAAAGGAATACCAGTCCTACATATTTATCACTGTAGAAAATCGACTGGATCTCGTCGTCATATAGGTATTCTCCCGCCGTCACAGGCTTCTGGGTACCCGAATAGATCATAAGGCGGCTGTCTCCTACTGCAAACGCTGTATCATTATTCATAAACTGCACTTTCGGCACGACCAGGTCGGAATAAGAATATGCGCTGACCATATAATCGCTCTGATTCTCGCCAACCGGTCCGAAATTGTAGAATGTCACATTACTTTTTACTACGCCTGCATCCACATACAGGTAACTGATCGCCAGAAGCTCTCCGTCCGGTGACAAACTGACGGATACCGGATAACCTCCATCCGTCATATGCGCCTGTCCCGTATAGCTGTTGGTCCCGTCCGCTTCGTAAGTCATGATCCAGGCTACATCCGTATCTGCCAGCACCGCTGTCACTCTTCCCGTTTCCGCTACTGTGATATTTCGGATCGGCATGGTCGTTGTAATAGTTCCCAGTTGCTTGTCCGTATTCTGCACGTAGATCTCACGGCCGTTATAACTGCCGATAGCTGCCACATCGCCACAAGCAGCGATCTTCACATCCTGGATCACATAAGTCTGATTCCACTTTACATTTCCCTTGGCATCCGTACAGTGAGCGCCGTCTTTACTATATGTAAGAATACTGTTTTTCAACCGTATGTCTGTGGCATCCGATGAGACCTCCCGGCTAATGGAAGATACGGTGTCATATCCCGTATAGATATGTCTCTTTGCCTGTACCACCACAAGAGCAAGTGCCGCTCCCAAAGCCGCCACCACCAACAGCACCCGGTACACGATTTTCAGCCGGTGTTTACGGATCTTTTTCTTATAGTCATCCTGACTCTTTTGCCGCTTTTCTTTTTCCTTCAGATAATTCTTGATATCTGCTGCCATGTATCTGTTTCCTTATGTATTATCGTAACTATTAAGAATCGCATTCGCAAAATTACTGCGGCGCAGTCTGCTTTTTGCTCATGTAGTTACAGTATAACACACTTCCCCTTTTTGAAAATAAGTTTTTTACGGGAGAAGGATTTCCTGACCGATCTTGATATCATCGGGGTCAGCAATACCGTTCAGGGAACAGATCTCAGATACTTTACTGTTGCTGCCGTAGTTCCGCAGAGAAATACCGATCAGTGTGTCCCCTCTCCGGATAGTATAATGTGTGGGTTGAGCAACCGCCTCCACTGTAGGAGTCTCTGCCACTGCAGATTCTGCAGTCTGTGTCACATCCTGTGTTGTTTCCTGTGTCGTGTTCTGTTCTGTTGCCTCCGTCACATCTGTCGTATTTTTTGTGACATTGCTGTCCGCAGAGGTTCCATCCGCTACACTGCCCGTATTTTCTTCCGTCGGATCTACAGCACTGTTTCCCGTTCCATCCATTGATGCATTTTCCGTGCCTTCCGGCATCGCTGTCTCTGCTGCAGCCCCAGTAGTATTTCCCGCCGCAGCATTTTCCTGTCGCAGAGCATCCTCCAGCTTGTCCTCCGCCACCAGCGTGCTGATCTGGCTCTGTTCCTCCACCGCATCCGGCAGTTTCTGCTCCATCAGGTTGCTCATGGCCTGCCTGGCTGTCTCCCCCAGGGATTCTCCGGTGCTTTCCTGCCGCATCAATGCCAATGCCATCACGCAGAGCAGAACAAAGACACCGGCAGCCGCCATTTTCATCCGACGCAGTCCGGTCGTTGGCATGGGTATAATATTATCCGGTTCCCTGCGTCTGTTCTCTACCGCTCTGCGATATTCCACAGGCGCATTCTCCGTATCTCCGGCGGCACGGAAGGCATTTCCGCTCTCCTGTCTCTGTCTGCGTTCCTCCTGCCGTTTCTTCACCACTTCGTATTTTTCCTGATCCACCTTCTCCGGTGCCGCCTCTTCGCCCCGGTTCTCCAGCATATATGCCAGCATACTGTCATTCTTCTCATAGAACTGCGCATACCCCGACACATAACGGCAGATCTCCTGTTCGCAGATCTGGAAGCCTTCCACCATCTCGCCATTCAGTATCTGGTAGCCTAAAAAGGTCATTTCCGAAAAATACTTTCTCCGCAGCTTCTCAATCTCCTGTTCCTGTGCCTGGGACAGGTGCCGCACCGGCTTCTGCAGGAAATTCAGCTTTGCGGAGCCATAGGCGAATAGATATGCCACACCGTCCTCTGCTGTCTTCCTGCCGTATAATGCTATGGCAATATCCTTGTTCTGTGCCATTCCATTCATTTGTTTTATGTAAGATACCACATAATCTTCCACATAGATTCTGCAGTGCTTGTCCGCCTCTCCGATCTGCGTTATGTTCTTCGGTAATTCCATACAAAAAACACCTCCCATGCCGTTTCTATCAGTTATCACTAACTATAGCATCCGCACAGGAGGTATTTTAGCGTTCTTTGTCGCACCTCTTCAAAAACAGTTCGACAAAGTTTGCACCATATTCTATGTATTCTTAGCTATGCTTCAAACTTATATACGGTAACAGAATCGTATTCTCTGCCGTTCTCCCCGCCAAATACATAGGAGGGGAAATTCTCATGATGAATGGTATCCGGGAAATACTGGGTCTCCAATGCAAAACCGCAGCGGTTGCCGTAGGTCACCCCATCTTTTCCGGGCTGTACATCAATAAAATTGCCTGCATAAAACTGCACTCCTGGCAGGGTGGTGTATGCCTTCATTACTCTGCCGCTCTTCGGGCCTTTTACTGTGGCAATATGCCGTAATGTACCGTCATCGTTCCATCCATCGATCACGAAATTATGGTCATAGCCTCCGGTCAGGAGTAACTGTTCATAATCTTCCCGGATGTCTCTGCCGATCTTCTTGGGCTGTGTAAAATCCATGGGTGTGCCTGCTACCGCACGAATCTCACCGGTAGGGATCGATCCTGCTGCCACCGGAGTAAAGTGAGAGGCTCTCAGCCACAGTTCATGCTCTTCAATGCTGCCTGCACCGTGACCGTCCAGATTGAAATAGGAATGGTTGGTCAGGTTGATAATGGTCTTCTTGTCACTGGAAGCATGGTAATGCAGAGTCAGCTCATTCTCTTCACTCAGAGAGTAGGTTACGGATACCTTCTTATTGCCGGGGAATCCCAGATGTCCATCCTCATCCTCCAGAGAAAATGTCACGCTGTTCTCTCCCATCTCCGCATCCCAGAGTCTCTTATGGAAGCCCAGCTGCTTATGAGTATGTAAATTGTTGGCACCGTCATTTTTGTCCAGCTGATAAGTAACGCCATCCAGCGTATACTCTGCACCGCCGGTACGGTTCGCACAGGGGCCGATCACCGTGCCGAAAAAGCTGTCGTTGCCGTAATAGCTCTCACCATTGTCAAATCCCAGCACCAGGTCGTCCGCCTTGCCCGTGGCATCCGGTACCAGTACGCGCACCAGAGTAGCGCCCAGATCCGTTATCTCTGCTTTCATCCCTTGATCATTACTCAGGGTATACAGAGATATCTCTTTTCCTTCCGCACTTTTCCCAAATAAACTTTTTATTACTGCCATTGTCTTGTCCTCCCTCTTTTAACTATAATTCCACTCTGCCCTCTAAGGCACGGAGTAATGTTACCTCATCAATATATTCCAGATCTCCTCCTACAGGGACACCACTGGCAATTCTGGTCACCTTGATTCCTGTGGGCTTGATAAGCTTGCTGATATACATTGCCGTGGTCTCACCTTCCAGGCTGGAATTGGTTGCGATAATGACCTCCTCCACATCACCCTGCAGACGTTCCATCAGTTCCTTCAGCTTGATGTCACCGGGTCCCACACCCAGCATCGGGGAAATGGCACCATGCAGTACATGGTACACGCCCTCATATTTGCCGGTCTTCTCATAAGCCGCCAGATCTCTGGTGTTCTCCACCACCATAATGGTACGATGATCCCGTCTGGGATTCGCACACACCGGGCAGAGTTCCTTATCCGTCAGAGTATAGCATTCCTTGCAATAGCGGACATTGGCTCTGGCTTCGATCATGACGTTTGCCAGTCTGTCCACACGGTCCTTCGGCATATTGATCAGGTGAAAAGCCAGTCGTTGTGCGGACTTACTGCCAATCCCCGGAAGGGCTGCCAGTTCTTCTATTAATTTATTGATCTGTCCGCTGTAGAGTTCCATTAGAAAGGAAATCCTCCTAATCCTCCGGTCATTTTGCCCATAAGTTCTGCATTGGCTTCATCCGCCTTGCGCAGTGCTTCGTTGGCTGCTGCCACGATAGCATCCTGCAGAGTCTCGATATCCTCGGGATCCACGATCTCCTCTGCCAGCTTGATGGATGTGATCTCTTTTTTACCGTTGATGGTCACTTCCACAGCTCCTCCACCTGCGGATGCGGAGAACTCCTTGGTCTCCAGTTCCTTCTGTCCTTCTTCCATCTGACGCTGCATTCTCTGTGCCTGCTTCATCAGATTATTCATATTTCCGGGCATTGCGCCTCCGGGAAATCCACCTCTTTTTGCCATGTTGCTGTTTCCTCCATATTATTTATAATTGATTTCTCCGTGCTGCGCACTTTCGAAATCATAACATATATTCGCATTTCGGACTATTGTCCTACGTGCTCATATATGGTTGAGTTATTATTCTATCTTACCTTATCTGCAAGTCTGCCGCAATCCCAAATTCACGCAGGATCACTCTTCCTCATCGATCTCCATGTTGATGACCTTACTGAGATCCACATAGTTGTCTTCGAATTCTCTGCTGCTTTCCACCGTCTGGATCGTCACTTCAATCTCTTTGCTGGAAAAATCGGACAACAGCATTTCCAGCTGCTGCTTGTTCTGCTCGTGAGCTTCTCCTTTGAAATAATCGGAAGCCAGTCCGTCCTCCAACACCACCATGAGCTTGTTGTCTCCACCCAGACTTAATCGGGCGTTTTTCAGATACATCTTCATGGGATTCTCGGCATTTCCCACGATGGCCGGCCATTTCCGTACGATCTCCTGGATATCCTCGGGGACCGCCTTCGGCAACTGTGGCTTCGGCTTTGCCACACCGGCCTGCGGCACTCCCTGTGCTCCGGGAGCTCCGGCAGGCATCTGGGCCGCCGTGACTACAATACCGTTCTCGACCTTTTCCTCCACCTGGCGGATTCTATCCAGGACCGCCTCCTGATCCGTCTCCATCTCCGGCTTGCACAGCTTGATCAGCGCGATCTCTACCAGAATACGTTTCTGTGCCGCATAGCGGATCTGGCCGGACAGTTCGGAGAAAATATGAATATAGCGGATGATCTGGTCCATGGACAGCATGGAAGCTTCTTCCTTCAGATTCGCCAGATTGTCCGTAGACATGTCTATGACATCCTCCAGATTATCCGCTGTCTGTACCAACATCAGATTCCGCAGATACCAGGTAAAGTCCGTGACAAACTGTACCAGCTCCCTGCCCTGCATGACGATCTCTTCCAACAGTTCAATGCAGCCTAACACATTCCGGTCCATAACGAAGCGCAGCAACCTGCTGAACACTTCCGTATCCACTGCCCCCAGCACATCCAGGGTCATATCGTAGGTCAGTTCTTTGCCCAGATGGAAGGCAATACACTGATCCAACAGGCTCAAGGCATCACGCATGGAGCCGTCTGCCACCTTGGCAATGTAGCGCAGAGCTCTGTCCTCCACCTGTACCTGCTCCGTGTCCATCAGTTCCTTCATGCGATCCGTGATGGTATCAATGGAGATTCGTTTAAAATCATATCTCTGGCAGCGGGACAGGATCGTAATGGGGATCTTGTGCACCTCTGTGGTCGCCAGAATAAAAATAACATAAGAGGGCGGCTCTTCCAGCGTTTTTAACAATGCGTTGAAAGCTCCGGGGGAGAGCATATGCACCTCGTCGATGATGTAGACCTTGTATTTTCCCTCCGCGGGAGAATAGGATACCTCGTCGATGATCTCACGGATATTGTCCACACCGTTATTGGAAGCCGCATCGATCTCGATGACATTCATGCTGGCTCCTGCTGCGATTGCCTTACAAATACGGCATTCCCCACAGGGGCCGTCCTCTGTGGGGTGTTCGCAGTTCACTGTTTTCGCAAAAATCTTGGCCACCGTGGTCTTACCGGTACCTCTTGTTCCGGTAAACAGGTACGCATGGCCGATCCGGTTCGCCCGCAGCTGATTCTTCAATGTCGTCACGATATGATCCTGACCCTTGACATCGGAAAAAGCGTCCGGGCGGAATTTCCGGTATAGTGCTGTATATGACATGTTTTTTCTCTCTTCCTTGTAACTATTCAGAGCCATCAAATATTAGCAGATGCTTGTCGAAAATAGTTACTCATTAATTTTCTGTCTTAATCGCCGAAGCAGATGCCCAGCAGCTTCGCTTCCTGTACGATGGTAGCATCGGGATCCACGGTCTTTAACTTGCCCGCTACATCCTCTAACGGAACTCTTACGATCTCACGGTTCTTATAGCCTACCATGAAGCCGTACTGGTTGTCCAGGATCAGCTTACCTGCCTCGGAGCCCAGACGGCTGGCGAATACTCTGTCATAAGGGCAGGGGCTTCCGCCTCTCTGCATATGGCCGGGTACGGTGACACGTACTTCTCTGCCGGTCTTCTCCTGGATCTGTGCAGCCACTTCGTAAGATACGGAAGGGAACGGATATTTTTCCATCTTTTTCTTGTAATCTTTTTTGGTCAGGGCAGCATCTTCCTTGGAAATCGCACCCTCAGCCACAGCGATAATGGTAAAACGGCAGCCCTTTTTGTCCCTGTCTTCGATCTTCTCGATCACCTTATCGATATCATAAGGGATCTCCGGGAGCAGGATGATGTCCGCACCGCCTGCCATTCCGGCATTCAGGGTCAGCCACCCTACTTTATGTCCCATAACTTCCACGATAAATACTCTGCCGTGAGAAGCTGCTGTGGTATGGATGCAGTCGATGGCATCCGTAGCAATATCTACTGCGCTCTGGAAACCGAAGGTCATATCAGTACCCCACAGGTCATTGTCGATGGTCTTGGGCAGGGTCACGATATTCAGTCCTTCCTTGCGCAGCAGGTTCGCAGTCTTGTGGGTGCCGTTACCACCGAGAATTACAAGGCAGTCCAACTGCAGCTTGTAATAGTTCTGCTTCATGGCTTCCACTTTGTTCAGCCCGTTGGGATCCGGATCCTGGATCGTCTTGAACGGGGTCCGGGAGGTTCCCAGGATCGTGCCGCCCTTGGTAAGGATGCCGGAGAAATCCTTGTCTGTCAGCATGCGGAAATTACCGTAAATCAGTCCTCTGTAACCGTCCAGAAAACCATAGATTTCAACCTCTTCCTTGCCGTTCGCCAGGGTCTTCACCACGCCTCTCATGGCTGCGTTCAATGCCTGACAGTCACCACCGCTCGTTAACATTCCGATTCTCTTCATCGTAGGATCCTCCGTTTTCTATATTTCATTATTTTCTCTTGCGTTTGCTGTAACTATGCAAAACTGTCTTCGTTCTGCCAATACTTATTTCTATTTTAATACATTTATTTTCATCTGAAAATAGTTTGTTGTAATTTCCGGCAGATTTCTCCCCTATGGCAAAACAAACCTCAGAAGCACCGGGCCTCTGAGGTTCGCTTATCATCTTATCATACGTTATTTGAATTTAAACTTTCCTTTGATCATGGTCACGTAGACAGCTGCGCCGCCACCGCCGACCACTACGGCTCCGGCTGCTGCCGCTGCCGCCACGCGGCCTGCGTTCGTTCCCTTACCGGAGGTCTCCGTTATCTGCTCTGTGCCGGATTCCTGAGAGTCGGAAGTCTGGGTGGTCATGGAATCTATCCGCTCCTCCTGCGGTGCTTCTCCACTCGATTCCTGCGTGTCCTGTGCCTCCCCGGAGGGCTTTGCCGCATCTTCCTTACTGTTTTCGTCCGCAGCGGGTGTTGTCGGGGGCACGGGAATTACAGAAGGCTTTACCACACCGGGTGTGGCAGGCGTTGCCGTGGCTGCGGGAGGTGTTGCCGCGCCCGTGGCCTTCTGGTCCGTATTGGACGCCTGACTGCTGTCATCGTCGTCATCATCGTCATCGTCGTTACTGGCAGCAGGCTTCTTCGGTGCGATCTCATAACCGCAGACGGTACAGATCTCCGCCCGTTCTGTGGTGGCCGCGCCACCGGATGAATGCTTTTCCGTATTGCTGGTGATTCCACAGACACCACACTTATGCCAGTGTCCGGTCATATCGGACAGATATCCTTCTGCCCAGCTATGATCCGTCTTCGGAAGAACGATTTCTGTCGCTGTTATGCTCTTGCTTCCGTCCGCGGATGCAAAATACAGTCCGCAGACGTCGCAGGTCCAGTATTCGATGCTGCCCTCTGCCTGACAGGTGGGTTCCACCCGGTCGTGGCGGTTCAGCGGGCCGTGACCGGAGTTCTATGTCTTCGATACGGCGGGGCTTGCGTTATAATCATCAGTTTCCGCATAGCGGATCCGTGCAGTCACCTTCTCGTTGTGACCGACTCCGGCGGATTTGGTCTGCCCCCAGTCCGTTCCATCGAAGCTGAACTCCACGTCAGTGCGATCTGTGGTGATCTGCGCCGCCAGATCATTGCCGCTGACGGTAAAGGTCATGTCAAAGGCATCCGGATCCGGGGTATCCTCGCGGTCTGCTTTTGCGGTGCGGGTGATAGTTATGCCAAACTTAATATCTTCATAATTTTTTGACCGTAACTGAACACTTACTATCGCATTCTCGCCAATATCATCCATGGTGTTTTCACCCAGAGTGAATAGCAATTTTCCCTCGGAATATTTGATGTCAGAATCTGCTGCCAAAACGCTCCTGGAATCAGCCCGCATGATAACTTCCATCGTTGTCTCTCCCATATCCTCGGGCAACCCCGGTATCTGCACCGCCTTCTCTCCTTTGGCCGCCCAACTGTATTTGAGATCCAAGTCTTGAATCTTCGGAGCAATTGCTTTACTGATTTCCAATTTTACCTGTGCCGTCAGCGTCTGATAGTATTCCGGATGCTCCGTAGGAATAAACGTTGCCGTGTAGGTCTCACTATCGCCAACATAAGGAACCTTGTCATCATCGCTCTGGATCTGCCAAGTTCCGTCGATGGGCTCGGTTCCCAGTTTTGCCGTCAGTCTTGTCACTTTGAGTTCTCTCAGCTTATTGCCATAGGCTCCTCTGGCGATGCCATCACCCTCTGCCGCAAGTGCTGCCGGGGCGATGTCAACGATCAGATTCTTCGTCTTCTCAGAGAAGAAAGAATTGTCATTTCCTTTGTAGACGAGGGTAAACGTGGTCTTACCTGCAGTCCGCGCCTTGTAAGTTGCGATGCCGTTTTGGATCTGCGCTGCGCTTACCACCGCAGTATCCCCGATCCGGATCTCAAAGCTACCATCCGTATCTTCCGCAGAGATGGTCTGTACGTCCGCCACAAAGTTTACCAGTGCCTTTACATTAAAAGTTATATCCTGTCCATAGGTGGGCGTAACGTCATCTGCTCTCTCAAACTGCAGACCGGTGGTGTACTTCACACCAACTGCATTATTTTCCCCAAGCGAAGGATAGTAGGCTATGCCATTCTCTTTGTCGTTGGCTTTCTTCGTCCAGATGGCCGGATCAAAGCCATTGTCTTTGAGTTCTTTGAAAAAGCTGGAAGAGGTCAGTTGCAGGGTAGAATGTCCCAAATCACAGTCATCTTTTACGTTACAAATATCTTTATTGAAATAACACTTCTCCGGGTTGGGATCACCACTATTTGATATTCCCGCAAGTTCTCCATTCCCTTTGACATTTCCTATGCTAATGCAATGGTCAATAGTTCCGCCCATACCACAGATTCCTGCCGCAGAATCCTTTCCCTGCACGTCTCCTTCAAAAAAGCACTGGGAAATCATAGTGTATTGTCCACCCACGCCGCTGATTCCGCCTACCATAGACCCTTTTACCGTTCCGGTAAAGGAGCAGCCATAAATTTCGCCCGCAGACAAATTTCCACAAATTCCTCCTGTTTCACAATAACTCGAAACAATGTCTCCGTTGGCAGCCAACAGCATTACCTTACC
>OIAD01000943.1_pt1 | contig 10899 bp, 6 predicted proteins | sample 1580601 | NCBI WGS metagenome assembly OIAD01 (sample SAMEA3882554, study PRJEB24775) | human gut metagenome | biome: human-associated habitat; feature: intestine environment; material: feces | place: Netherlands | collected 2009/2010
ATCAGATAAGCGATCGTTCCACCGCCGCCTACGTCAACACGGCCAAGCTCTGCTGTCTGGAAGTTCACACCTGCTTCTTCCATAATCTGTCTGAGCTGTGCAATATATTCCGGATTCGCGTCATTGGATCCGCTCTTTCCGCCGGATCCTGTATATTTGTTAAACACCGGTCCGCGTGCCAGGAATGCTGCATTTCTCTTTTCATATACATCCTCGTACATCGGATCAAATCCTGCACTTACATCGGATGATAACATCTTTGAATTTGCCAGTGTTCTTCTGAGCACAATATCGTTGTATTCAACGCCTTCATTCAAAAGAACATATTCTGCAACTGCATTTTCGAAAAACCGGGATGTCATACCACTTGCTCCCGTACTACCGATCTCTTCCTTGTCTACCAGCAGACAGCAGGAAGTTCTTGCAACCTCTTCTGCTCTTAATATTGCGAACAGGGATGTAAATGCACATACTCTGTCATCCTGTCCGTATGCAAGCACCATGCTGCGATCCAGACCACAATCACGTGCTTTTCCTGCCGGAACGATTTCAAGCTCCGCAGAAAGGAAATCCTCTTCTTCTACATCATATTTTTCTTTCAGGATGCGAAGAACATTGTTTTTGACTGCTTCTTTTTTCTTCTCATCGGTGCTTTCGCTGAGCGGTCTGCTTCCGATCAGGATGTCGAGATTTTCACCTTCGATGACCTCGGCTGCTTTTTTCTGAAGCTGTTTGCCTGCAAGGTGGATCAGAAGGTCTGTGATGTATACGACCGGATCATTTTCATCTTCACCGATGGTAACGTTGACTACGCTGCCGTCTTTTTTTGCGATCACGCCGTGGATCGCGAGTGGAAGAGCTACCCACTGATATTTCTTGACACCGCCATAGTAGTGGGTATCGAGGTATGCAAGGTCTGTGTCTTCATACAGAGGATTCTGTTTTACGTCGAGACGTGGGGAGTCGATGTGTGCGCCGAGGATGTTCATACCTTTTTCCAGCGGTTCCTGGCCTACGTGGAACAGTGCCATGATCTTTTTCATTCCGACTGCATATACTTTATCTCCCGGCTGGATCTTCTCGCCTGCTGCCTGTTTTGCTTCAAGGCTGACATATCCGTTGGCTTCTGCTTCTCTGACAAGTTCCGTCACACATTCACGCTCTGTCTTGCCTGCATCAAGGAATGCGCGGTAATCCTTTGCAAGTTTCTCCATCTCTTTCTCATCCGATTCTCCATAAGAAAGCCATGCGTTTTTTCTTTCCATAATATATAAAACCACCTTTCGATTGATTAATTTACTCCGATATTAACGAATTGCTCCGCTGCAAGCAGCTCCCGCAATTCTGCATATCTCCCACATTATAAATCAAATACTTCCATATTTCTACAATCCTCACAATTCTTAATCAAAAAATAAGAATTCCATTACTTATTTCACAGTTTTCTCAAATTTTTCTTGAAAAATTCGCCTCCACCGTTACAATAATATTATTCATATTCAAGCTACAATTCGTATTTATTTTATGATTATGGAGGTCATCTACATGCAGCAATCCACCGATCTACAGAATCTTTTGCATTCTGTCCACCGAAAAAGTTATCCTGCCTATAAATCGCTCAAAGGCAGTTACCAGTTTGACAATTATATCCTCTCAATCGACCACGTACAGGGGGATCCTTTTGCTTCGCCTTCTCATATCAGTGTCCGGATTCCCCACAAAACTGCGGGATTTCCACGGGAATATTATAGCGATCATGTTACCCGCATCACGCTGTCTGATTATCTTACCAGACAGTTTGAAAAACAAGTCAGCCACTACACCTTCCGTGCCAAAGGCTCCGGCAAGAGCGGTCTGATCTCGGTGAGTCACTGTGGGCAGGAAATCCTAGAGCGAACCGCCTGCGAGATCACAGAAAAAGGGATCACTGCCCGTTTCTTCATCGGTTTTCCGGCCAACGGAAGAACGATCAATGCCACTGAGCTGGAAAAAATCCTCTTCGACTTCCTCCCGGTCTGCGTGCAGAAAGCTTTTCTTTACAGAAACATCAATCACAAAGAACTGGAACAGACTATCTTTCTCGCCGAAGACCAGACCTATATCCGAAGCCAGCTTGCCAAACGAAATCTCGTTACTTTTGTCGCAGATGGCTCCATTCTTCCACGAGAAAGCGGCATTTCCTCTCGTCCAATGAAAGGCTCCATTCCTTTTACCTCACCGGAATCTCTGCGCGTCACCATGGATCTTCCGCACAAAGGCAAAATCTCCGGCATGGGAATCCCTGAGGGTATCACCCTGATCGTAGGAGGCGGATATCACGGCAAATCCACGCTTCTGAATGCCCTGGAACTTGGCGTCTACAACCATATTTCCGGTGACGGCCGCGAATACGTCATCACCGACGAGACCGCCCTGAAGCTCCGCTCCGAGGATGGACGCTTTATCAAAGATGTAGATATCTCCCTCTTCATCAATGATCTTCCGAACAAGAAAGACACCCGTTGTTTTTCCACGGAAGACGCCAGTGGAAGTACCTCCCAGGCTGCCGGTATCATAGAAGGAATGGAAGCCGGAAGCAAAGTCTTCCTGCTGGATGAAGATACCTCCGCGACCAATTTTATGGTGCGGGACACCTTCATGCAGGAAGTCATCTCCCGTGAAAAAGAACCCATCACTCCGTTTCTGGAACGCTCAAAAGATCTCTATGAAAAAGCCGGGATTTCCACGATTCTGGTAGCTGGAAGCTCCGGTGCATTTTTCCACATTGCCGATACGGTTATCCAGATGGATTCTTATCATCCTGTGGACATTTCCACAAAAGTCCGTGCGCTTTGTGAAAAATATCCTCTGACCGCAGAAAAAGCACCTGCATTTTCCATGCCCCAGAATCATCGGATACTGTCCAAAAAATCGCCCGGTATTCGCAGCCATGGACGTGGAACCGACAAACCGGAACGCCTGAAAATAAAAGTACATGGAAAAGATGGATTCCTGATCGGAAAACAGGATGTCGATCTCCGCTACGTGGAGCAGCTGATTGATCCGGAGCAGACAGCAGCACTTGGACTGCTTCTCAAATATGCCATCGAAAAGCTTGCCGATGACCGCCGCACTGTCGCAGACATCATTGAAATTCTTTCCGGACAGCTTGAGCAGAACGGACTCTCCTTCCTGTCCGGAGGTTCTTATATTTCCTGTGGCTATGCCATGCCAAGACTCCAGGAAATCTATTCCTGTTTTAATCGTTATCGGAGGTAATAAACAACTCAAAAAAGATACCCAGAAATCATGCATCATAATTTCCAGGTATCTTTTTTTATTAAAATAAGGGGGTTAATGTAGGATATAACTTTCTAAATCTCTGGTAACATTCTTCATATTTCGCCACCAGTTCTTCTTCCGGCTCAACGGTGTCTACTACGTGAGCCATCTTCTTTCCGATGGTCTCAACATCCAGATATGCTCCGCATCCTACGGCTGCCAGCATGGCTCCGCCCATGGACGGGCCTTCCTCAACTTCAAGGACATCTACTTTAAGGTTCATCACATTTGCGATGATCCTTTTCCAAAGCGGACTCTTCGCACCGCCACCACAGATCTTGGTTCGTTCGATCTTAATGCCGAGTTTTCTTGCTACTTCCAGAGAATCACGAAGTCCGAAAGCCACACCTTCCAGAACAGCCTGTGTCATGTCAGCTCTTGTGGTGTCCATGGACATTCCAAAGAACACACCTCTTGCATCCGGATTGTTGTGCGGTGACCGCTCTCCCATCAGGTACGGAAGGAAGAATACATGATTTTCACCAAGCTTCTCGATCGGAGCCTGTTCTGCTGCAAAATCCTTGGTCTGAAGGATTTCTTCTGCCCACCATTTGTTGCAGGATGCCGCACTTAACATACAGCCCATCAGATGATAGCTTCCATCTGCATGGCAGAAAGAATGCAGTGCGTTATTCTCATCAACGCCGAAGTTCTTGCTGGAGATAAAAATGGTTCCTGACGTTCCAAGAGAAATATTGCACTGTCCGTCACCAACGGTTCCTGTTCCGACCGCAGCTGCTGCATTATCTCCGGCACCTGCCACAACTTTGACATCAGCAGAAAATCCGAGTTCCGCTGCCACTTCCGGCTTCAGCGTTCCGACCACTTCCCAGCTCTCATACAGTTTCGGAAGCTGTTCTTCTCTTACGTCGCAAATCTCCATCATTTCCCTGGACCAGCAGCGGTTCTTTACATCAAGAAGGAGCATACCGGATGCATCAGAAACATCTGTGCAGAAAGATCCGGAAAGTCTGTAAGCAAGATAGTCTTTCGGAAGCATGATCTTGGCGATTTTTGCAAATTTCTCCGGCTCATTTTTCTTCATCCACAGGATCTTCGGAGCTGTAAAACCTGCAAAAGCAATGTTTGCTGTATATGCAGACAGTTTCTCTTTACCGATCTCGTTGTTGAGATATTCTGTTTCTTTCTGGGAACGTCCATCATTCCAGAGGATTGCCGGGCGAATGACCTTGTCATTCTCATCCAGCGTTACCAGTCCATGCATCTGTCCCCCGAAGCCAATTCCAGCAACCTTGGAACGATCAATCCCCTCTGTCAGTTCTTTCATTCCCTCTACGCTCTGCGTAAACCAATCCTCCGGATTCTGTTCTGACCAGCCCGGATGCGGAAAAAATAATGGATATTCTTTTGATACTGTTTTCAGTATCGTTCCATTTTCATCCATTGCCAATAATTTAACAGCAGATGTTCCTAAATCAATACCAATATAAATCATAGATTATTTTACCTTTATAACTGCTTTAACAAGGTCTGTCTTGTTATTTACAGCTTCATCATATGCGTCTTTAATATGATCCAGATCAAACTCATGTGTTACAATATTCTTAACATCAATTGCTCCACTTGCAACTGCTGCAATTGCTTTTGGATAAATATTCTTATAACGGAACACAGATTTAATTGTTGCTTCCTTGTCCATAATCTGAGCAAAATTATAATTGATTTCTTCTTTTGAGGAAATTCCAACTAATGTAATTGTTCCCCCTCTTCTGACAATAAATGGAGTCTGTGCAATAGTCACAGGTGATCCGGCAGTCTCAAATACTACATCTGCACCTCTTCCACCGGTCAGTTCTTTGATTTTTTCAAGAGCATCTTCCTTTCCACTGTTAATCACAGCTGTTGCTCCAAGTTCCATGGCTTTATCCAGACGAGCCTGAACAAGATCTGCTACAATGATCTGACCTGCACCATGTGCTTTGCATGCCAACAGGGTTACAAGACCAATACATCCAGAACCAAGGATTACAACTGTATCTCCAGTTCCTACATTTCCCTGCTCAGCTGCATAAAATCCTACTGACAATGGCTCAATCAGTGCACCTTCTTTTGTAGATACATTTTCTGGAAGTTTAAAACACATATCTTCTGGAAAAGCGATAAATTCTTCATTACATCCCTGAACTGGAGGAGTTGCAAGAAATACAACATCTGGACATAAATTATAATGTCCTGATTTACAGAATTCGCATTTACCACAAGTAATTCCCGGTTCCAGAGCAACGCGATCTCCGACTTTAAGATTTTCCACATCTTTACCCACTTCAACGATCGTACCTGCACACTCATGTCCTAACATGAAATCCTCTGAAAGATCCACTTTGTATGCACCACAGCATCCATTATGATAATAGTGTACATCTGATCCACAAATTCCAACATATTCTAATGATACAAGAACCTCTTTGTCTTTAATCTGAGGAACAGGAATCTCTTTAATTACCATATTATCTGTGCCTCTCATAACAGCACTTTTCTGTAACATCTTCATTGTAACTTCCCCTTTCTTTCTTAGAGTAATTGCCCGATATGTTCTGGCATACCGGGCAACACTTAATAACCTAATTATTCTTCAGCTGCTTTCACATCATCTTCGGTAAGTTCACCATTATCAATATAGATCTGAATGTAATCATCTACGTTATCTGCATTGATTTCCGGAGCATCTACATAATCATTTACATCTGTTACTTCCATTTCACCATTAACAACTTTTTCTGCATACTCCAGATTCTTCTCAGCAAGGTCTGCTGCTGACTGTAATGCTGTAGAAGTAAGAAGTCCTTCTTTGATCAGGAGACATCCCTGTGCTGTTCCATCAACACCATATGCCAGAAAATTCGCTGTTCCATCTTCATTGAAATAATCTTTATTTTCTCTGATTGCTTCAATCGCACCTGCTGCCATGTTATCGTTCATAGAAATGATAGCATCAATATGAGTTCCCGCCTGTACCCAGGATTCCATCAATGTAAGTGCTTCATCACTGTTCCAGTTTGCAAAATCTTCATAAAGAATATTTACATCTGTACGTTTGCTGAAGAAGTTCTCATCCCATGCTTCACGTCTTTTATCTGCATGATAATTTCCGGAAGGTCCTTTCAATACAACAACATTTGCATTTTCAGGAACTTCATCTACAGCTCTTGTTGCACTGACTTTTGCCTGCTCGATTGGATCTGCCATAACAGAAGTATCATCTCCACCATCCAGATCATTCTGATGTGTAGTCGGATTTGTTGTGATAACCGGAATTCCTGCATCTACAAGCTGCTGCACATACGGAGCCTGAGCACCATTGTTATTTGACTGTACAATAACAAGATCATACTGTTTTGTAATACAATCTTCCAGCAGACCGTTTTCTTTATTATCATCGCCCTCGCCACTTACACAAGTAAGTTCAATATCATCATACTTTTCTGCCTGCTTTTTCATTTCAGTTGTAAGCCATGCCGCAAAGGTATCTGAACTTGCTCTTGCAACAAAACATACTCTCTTTGCATCTGCTGCACTGACACTCATCGCCGGTACCATAGACACTGCCATAACACTTGCCAATAAAATTGCTCCGATTTTTTTTGCCTTCATAAATTACTTCCTCCTTAATAAAATGTGATTTACTTATACTGTCACTTCCTCGACAGAATAGTTGCTCTTTTACGCCTGTTTATTCCCCTCTTCTTTAACAATGATCACTTTTCTTGATTTTTTAGATTTGCTTACCACATCAAATGCCACTGCAAGAACAATAATTGCGCCTTCAATAATCTGCTGAATATAAGAGTTAACACCCAGAAGATTCATAACATTTTCCAGAAAACCAATGATAAATGCTCCGGCTATTGTTCCACTTACTGTACCAATACCGCCTGTAAAAGAAGTACCGCCAACGATTGCTGCTGTCAGACCTGTCATTTCATATCCAATTGCACCGTTAGGAAGACCTGCATTATTTCTTGCCATAAAAATCATTCCTGCAAGTCCTGTCATAATACCATTTAATATGTAAGATTTATAAATATTTCTCTTTGCATTAATACCACTCGCTTCTGCTGCCGCACGACTTCCACCGATTGCATATAGTGCACGTCCATATCGTGTATTATTGACCAGATACCAGACAACAATTGTTACAAGTATCACCAGAATTACTGGCACTGGCACCGGACCTACCATTCCCTGTCCGATCTTAACAAAATCTCCTAACTGAAGAATATTCTGTCCACCGGTAAAATAAAGAGCAAGTCCTCTGGCTGCCTGCTGCATACCAAGCGTCGCAATGAATGCCGGCACATTAAACTCCGCAATGAAAAATGCATTGACAAGGTTACATCCCACACCAGTTGCTACTGCTACGATAAGTGCAAGTAAAATAGAGTTTGTCGCTTTGTAAACAGATACAGAATAAACACCTGCCAATGCAAGTACAGAACCAACCGACAGATCAAGAAATCCACTGATGATCAGAAGCATTTCACCATATGCAATCAGAATTCCGACGCATAACTGCCTCGTAACATTGATCAGGTTGCTGTACTGAAGGAAATATGGACTGATAATGCTACATGCCACAAACAATACGATCAGTACAATATAAATACTAAATTTTTGTAAGTTATTTATTTTTTTTGTTTTCATTCTCTTTACCCTCCGCACATTCAACCGTTCTTTAAGCCAGTCGCGTATCTCATAATTACTTCCTGAGAGAATTCCTCTCTGTTGATACATCCGCTTATTTTACCCTGGCACATGATATAGATTCTGTCACACATTCCAATCAGTTCCGGAAGCTCTGAGGATACCATGATGACCGCTTTGCCTTCCTTTACAATATCTGTAATCAGTTTATAGATTTCAAATTTTGCTCCGACATCAATACCTCTTGTCGGCTCATCCAGGATCATAATATCCGGCTCACACAAAAGCCATCTTGCTAAAAGTACTTTCTGCTGATTTCCTCCGGAAAGTGTGGAAATAGCGGTATCAAGAGTTGGTGTCTTTACATGCATCTTCTCGAAGCTTTCTTTTACACTCTGTTTTTCTTTTGCCTTATGCGTATAACCCTTGTAGATAATTCTTTCCAGACTGGCAAGACTGGCGTTTTCCATAACACTCCTGACAGGAATAATTCCGTCATCTCGTCTGCTCTCAGAAAGCATGACCATCTTCTGTTGAATACTGTCATGAGGACATTTAATCTTTGCCTCTTTTCCATTAATGAAAACCTGACCTGAATCATGAGGATCCAAACCAAAAATCGCTCTCATAGTCTCTGTTCTTCCAGCTCCGACCAATCCGGCAAAACCAACAATCTCACCTTTCGCAACATGGAAATTTATATCTTCAAAGAGATCTTTCTGAGAAAAACCCTTTATCTCAAGAGCTTTGTCTCCAATCGGAACTGTTTCTTTCGGATATACATTATCCAGTTTTCGTCCAACCATTCTGGCAATGACCGTATCAAGATCAAGATCTTCCGCTCTGTCTGTTGAAACTACAGCACCATCTCTTAAGACTGTAATGTCATCTGCGATTCGGAAAACTTCCTCCATCTTATGTGAGATATAAATAATTGAAATACCCTGTGCTTTCAGTTCTTCTATCTTACGGAAAAGATTTTCAACCTCACGATCTGTAATGGAAGATGTCGGCTCATCCATAATAATAACCTGTGCATTATTTGTAACTGCTTTGATAATCTCAAGCATCTGAATATCCGATACTGTCAGAGTTTTCAGTTTCTGTGTTGGTTCATATGGAAGATTCTCATCTTTAAGAAACTGTCTGGCATCCCGTCTTATTTTTCTCCAGTCTACTTTTCCGAATCTGTTAACTGGAAGCCGCCCCAAAAAAAGATTCTCCTCTACAGAAAGTTCCGGCACATAATTTAATTCCTGTGCTACCATGGAAATTCCCATTTCCATAGCCTGTATAGGATTCTTGATTGTTACTGGTTTTTCATCAAGATATATCTGACCCTTATCTGCCTGATACAATCCCATGATAATTTTCATCAGTGTAGATTTTCCGGCTCCATTTTCACCACAAAGTGCATGAACGGTTCCTTTTCTTACTGCAAAATCAATTCCGCTCAATGCTTTTACGCCAGGAAAGGATTTCTCTACTCCGCTGACCCGCATCTTGATTTCGTCCATTACTTCACCGCCTTTTTAATTTGCTTGACCTGTTTTCTATTTAAGAGTATATTCCTGCGTTTTACTTATGTCAATACTTTTATGTAAGTTTGTAGAATATATAACAAATTATAATTATTCATTTGTGCATTTTTTATATTCAAGCCTGTTTCATCTTATGTATTGACATTTTTTTCACATTATTTGCATCAATGTTTTAACAAAAGTTTTTATTTATCCTCTAGTATTCACTCAACAAAAATGCTATTATATGCATATAAGCAATATATTTTTTATATATTCTGCATAAAAGGAGGCCAACCTAATGGAAGAGTATCTTAATAAATCTAAAATATCCGGAGACATTTTCAGATTTCTATACTTAAATAAACAGAGTTCCCGACAGGAAATTGCACAATCTCTCGGCATCAGCCTTCCTACAACTACCCGTAACCTTAATGCACTGCAGGAATCTGGTTTTATTGAAAATGCCGGAGAATTCCAATCCACCGGAGGGCGAAAAGCAATTAGATATCAATGTGTCGCAAATTCCAGATATGCGATTGGTATTGATATCACTCGAAATCATCTTTCTATCGTATTGATTGATCTTGCTTTAAATATCATTGATAATACAAGACTTCGAATTCCATTCCACGAAAGTCACGACTACTTTTGCATTCTGAAACAGGAATTCGAAAAAATTGTTTCGAAGAACATACCTGACCGTTCTAAATTACTTGGAGTTGGCATTGCTCTTCCAGTCATCATAGGCGAAGATCATAAGACTGTAACATACGCAACCGTAATCCCTCTGTCTTTAAACATTTACAATTTCTTCAGCGACTATATACATGAACCGTTTTTATTCTTCAATGATGCAAACTCTGCCGGCCTGGCAGAAAGCTGGAAAGGAGATTATAAAGATGCTGTGGCATATCTTTCTCTAAGCAGTAGTATTGGTGGTGCATATATGAATAATAAAATGATCTACGGAGGCTCCAATAACAGAGGCGGTGAATTCGGTCATATGACAATCATACCTCATGGAAAGCGCTGTTACTGCGGTAGATATGGATGTCTGGATGCTTACTGTACTGCCAATGTACTAACTGATTTCACAGAAGGAAATTTAAAAGAATTTTTTGATATTTTAAAATCAGGAACTAACCGAGGAATTCAGAATATATTTGAAGATTATACAGATTATCTGGCAATCGCCGTAAATAATCTTCGAATGTGCTTTGACTGCGATGTTATACTAGGAGGAAATGTTGGTGCCTATATGGCAGATTATATCGAGGATTTTCGTGAAAAAGCATCAAAGTTAAATCCTTTCGAGAGAGATGGCAGCTATATCCGCGTATGCCATTATCGCACAGAAGCTGCTGCCGTAGGTGCTGCTATTTATTATATTGAC
>OIAD01000945.1_pt1 | contig 10857 bp, 8 predicted proteins | sample 1580601 | NCBI WGS metagenome assembly OIAD01 (sample SAMEA3882554, study PRJEB24775) | human gut metagenome | biome: human-associated habitat; feature: intestine environment; material: feces | place: Netherlands | collected 2009/2010
GGCAGACCCACCCCTACGATGGCACAGCCAATGAGCCGGTCACCCACAAGGTCTACTCCCTCGCCGAAGATGCCGCCCATGACGGCAAAGCCCAGCAGCATCTGGGCAGGGCGGGGCACGAACTGCGCCAGAAACTCCGCGCGCCCGGCATCGTCCAAACTGCGCTGCTGCACAAGGGTGGAAATGTCCGGCCAGCGGGCGGCAAAGGCTTCGTACACCTGCTGCAAATAGGCGTAGCTGGGGAAAAACGCCAGATAGTTGCCGGTTTTGCCCTTTGCCAGCGCCGCCAGCGCATCGGCTACGGCGGGCACGCTGGCTTCCCGCTGGCGGTAGCGGGTGGAGATGCCCGGCAGGCAGAACAGCCCCAGATTTTCCGGCGGGAAGGGGCTGGGCAGCGCCACCGCCCGGGCATCGGCGCAGCCCAGTACGCTGCGGTAAAAGGCGGGCGGGGTCAACGTGGCACTGAACAACGCCGCGCTGCGCCCTGTCGCCAGACTGGCGTCCACAAAAGGCGCGGGGTCTAAGCAGAGCAGATGCAGCTCCAACTCACTGCCCCGGGCGGTGAGCTGGGTGACAAAATGGCTGTCGTACCGGTCGGCGGCGCGGGCGATATCCTGCAAGGCGAAGTAGAGTTCCAGCAGCTGGGCGTGGGCGGGGTCCTCGGGGTTCTGTTCCAGCCAGTCCTGCAAAGGGGTGTGCACCGCCCGCAGGGCAGCGGGCAAAGCGGCGGGCAGCTGCTGCAAAAACACGGTGCCGTCCCGGGCGTACAGCGGCTGCGGCAGGGCAAAATCCGGGGCAGCTTCAGCGGGTAAAAGGCTTACCTGCATAGGCTCTGTCTCCCCGGCAGGTTCTGTGCCTGTGCGGGGCGCAGCCTGTGCGCAGGCCTTGCGCGCCGCCAGAAAGATTTTGTCTGCTTTGGTCAGTGCGGTTTTCAGGCTGCTTTTGCCCTTGCCCAGCGCCCGCTTTGCCTCGGTCAGGCTGCTTTTGGCAAACTGCGCCGAGTACATGGCGCGGGCTCTGTCCGGCAGGTTGTGCGCCTCGTCAATGAGGAATAGCCAGTCCCCGGCGGCATCGAAAAAGCGCTTGAGGTGCACCACCGGGTCAAACAGATAGTTGTAGTCCCCGATGACCACATCGCACCACTCGCTCAAGTCCAGCCCCAGCTCAAAGGGGCACACCGAGAACTGCCGGGCGGTGTCCGCCAGCGCGGCGCGGCTGAAACTGCCGCTGCCGTCCAGCAGAGCCACCAGCGCGTCCTTGCGGCGGTCGTAGTAGCCGTTGGCAAAGGGACACACCTCCGGCAGGCAGGCGGGGTGCCCCTCGGCGTCCGGGTGCAGACAGGCCTTTTCCTTGGCGGTCAGGGTCACGCTGCGCAGGGCAAGACCGGGCTGGGCGGTACGCAGCCGCGCGATGGCGTCCTCGGCGGCGGCTTGGGTGGTGTTGCGGGCGGTCAGGTAGAACAGCTTTGCGCCGCAGCCCTCGCCCATGGCTTTTAAAGCAGGGAAGAGCGCGCTCATGGTCTTGCCGATGCCGGTAGGTGCCTGACAAAAAACGCGGGTACCGCCCTTGCGGTCGGTGCTTTTTCCAGCGCGGCAGGCGCGGTACACCTCGCCCGCCAGCGCCCGCTGCCCGGGGCGGTACGCCGCAAAGGGAAATTGCAGCGCCGCAAGACTCTGGCTGCGTCGGGTGTCCCAGTCCAGCTGTCGCTGCGCCCACGGGGCGTACTGCGCTAAAAGCTGCTGCAAAAACTGTTCCAATTGCTGCCGGGTGAACTGCCGGGTAAAGCGCTGAATCTGATCGGTATCGACCTGATAATAGGTCAGCCGCACGGCAAGCGCATCCAGTCCCTGCTGGCTACTGAAAATGGCGGCATATACCATGCCCTGCGCCCAGTGGCAGGGGTTCAGCTCCTCGGTAATCTCCTCATAGGGGACGGTAGTGGTCTTGATCTCGTCAATGGTCACGGTGCCGTTTTCATCGGTGAAAATGCCGTCTGCCCGGCCTTCCAGCGTAAAGGCGATGCCGCAGGCTTCCCGCTCCGCGCTGAGGAATACCTCGGCCTGATAGCCCTCCCCGGCGGCCTTTTGCAGCTTGCGGTGGATGCGTGCGCCCTCGTTGGCGCGGTCAAAGCCGGCAAAGCGGCTGTCGATGCTGCCGGTGCGCAGCAAAAACTCCACCAGCTGCCGGATGGGCAGATGGATGCTTGCCAAAGCGTTTCACCTCCGTTTTTTCGTTATCCTACCCCGAACAGTTCCATGCACTGGGCGGCTGCGGCATCCACCTGTGCAAAGTCCACGGCGGTGCGGTAGTAGGTCTCCAGTTCGTCATGGCAGCTTTTTGCCTGCGCCATCAGGGCACAGGCCTGTTCCAGCAGCTCGGCGGCGGCGCGCTCGTTGAAACGTAGCCGTGCCCGGCAGGCGGAAAGGTTCTCCCTATCCACAAAGCGGCTGCACCGCACGGTCTGCGCCGCAGACAGCCGCACCGGATGCCAGCGGTTGTCGGTCAGGAACGCCAGCCGCAGGGAGGGAATGATAATGTGGTCGATTTTATCCTCCGGGTGCATGGCGCAGGGGCAGGTGATGATGTGGTAACCCCGCGCCAGCGCCTCGGCGCGGATGAGTTCCAGCAGCAGGCGGGAGACTGCCCCGTAGTCGTCCCGGAAGAGGATGCATTTGTCTGCCAGTGCCTGCACCGTGCCCTGATAGAACACCTCGCCCTTGGGGGTGATGGCCGAGAGCAGTCGCAGCTCTTCAGAGCCCATCTCCTCGGTGCGGGGCAACAGGCGGATGCACAGCCGCTTGACGTAGCGGCGCACTTTTTCAAAGTTGGCGCTGCACGCTTCGGCGCGGCGGCTGTCCAGCAGCAGGCTGCCCGCCGAGGCCACATACCGCGCCGCCCGGCTGCGCAGCAGCTGGTTGCGGGCAAACAGGGCGGTCACCTCGTCCTTGTGGGGATGCAGGGCATCGGCGTCAATGGTGTGGTACAAACTCAGCACCCGCTCGTCTGCGCCGGGGGCTTCCGGTTCCACCACATGGGGCGCGGTGGCGTCGATGATGGCGCGCTTCTGGCGCAAAAACACCACACCATCCAGACTGTCGGGGTCGCTGGCGCAGTGGATGCGCTGGATGGGTTCGCCTTTATCCTGTGCGGCGCGCGCCAGACGCTTCATCAAAGTAGACTTGCCGCAGCCCGGCCCGCTTTTGAGCAACACAAGCTGCATCCCGGGCTCCCGGCGCAGCGGCGCAAAGTAGCCCTTGAACCCGGCGGGCGTTGTAGCGCCCAAAAAGAAATCCACAGAAGGATGCACGGAACTTTCCATACAAAACACCTCGCTTTTGCTTTACAGTATGCAAAAGCGGCGCGGTTGGTTCCTGTCCTTACCTATTATAGGTATGCTCACACACGGCGGCAATGGTGTCACGCAGCACGGTAAAATCCGCAAAGGCTTCGGGCTTGTTCTGGGGTTGGCGCAGCAGGGCGGCGGGGTGGAAGGTGCCCATGAACAAAATGCCGCCCTTGTTTATGATCTGCCCGTGTTCCCGGGTGACGGAAAAATCCTGCCGGATCATCCGCTGGGCGGCAACACGCCCAAGGCAGACCACGATCTTGGGATGCAGCAGCCGGAACTGCTCCCGCAGCCACGGCATACAGGCTTCGCTCTCGGCGGGCAGCGGGTCGCGGTTCTGGGGCGGGCGGCACTTGACGATGTTGGCAATATAGCAGTTCTTTTTGCGGTCAAGGTCGATGGCAAACAGGTATTTGTCCAGCAGCTGGCCGCTGCGCCCCACAAAGGGCAGACCCTGCTCGTCCTCGCTCTGGCCGGGTCCCTCGCCCACAAACAACACCTCGGCGTCTGGCACACCCTGCCCGAACACCACGTTCGTCCGGGTGGCGCACAGCTCGCATCGGGTGCAGGCAAGGCATTTGGCCTTTAAAGTATCCATATCCATGGAGAACATCTCCTTTAAAACCAGTATGATATTTTATTCACAAATAAAACAAGGCTTTCTCCCCTAAAATATAGCACAAAAACACAATTTTGTCTTGAACTTTTTGCCGTCTGTGCTAGAATAAAGAAGAAAGGCATCCTTGTGTCCAACAGACAGAGGAAGCAAATTTTGGAAAGCATTTTCGGAGGTAATCACAATGGCTGATATGTTTGCACCGCTGGTAGCACAGCTGAAGGCAAATCCCAAGACGATCGTGTTCACCGAGGGCAATGACCCCCGCATTCTGGAGGCCGCAAGCAAGCTGCTGGCCGAGGGCGTGCTGAAGGTCGTTATGGTGGGCAACGAGGCAGAGTGCAAGGCTGCTGCCGCCGCCGGTAACTTTGATATTTCCGCTGCCGAGATCATCGACCCGGAGAACTACGCCGGTTTTGATGAGATGGTCAGCACCATGGTGGAGCTGCGCAAGGGCAAGCAGTCCGCAGAGGAGTGCACCGCCCTGCTGAAGAAGTCCAACTACTTCGGCACCATGCTGGTGAAGATGGGCAAGGCAGACTGCCTGCTGGGCGGCGCTACCTACTCCACCGCCGACACCATCCGTCCCGCTCTGCAGCTGGTCAAGACCAAGAAGGGCGCACATCTGGTGAGCTCCTGCTTTATTCTGGACCGCGACTGCGGCGAAGAGGGCCTGAAGCGCATTGCCATGGGCGACTGCGCTGTCAACATTGATTATACCGATACCGTTGATAAGGCTACCGGCGAGGTCAAGATTTCTGCCGCTTCCAAGCTGGCAGAGGTGGCTGTGGAGACTGCCCGCACCGCAAAGCTGTTCGGCATCGACCCGAAGGTGGCTGTGCTGAGCTTCTCCACCAAGGGCTCCGGCAAGGGCGGCACTGTGGCACTGAGCCACGATGCTACCATCAAGGCACAGGAGATGGATCCCGAGCTGGCTGTGGACGGCGAGCTGCAGTTTGACGCAGCCGTTGCTCCCGAGGTGGCACAGGTCAAGTGCAAGGGCAGCAAGGTGGCTGGTCAGGCCAACACCTTCATCTTCCCCTGCATCGAGGCCGGCAACATCGGCTATAAGATCGCACAGCGTCTGGGCGGCTACGCTGCCTACGGCCCCATCCTGCAGGGTCTGAACGCACCCATCAACGATCTGTCCCGCGGCTGCAACGCAGACGAGGTGTACAAGATGAGCCTGATCACCGCTTGCCAGTCTTAAACAGTTTTAGCACAAACGAGGAGAAGCCTTCGGGCTTCTCCTTTTTGTTTTGCCCCCTCTTGCAATCCGGCGGGGTTTATGGTACAATATCTTAGCATCCACAAGGATGTGTCGGACAGCGCCTGCTGCGTGGTTCGGCATACGGATGCGGGTCCTGTACGATGGGCTCGCTGTGAACCAGGTCAGGTGGGGAACCAAGCAGCCTTAAGCAGTGCGTTCGTGCGTTTCAGTAAGCCTGCATCCGTATGCCGAGTTACGCAAGGCGGGGACAAAACCCCGTCGAGCGCTGTCCTTTTATTTTTGCCGCAAAGGCCGGGAAAGGAGAGAGATCGCCATGTATCGTGCGCTTTACCGCAAATGGAGACCCCAGCGGTTTGAGGATGTGGTGGGCCAGCGTGCCATTGTGACCGCCCTGAAAAACCAGATCACCGCAGGGCGCGTGGGCCATGCGTATCTGTTTACCGGCGTGCGCGGCACCGGCAAGACCACCTGCGCCAAAATTTTTGCCAAGGCGGTCAACTGCCTGCACCCAGTAAATGGCGACCCCTGCGGGGAGTGCGAGATCTGCAAGGGCATCGACAATGGCAGTCTGCTGGACGTGGTGGAGATGGACGCAGCCTCCAACAACGGCGTGGACGATATCCGCGACCTGCGGGACGAGACCGCCTACACCCCCAGCGCCTGCCAGTATAAGGTGTATATCATCGACGAGGTGCACATGCTGTCCACAGCGGCCTTTAATGCGCTGCTGAAAACGCTGGAAGAGCCCCCCGCACACGTTATCTTCATTCTGGCGACAACCGAGATCCAGAAAGTGCCCGCCACCATCCTCTCCCGCTGCCAGCGGTACGATTTTACCCGCATCGGGCCGGAGGATATCGCCCGGCGGGTGGAGTATATCGCCGGGGAAGAAAAGCTGGAGCTGACCTCCGACGGCGCGGAGCTGATCGCCCGTCTGGCCGATGGTGCGCTGCGCGATGCGCTGTCCATTCTGGACACCTGCGCCGGTGTCACCGCAAAGATCGACGCAGACGTGGTGCGCCGTATGGCCGGTGTGACCGACCGCAGCTACCTGTTCCATATTTCGGACGCTCTGGAAGCACAGGACGCCGCCGCCGCGCTGGCACAGCTGGCGCAGCTGCGGCAGCAGTCGGTGGACGTGAAGCGCCTGACCGAGGAATTGATCGCTCACTACCGCGCCCTGATGCTGGCAGCGCTGCCCGGCGGGCAGGCGCTGCTGTCCGGTGTTTCGCCGGAGGAAGAGGCGCTGTACCTGCAAAAAGGCCCGGAGATGGGGCAGCGGGAAGCCATCCGCGCCATCCGCACGTTAGGTACGGCGCTGGAGCACATGACCCGTGGCAGCGACCAGCGCATCGAGCTGGAACTGGCACTGTTCAGCCTGTCCGAGCCGCCCCAGCAGATGCAGGCGGTAACGGTACAGGCAGCCCCTGCCCGCACGGCACAGTCGGAAGCACCCCGCCCCTTTGCGGCAGCGGTGCAGCCCTTTGCCAGCGCCCCGGTGCAGCCCGCACCGGCAGCAACTGCACCCCAGACCCCGGCAGCAGGAACAGAACCTGCCCCTGCCGTGCAGCAGACCTCTCCGCAGCCTGCCGCACCGGAAGCCCCGTCCGCCCCTGCGGAGGAGCTGCCGCCCATGCCAGAGGAACCGCCGGTACAGCAGAGCGACGCCGCCCTGCCGTGGGACGAGCCTGCCCCGCAGGCACCGCCGCCGGAGGAGCCGGAGCCGGTCAGTCAGCTAGAGCAGCCCGCCCCTGCAGAGCCTGCGCAGCCTGCCCCGGCAGCAGAGAAATCGCCTGCCCCGGTGCAGGAGCACCCTGCCGACCCGGTGCTGACCAAGCCCCGCAGCGTGGCGCAGCAGGGCACGAACCCCTTCCCGTACTGGGGACAGATCGTGCAGAAGCTGGAAGGCATCGACCCCATGCTGTATATGTATCTGCGCAAGTCCAAGGCTTACTTTGACGGCACCCGCGTGCTGATCGATGGCGGCAAGACTTTCCGGGATTTTATCCGGGTGAACAAGGACAGCCAGAAGCTGATCAAAAAGCTGATCGCCGAGGTATCCGGCGTGCCGGTGCCCATCGGCCCTTACGAGCCCAAAACAGCCGGAAAGACCGCCTCTAACGCGGAGCAGTCCCTTCTGGCGCTGGAAAAACTGGGGTTAGAGGTCAGCATTGAGGATACCGCCCGCAAAAAGCGATAAAAATTGTTTATAATAAAGGAGAATACCATTATGAAAGCAAGAATGCCCGCAGGCTACGGCCGCCCCGATATGAACGCCCTGATGCGTCAGGCTCAGAAGATGCAGGAGGACATGAAGAGCAAGCAGGCCGAGTTGGAAGCCGCCGAGTACACCGGCAGCGCCGCCGGTGAGATGGTGACCGTAAAGATGAACGGCAAGCATGAGGTGCTGTCCATCACCATCAAGCCCGAGGCTGTGGACCCGGACGACATCGAGATGCTGGAAGACATGGTGGCTGCTGCCATCAACGCCACCGTGAAGCAGGTGGATGAGACTGCCGAGGCCGAGATGGGCAAGCTGACCGGCGGCCTGAATATTCCGGGTCTCTGAGCCGGGAAGGGGAGATACCATGGACTACACTGCCGCACCGCTGGAAAAGCTGATCGAGGAGTTCGGCAAGTTTCAGGGCGTGGGCCGCAAGGGTGCTACCCGCATGGCCTATCAGGTGCTGAGTATGTCGGATAAGGACGCTGCGGCGCTGGCCGATGCCATCCGCGGTGCGCACACCCGGCTGCATCGGTGCCGCATCTGCCAAAACTTTACGGACGCTGACCTGTGCCCGGTGTGCGCCAGCGCCAAGCGGGACACCTCGGTGATCTGCGTGGTGGAAAAGCCCCGGGACGTGCAGGCCTTTGAGCGCACCCGGGAGTATAACGGCCTGTACCATGTGCTGCATGGTCTGCTGGACCCGCTGGCCGGTGTGGGCGCAGAGCAGCTGACCGTTAAGGAGCTGCTGGCGCGGCTGAAGGACGACACGGTGAAGGAGGTCATCATGGCAATGAACCCCACCGTGGAGGGCGAAGCCACCGCCATGTATCTGGCAAAGCTCATCAAGCCGCTGGGCATCCGGGTCACCCGGCTTGCCTCCGGTCTGCCGGTGGGCGCAAGCCTGGAATACGCCGACGAGACCACCCTGTACCGGGCGCTTTCCGGCCGGGGAGAGCTGTGAGTTTGTAAAAATTTACAATTCTGTCAGAAACAGCCCTTGCATTACCCTGAAAAAATGGTATACTGAAACAACAAACGGAACGGAGAAAGGAGGCGCGCAGCATGGCACCCACAAAGGAGCGCCCGGCGACCAAGAGCATCGCCACCAACCGCGAAGCGCGCCACGAGTATTTTGTTCTGGAAGCGCTGGAGACCGGTGTGGAGCTCAAAGGCACCGAGGTGAAAAGCCTGCGGGCCGGCGGGGTCAACCTGAAGGACAGCTGGGTGGATATTGAAAACGGCGAGCTGCTGGTAAAGGGGATGCACATCAGCCCCTACGACCACGGCAATCTGTTCAATCAGGACCCCATGCGTGTCCGGCGGCTTCTGGCGCACAAAAGTGAGATCCGGCGTCTGCACCAGCAGTGCAAACTGCAGGGCTATACGCTGGTGCCGCTCTCGCTTTATTTCAAGCATGGCCGCGTAAAAATGGAAGTGGGCCTGTGCAAAGGCAAAAAGCTGTACGACAAGCGTGCCGATGCCGCCCAGCGCGATGCAAAGCGCTCCATTGACCGGGCTGTGAAGTCCAACGGCAAGTATTATTAAGCATTCCAATTGCAGACTGCGGCTCACCGCAGAAAACCAAGCTTTCCGCACATCGCAAGATGTGCTTTATAAGGGGGCGTAAAGGTTTCGACGGGGGGAGCGAGGTCTGGGCAGCGGGTAGCAGTGGGGGAACTGCTCTATAACTCCTCCAAAAAAATTAACTGACAACAATAATTATCAGTTGCTCGCAGCCTGAGTGCTGCGCGTTCCGCCCACTCTTGTGTCGTGTGGGGCCGGGGCGTCCTTTAGACACAGCACCTGAACGGACCTAAGCTTTGCGGACCGGCAGGAACTCATGAAGCTACCAAAGCGCTAGCCTGACGATCGGCGTGGCGCGGCGGGAATGTTGTAGATCGCCTGCACCCGGAGACACCTACACTGAGCTCTTTTCGGACATGGGTTCGACTCCCATCGCCTCCACCAAACAAGAAAAATCCGAACCTCTTCCCATCGGGAAAAAGGTTCGGATTTTTTCGTTTGCCGTATTTCTTACCGCGTCATTTTCATTTCCAGTCTCAGCAGCGCGGCCTTTTTGTCGATGCCGCCTGCATATCCGGTCAGGCTGCCGTTTGTTCCGACAACGCGGTGGCAGGGAATGATGATAGAGATCACATTGTGTCCGACAGCCCCGCCCACAGCCTGCGCAGACATCCGGGAAAGGCCACGCTCTGCGGCCAGCTGCCTTGCCAGTGCACCATAGGTCGTGGTCTGGCCGCAGGGGATGCGGCGCAGCAGCGCCCACACCTCCTGCTGAAAGGCAGAGCCAGCAGGATGGAGCGGCGGGGTAAAGTCCGGCTCCTGCCCACCGAAATAAACATCCAGCCAGCGTCTGGCCTCGGAGAGCACAGCGGTCTCCCGCTCCTGATGCACCGCATCCAGGGTGCGGGCAAAGTACTTCTGCCCCTCGAACCAGAGGCCGGTCAGGCCTGTGTCGTCAGCGGCCAGCAGGATGCCGCCCAGAGGGGACTCATAGTGCTGTGTATAGATCACCGTTTACCGGATCTCAATGCCCAGCTTGAACTTCAGGTTGCCCAGCACCTTCTTGACGGTGCGCTCGACCTGATCAGCGGAGATCTCCGCGCTGGGGTCAGACAGGGTCAGGGAGAAGGCCATGCTCTTCTTGCCCTCGCCCAGGTTTGCGCCGCGGTAGATATCGAACAGCTTGACCTCGGTGATGAGGGAGCTTGCCTTCTTGATGGTGTCCTCGATCTCGCCGCAGGTGACCTTTTCCTCGCAGACAAGGGCCAGGTCACGCTTGACGGCAGCGTAGGGGCTCAGCGGCTTATAGCGCAGCTCACCGTCCACACAGGACATCAGAGCCTCATAGTCCAGCTCACCCAGATAGATGTTCTGGCTGTCCTTCTGGTCCTTTGCGATCTCCAGCTCGCCGTTGATCTCATTGGAGAGCTTACCGAACACGCCCAGACGCTTGCCGTTGCAGTAGACAGCGGCGCTGATGCCCGGGTGGAGCCACGGGGTGGTCTCGCGCTCATAGGTGAAGGTCAGGTCAAAGCCTGCGGCCAGCGCCTCCATTGCACCCTTGACGGTGAAGAAGTCCTCCTCAGGGCCAAAGGCACCAATGCAGAGGGTCTGACGCTCATGGGGATGCTCGCTGATGGGCAGCTCCTTGGCCAGATAGACGGGAGCCATCTCGAACAGGCGGCCCTCGGCATTGCCCTTCTTGAGGTTGTCCACGATGACATTCAGCATGGACGGGGTCAGCAGGGTGCGCATGATGGACAGGTTCTCGCTGATGGGGTTCAGGATGCGGATGGCCTTGCGGGCTTCGTCCTCAGCGGGGATATGCAGCATATCCAGCTCGGCGTTGGAGTAGAAAGCCAGCGTGGAGGCCTCGTAGAAGCCCTGTGCAGCCAGCAGGCGTTTGGTCTTGA